>Ga0209841_1000146_pt1 | contig 16860 bp, 30 predicted proteins | sample GWRWT4_30Apr14_FD_187185 | JGI IMG/M metagenome (GOLD analysis project Ga0209841, IMG submission 187185) | Sand microcosm microbial communities from a hyporheic zone in Columbia River, Washington, USA - GW-RW T4_30-Apr-14 (SPAdes) (version 2) | ecosystem: Engineered > Artificial ecosystem > Sand...
GACGGATGTGACCGGTTCAGTGGATTTGCCAGAAGGCGTAGAGATGGTGATGCCTGGTGACAATATTCAGGTAACGGTAACGCTGATTGCACCAATAGCGATGGAAGAAGGCTTGCGCTTTGCGATTCGTGAAGGCGGACGTACAGTGGGTGCCGGTGTTGTTGCTAAGGTAATTGAGTAGTTAATTGCAATTAGTACTTGCAATTGGGCTTTAGAGTAAGTTATAGTTTGCGCCCTGTTAATAAGGGCGCCAAACAATCCAGGCATAGTTCTGGAGACTGTTAGATTTTTCACTACGCTCTGCGCATTTGTGGGTGTAGGTGTTTTTTACATTTTGACGCCATAATTTGGAGTTTGGTAGCGATGTCAAACCAAAGAATACGCATAAGACTGAAAGCATTCGACCACAAGTTGATAGATCAGTCATCGCTCGAAATTGTTGAGACTGCAAAAAGAACCGGGGCGCAAGTATGCGGACCAATTCCTTTGCCTACTCGAAAAGAGCGTTTTACTGTGCTGATATCGCCGCATGTTAATAAAGATGCAAGAGATCAGTATGAGATCCGAACCTATAAGCGTTTGGTTGATATAGTAGAGCCTACGGATAAAACTGTTGATGCTTTAATGAAGCTCGATTTAGCTGCGGGCGTGGATATTAAGATTAGTTTAGGGTAGGCATAAGGGGTTAAACCGATGACTATAGGTTTGGTCGGGCGTAAATGTGGAATGACAAGGGTATTTCAGGAAAATGGGGCGTCAGTTCCGGTTTCCGTAATTTCCGTAATTCCCAACCGTATTACGCAAATTAAAACGCAAGAGAATGACGGTTATGTTGCGGTTCAGGTTGTTGCTGGCGAAGCAAAGCCCTCAAAAGTTAACAAGCCTCAAGCTGGAATTTTTGCAAAGGCATCGGTAGGTGCTGGCAATTTCGTTAAAGAATTCCGGCTTTCAGCAGAAGAAATTTCTGGGTATAAGCTTGGTGCGTCGCTTTCGGTGGATTTATTTTCTCCAGGCCAAAAAGTGGATGTGCGAGGCGTGTCAAAAGGTAAGGGTTTTGCAGGTGCGATTAAGCGTTGGAATTTTTCTATGCAAGATGCGACGCACGGAAACTCGCTTTCGCATAGGGCTCCTGGTTCAATTGGACAAAATCAAAGCCCTGGGCGTGTATTTAAGGGTAAGAAGATGTCGGGCCATATGGGATCAAAAAATGTGGCCGTTCAATCTTTAGAGATTGTAAGGGTGGATCTTGAAAATAATCTGCTGCTCATAAAAGGCGCCATACCAGGTGCGACTGGAAGTGATGTAATAGTTTCTAGTGCTGTTAAGGTCCGCTCCTAGGGAGAAGTAAACAATGAATTTGAATACTACCACTGGCGAAACGATAACTGTCTCTGAAGTCGCATTTGCTAGAGAGTTTAATGAAGCGTTGGTTCATCAGGTTGTAACTGCCTATTTAGCGGGTGGGAGATCGGGCACAAAAGCACAAAAGACCCGGTCAGAGGTGAGTGGCGGCGGCAAGAAGCCGTGGAAGCAGAAGGGTAGTGGTCGAGCGCGAGCTGGAACAATAAGATCCCCTTTGTGGCGATCGGGTGGTACTACCTTTGCGGCAAAGCCAAGGTCGTATGATCAGAAAGTCAACAAGAAAATGTATCGTGGTGCAATGCAGTGCATATTCTCTGAGTTATTACGAAGTGATCGAGTGATTCTTGTAGATGAGTTTTCGGTTGCTGAGCCAAAAACAAAGCTGGCAATAAGTGCTCTTGAGAAGCTAGGAATCAAGAAGGGTCTGGTTGTTGTAGGTGATCTTGAGTCGAATCTCTATTTGGCCATAAGAAATATTCCGCATATAAGTGTTCTAGATGCTGCAAGTTGTGATCCGGTTAGTCTTGTTGCAGCCGAAAAAGTATTGATTACAGTAGATGCGTTAAAAAGAATTGAGGAGTCCCTGGTATGAACCAAGAAAGAGTATACCAGATAATTTTGGCGCCACATGTAACTGAAAAAGCATCTGGTATTTCAAAGAGTAATCAGGTCGTATTTAAGGTAAGGCCGGACTCTAATAAATTAGAAATCAAGAAAGCTGTTGAGTCACTTTTTAGCGTAAAAGTTAAAGAAGTTACGACGGTGAATGTTAAAGGTAAAAAGAAGCGGTTTGGACGTGCGCTTGGTGTGCGTAGTGACTGGAAAAAAGCCTATGTAACCTTGCACGAGGGCTTTGAAATAGACTTCGTGGGTGTTGAATAGTTTAAGGAGAGTCAAGGTGGCGATTGTAAAGTGTAAACCTACGTCTCCAGGTAGACGGTTCCTTGTGAAAATTGTTGATAACAATCTTCACAAAGGAGATTCATTTGCGCCGTTGCTTGAGCGCAAGAAAAAAACTGGTGGAAGAAATAATAGCGGTCGAATAACCACTCGTCATATTGGTGGGGGCCATAAGCAATTTTACAGAATTATAGACTTTAAAAGAGATAAAGACGGTATTCCTGCGGTAGTTGAAACGCTGGAATATGATCCAAATAGAAGTGCGCACATTGCATTGTTGAAGTATGCAGATGGCGAGAGGCGTTATGTGATAGCACCAAAAGGGCTTTCAGTAGGAGATACTGTTGAATCTGGCCCGCAGTCGCCAATAAAAACAGGTAATGCTTTGTCATTAAGAAGTATGCCCTTGGGCAGTAATGTTCATTGCATAGAGATGAAGCCTGGTAAAGGTGCGCAAATTGCCAGAAGTGCTGGCACATCTGCCCAATTGCTTGCGAAGGATGCTGGTTATGTAACATTGCGTCTTCGTTCTGGTGAAATGCGCAAAGTAAATGCGGAGTGTAAGGCTACTTTGGGCGAAGTTTGCAACTCGGAGCATAACTTGGGTTCGCTTGGTAAAGCGGGTGCCAAACGTTGGCTCGGTGTTAGGCCAACCGTTAGAGGTGTGGCGATGAACCCGGTAGATCATCCGCATGGTGGTGGAGAAGGTCGTACCTCTGGGGGTCGTCATCCCGTTTCACCGTGGGGTATGCCTACAAAAGGTTATAAAACTCGTTCTAATAAGCGTACCGATAAAATGATAGTACGTGATAGACGCTCAAAATAAGTTATAAATTAGAGGAATTCCCAGTGCCACGATCATTAAAAAAAGGCCCGTTTATTGATCTGCATTTATTGAAGAAAGTAGAGCAGGCTATTGAGGCAAATGCAAAAAAGCCAATCAAAACCTGGTCTCGTCGTTCAATGATTTTTCCAAACATGGTTGGATTGACTATAGCAGTGCATAATGGTCGGCAGCATGTTCCAATTTATGTAACAGAGCATATGATTGGGCATAAATTGGGTGAGTTTGCTGCTACCCGTACTTATCGTGGCCATGCCGCAGATAAAAAAGCTAAACGCTAGTTGTTAAGCTAGCAGAGGAAATATATGGAAACTTCAGCATGTCTACGTGGCGCTAGAATTTCAGCACAAAAAGCGAGACTAGTAGCGGATCAAGTCAGGGGCAAGGGTGTTGAAAGTGCGCTTAACCTTCTGAATTTTAGTGAAAAAAAAGCGGCACACATAGTTAAAAAAGTAATAGAATCTGCTATCGCCAACGCAGAAAACAATGAAGGCGCCAACATTGACGAACTAAAAGTAAGTCAAATTTATGTTGATGAAGGCATTGTGATGAAGCGGATAATGCCGCGAGCAAAAGGTCGAGCTGATCGGATCTTGAAAAGATCTTGCCATATCACAGTTAAAGTTTCGGATTGCTAGGAGATCGACCAGATGGGTCAGAAAGTAAACCCTACAGGCATTAGGCTCGGGATTGTAAAAAAGCATACTTCAACTTGGTATGCAGGGCCAAAGCAGTATGCACGAAATTTAATTGCTGACTTGCAGGTTAGAGAGTTTCTCTTTAGAGAGCTAAAAAAGGCGTCAGTAAGCAGGGTTGAAATAGAAAGACCTGCTGAAAACGCGCGTATAACTATATTTACTGCCAGGCCTGGTATTGTTATTGGCAAAAAAGGTGAAGATGTTGAGAAGTTACGTCAGGCTGTAAGCAAGATAATGGGTGTTCCTGTTCATCTGAACATCGAAGAAATTAAAAAGCCTGATTTGAATGCGTATTTAACAGCTCAAAACATTGCTTCTCAGTTAGAAAGACGAGTCATGTTTAGAAGGGCAATGAAGCGCGCCGTTCAAAATGCGATGAGAGCGGGTGCGGAAGGAATAAAGGTTCAGGTTTCTGGAAGGCTTGGTGGGGCTGAAATTGCTCGAACAGAGTGGTATCGGGAAGGAAGAGTGCCACTTCATACTCTTCGAGCAGATATTGATTACGCAGAATACCAAGCAAATACAACGTATGGTGTCATTGGTGTAAAAGTCTGGATATTTAAAGGTGAAGTTTTAGATGGAACTCTTGCGCCTATAGAGGAGCTCTCGACTTCTAAAGACCGTAAGCCGTCTAAAAGAGGTTAAATACAATGTTGCAGCCTAAGAGAACAAAATTTAGAAAACAATTTAAAGGTAGAAATAGAGGCCTGGCCCAAAATGGAAATAAAGTTTCCTTCGGCGAGATAGGGCTCAAGGCTACTGGTCGTGGACGACTTACTGCAAGACAAATTGAGGCAGCAAGACGTGCTATGACAAGGCAAATTAAGCGCGGCGGTAAAATCTGGATAAGGATTTTTCCTGACAAACCTATTACTGGAAAACCGTTGGAAGTCAGACAAGGTAAAGGTAAGGGTAATGTAGAATATTGGGTTGCACAGATACAGCCTGGTCGTATCCTGTATGAGATGGAAGGCGTTGATGATGAAACAGCAAGAATTGCATTTGCTCTTGCGGCTGCGAAACTGCCTATTCCAACCACCATTGTCAAGCGGACGGTAATGTAATGAAAGCGTCGGATTTATTACAAAAAAGCTCTTCAGAACTTGATAAATTGTTGCTTACGTTTAGAGAAGAGCAGTTTAAGGCTAAGATGCAGAAAGCAAGTTCACAACTGGCTACTAATCATCAATTTAAGCAAATTAGAAAAGATATAGCGCGAATTAAGACTGTGCTTAGAGTGAAGGCAGGTAAATGATGAATCAGGCAAAACAAAATGAAAGCCAGCGTACCGTTACCGGCACAGTTGTTAGTAGTAAAAGAGATAAAACGATTACACTTGCTGTTGAACGTAAGGTAAAACATAAGATCTACGGTAAGATTATTACGCGAACTTCAAAAATCACCGCGCATGATGAAGAGAATACTTGTAATGAGGGTGATGTAGTGACGGTTATGCAAAGTAGGCCGCTATCAAAATCTAAAAGTTGGACATTGCTAAGAGTTAACCAAAAAGTTAAATCTGAACTCTAAGTTTATAAATTTTGTTTTTTATTTGATTTCGTTTGGAGATCATAAATGATACAGACCCAATCAAGGTTACAAGTTGCCGATAATAGCGGAGCTCGTAGCGTAATGTGCATAAAAGTACTGGGTGGATCACATCGGCGTTATGCTCGAATTGGTGATGTTATTAAAGTCTCGATTAAAGAAGCAATACCCCGCGGAAAAGTAAAAAAAGGTGATGTCATGAATGCCGTCGTTGTTCGTACCAAAAAAGGTGTTCGTAGACCTGATGGCTCAGTCATCCGCTTTGATGAAAATGCCGCGGTCTTGCTAAATAATCAGCGTCAACCAATTGGTACGCGTATCTTTGGGCCGGTAACTAGAGAATTGCGCGGTGAGCAGTTTATGAAAATTATTTCACTTGCTCCTGAAGTTTTATAATCGAGGTTCGGCTAATGCTTAAAATTAAACGTGATGACCAAATTATTGTCATAGCCGGAAGAGACAAAGGAAAGCAAGGAAAGGTTTTAAAGATTCTTGCTCATAATCGCTTGCTTGTATCTGGTGTGAATATTGTAAAAAAACATACTAAGCCCAATCCTCAGTTGGGGATTTCGGGTGGGATTCAGGAAAAAGAATCACCAATTTCTGTATCAAATGTAGCGATCTTTAATCCTGAATCAAAAAAGGGTGATCGCGTTGGCTTCAGAATTAACGATGATGGATCAAAAAGTCGTTTCTTCAAATCCAACAACCAATTAATAGATGCGTAGAGTACGGTGTCGCAATGGAAACTTTAAAAGATAAATACTACAACGAAGTCGTTCCGAAACTGATTGAAGAGTTTGGTTATGGTTCTGTTATGTCAGTCCCTCGAATTACCAAAATTACTCTTAATATGGGTGTTGGTGAAGCATCTCAGGATAAGAAAGCGATGCAGGGAGCATTAGAAGATCTTGAGAAAATTTCTGGACAAAAGCCTGTAATTACCCTGTCAAAAAAGTCTATTGCAGGCTTTAAGATCCGTGATGGTTGGCCAATCGGTTGTAAAGTTACATTGCGCAGAGACAGGATGTGGGAGTTTTTCGACAGGCTGGTTTATATGGCCATACCCCGTATACGAGATTTTCGTGGATTGAGTGCAAAGTCATTTGACGGTCGTGGTAACTATAGTATGGGGATGAAAGAGCAAATAGTTTTCCCTGAAATAGAATACGATAAAGTTGATAAAATAAGAGGCTTGGATATTTGTATCACAACTACAGCCAAAACCAATGAAGAAGGCCGCGCCTTACTCTCAGCCTTTAATTTTCCAATTAAACATTAGGATTGCTGCAAATGGCTAAAACATCAATAGTAGAACGTGAAAAACGCCGAAGAATGATGGTTGATAAATTTGCGACTAAAAGAGCTGAATTAAAGTCCGTAATAAAAAATTCTGCATCAACTGATGAAGAAAGATGGGACGCACAGCTTAAATTGCAGTCTCTGCCGCGCGACTCTAGTAAAGTACGGATCAGAAACCGTTGCGCAATAACTGGTCGGCCACATGGTTACTATAGAAAGTTTGGGTTAAGCAGGACAAAACTTCGTGAAGCGGCGATGCGTGGTGATGTACCTGGTCTGGTTAAAGCAAGTTGGTAATTTAGAGAGTATATAGTTTATGAGCATGCAAGATCCCATAGCAGATTGTTTAACCAGAATAAGAAATGCCCAGCTGGCTGGAAAATTTGAAGTTTCTATGCCTCTTTCAAGACTAAAAAAAGATGTGTGTTCAGTCTTGGTGGAAGAAGGATATTTATCAAATATTGAAGTAACAGGCGATGAGAAAAAACCAGTTCTATCTGTAGGTCTGAAATATTTTGAAGGTAAGCCGGTTATAGAGCATCTTAAGCGTGTGAGTAGTCCAGGTTGTCGTGTGTTTAAATCAAAAGATCAAATACCCAGAGTAAATAGTGGTTTAGGTGTTGCTATTCTTTCAACCAATAAAGGAATTATTTCAGACCGAACAGCAAAAAAACTTGGTGTTGGTGGTGAACTAATTTGTACTGTTTCTTAATAGGCGATGAACTATGTCACGCGTAGCTAAAAGTCCTATATCGATACCTGCTTCAGTTGTTGTGAAAACTGTTGGTAATACTTTGTCGCTTGATGGAAAAAATGCGAGCGCAGAATACCAGGTTAATGAAAATGTATCGGTATCAGTTTTAGATAATAAAATTCATTTTCTTCCTGCAAATGAGAATCCAAAATCTTGGGCTCATGCTGGAACAGCAAGAGCGATAGTGAATAACTTGGTTCTTGGTGTTTCAAAAGGTTTTGAACGGAAACTTGTACTGAATGGGGTGGGATATAAAGCCCAAGCAAAGGGTAATGTTCTCAACCTTACTTTAGGTTATTCGCATCCTGTTGAGCATGCTATCCCAGAAGGTGTCACTGTTGAAACGCCAACACAGACTGAAATCGTATTAAAAGGTGTTGATAAGAGGCTTGTAGGTCAGGTTGCATCTGATATTAGAGCTTATAGACCACCTGAGCCATATAAGGGTAAGGGTATTAGATATTCAAATGAGATAGTAAGGCGTAAAGAAGCTAAGAAGAAATAGTTTCGTAAAAGCTAATATCTGAATAGAGATGGTAGATATGAACCAGAAAAAAATCGCTAGATTGAGAAGAGCGAAAAAAACTAGATGCAAAATTAAAGAGATAGGCAGTCCAAGGCTATCAATAAATCGTTCTTGTAAGCATATGTATGCTCAGGTAATTTCTCCAGAAGGAGATAAGATTTTGGTGTCTGCTTCGACTTTAGAAAAAGCCGGGGATGTATTGCTCCAAAATAATAAGATCTCGGCTGCAGTGATTGGTAAGCGTATAGCGGAAAGAGCTAAGGAAAAGGGAATAACGACTGTTAGCTTTGATCGCTCTGGCTTTAAATATCATGGTCGAGTACAGGCATTAGCAGATGCGGCGAGAGAAGCCGGCCTAGTTTTCTAAGGGTAGTAATTTTATGGCAAAAAGATCGCACCAAAAAGATGACAACAAAGATAGTTCTACTGTGGTTGAGCTTCAGCAAGAAGAGGGGTTACAGGAGAAGCTTGTTCAGGTGAATCGCGTATCAAAAGTTGTTAAAGGCGGAAGAATTTTCAGTTTTACTGCTTTAACAGTTGTAGGTGATGGCAAAGGCCGCGTTGGATTTGGTAGAGGAAAGGCAAGAGAAGTGCCCTTGGCAATTCAGAAAGCGCTAGATCAAGCTCGTCGTAATATGATTCAGGTAGACCTGAATGGAAGTACTATACACCACAAAGTAAATGGTGTTCATAGTGCATCAAAAGTATATATGCAGCCAGCTTCTGATGGTACGGGAATCATTGCTGGTGGAGCCATGAGAGCAGTGCTAGAAGTTGCTGGAGTCCAGAACGTGTTAGCAAAGTGTTATGGTTCCACCAACCCGGTCAATGTTGTAAGAGCTACCTTTAATGGTTTGGCAGGAATATCTGGCCCTGAAAGGATTGCTGCAAAACGTGGAAAAACCGTTGAAGAAATTTTGAGGTAATTTATGTCCCAAAATAAAACCATACGTGTAAAACTGACTAAAAGTTTAATTGGTCGTCACGAATCACATAAAGCTTGTGTACGTGGTTTAGGTTTGAGACGTATTCATCAGACAGTGTCAGTTATTGATTCACTTGCTGTTCGAGGAATGATAAATAAAGTTTCCTATATGGTTAAAGTGGAAGGTGAGTAAAATGCATTTAAATACTCTTGCTCCAGCAATTGGGTCAAAGACTTCTCGTCGAAGATTAGGTCGTGGAATAGGTAGTGGTTTAGGCAAAACGGGTGGAAGAGGTCACAAAGGTCAAAAAGCCCGAGCTGGCGGCACTGTTAAGCCTGGTTTTGAAGGCGGACAAATGCCTTTGCATAGACGACTACCTAAGTTTGGTTTTAAATCCAGGAAGTCCTATTTGCAACAGGAAGTAGCAACCTCTACTTTATGTAAACTCAATGCCGATGTAATCGATATATACGTTCTAAAGTCTGAACATATTCTGAGAAAAAGTACCAAATATGTGAAGGTGATGCTTTCTGGAGAGGTAAGTCGTTCTTTTACTTTAAAAGGAATTTCGGCATCGAAAGGTGCTATCGCTGCTATTGTTGCCGCTGGCGGTAAGGTAGAAGAGTGAGGACTATAGAATGACAAAATCAAGTAAAGTTCATTCTTTATCAAATCCGAAGAATGGTTCTTCTGAGCTTTGGAGTCGACTTGGTTTTGTTTTTTTAGCCTTGCTGATTTATCGTGTGGGTGCTCATATACCTGTCCCTGGGGTGGACCCAGTTAAAATAAAAGCTTTGTTTGATCAGACGCAGGGAACAATACTTAGTTTTTTTAACATGTTCTCAGGCGGGGCGCTTGAGAGGATGAGTATCCTCGCTTTGGGGATAATGCCATACATTTCGGCGTCAATCATTATACAGTTGCTGACAAGTGTAAGTCAGAAATTGGGACAGTTAAAAAAAGAAGGTGAAGCGGGTAGAAGGAAAATAACTCAATATACGAGATATTCAACTGTATTTTTGGGAGTTATTCAGTCGGCAGGTATATCAGTAACACTGGTCAATCAGGGTGTAACTATTTGGCCGGTGGATATTTTCTATCCTATTGCAATAATTAGCTTTGTTTCAGGCACTATCTTCCTTATGTGGCTGGGAGAACAAATTAATGAAAGAGGTATTGGTAATGGCATATCAATGATTATCTTTGCTGGAATTGTAGCGGGAATTCCAAGTGCAATTGGACAATCATTTGAAGCAGCCAGGCAAGGAGAGATCCATTTATTAATGTTATTGGCAGTAATTATATTCGCAGCAATAACAGTTGCTCTTGTGGTTTTTATTGAAAGAGGGCAAAGACGTATAACGGTAAATTACGCAAAGCGCCAACAGGGAAGAAAAATTTATGCTCCACAGCAGACTCATTTACCTCTCAAGGTAAATATGGCGGGTGTTTTGCCACCTATTTTTGCCTCCAGTATTTTGCTGTTTCCTGCTACGATTGGCCAGTTTTTTGCGAATAAACCTGGTATGGAGTGGCTGCAAGATATTTCATTGCTAATTGCACCTGGTAGACCTTTATATGTTCTTTTATTTGCTTTAGGCATTATATTCTTTTGCTTTTTTTATACTTCATTAATGTTTAACTCTAGAGAAATAGCTGACAATTTAAAAAAGTCAGGGGCATTTATACCTGGAATAAGGCCGGGTGAAAATTCAGCAAAGTATATTGACAGTGTTATGGGTAGATTAACTTTAGTCGGGGCCATTTATATCACCGGAATTTGCTTGATACCTGAGTTTTTAGTGATTGGAGCCAACGCACCATTTTACTTTGGCGGTACATCAATGTTGATAGTTGTAGTTGTAGTTATGGATTTTATTACACAAATTCAATCTCATCTCATGTCTAGTCAATATCAGTCACTTATGAATAAGGCTAATTTAGGCGGAAAGTCTAGTTAATTGTTTTCGATACAGAGATTTTAATTGGAGTTGCAGTATGAAAGTTCAAGCATCAGTGAAGAAAGTCTGTAGAAATTGCAAAGTAGTAAGACGAAAAGGAGCTGTAATGGTTATTTGTAAGGCTGAGCCTCGACATAAGCAGCGACAGGGTTAATTTAAGACCGAATTTAGTTTTGCTAATGTAATTGAAGTGTGAGCGGTTTAGGTATACTATCTCGCTCCTTTTTTGGAGATTTTTAATGGCTCGTATATCTGGGGTAAATATACCCGACAATAAGCATGCGGTAATATCGCTAACCTATATTTATGGCATTGGTAAAACTTTATCAAAGAAAATATGTGAAAACTGTAATATTGCGCCCGATAAGAAGATTAGCGAATTATCAGAGAGCCAGCTTGATGGTTTGAGAGTTGAAATTGCAAAAATTCCTACTGAGGGCGATTTGAGACGAGAAGTCTCAATGAATATAAAGCGTTTAGTTGATTTGAAGTGTTACAGGGGCTTGAGACACAAACATAATTTACCGGTAAGGGGTCAGCGTTCTAAAACAAATGCCAGAACGCGTAAGGGTCCAAAGAAGCCCATTAGAAAGTAATGTCAAAGTTGCTCAGGAAGTAAATTAAATGGCTAACGATAATTCAGATCGACAAAAGAAAAAGATAAGAAAAAGCGTAATTGATGGTGTTGCCCATGTTCATGCATCATTCAATAACACAATTATTACGATAACAGATCGTCAAGGTAATGCTCTTTCTTGGGCGACAGCAGGTGGTTGTGGTTTTCGTGGTTCGCGAAAAAGCACTCCTTTTGCGGCGCAGGTCGCATCAGAAAAGGCTGGTAGAGCCGCTCAAGAGCTTTATGGGCTGAAAAATTTGGATGTTATGGTTAAAGGGCCTGGCCCAGGCAGAGAATCTGCAGTGAGGGCGCTTGATGCTTGTGGTTATAAGTTAACCAGCATTACAGATGTTACTCCGATACCTCATAACGGTTGTCGACCTCCTAAGAAAAGAAGAGTGTAATTAGGATTTAAACATGGCTAGATATATTGGTCCAAAATGTAAGCTTTCAAGAAGAGAAGGTACTGATTTATTTTTAAAGAGCGGCACGCGTGCTCTTGATAATAAGTGCAATCTGGAAACAGTTCCTGGAATGCATGGTGCTCGAAAAGGAAGACTTTCTGATTATGGTCTTCAGTTAAGAGAAAAACAGAAAGTAAAAAGAATTTATGGGATTCTTGAAAAGCAATTTAGAAATTACTATAAACAAGCAGCTAGCAACAAAGGTTCTACTGGCGAGATTCTCTTGCAAGTGTTAGAAAGACGTCTTGATAATGTAGTGTACAGGATGGGATTTGCATCTACACGTGCTGAATCCAGACAATTAGTAAGTCATAAAGCAATATTAATTAACGGGAAAGTGACTAATATACCCTCTTATCAGATTTCTGTAGGTGACGTAATTAGTATTCGTGAAAAGGCTAAAGGTCAATTAAGGATTAAAAGTTCGCTTGAGTTAAGCGAACAAAATGGTTCCGTTTCGTGGGTTGAGGTTGATGCAAAGAAAATGACCGGTACCTTTAAAGTTTTACCTGAGAGATCAGACCTCTCTACTGATATTAATGAAAATTTAATAGTAGAGCTTTACTCTAAATAAGGTTGCCAACAGGAGCTTATATGCAGCAATCGGCTACTGATCTATTGTCTCCAAAAAACATCATCGTACAGCAAGTCGATAGGACTAAGGCAAAGGTAGTTCTGGAGCCACTTGAAAGAGGTTTCGGCCATACTCTTGGAAATGCCCTGAGAAGGATTTTACTGTCAAGTATGTCTGGTTGGGCTGTTACTGAAGTAGAAATAGAAGGTGTTGAGCATGAATACAGCACCTTGCCTGGTATGCATGAAGATGTAATGGAGGTCCTTCTGAATCTTAAGGATCTTGCTATATATATGCCCGGTAAAGAGTCTGCTGTTCTTGAGCTTAATATGAAGGGCCCCTGCACAGTTACCGCAAAAGACATACAAGTCTTTTCTGATATTAAAATTCTAAACCCTGAGCATGTGATAGCACATTTAGGTAAAGAAGGTAAATTAAATTTAAAGCTCACAGTAAAACAAGGTAGGGGCTACGAGCCTGCTGAAACTCGTGAGGATGAAGATGATGGCAAGCGCAGGATTGGATTCCTTAAATTAGATGCTTCCTTTAGTCCTATTAATAGAGTTTCTTACGTTGTAGAAAGTGCTCGCGTTGAAAATAGAACTGATTTGGATCGTCTTATTGTTGATTTGGAGACAAATGGAACAATAGAGCCTGAGGAAGCAATTCGTCGTGCGGCAACAATTCTTCAGCAGCAACTGGCAGTTTTTGTTAATTTAGAAATTGATTCCTTGCCAGAACCAGAAGAAGAAGTTGAACAGATTGACCCAATTTTGTTACGACCTGTAGACGATCTTGAGCTTACAGTTCGTTCTGCAAATTGTTTAAAAGCAGAAAATATTTATCATATTGGTGATTTGGTTCAAAGTACTGAAGTAGAACTTTTGAAAACGCCTAATTTAGGTAAAAAATCACTGACAGAAATTAAAGATGTATTAGCATCTAAAGGTTTATCTTTGGGTATGCGCTTGGAAAATTGGCCTCCAGCGCATTTAGCATCTGATGACTCTCGTCTGGATGGTAAGCGGCGTGTTAATCGCTTCCGTAGATAATTCTCATAGTGAGTTTAAGTAATAGTTTAGTTTTTAAGGAATTTTTAAATGCGTCATCGTAAGAGTGGTCGAAAATTAGGCAAAACAAGTAGTCATAGATCAGCGATGTTTAGAAATATGGCTGTGTCATTATTTGAGCATGAAGTTATTAGAACTACTCTTCCAAAAGCAAAAGAGTTAAGAAGAGTGGCTGAGCCTTTAATAACTTTATCAAAAGAAGATTCAGTGGCTAATCGACGCTTGGCATTTTCACGAACGAGAAGTGATTCAGCAGTTGGTAAGTTGTTTAAAGAATTAGGCCCACGTTATAAAACGCGTCCCGGTGGTTATCTTAGAGTTCTCAAGGCCGGTTATCGAGCGGGTGATTCTGCTCCTATGGCCATAGTTGAGCTTGTTGACAGACCTTCATTAAGCAATTCTGCTGATATTGATAAGTAATTTTTTCAAGAGTTTATAACCGGGCAATGCCCGGTTTTTTTTTAGGGCCTGTTAACACTATCTGCGCAGCTGCGAGGGAGGTGGCTTTTGTTGCGAGCCAATGCCGCGTCGAGCGCAGTGCTGCGGCCGGATCGCGGCCAAAGCGCCCCCTTTCTTGGGTTGCGCCCCAAAAACCGCCATGCCGCGTTGCTCGTCGCTTATTTTGAGGCACAAAACTTCGTTCCTCGTTCCTTGCCTGGCGGTTTTTGGGGCAGCACGTGCGGATGGTGTTAACAAGCTCTCGTAAGATTTTACGTTTTGTAATGTTCTATTGGGGGGAGGCGATGTCATATAAACAATTTTTACCACCAAAAAGAGTATTAATGGGGCCCGGTCCTTCTGATGTTCCGGTTCGTATTTTACATGCGATGGCACGTCCTACAATAGGGCACCTTGATCCGTGTTTTATTCATCTTATGGATGAAATCAAGGTGTTACTTCAATCTGCTTTTAAAACAAATAATGCACTGACCCTGCCCGTTTCTGCACCTGGTTCAGCAGGAATGGAAACATGTTTTGTTAATTTGGTCGAACCGGGTGACAAGGTCATAGTTTGTGTTAATGGTGTATTTGGCCGACGTATGGTTGAAAATGTTGAGCGCTGTGGTGGTGTTGCAATTGTTGTAGATGATCCTTGGGGGCAGGAGGTTAGTTTAGAGAAGGTAAGTGCAGCTTTGGTGCAAAACTCCGATGCGGTTGCATTGGCTTTTGTTCATGCCGAAACCTCTACAGGCGTAATATCAGATGCTAAGGCGCTTTGTGCGCTTGCGCGTAGGTATGGTTGTTTATCCATAGTTGATGCAGTAACTTCATTAGGAGGAATTGAGCTGGATGTTGATGGATGGGGCATTGATGCCATTTATTCAGGCACACAAAAGTGTTTGTCGGCATCACCCGGTATTTCACCGGTAAGCTTTAGTGACCTGGCCGTTAAAAAAATTCGGGCGCGCAAGTCACCAGTACAAAGCTGGTTTCTGGATTTGAACCTGGTCATGAACTACTGGGGCAGTTCGGCCAAGAGAGTTTATCACCATACTGCGCCGATCAATGCACTTTATGGTTTGCATGAGGCCTTATTAATGCTGCACGAAGAAGGTTTGACTGCTTCGTGGGAGCGTCATGCTTATCATCATCAGGCTCTTAAGTGTGGACTGGAAGCGTTAGGTCTTCAGTTTGCAGTTGATGAACAGTGTCGCGCGCCTCAGCTCAATGCTATCCATGTGCCATCGGGTCTTGATGATGCGGCTATACGGTCTGATTTGCTCAACACCTATAATCTGGAAATTGGCGCGGGCCTTGGCGCGTTTGCCGGCAAAATCTGGCGCATAGGCTTGATGGGACAAAGTGCCAGCAAGGACAATGTCTTGTTTTGCCTGACGGCCTTTGAATCAGTGCTGCATAAGCATGACTTTTTTTGCAAGCCCGGCGCAGGGCTCAAAGCGGCGCAACAGTTTTACTCGCAGTAAGTGTAAGGCAGCGCTTTATTTATAAAAATTGGGGGCCAATAAGCCCCCAATTTTTTTGTTCGCTAGAGCATTTGGCAGGCTGATGAAAAAAATTACTACGCCTGCAAATACTGCGTTAAAAATGGGTTCAAAATTCTTATTTGCTCTGTGTAAGCTGCAGTTTTTCTCCCATTTTTGCCTTGTCTCTGTTTCACTGGTAACGTTTTTCAACAGTCTGTTAGACATTAAGCGAATTAATGGGGAGAGTGGATAGTAAGGGTTAAATATGAAATACGAAGTGTCGAGATGAGGCTTGTGGGTATGCAAGTTGTTTATGTAACCAGAGCTTAAGCAAATTATTTATTTTGTGCGGCAGAAAAATACATTAAAACTACTTATTAGCTAACCCATTGGCGAGCAATTGTGGTACTTGCTCGCCGGGTTAACGATTTATTTTATTAACTGTGCTTATTATGCGCGTGACTTTCTTCTCAGGCTTACAAGAGCAGTCAAGCCGAGGCCTAACAAGGCGACAGTGCCAGGCTCAGAAACGGCAGAACCTTTAGTAAATTGCAGGTCATCCAAGGCGCAGAAATCACAGGTCACTTTCAGATATTTAATATCAAAGGTGCCTGAGTGATTAAAGCCTAAATAGGTGTTGGATACGGAAGGCAAAGCTGATGATTCTAAAATGCTCATGGACGAATCGTATACTGCTATTGACCCTGTGCTTGAGCCAGCAAGGCCGATTCCAACCATGTCGGCGAGAGAGGCGAACTCAAATAAAAACGTACCGTCCCAGCCCGATGAAGCTCCGCCTGTATTATGACCAAAGCCAGTTCCAATGTAATTGGGTGAGCTTTGTGAGCTAGCGTAACGCGCAAATGAAGCGCCTGAACCTGTCAGTTCGGTAACGGACGTTAAGCCCATGCCGACGTAATCGCCCGCTCCAATGCTTGTTCCTGTCGCTTTGTCATCAAAGTCAATCAGCGTGCCAAATACAGGTGCCAGAGTTGGGCTTGGTGTGCCTACAAATGGTACGGCATAAGACATAGCGCTCGCTGCCAATAAGGTGGCACCTGCTACGATAGAAGTACCTAATTTTAGTTTTGACATACAATTTTCTCCATTGATATAAATTTAAAATAAAGCCAGGCTGGCAGGCGTCAAAAAGCAATAGTCAGGCCAGCTATCTAATAATTTGTAGTGGCGGATACTTTTTTCAAAAATCAAGTGAAATGGTAGGCATAAGAGTTGTAAAAATATAAATAGTTTGTACAAGCATCGCTCAATAAATATTATTTTTAGTCAATAATCTAATCAAAGCGACTTATCTTTTGCAAAAGAATTGTATTTGACGGGACGTGTGTAAAATATATCGACACTTTAGAGCGTATGTAGCTCAATTTCT
>Ga0209841_1000147_pt1 | contig 16817 bp, 16 predicted proteins | sample GWRWT4_30Apr14_FD_187185 | JGI IMG/M metagenome (GOLD analysis project Ga0209841, IMG submission 187185) | Sand microcosm microbial communities from a hyporheic zone in Columbia River, Washington, USA - GW-RW T4_30-Apr-14 (SPAdes) (version 2) | ecosystem: Engineered > Artificial ecosystem > Sand...
TTACTCATGGCAAAGTGCCCCAGCGGGCCAGCGCTTCGTCATCGCTGACTTTGGCCTCGACCCATCGCGAGCCGGTGGCCGAGATTTCCTTTTTCCAGAATGGCGCCTGGGTCTTGAGCCAGTCCATCAGGAATTCGCACGCGTCGAAGGCCTGTCCCCGGTGGCTGGAGGCCGTCACCACCAGCACGATCTGCTCGCCCACGGCCAGGCGCCCCACCCGGTGGATGACACGCACGCCGCGCAGGTCAAACCGGCGCTGGGCTTCATCGATCATGGCTTCGATGGCTGATTCGGTCATGCCGGGGTAGTGCTCCAACTCCAGACAAGTGTCCGGGCTGCGCGCGGCGCCATCGGCCGGCAACCATTCACGCACGGTGCCCACGAAACTCACCACCGCGCCAATCTGGCCATCCTGGGCGCGCAGCCGGGCCACCTCGCCCGACAGGTCGAAATCATCCGTCTGCACCGACACACGCGCTGCGGCCATGCTCATCAGCCCCCCGTCACCGGTGGGAAGAACGCGATTTCAGCGCCCTCCGGCAAAGGCTCCTGGGCCGAACACATCAACTGATTGCAGGCGGCGCGCAGCGGCAAGGTGGCGTCCAGCGCCTGGGCATGCGCGGGTGACCGGCCGATCAGCCATTGGCGCAACTCGCCCACGGTGGCGGGCACGTCGGCAGCGTCCGCCGGCCAATGCAGATCTTCACCTGGGCCCAGCAGCTCCCGGACCTGGGCGAAATAGCGCACAGTGATTTTCATGGCGGGGGCCTCAGGCTTGGCATTGCGCCGCTGGCGGCTGCAGCCAATCGGACAAGGCCACGAAAGACACCAGGTCACCACGCTGAACGGTTTGCCCGGGAGCCAGGTCCACCAGGCCGTCCGCCCAGACCGCCGAGGTCAACACGCCCGAGCCCTGGTGCGGGTACAGGCCGACGCCACCGGCCGCATTGCGCCGAGCGCGCACGAACTCGCGCCGCTTGTCGGCCTTGGGCCAGTCAAACTCGGCGTGCAGCAAGGTGGGCGCAGGCCAGCACCAGGGCTCGCCCGCCAGCACACCCAATACGGGTCGCACCAGGAGCAAAAAAGTGACGAAACTCGCTGCCGGGTTGCCGGGCAAGCCCATGTAGAGCGCGTGAGAACCATCCGAGCGCCGGATTCGACCGAACACAAAGGGCTTGCCGGGCTTGATGGCCAGCTGCCAGAAGTTCAACTCGCCCTCGGCCTGCACGGCGGCCTTGAGGTGATCCTCCTCGCCCACCGACACGCCGCCGCTGGTCACGATCAGGTCGTGGTCTTGCGCGGCCTGGCGCAGCTTGGCGCGCGTGGTGGCCAAGTCGTCGGGGATGATGCCCAAGTCACTGCTGCGCGCACCCGCCGCCTGGATCAGGCCCCGCAGCGTGTGGCGGTTGGAGTTGTAGATGGCGCCGGGCGGCAAAGGCTGGCCCGGCATGACCAATTCATTGCCGGTGGTGAGCACCGCCACGCGGGGCTGCTTGAACACCTTCACGTGGGCCGCGCCCACTGACGCGGCCACCCCCAAGGCCGCTGGCGACAGCCTCAAACCGCGCGACAGCACCATCGCGCCCTGGGCAATGTCTTCACCCCGGCGGCGGATGTTCTGCCCCGGCTTGGGCACGGTGAGGAAGCGAACGCCCTCGGGGCCCGCTTCGCATTGCTCCTGCATGACCACCGCATCCGCGCCCTGAGGCACAGGGGCGCCCGTGAAAATGCGGGCGCAGGTGCCTGGCACCAGTTCGGACCCCAACTGCCCCGCTGCCACGCGCTGCGACTGAGGCAGCGCCACGCCATCGCTGAGCACGTCCGCACAGCGAACGGCGTAGCCATCCATCGCGCTGTTGTCCAGCGGTGGCACGTCCACAGGGGACACCAAGTCCTCGGCCAGCACGCGGCCCAGGGCTTCGAAGCTGTCGACCATGTCGGTGGCCGGCCCTTCATGCGCCTGCAGGGCTTCGCGCAGCCCCCGCAGCGCATCGTCCAGCGGCATCAGGGGTTTGGGCACGTGGGCGGCCATGGCGCTACTTCAGTCCTGGCAATGGCGGATGACGTAGTCCTTGACCATGTCCACATCGGCCGGCACCACGGTGAAGCGCTTGGGGCGGTCTTCCAGGCCTTCCAGCCCGGCGATCCAGTGCGGGCGCTCGGGATGGCGACCCGTGGCTTCGAAAATGGTCTCGGCAAACTTGGCGGGCAAGGCGGTTTCCAGCACCAGCATGGGCACGCCCGGCGTCAGGTGCTCGCGCGCCACTTTCAGGCCGTCGGCCGTGTGGGTGTCCACCAGCACGTCAAAACGGTCAAAGGTGTCCTTGATGGTCTTGAGGCGGTCGGCGTGCGTGCTCTTGCCCGACAGGAAACCGTATTGCGGCACTTGCTTGAACTCGTCAGCGCTGACCTGGAAGGTGCCCTTCACCTCAATCTCGTCCTTGAACAAAGCCTTCACGCGCGAACCATCGCGGCCCAGCAGATCGAACACGAATCGCTCGAAGTTGGACGCTTTGGAAATGTCCATCGAGGGGCTGGACGTTTCATACGTTTCGGCGCCCTTGCGCACACGGTAGGTGCCAGTGCGGAAGAACTCGTCGAGCACGTCGTTCTCATTGGTGGCGGCCACCAACTGGTGAACCGGCAAGCCCATCATGCGCGCCACGTGCCCCGCACAGATGTTGCCAAAGTTGCCCGAAGGCACCGTGAAGCTGACCTTCTCGGCGTTGGTCTTGGTGGCCTGGAAGTAACCGGCGAAGTAGTACACCACTTGGGCCAGCAAGCGCGCCCAGTTGATGGAGTTGACCGTGCCGATCTTGTACTTGCGCTTGAACTCGAGGTCGTTGGACACGGCCTTGACAATGTCCTGGCAATCATCGAACACCCCCTCGACCGCCAGGTTGTGGATGTTGGGGTCTTGCAGGCTGAACATCTGCGCCTGTTGGAAAGAACTCATGCGGCCATGCGGCGACAGCATGAACACGCGCACGCCGTGCTTGCCGCGCATGGCGTACTCGGCCGCGCTGCCCGTGTCGCCCGAGGTGGCACCCAGGATGTTGAGCTGCTCGCCACGGCGCGTCAGTTCGTATTCGAACAGGTTGCCCAGCAATTGCATGGCCATGTCCTTGAAGGCCAGCGTGGGGCCGTTGGACAAGGCCTCCAGGTAGACGCCATCTTCCAGCTTCTTCAAAGGCACGATCGCATCAAAGCCATACACCGCCTTGGTGTAGGTCTTGGCCGCGATCGCCTTCAAGTCGCTCAAGGGGATGTCGTCGATGTACAGCGACAGGATCTCAAACGCCAACTCGGCATAGCTCAGGCCGCGCCATTTGGTCAACGTGGCATCGTCGATCTTGGGATAGGAGGTGGGCAGGTACAGGCCGCCATCGGGGGCCAGGCCTTCGAGCAGGATCTCGGAAAAACCGCGCTCGGTTTTGTCACCACGGGTGCTGATGTACTTCATGCCAACTCTTCCTTGCGGAGGCGAACGATGGGCGCCAGCACGGTGGGCAAGGCCTGCACTTGCGCCAGGGCCTGGTTCATGCGGCCTTCCTTGGTGTCGTGCGTCAGGATGATGAGGTCGGTCTGGTTGCCGCCTTCACCGCTCACCTCGTCGGCTTCGCGTTGGATGACCGCGTCGATCGACACTTCCTGCTCGGCCAGGATGCCGGTGATCTTGGCCAGCACGCCGGTCTGGTCGGCCACGCGCAAGCGCAGGTAGAAGGCAGTGACCACTTCTTCGATCGGCAGGATCGGCACGGCCGACAACTCATCCGGCTGGAAGGCCAGCGAAGGCACGCGCGCAGCAGGTGCAGCGTCCAGCAAGCGGGCGATGTCCACCAAATCAGCCACCACGGCGGAGGCGGTCGGCTCGGCGCCAGCACCCTTGCCGTAATACAGCGTGGTGCCCACGGCATCGCCCTGCACCATCACGGCGTTCATGGCGCCTTCCACATTGGCGATCAGGCTGCGCATCGGCACCAGCGTGGGGTGCACGCGCAGCTCGATGCCATTGGCCTGGCGGCGGGCGATGCCCAAGAGCTTGATGCGGTAGCCCATCTGCTCGGCGTACTTGATGTCGGTGGCCGACAGCTTGGTGATGCCTTCAATGTGGGCCTTGTCAAACTGCACCGGCACGCCGAAAGCGATGGCGCTCATCAGGGTGATCTTGTGGGCAGCGTCCACGCCTTCGATGTCAAAAGTGGGGTCGGCCTCGGCATAACCCAGGCGTTGCGCTTCTTTCAGCACCACGTCAAAGTCCAGCCCCTTGTCGCGCATCTCGGACAGGATGAAATTGGTGGTGCCGTTGATGATGCCGGCCACCCACTGGATCTGATTGGCCGTCAGGCCTTCGCGCAGCGACTTGATGATGGGGATGCCCCCCGCCACGGCCGCTTCAAAGGCCACGATCACGCCCTTGGCGCGCGCGGCGGCAAAAATTTCGGTGCCGTGCACGGCCAGCAAAGCCTTGTTGGCCGTGACCACGTGCTTGCCAGCGGCAATCGCTTCCAGCACCAAGGCCTTGGCGATGCCATAGCCACCAATCAGCTCAACCACCACATCGATCTCGGGATTGGCAATGATCTGGCGGGCATCGCTGACCACGGTCACGCCCTCACCGGCCACTTCACGGGCGCGCTCGACGTTCAGGTCGGCCACCATCGAAATCTCGATGCCACGGCCGGCACGGCGGCGGATTTCCGCCTGGTTGCGGCGCAGCACGGCAAAGGTGCCGCCGCCAACGGTGCCAATGCCCAGCAGGCCAACTTGAACGGGTTTTTGCGAAGTGGAGGAGCTCATGGAATCTTTAAGGTCTTGGACGTTGTCAGGTCAGGCGCGGATCAGGCACCTATTCAAGCGTGGCGCTTGCGGTAATTTTCAAGGAAGCGCGCGATGCGCCCAATGGCCTCGGCCAGGTCATCGCTGTTGGGCAGGAACACCAGGCGGAAGTGGTCCGGGTGTTCCCAGTTGAAGCCAGTGCCCTGCACGATCAGCACTTTTTCTTCGGCCAGCAACTCGTAGGCGAACTGCTGGTCGTCGGTGATGGGGTAAATCTTGGCGTCCAGGCGCACGAACATGTACAGCGCCGCCTTGGGCTTGACCACACTCACGCCAGGGATCTTGGACAGCAACTCGTAAGCCAGGTCACGCTGGCGGCACAGTCGGCCACTGGGCGCCACCAGTTCCTTGATGCTCTGGTGGCCCCCCAGCGCGGTCTGGATCGCCAGTTGGCCCGGCGTGTTGGCGCACAGGCGCATCGAGGCCAACATGTTCAGGCCTTCGATGTAGTCGCCAGCGTGCTTTTTCTCGCCCGACACCACCATCCAGCCCGCGCGGTAGCCGCAGGAGCGGTAGTTCTTGCTCAGGCCGTTGAAGGTCAAGAAGAACACGTCGTCGGCCAGCGAGGCGATGCTGGTGTGCGTGTGGCCGTCAAACAATGTCTTGTCGTAGATCTCATCGGCGAACACCATCAACTCGTGCTCACGCGCGATGTCGACAATGCCTTGCAGGATGTCGTCGGGGTACAGGGCACCCGTCGGGTTGTTCGGGTTGATGACAACGATCGCCTTGGTACGCGGCGTGATCTTGGCGCGAATGTCGGCCAGGTCTGGATACCACTCGTTGGCCTCGTCGCACAGGTAGTGCACGGGCTTGCCGCTGGACAAGGCCACGGCCGCTGTGTACAGCGGGTAGTCGGGCGCGGGGATCAGCACCTCGTCGCCATCGTTCAGCAAGGCGTTGAAGGCCATCACGATCAGCTCGGAGGCGCCATTGCCCAGGTAGACATCGTCCACCGCCACACCAGAGATGTTCTTTTCCTGGCAGTAGTGCACGATGGCCTTGCGCGGCGCGAACAGGCCCTTGGAATCGGTGTAACCGGCCGCGTTGGGCAGGTTGCGGATCATGTCCTGCACGATCTCGTCGGGCGGCTCCAGCCCGAACACCGCCAGGTTGCCGATGTTCAGCTTGATGATCTTGTGCCCATCCTCTTCCATCTGCCGGGCCTTTTCCAGGACCGGCCCACGGATGTCATAACAGACGCTGGCGAGCTTGCTGGACTTGGTGATCGGCTTCAAAACGAGGGTCTCCGGAACGGGAATGCGCGGTCGCAGGGGGCAAAGAAATAGAATTTAACCACACCCCCCTCACTTTGCGCCCCCATGAAACTCCAAGCCGACCGTCCTGAAGGCGTCAATGTCATCAATGCCTACACCCGCCAGTCGGTGTCGATCAATGGCGAGGCGCACCTGAGCAGCGTGCTCGTGCCCCCCAGCGGGGCGCCAGTGCCGTGGCCCGTGACCAGCATCGCCGACCTGACCGAGGCCCATTTCGAGCAAATCCTGCAGATGGACCCGGAATTGGTGGTGCTGGGCAGCGGCGCCACCCTGAAATTCGCCCCGCCCGCCTTGATGAAGGCGCTGATGCAAAAGCGCATTGGCGTGGAGACCATGGACACCCCGGCGGCGTGCCGCACATACAACATCCTGGTCGGTGAGGGGCGTCGCGTGGTCGCCGCCCTGCTGGTTCACCCCTGAATACGCCCTTGAAAAGGGCATTGGGGGCCCTAATTTGGGGGAGATCCCCCCGCGCCTTGGGGGTGAAGCCATAAGCACTTTATAATCTCGGGTTATTCACGCAGGCTGATCAATAGTAGAACATGACACCCGCCCTCAACAAACCTTTGCCAGAATTCGAAGCTGTCGCCACGGGTGGAGTCAAATTCACTCCTCAGGCCTTCGTCGGCCAGACCGTGGTGCTGTACTTCTACCCCAAGGATCACACCCCTGGTTGCACCACCGAAGCCATGCAATTCCGCGACAAGCACAAGGAATTCATCAAGGCTGGCGCGATCGTGTTTGGCGTCTCCCGGGACAACCTCGTTTCGCACGACAAGTTCAAGGAAAACCTTGAACTGCCTTACGAACTCATTGCCGACACTGAAGAAAAGCTTTGCCACATGTTTGGTGTGGTCAAGAACAAGATCATGTACGGCAAGAAGGTCAAGGGCATCGAGCGCAGCACCTTCCTCATCGATGACAGCGGCATCCTGCGCGAAGAATGGCGCGGCATCAAGGTGGCCGACCACGTCGAAGCGGTGCTCAAGGCCGTCAAAGACCTGAAAAAAGAAGCGGCCTGATTCGCTGGGGGTGCTGCACACCCGCGACACAAAGCGTGACAAAGAGGCGTGTTGCTCGCCTCCGACAGGGTCACGCGTCGCGCACGGAGTGTGCATAATCAAGACATGCTTCTGAGCTTGTACCGACTCAGCCCCCTTTGTGAACCCCGAATGGCAAGCCCTGCTTGCCTGCAAGATCAGCGTGAGGCCGCACAGTGTTCTGTGCGGCCTTTTTGTTTGTGCCCACCCTAGGAACGGAAACACCATGCCCCTGCCCAAGCCGCCTGCCAAACGTGCTGACATGCTGAACGCTGATGACTACTCGTCGCAGCCCAAACCTGCCAAAACCAGTGCCCGCAGCAGCACTCGCGCCACCCCCGCCAAACCAGCCCGCGCGCCGGTGCTGGAACTGGTGGGCAAAGAGCCTTTGAACACGCCGGCTTTCCAGCAAACGGTCAATGACCTGAACACGCCAACGCGCACCGCGCCAGCCGCCCCCAAACGCGCGGCCCCCGTGCCCGTCGTGGCCGAGAAGATCAGCGACGGCAGCCCATCCTTCCCGATGCGCAACACCCCGGCCTCCGCCGCCAACCCTTCGCTGAGTGGCACGCGCCGTCGCAAGGGCGCCGCGGGTCCCGCCAAGCTTTTCGTGCTGGACACCAACGTGCTGCTGCACGATCCGATGTCGCTGTTCCGCTTTGACGAGCACGACCTTTACCTGCCCATGATCACGCTCGAAGAGCTGGATGGGCACAAAAAGGGCATGACCGAAGTGGCGCGGAATGCCCGCCAGGTCAGCCGTGACCTGGACGCCCTGGCCGCCGACATGGGGCGCGGCCAGTCCGACCCGTCCGTGGGCATCGAACTGTCCAAGACCGGCCACAAGGATGCCCGTGGCAAGCTGTACTTCCAGACCATGAACCTGGACGCACAACTGCCCATCGGCCTGCCCCAAGGCAAGGCCGACAACCAGATCCTGGGCGTGGTGCAAGCCTTGCGCACGCAACAACCCGATCGCGATGTGGCCCTGGTGTCCAAGGACATCAACATGCGCATCAAGGCCCGCGCCCTGGGCCTGCCGGCCGAGGATTACTTCAACGACAAAACGCTGGAAGACGGCGACCTGCTGTACACCGGCGTGCTGCCTCTGCCCGCCGACTTCTGGGAACGCCACGCCAAGGGCATGGAAAGCTGGCAGCAAGGCGGCATCACCTTCTACCGCATCAGCGGGCCCATGGTGCCGGTGCTGTTGATCAACCAGTTCGTTTACCTTGAGACGCCCGGCGCCTCGCCCTGGTACGGCAAAGTCACCGAGATCACGGGCAAGACCGCCGTCATCAAAACGGTGCGCGACTTCAGCCACCAAAAGCAATCGGTGTGGGGCGTGGCCGCGCGCAACCGCGAGCAGAACTTCGCGCTGAACCTGCTGATGGACCCGGAATGCGACTTCGTGACGCTGACGGGTTCGGCCGGCACCGGCAAAACGCTGATGACGCTGGCCGCCGCCCTCAGCCAGGTGCTGGACGACCGCCGCTACACCGAAATCATCGTCACCCGCGTGACGGTGCCCGTGGGCGAAGACATCGGTTTCCTGCCCGGCACGGAAGAAGAAAAGATGTCGCCCTGGATGGGCGCGCTGGACGACAACCTGGAAGTGCTGGCCAAGGGTGGCGACAACAATGCGGGCGAGTGGGGCCGCGCGGCCGCCAACGACCTGGTGCGCAGCAAGATCAAGATCAAGAGCATGAACTTCATGCGCGGTCGCACCTTCCTGAACAAGATCGTCATCATCGACGAGGCGCAGAACCTGACGCCCAAGCAGATGAAGACCTTGATCACGCGGGCCGGGCCGGGCACCAAGATCATCTGCCTGGGCAACTTGGCGCAGATCGACACGCCCTACCTGACCGAAGGCAGCTCGGGCCTGACCTACGCCGTGGACAAGTTCAAGGGCTGGCCTCACAGCGGCCACGTCACCCTGGCGCGTGGCGAACGCTCGCGCCTGGCGGACTTTGCCTCCGAGGTGCTTTGATCCCAGCCTGAACCGCTGATCTGACAACGAAAAGGCCGGGCGGCAACGTCCGGCCTTTTGCTTTGCAGGCGTCAAAGCTTGGGGGTATGCTTTCCCCAAAATCAACTCGGGAGGCCTCATGAGTCCGAACCTCACGCTGTACGTTGACAGCCGCTTTTTCAGCCCCTACGCCATGTTCACCTTCGTGGCGCTGACCGAAAAGAAGATCCCCTTCGCCATCGAGAAAATCGACCTGGTCAACAACGCGCACCACACCAGCGGTTACCAGCACTTGTCACTCACCGGTCGTGTGCCAACGCTGGTCCACGGCGACTTTTCGGTGTCGGAGTCCTCGGCCATCATCGAGTACCTGGAAGATGCCTTTCCCGCGCCCCACCACTTGGCCGTGCTGCCGGCATCCGTGCGCGACCGGGCCAGGGCGCGTCAACTGCAAGCCTGGCTGCGCAGCGATCTGATGCCGCTTCGCGAAGACCGGCCCACCACCGTCATCTTCCAGCAGCCCAGCGCCCTGCCCTTGTCGCATTCGGGGCAAGCCGCAGCCCAGCAATTGATCACGGCAGCCTCATCCCTGGTCAATGACACGGGCGACAACCTGTTCGGGGCCTGGTCCATTGCGGACACCGAACTGGCGCTGATGCTGAACCGGCTGGTGGTCAACCACGACCCGGTGCCGCCCAAGCTCAAAACCTACGTGGCGCGGCAATGGCAACGCCCCTCGGTGCAAGCCTGGATCCAGCAACAGGGCTGACTCCCCGCGAACAAGGGGCGCACAAGCTGCACTAGTTCTCATTTCGCAGGTGCAACCCTGACAGAAAGAATGTCAAGGTATTTCAAAATGGAAAACACGGGGCCTCGGACAAGCTGAGGCCCTGCTGATCCAGACATTGCCTTGAAATACCTGTCCGAATTAAACCCCTCCGATTTGCTGAGCCCGCAATCCCACTACCTGATTGCGTGGGCCGTGCTGATCACCGCCACCGTGGTCTGCGTGACCGCCATGATCCGCTGCAACACCGAGTGGTTGCACCGCTGGCTGAGCCTGGGCTGGTTGAGCGACCTCCTGTTCTCCAAAGACCCCAAGCAAAAAACACTGGGACTGCGTTACATGGTGGGCGTGGTCAACTGCACAGCGGGTGTGTTGGCGCTGAACTATGGCGTCAGCGTGGGCGTGATCGATCCCGACGCCTGCCGACAACTGACCTGGGCCGCCGTGGCGAGCATGGGCACGTTCTACATGCTGCTGCGCAGCGGCTGGAACCAGAAACTGGCCAACCCCTCCATGTCGGAACCCCAGATGGCGGCAGCCATCGCCTTCCTGGGCTGGGGCTACCTGATCGGAGGCCCCGGCGCACCCGTGGCCTTGATGCTGCTGTTCATCATCCTGATGTTCGGCATGTTCACCGCCACGTCTCGCCAACTGATCCGCTCCAGCATCCTCGCCGGGGGCGTGTTTGCCACCGTTTTCCTGATCACGGCAACGCGGGAATCGGCTTCGCCCATTCAGGTTCAGATGCAGATGGTGTACTTCAGCGTGACGGTGATCATGTTGGTCAGCGTGTGCCTGCTGGTCAACGAGATGGCCCGCCTGCGCGCCCGCCTGACTCGGCAGAAAGGCGAGCTGACCGTCGCGCTGGCGCAGATCAAGGAGCTGGCCATTCGGGACGAGTTGACCGGCCTGTTCAACCGGCGCCACATGGTCAGCGTGCTGAATGCGGAAGGGCAACGCACCGACCGCAGCCAGGGCCGGTTCTGCCTGTGCCTGATCGACGTGGACCACTTCAAGGCCATCAACGACGAATGGGGCCATGGCACGGGTGACGAGGTGCTGCGGTCGCTGTCCAACGTGATCGCGGCCGGCCTGCGCGAAACCGACGTGGTGGCCCGTTGGGGGGGTGAAGAGTTCCTGGTGCTGTTCACCGAAACCGACTGCGAAGACGCCACCGTGGTGATCGAGCGCATCCGGTTGATGCTGAGCAACACGGTGGTGAGTGCCGCTTTGCCTGAACTGCGCGTGACTTTCTCGGCGGGCCTGACCACCTACCAGGTGGATGAATCCATCGTGGCCACCATCGCGCGTGCCGACCAGGCCCTGTACCAGGCCAAGGCCACCGGCCGCAACCGCACCGAGCGGCACACTTTCTGCGGCGGCGACTACCTGGCCTGAACAGGTTCAGCGGCGTCGTCTTTCTCGAAGACGGCCATGCTTTCGACGTGCGCAGTGTGGGGGAACATGTTGACCGCGCCCGCCGACACGCAGCGGTAACCACCCAGGTGCACCAGCAGGCCGGCATCGCGCGCCAGGGTGGCCGGATTGCAGCTGACGTAGACGATGCGCTTGGGCGCGACCCAATCCGGCGCCAAGCTCGGATCCTGGTTCAGATCAGCCACCGCCTTGGCCAGGGCAAAAGCGCCTTCACGCGGCGGATCGACCAGCCACTTGTCGGCATGGCCATAACTGGCCAGCTCGGCTGGCGTCAACTCGAACAGGTTGCGGGCGACAAAACTGGTGCGCTTGGCCTGGCCGTTGAGCAGCGCGTTCTCGCGCGAGCGGGCCACCAGTTGCTCGCTGCCCTCGATGCCCAGCACCTCGCGCGCCTGGGTGGCCAATGGCAAGGTGAAATTGCCCAGGCCGCAGAACCAGTCGATCACGCGCTCGTTGGGTTGCACCTGCAGCAGGCGCAAGGCCCGGCCGACCAGCACCTGGTTGATGGCGTGGTTGACCTGGGTGAAATCAGTGGGCTTGAACGGCATGGTGACGCCGAACTCGGGCAGCGTGTAATCCAGGCCAGGCTGGGTGTCATCCAGCGGCTTGACGGTTTCAGGGCCCTTGGATTGCAGCCACCAGGCGATCGGAAAGCCCCCGCCGTCATGGGCACTTTGCTTGGCCGCAAAATCGCGCAGCAGCTTGATGTCCCGGGAGCTCAGAGCCTCCAGGTGGCGCAGCACCAGGGCCGTGACGTGCGAACCCACGGCCACCTCGATCTGCGGAATGCGATCGCAGTGGTCCATCGCCGCGATCAGCTCGCGCAAAGGCAGCAACAGGCGGGACACGTGCGGCGGCAGGATCTCGCAGGACTGGATGTCGGCCACATAGCGCGACTTGCGCTCGTGGAAGCCGACCAGCACCGTGCCCTTCTTGACCACGTGGCGCACCGACAGGCGGGCGCGGTAGCGGTAGCCCCAGGCCGGACCTTCGATCGGCCGCAGCAAGGTTTCGGACCTGACCTTGCCCAGGTGCCAGAGGTTGTCCTCCAGCACCCGCTGCTTGACGGCCACTTGGGCGGACGCGTGAAAATGCTGCATCTTGCAGCCGCCGCACATGCCGAAGTGAGCGCATTGGGGCACGACGCGCTGCGAACTTTCGCGGCGCATCTCGGTCATCAAGCCCTGCTCCCAGTTGTTCTTGCGGCGAAACACGTTCGCGCGAACTTCTTCGCCGGGCAAGGCGCCTTCAATGAACACCACCTTGCCATCGGCACGGTGGGCAACCCCCTGGGCTTCCAGGTCCAGGGACTCGACCTTCAGCCACTCATCACAGGGGCGAAGGGAAACTTGTGGTTCAGACATCAACGAACGATCAATCGATCAACGGGTGGGCAGCTGACGCGCCGGGTCAACGGGCTTGCCTTGTTTGCGAATTTCAAAATGCAGTTGCACGCGATCGGCGTCGGTCGATCCCATTTCGGCGATCTTCTGGCCCTTGCGCACGGCCTGGTCTTCCTTGACCAGCAAGGTCTGGTTGTGGGCGTAGGCCGTCAGGTACTCGGCGTTGTGCTTGATGATGACCAGGTTGCCGTAGCCACGCAGGCCAGAGCCGGCGTAGACCACGCGGCCATCGGCCGAGGCAAACACGGCATCGCCGGCCTTGCCCCCAATGACCAGTCCTTTGCGCTTGCCTTCTTCAAAGCTGCCAAGCAAGGGGCCATTGGCCGGCCATTGCCAATTGGGTTCGTCCGCCTCGCGGGGGTCTTTGGTGGCCGGCTCCTTGGGGGCCTCTGCCGCTGCGGACGCCTGGCTGGCCGGCGCCGTGGCACCAGAAGCCGCCGAGGCACCTGGCTTGACGCCAGAGGCGGCGGCCGACGCCGGGGCTTTGGGATCAATGGCCCGAGCCTGGATGTTGGGCGAGGCGATGGGCTTGGTGGACGACGCACCGTTGGCGGCGCTGGCTGTGGCATCCGGGGCCACCACACGCAACACCTGCCCCACCTCGATCAAATTGGGGTTGTCCAGGTTGTTCCAGGCGGCCAGATCACGCCAGTTCTGCCCTGTTTCCAGGCTGACGCGGATCAGGGTGTCGTTGGGCTTGACCGTGTAGTAGCCGGGCTTGCCGGCGTTCTCGGCACCCGGCAAAACGCGAGCAGGCGCGGTAGGGCTGCCCGAGGTGTTGCCAGAACGGCTGCGGTCTTCAACCGGCGCACGCTGGTTGTGTGTGGCGCACCCCACCAAGGACAACACGACAGCAACGCTGGCCAACAAGCGGTGATTCAGAATGATTTGCATGTGAGGAAGGCTCAAAGCGGGCCGCGTGTCAGCCACGGCCAAGGCATCAGGTGATGCCGGATTTTAAGGGAACGAACAGCACCGCCCCGGACGAGGTCTGCTGGAGTCGGCCATCAAGGTGCCGATCGACCACGGTCAGCACCTGCCCTTGGCCTCGGCCATCGTCCATGGGGGCCACCAGACGCCCACCGGGGGCCAACTGGTCCAGCCAAGCCTGAGGCAGGCTGCGACCGCCTGCCGCCGCGATGATCGTGTCATAGGGCGCAGAAGGTGCATGGCCCAGCATGCCGTCACCATACACCAGTCTCACATCGGGTGAACCAGGCAGCTGGCGTCGGACAGCGTCGAGGTTATGGCGGGCTTTCAGGTGCAGATCGCGCAAGCGTTCAATGGAGATCACCTGGCGAGCCAGGTCGGCCAAAAGCGCCGCCTGGTAGCCGCAGCCTGTGCCAATTTCCAGGCACATGCCCAAAGGGCGCGTGGCATCGGCCGCCAGGCCTGGCCGGGTGCACAGCAAGGCGATCATGGCGCCGACAACCGAGGGTTTGGAGATGGTCTGGCCCAGGCCGATGGGCAGGCTGGTGTCTTCATAAGACTGGTTGACCAAGGCGGTGTCGACAAACAGGTGGCGCGGCACGCGGGCAAATGCCGCCAGCACGCGCGGGTTTTGCAAGCCGTCGGCTTTCAGCCGATCAACCATGCGCATGCGCACGTGGACGGAATCCAGGCCCAGGCCTTGGGGGGCCATGACGGCTTTGCGGTCGCGCTCGGCGGCTTGCAAGGGCGCCTGGGGCCGCAGCAGCAAATTATCGCGGCTGGCCACAGGGCGCGCAGAGCCCATCTGGTCCAGCCGCAAGGGGAATCGGCTGGCTTTGCGGTCAGGGGCTTTGTCGCTCACCGCTGCTGGCCCAACCAGGTTTGCCACTGCGGCAGGGCGGCGTGGTGCGTCATGTCGACCTGCAGGGGCGTGATGGACACCAGGCCCTGGCGGGTGGCCTCGAAATCGGTGCCTTCGCCCACATCGCGGGCCTCGCCCGCCGGCCCGATCCAGTAAATGGGCTCGCCCCGGGGATTGGTCTGCGCGATGGCCGGGAAACTGGCGTGGCGGCGGCCCAGGCGCGTGGTGCGCCAGGGGGCGGCGTCGGCCTTGGCATCGGCGGGGATGTTCACGTTGAGCAGAAAGTGGCCCTGCTGTGGCGGATTGGCCAGCACGGCCTCCACCACGCGGCGGGCCACGCGGGCGGCCACGTCCAGGTGGGCCCAGCCCTTGTCGGTCAGTGAAAACGCGATGGAGGGGATGCCGAACAGGTAACCCTCGGTGGCCGCAGCCACGGTGCCGGAGTACAAGGTGTCGTCGCCCATGTTGGCGCCGTTGTTGATGCCGGACAGCACCAGGTCGGGCTTGGCGATCAAACCCGACGTCAAGGCCAGGTGAACACTGTCGGAAGGGGTGCCCGTGACGAAGCGAAAGCCGTTGGCGGCGGTGTGAACGCTCAAAGGCTGGTGCAAGGTCAGGGAGTTGGAAGTACCGCTGGCGTTGCGCTCAGGGGCGAAAACGTCAATGGTGCCCAAACCCTGGCAGGCATCGACCAAAGCCTGGAGGCCGGGGGCCAGGTAGCCGTCGTCGTTGGCGATCAATATGTGCATGTTGCCAATTGTAGGAGTGAGGACCACCCATCTCGGTGTTGGAACGATGCGATTTCGAATGACGGCATGTGAAGACATGCGGATAATCGAAGATTGTTCGCCCCGAGTGGTCAGGGGCGCAGATCAACCCCGGCTTGCCGCTTTTGGCAGCAAGCTTCGGGAGGGGCTCCATGGCTGTCAAGGTTTTGATTCTCGAAGATAACCCGGTCGCCCGGGGCTTTTTGTGCCGAGTGGTGCGCGAAAGCTTCAGCGATATCAGCAGCATCGCCGAGGCCGGCGATCTCGAAGCCGCGCGTCGGCTGCTGGGCCACAAGGCCGGCGGTCGCGCTGCCGCTTGCGACGATCCCTACCAATTGATCATGGTCGATCTGGAGTTGCCCGACGGCAGCGGCCTGGAGTTGCTGACCGAGCTGGCCAACTACCCGGCCACGCGCATCGTGACCACGCTGTATTCCGATGACGAACATTTGTTTCCCGCCTTGCAATGCGGCGCCGATGGCTACCTGCTGAAAGAGGACCGGTTCGAGGTCCTGGTGGAAGAGTTGCAAAAAATCGTGCGCGGGCAGCCGCCCCTGTCCCCCGCCATTGCCCGCCGCCTGCTCACCCATTTCCGCACTGGCGATGGTTTGCTCTCGGGCCATGCACCGGCGGCGCCTGCCGCGGCGCCGGTCAGCGCGCCCGCCCCCTTGCCCCCCCTGGACCATGAACGCTTGACGCCGCGTGAAAGCGAAGTGCTCACTTACCTCAGCAAGGGCTTCACCATCAAGGAAATCGCCGCCTTGATGGGCATCAAGTGGTTCACGGTGAACGACCACATCAAATCCATCTACAAAAAACTGAACGTGTCCAGCCGCGCCGAAGCGGCGGTGCTGGCCAGCAAACAAGGCCTGGTCTGAGTTTCGCGCCATGCCGGCCATGGACACCTCGCCGCCCCGCGCTGCGCCTGATTTGCTGATCGGCGGCTCCGGCTACATCCCCACGCTGGACGAGGTGCTTCAGGGCTCGCACGACCTGCCGCGCTGGATTGGCTGGCGTCTGCGCATGCTGGTGGGCGCGGTGCTGATGGGCTTCGTGCTCGTGTTGCTGGTGGGGCAATGGCTGTCCAGCCAACCCCGCTTGCCCGTGTCATTGCGGGCCACGTCGGAAGGCACCGTCAGGCTGCACTCGGTGGACAACCCGGCCATGCAGCGCCTGGAAGGCCACATCCTGGAGGGGCTGCGCAGCGAGGTGCTGCAGCCTCATGGCAGTACCCAGGTTTTGGAAACACCCATCGAGATGCTGGCCCTGCAACGCTCTGGTCGCTGGATCAGCGATGCCGAGCAACGCCAGCATTTTGTGAACTTGCACCTGGGCGTGGCCCGGCTGCTGGCGGCCTTGCCCGCCGACGGCAAGGTGTTGCAATTGCAGCTGGTCAATGCGCCGGATGAACCCGTGCTGATCGCCCCGCGAGGCTGGTTGGGTTTAAGCCCCTTGTTCTGGTTGCTGTCGGCCCTGGCCCTGACCCTGTTCGCCGTGGGTGCG
>Ga0209841_1000149_pt1 | contig 16715 bp, 13 predicted proteins | sample GWRWT4_30Apr14_FD_187185 | JGI IMG/M metagenome (GOLD analysis project Ga0209841, IMG submission 187185) | Sand microcosm microbial communities from a hyporheic zone in Columbia River, Washington, USA - GW-RW T4_30-Apr-14 (SPAdes) (version 2) | ecosystem: Engineered > Artificial ecosystem > Sand...
TTGTGTTTGCATTCCTTTCAGGGAGATTTCCATGTTCCGTATCTCAACGGCTGCGGTCGCTTGCGCGCTAGCCTTGTCTGCATCAGCCTCCATGGCTGCTTCTCAGTCCTCCGCTGCTATCACTGGCTTGTCGTTCACATTGATCGACCTGAACACGCGTGACGGCATTGACGCCTCGTTCAGTTTTCTGAACACGACCGGTTCGACCGGTTTGTCGGTCTCGCTCACCGATGGCGCTTTTGGCGAGAGCGAAAGCGCTTCGCGCACGCGCGCCGGGACTTTCACGTTCACCAAAGACTACCTGGTCGAGTTGGCCAACGGCAATGCCAAGGCTTCGGTCGGCACGCAAAGCCTGTCGGCCAGCGGTGCGGCTGCCGGCCCGCAAACCTCGTACAACGCCTCGGCCTCGACCGGTGCGAACGTCAATTCGTACTACTACAACCAGGCGTTGAATCTGTCCTTGTCGGCCAATTCACTGTTGTTGATCAATGCCAACATTGAATTGTCCGCATCGGCTGCGAACGCGCCAGCTTGCTCCTATTACTACTATTGCAATGGCACAGAAAGCGGCTCGGCCTCTGCGTCCTTGTACCTGTCCTACAACTACAGCATGCAAGGTGGTTCTACCTCTTACAGCACGCTGCAGAGCAAATCCTTGCAGGCCGTGGCCCAAGGTGGTTCCTCTTATGGCACCAGCGTCTACAACCCGATCACCGGTTGGTACGAGTATGCGGTGGTCACCACGCCTGGCACCGACGAATCCAAGAGCCTGGTCGATGTGTTGACGGGCGTGTTCACGAACTCGTCGTCGCAAACTCAATTGGCTTCGCTGGGTCTGTCTGTGTCAGCCTCTGGTCAAGCAAGCACCGCCTCCGCCGTTCCTGAACCAGCAATTCTGGGTCTGGTCACGGCAGGTGTTCTGATCGTTGGTGGCGCTACCCGCGCCTCCGCCGTGCCTGAGCCACAAAGCTATTTGTTGCTGTTGTCGGGTTTGGGCGTGATGGGTTGGGTGGCACGCCGTCGTCGCCAAAACTGATGAAGTCTTAAGTTAACCGAGCGCCGGCCGCACAGGCAGGTGCCACGTTTGACCAATGGCCAGGACCTGAAAATCCTGGCCATTGATGTTTTGGGCTTTCAACGCTTGGTGCAAGGCCCGAGGTGGTTCGTCCAGCGCTTCATCCGTCAGCTGGAAGGTGCCCCAATGCACGGCCATCGCCCGCTTGCAGCCCAGGTCCTGGAAGATCTGAACCGCCTCAGCCGGGTTGACGTGCTGGTCTTTCATGAACCAACGCGGCTCGTAAGCGCCGATGGGCAGCAGCGCCAGGTCGAAGCCGCCGCCGTGCTCGGGCGTGTGCTCGCGCGCAAAGTGCTGGCGGATGTCGATGAAATCCTTGGAATAAGCCGTGTCGCCGGCGAAGAACAAGTGGCAGTCGGGTGACAACACCGCGAACCCTCCCCACAGGCTGCACAGGGCATCTGTGGCGGTGCGGGCTGACCAGTGCTGGGCGGGCGTCAAAGTCACGGGGATGCGCGCGGACCGGGCGGTGGCTTCCAACACGTGCGTGTCCCACCAGTCAAGCTCGACCACATGGTGGATGCCGCGCCGGGCAAACCACTGCTGGTGCCCCAGCGGCGTGATGAACAGGGGGCTGCCGCCCGATTGCCGGGACAGGGCCAGCAAGGAGGCCTCGTCCATGTGGTCGTAGTGGTTGTGCGAGAGCAGCACCACGTCGATGTGGGGCAACTGGGCCAGCGACAGGCCTGGCGGCGTCTGGCGTTTGGGGCCGGCCCATTGCACGGGAAAGCAGCGGTCTGAAAACACCGGGTCGGTGAGGATGTTCAGCCCGCCGATCTGCGCCAGCACCGTGATGTGCCCAATCCAGGTGGCCGCCGCTTGCATGGCCAGACCGGCCTGCGCATTGGCCTGTATGAAGGCCAGGTCGGGCGCCACGACGGCGATCGGCTCGGACGGAGGGCGGGGATGTCCGGCCTGCCAGGCCCGCCACTTCCAGCGCAGCAGTTCATGCCAGCGCTTGCCCCGAAACGACATGTAGTTGTTCTGGAAGCCACCGGGTCGGTGGTGCTTCTTGGCAGGGTTGAAGTGGGGGTTCTTCTTCATGCCCGCCATCATGCCGGTATCTCAGGCGTTTCATCGTTCGCCAGCCGGGCGTGCAGGCATGGTTTTCAGGTAGGTGTAGAGCGCCTTGGCGTCGGTGTCGCTCAGGTGCTTGAGGGCTTCGAAGGGCATGACCGGGCTGACGGCGCTGCCATCGGGGCGCTGGCCGGTTCGCAACATGGCCACGAAGGTGTCGGCGCTTACGTAGCGCGGCATGGCACTGCCTTCGCCGGGCGTGAGGTTGGCGGCGGCGGGCCACTCCGGTGGGGTGCCGGGGATCTTCCCGCCCGACAGGTGCGCACCATGGCAGCCGATGCACATGTTGGCCACGTAGCGGCCATGCTCGACAGTCACGCCTTCAGGCACCGGTTGCTGAGGCGGCAGGCTGTGATCGATGTTGGCAGCGGCATCCTTGATCATGCCCAGGCCATACAGGGCCTTGACGGGCAGCGGCAGCTGGATCACCGCCTCCGTGCCGCTGACGGGGGCCAATTGGCGCACATAAGCCACCAGCGAGGCCAGGTCATCGTCGGTCAGGCGGCTGTAGTCTTCGGCTGGCATGATCAGCAAGGGGCGACCATCGGGCTTGACGCCGTGGCGGACGGTGCGGTCCCAGTCTTGCGCCTCGTAGTGGCGGACCACGCTGCCTGGGCCTGGGCTGATGTTGGGCCCAGCCACCAGCATGCCCTTGCCGTCGTTGATGAAGGTGCGTCCTTCACCTTTGACGCCGTGGCAATCGGTGCAGCCGCGCGAGTTGAACAGGTAGCGGCCACGCTCGATGCTGGCGGTGTCGCTGCGCAGGGCCACGCCACGGGCGGGCACGTCGAGCTGGCGCCGCATCTTCAAGTCGGCCTGGTGGGTGGCGGCCATCAGGGTGGCGCCGGCGAGCGTGGCCAGTACCCCGAGTGTGACCAGGCTGTGTTTGATCCAGCGCTTCATGCTTGGCTCCTGGCGCCGACCGCGGGGCTGCTCATGCCCAGTGCATTGGCCAGTCGTACCCACCGCACGGCGTCGAGTTCGCCTTGAATGAGCGACACGGTGGCGTTGAAGGCTTCGGCCGGCGCGCCCAGGCGCATGGCCTGCAGGAAGCCGGTGAGCTCGGCGGTGGACAGGCTGACGGCCATCCAGCGCAGGTAGGCCGAGAGCTTTTCGGGGCTGAGTCGGCCCACGATCTGGCCTTCCAGCTGGGCGATCTCTGCATCGGTGAACAAGGACCACAGGGTGGCGTTGTTGGTGGTCTCTTCCACGTGCATGTGTTCAAGATTTTCAGCCACGAACAGGGCCACGTGGCGGTACAGCGCCTGCGCCAAAGGGGCGCGTTGGGCGGCCGGAGCCTGGCGCAGGGCCTGGATGTCGTCGGCCAGGTCGGCCATGCTTTGCAGGTGGTCGATGTGGTCGTCGCTGGTCTTGCGGGCACCTTGTGGGCGGCGCGCCTCGATGGCGGCGTGGATGACCTGGTTCTCGCTGTCGATGTGGCCCGCCAGCAAAGTCAGCATCAGCGAGGTGCGGTCAAGCGTGTCGTGCAGATCGGCCTCGTGGTCGAGGTCGCAGCGGCCCAGTCGGCCGAGCGTGTCGGTCATCAGGGTGCGCAGGGCCTTGTGGATGCCAGCGTAGATGTCGAAACGGGGCGCGGTGGCCGAGGCAGGCCGGGCGGTGATGGGGCGGACGGTGGCGTTGAGGACGGTGGTGGTGGACATGGTTGGACTCCTGGTGTGTGTCGCCAGTGTCCGAATTGCGCGGGGGTGGCACATCGGCCAAAAGAGCCAATGGCCCGATCAAAAACGGGCCAACCCCTTTGGGTGCCCGCTTTGGGGGGTGTCACCCCCATGCGCGGCTCACCCGGTGCTCAGTGGTGCGCGCCGAGGCGGGCCACGGCCTGGCCGCGTGAGCTGACGCCCAGCTTGTCCAGGATGTTGGCCACGTGCCGCTTGATGGTGTGGGGGCTCAGGTCCAGCGATCGGGCGATGAGTTTGTTGCTGTGGCCCGCGCTCATGTGGCGCAGCACTTCCAGCTCCCGCGAGGTCAGTGCGTCATGCCGGCTGATGGAGGGCGGCGTGTTCAGGGGCAGGGCTTCATTCAGCCGCGCATTCAGCAAGATCGGGCCATGCCGGGGCTGCCGGGCCAGCCGTCGCGCCCAATCCTGCAAGGTTTGCTGTTGGGCATGGGTCAGGTGATCCTGCCAGTGGTGGGCGGCCAGGGTGTGCAGCACTTTGGAGCCGGCGAACAAGGCACCACCGATCTGGCCCAGGGATGCCGCCTGGTCCAGGCCCGATTGGGCGGCTTCGGCCGCAGCCTCGGTCTGCCCGCTCATCAGCAGGGCATGGGCCAGGCGCAGGCGGGTTTCCAGGGCCTGGCCGTACAGGTCGATGCCTTGGGCGTCGGTCAGTGCCTGCTGGTACAGCGCGGCGGCTTCGCCCCATCTCTGGCCCATTTCGGCTGTTCGGGCGGGCAGGGTGGCCCGCTCGCGCAGAAAGATCGCGTGCTCGTCGGGCTTGGGGTTGGCCTGGATCAGCGCCACCGCCTCATCAAAGGCGGTCTGGTCTTCAAGGATGCACGCCACGCGTACTTGCGTGAAATAGAAATGGTTCAACCAGGTGGCCTTGCGCCCGCTGGTGCGCTCGTCGTCCAGCGAGGCCAGCCGGGTCTGGGTGGCCGACAGGGCTGCTGAGCCTTGGCCCAACACCGCTTGAGTCAAGGCCTGCACCAGGGACCAGTAGCCCATGAGGTTGGGCGGCTGGTTCAGCCATCGGCAATCCTCTTCCGCAGTTTGCAGGCGCTGGGTGGCCGAGGGGAGGTCGCCCGCCCACAGGTCCAGTGCGGCCTGGAGGATATGGGCCATCACGCTCAAGGGCGTGGGGTCTTCGCCCTGCCAATGCTGCAAGGCGCCATCGATGTAGCGCTGCAAGGGCTCGCGCGTGCCCGGCAAGCCCAGGAAGGTGGTCAGGGGCACGCTTTGCAGCCACAGCATCGGGCTGGCACCGGCCAGCAGCAGCTCGACCATCTGCTTGAGCGGGATGTGGACCTGGTCGAAATGGCTGGCCGCCACCGCGTGCCAACTGCTGGCCTGCGCCGCGATGATTTGGGCGCCGTGGCTCAAGGGCTGCGACTTGAGTTGCTCCAGCAGGGCATACGAGGACAGCACCGATCCGCCCGCGGCCAGGCCCAACACCTGCAGCATGCGCGCCTCTTGCGCAGCGGGGGCCTGGCCCTGTTGGTCGTACAACTCGCCCGCGCGGGTCAGGGCCTGGATCATGGTCACCAAGTCCCAGCGGGCCCAGGCACACAGGCCCAGCAAATGCGAGAGCGGGCCAGAGCGTTCGCGCCATGCGGCGGGGAACTGCTCAACCAGGCGCTGCACTTGCGCGGCATGCCCTCGGGCCAGCATCGCGGGGGCCAAGTCGAACAAGGTGCGCTCGGCCACATCCCAATGCCCGGCCTTGATCAAAAAGCCCATCTTGCGCACGGGATCGGGCTCGGTGTCGGCAGCGCGTTGCAGTAGCGCAGGCCACTCATTGGCGGCCTCCTTGCGCAGCCGGTCTTCCAGAAAGTCCCTGAACAAATCGTGCAGTTGCAGGGTCAGCTCGGCCTCGTCCAGCACGTTGACGAACAGGCCCATGCGTTCGATGTCGTCCAGCCGCTGCAGGGCATGGGCTTGCCCGGACACCACGGCGCAGCGTTCGGCGGTCAGCTCTGGCAAAACCGAGCAGCGCAGCAGGAACTGGCGCAGGCCCGGCTCCAGGCCGTCCAGCACTTCGCTGGCCAGGAAGTCGAACATGTGCCGGTCTTGCACTGGCTTGGCCGCATCGATGCCCAGCGGGCCGCTGCGCATCAGCAGGCTCAGGCCAGCGGCCCAGCCTTGGGTGCGCTGGCTCAGGGCCTGCAACTGCTCGGGCGTCATGCTGCGCCCCAGGTTCTGCAGCAGGTGCGAGGTCTCGTCGGGGGTGAATTGCAGGTGGCTTTGGCGCAGGTCCAGCACATCACCCTGGGCGCGCCAGCGGGCAATGGCCAGGGGCGCTTCAACGCGGCTGCTCAGCAGCAAGGTCCAGTTGGGTGGCAGGCATTCCACCAAGGCGTCCAGCCATTCGAACACGGCGGTTTGCTGGATGCGGTGGGTGTCGTCGATCACGATCAAACCCTGCGCCAGGCCACTGCTGATCAGCGCCTGGGCGATTTCGCGGGCAACCTGCCGCAGGCCGTGCGAGCCTTGCCGGGCTTGCTCGGCCAGGGTGTCGGGCGCCACGCGCCAGGGCAAATCCCAAGGGTCAAGGGCGGCGGTCAGGCAGGCCAGCAGCCGCGGCAGGTCATCATCGGCATCGGCCGAAATCCAGCACCAGCCGGTGCCGGGGGGCAGTTTCTGCAGCAACTGGGCCAGCACGGCGGTTTTGCCAAACCCCGCCGGCGCCGTCAGCAAGGCCAGCCGGTGGTGCCCGATGCCATCGCTCAGCGCCGACACGATGGCGTGGCGCGGAACCTGACCTGCCCGCTGCCGTGGCGGGCGGATCTTGGTTTGAGCGAACAAGCCGGCGTCGGTTGAAGTGCTGGTCATGCTGACAAATGGCAAGGTCAGGGATCACCAAGGTGCAGCAAAGATCACGCCAAGCGTTGGGCCTGACGTGCCTGTGCTGGCGGCGTGCTCAGGCCACGTTGACAGGAATGTTGGCGATCTTGGCCTGCCATTCCTTGGGGCCGGTGATGTGGGCGCTGGTGCCGCCCGCGTCCACCGCCACCGTCACCGGCATGTCGGTCACGTCGAACTCGTAGATGGCTTCCATGCCCAGGTCGGCAAAGCCCACGACCTGCGCGGTCTTGATGGCCTTGGACACCAGGTAGGCGGCGCCACCCACGGCCATCAGGTAGGCCGACTTGTGGTTCTTGATCGATTCGATGGCCACGGGGCCGCGCTCGGCCTTGCCGATCATGGCGATCAGGCCGGTCTGGGACAGCATCATGTCGGTGAAGCCATCCATGCGCGTGGCCGTGGTGGGGCCGGCGGGGCCCACAGCCTCGTCACGCACCGGATCAACCGGTCCCACGTAATAGATCACGCGGTTGGTGAAATCAACCGGCAGCGATTCGCCCTTGGCGAGCATGTCCTGGATGCGCTTGTGCGCGGCATCGCGGCCGGTCAGCATCTTGCCGTTGAGCAGCAGGGTGTCGCCCGGCTTCCAGGAGGCCACTTCTGCCTTGGTCAGGGTGTTCAGGTCAACGCGCTTGCTCTTGTTGTAGTCGGGCGCCCAGTGCACGTTGGGCCACAGGTCCAGGCTGGGCGGCGTCAGGTAAGACGGGCCGCTGCCATCCAGCACGAAGTGCGCGTGGCGCGTGGCCGCGCAGTTGGGGATCATGGCCACGGGCTTGGAGGCCGCGTGCGTGGGGTAGGTCTTGATCTTGACGTCCAGCACGGTGGTCAGGCCACCCAGGCCTTGCGCGCCAATGCCCAGGGCATTGACCTTTTCATACAGCTCGATGCGCATCTCTTCCAGCTTGTTTTGCGGGCCGCGATCCAGCAGGTCGTGCATGTCGATGTCGTCCATCAACGATTCCTTGGCCAGCAACACAGCCTTCTCGGCCGTGCCACCCACGCCCAGGCCCAGCATGCCCGGCGGGCACCAGCCCGCGCCCATGGTCGGCACGGTCTTGAGCACCCAGTCGACGATGTTGTCGCCCGGGTTCATCATGATCATTTTGCTTTTGTTCTCGGAGCCACCGCCCTTGGCGGCCACGGTCACGTCCACCGTGTTGCCCGGCACCACCTCCATGAAGATCACGGCAGGGGTGTTGTCCTTGGTGTTCTTGCGGGCAAAGATCGGGTCGTCCAGCACCGAGGCGCGCAGCACGTTGTCGGGGTTCAGGTAGCCCTTGCGCACGCCCGCGTTGATCGCATCGGCGATGCTGCCTTGGCCAAAGCCTTCCCACTTCACGTCCATCCCGATCTTCAGGAAGACGTTGATGATGCCGGTGTCCTGGCAAATGGGGCGCTTGCCCTCGGCGCACATGCGGCTGTTGGTCAGGATCTGGGCGATCGCGTCTTTGGCGGCGGCGCTTTGTTCGCGTTCGTAGGCGCGGGCCAGGTGGGCAATGTAGTCGGCCGGGTGGTAGTAGCTGATGTACTGCAGGGCGGCTGCGACGCTTTCAACGAGATCGTCGTGGTGAATGGTCGTCATGGTGGGGGGCTTTGGTGAGGCGGTGGTATGAGACAGACCGCCATTGTGCCAAGGGCTGGCCAGTCCGCAAGCATGGGCCCCAACGAAAAACACCCGCACGGGGCGGGTGTTCTGGGCCGGGCGGACGCTTGTTGAAGCGTCGCGCGCAGGGTCAATCAGGCCTTGCGGCGGCGAGCCACCAAGGCGGCGGTGGCCAGACCGGCCAACAGCAGGGCATAGCTTTCTGGCTCGGGCACGGCGGGCAGGCCGTTGTTGGTGCCGTCGGTCTTGCCGTCGAAGTTGTAGGTCAGGCTGCTGACCGTGCCATAGCCGCCGGTCGAATCAAAGGTCAGGTAGGCAATCAGTTTGCTGCCAGCCGTCAGGGTCTGGGTGCCGGTGCCGGGGGCGGCGGAAAAACTGGCCACTTCAGTGTTGTCGGTGGCGTAGGCGTGGTACGTGGTCGCGTAGATGGCCAGGTAGTCGAAGGTCACGTAATCGGTTTTTTCAGAGAAATCGATGCGACCTGCTTGCCGAGTACCAATGGCGGCCACGGTGCCGTTGGCAATGCCGATGCCGTCAAAAGTGTCGCGGCTGTCCTTGTACAGGTAGGCGTTGCTGATGGTGATGCCGTAGTTGGTGTTGAAGTAGGTGTTGGCGTCAGCATCGACGGTGAATTGCGTGCCGGGGAAGGCGTAGTCTGCAAAGCTGGGTGTGAAGGTTGCGGCCAGTGCAGAGCCGGCGCCGGCCAGCAGCAAGGTTGCGGCAGCAACGCTTTGGATCATTTTCTTCATGACAGATTTCTTTCGACGTTGGTTTAAGGCAGAGAAAACCGGTGGTCAATCAGGGCTCCTACCCTGTTCACCACACTGACGCCATTTTTACCAAGAAATTAGGTCATGCCTAATCCCCTAGGTAGGGGAACTGTTGGTTTCAGGTTTCACATGTCAATACGTTTTGCGTTGCCTGATTCCAATTTGATGAGTGGGCGCGCTCGTCGTTCAGTGAGCCTTGTCGCCGGCGCCGGAGTGGCTCAGCAGGCGGTCGGTGTAAGCAATGGCCAGCGCCGACAACAAGAACACGATGTGAATCACCGTTTGAGATATCAAGACCTTTTCTGAATAGTTCTCGGCATTGATGAAGGTCTTGAGCAGGTGGATTGACGAAATCCCGATGATGGCCGTGGCCAGTTTCACTTTCAGCACCGAGGCATTCACGTGGCTCAGCCATTCCGGCTGGTCGGGGTGATTTTCCAGGTTCATGCGCGACACGAAGGTTTCATACCCGCCGATGATCACCATGATCAGCAGATTGGAAATCATCACCACGTCGATCAGCCCCAGCACCACCAACATGATGGTGGTCTCGGTCAGGTGCGTGGGCACGGCTCCGGCATGCTGGCCGGTGGTGGCAAAAATGACCTGAAGGGCTTCCTGGTTGCCAAAAGCGGCCTGCACCAGGTGCACCAGCTCCACCCAGAAGTGCACCACGTACACGCCTTGCGCCAGAATCAAGCCCAGGTACAGCGGCAGTTGCAGCCAGCGGCTGGCAAATATCCAGTTGGGCAAATGGCGCATTTTGTTTTGTTCTGGCGACTGACTCATGAAGGCCTTAAGGGATAGTCCGAAGCCTCAAATTCTAGAGGGCCACGGCTGGTTTTGTTCTGGTAAGGTCTCCACGTATGCATGTGGACCCCTCGGAGCAATGCCATGACAACAGCATCTAACAACACCTCCACCGCCTCAAATCACTACCAGGTGCCGCCCGCCTTTGCCCAGAGTGCGCACATCGGCAGCCGCGAGGCCTATGACCAGTTATGCGCAGAGGCGACTGCCGACCACGCCGGCTACTGGGCCCGATTGGCCCGCGAGTTCCTCTCCTGGAAAAAACCCTTCACCCAGACGCTGGACGACAGCCAGGCCCCTTTCTACAAGTGGTTTGACGACGGCCTGCTGAACGTCTCCTACAACTGTCTGGACCGGCACGTCGAGGCGGGCCTGGGCAACAAGGTCGCCATCATTTTCGAATCCGACGACGGTAAGGTCGCCCGCGTCACCTACAGCGAATTGCTTGAGCGCGTCTGTCGCCTGGCCAATGTGCTGAAGGCACAAGGCGTCAAAAAAGGCGACCGCGTTGTCATCTACCTGCCCATGTCGGTCGAAGGCGTGGTGGCCATGCAGGCCTGTGCGCGCATCGGCGCCACGCACTCGGTGGTGTTCGGCGGCTTCTCGGCCCAAAGCCTGCGCGACCGCATTGAAGGCGCGGGCGCCGTGCTGGTTATCACCGCCGACGAGCAAATGCGCGGCGGCAAAAGCCTGCCGCTCAAGGCCATCGTTGACGAAGCCTTGGCCATGGAAGGCGCGGGCAGCGTCCGCCAGGTCATCGTCTACCAACGCACGGGCGGCCCGGTGGCCTTTCAGGCGGGGCGTGATCTGTGGCTGCACGAAGTCATGGCCGCGCAGCCTGCCACCTGCGAGCCTGAATGGGTCGGTGCCGAGCACCCCCTGTTCCTGCTCTACACCTCGGGCTCCACCGGCAAACCCAAAGGCGTGCAGCACGCCAGCGGCGGCTATTTGCTGCACGCGGCCCTGACCACCAAGTGGACTTTTGACCTCAAGCCCGAAGACATCTTCTGGTGCACAGCCGACATTGGCTGGGTCACCGGCCACACCTACGTCACCTACGGGCCCCTGGCCATCGCTGCCACGCAAGTGGTCTTCGAAGGCGTGCCCACCTACCCGGATGCCGCGCGCTTCTGGCGCATGATCGAGGCGCTCAAGGTCACGGTGTTCTACACCGCCCCCACGGCCATCCGCGCGCTCATCAAGGCGGCAGAGACCACGCCTGCCGTGCACCCGCGCAACTTCGATTTGAGCAGCCTGCGCCTGCTGGGTTCGGTGGGCGAGCCCATCAATCCCGCCGCCTGGGAGTGGTACCACCGTGAAATCGGTGGCGGCCGCTGCCCCATCGTCGACACCTTTTGGCAGACCGAAACTGGCGGCCACATGATCACACCCTTGCCTGGCGCCCACTCGCTCACGCCGGGGTCGTGCAGCCTGCCTTTCCCCGGCATTGACGCGGCCGTGGTGGACGAAACCGGCAAAGAAGTGCCGTGGGGGCAGGGCGGCGTGCTGGTGGTGCGCAAACCCTGGCCGTCCATGATCCGCACCATCTGGGGCGACCCGGAACGCTTCAAGAGCAGTTATTACCCGCCCGAGTTCGGTGGCGAGTACTACTTGGCCGGCGACGGCGCCATCCGCGATGTCGACACCGGTTACTTCACCATCACCGGCCGCATCGACGATGTGTTGAACGTCTCAGGCCATCGCATGGGCACCATGGAAGTCGAATCCGCGTTGGTGTCTCACCCCCTGGTGGCCGAAGCGGCCGTGGTGGGGCGCCCCGATGACCTGACCGGCGAGGCCATCTGCGCCTTCGTGGTCCTCAAGCGCACGCGACCCACAGGCGACGAGGCCAAGCAGATTGCCAATGAGTTGCGCAACCATGTGGCTCAGCAGATTGGTGCCATCGCCAAGCCCAAAGACATCCGCTTTGGCGACAATTTGCCCAAAACTCGCTCCGGCAAGATCATGCGGCGCCTTTTGCGCGTGGTGGCCAAGGGCGAGAAAGTGACCCAGGACACCAGCACGCTGGAGAACCCCGCCATCTTGGACCAACTGGCCCAAACCAACTGACCTTGGGGTTGACCTCAGGTGCCACGGCCGTGAACCATGTTGTTTTGTGCAAATAAAAGCCGGTACTAGCATTCCCCCTTATTACAAATCGATACGCCCCCCCCTAGATTGGGGGGTGTAAAGCTCACGAGAGCGGCGATTTTCCAAGGAAGAGGAGATAAACCATGGCTTCAAGCACAGTGGCATCCACGGCCCCCATGACCAAAGAGGAAAGAAAAGTCATCTTTGCCTCCAGTCTGGGCACGGTTTTCGAGTGGTACGACTTCTACCTCTACGGTTCTTTGGCGGCCATCATCGCCAAGCAGTTCTTCACCGGCCTGGACCCTACGTCAGGCTTCATCTTCGCGCTGCTGGCCTTTGCCGCCGGCTTCATCGTGCGGCCGTTCGGCGCCTTGGTCTTTGGCCGTTTGGGCGACATGATCGGGCGCAAGTACACCTTCCTTGTCACCATCTTATTGATGGGCGCGTCCACCTTCATCGTGGGCATTTTGCCCAATTACGCCTCGATTGGCGTGGCCGCTCCGATCATCCTGATCGTCTTGCGCCTGCTGCAAGGTTTGGCGTTGGGCGGTGAGTACGGTGGTGCTGCCACCTACGTGGCCGAACACGCGCCTCACGGCAGGCGGGGTGCCTACACGGCCTGGATCCAGACCACGGCCACGATGGGATTGTTCCTGTCGTTGCTGGTGATCCTGGGCACGCGCACCTTCTTTGGTGAAGAAGCCTTTGGCGAATGGGCCTGGCGCATTCCCTTCCTGGTGTCCCTGGCCTTGCTTGGCGTCAGCGTCTGGATCCGCCTGAGCATGAACGAAAGCCCGGCCTTTCAGAAGATGAAAGCCGAAGGCAAGACGTCCAAGGCACCTTTGTCGGAATCCTTCGGCCAGTGGGGCAACCTCAAGATCGTGATCCTGGCGCTGTTCGGCCTGGTCGCGGGTCAGGCGGTGGTCTGGTATACCGGGCAGTTCTATGCCCTGTTCTTCCTGACCCAGGCGCTGAAGGTGGATGGCGCCACGGCCAACATCATGATCGCGATTGCGCTGTTGCTTGGCACACCGTTCTTCGTCGTGTTCGGCACGCTGTCCGACAGGATCGGCCGCAAGCCCATCATCCTGGCAGGTTGCCTCGTCGCGGCCTTGACCTACTTCCCGCTGTTCAAGGCCTTGACCGAGGCTGCCAACCCCGCTTTGGCCCAGGCCCAAGCGACCGCGCCAGTGACGGTGACGGCGGACCCCAAGGAGTGCTCGTTCCAGTTCAACCCGACGGGCACCGCCAAGTTCACCAGCTCCTGCGACATTGCCAAGCAGTACCTGGCGAACAACTCTGTGAACTACGAGAACCTGGACGCACCGGCCGGCACTCCGGCCGTGATCAAGGTGGGCGAAACCCTCATCAACGTGTACAGCCCTGGCAATCTGGCCGAGTCTGACATTGCCGCAGCCAAGGAAGCCGCGGTCAAAGGCAAGGACACTGCGGCCCAGAAGCTGGAGGCCCTGAAGGCCACTGGTGCCATGGGCAAGGAGGCAGAGGACAAACTCAAGGCGGCCGAAAAGGACGTCAAGGAGTCTGGTGCCACGTTGGCCGCATTTGACAAGGATCCCAAAGCTGCGGCGGTCAAGGTGATCGACGGTCAGTTCAAGAAGACGGTGGGCGGGGCGCTCAAGACGGCGGGTTACCCACCCAAGGCCGACCCTGAGAGGATGAACAAGCCTTTGATCGTCGCCATCCTGACCCTGCTGGTGATCTACGTGACCATGGTCTATGGTCCGATCGCGGCCATGCTGGTTGAGATGTTCCCCACGCGCATCCGCTACACCTCGATGAGTTTGCCGTACCACATCGGCAATGGCTGGTTTGGCGGCTTGCTGCCCACCACCGCTTTTGCGATCGTGGCGCAGACGGGCAACATCTACAACGGCCTGTGGTACCCCGTGATCATTGCCAGTGCCACTTTCGTGATTGGCCTGCTGTTTGTGCGTGAGACGAAAGACGTGGACATCTACGCCAACGATTGATGTTGAAGGTCCGGCTGGCGGTCACACGCCAGCAAAAAGCCCCGCATGGTCGCCATGCGGGGCTTTTTTTCTGGGCGCTGGGCGCCGATGACAGGCTTACTTGAGTGACAAGATCCACTTCACCAATTGCTTGGCTTCGGCTTCATTGACTTGCGCATTGGCCGGCATGGCCATCGTGCCCCACACGCCGCCGCCGCCCTTGAGCACTTTTTGCACCAGTTTGGCTTCGGCGTCTTTCTGGCCTTTGTACTTTTTGGCCACTTCCAGGTAGCCCGGGCCGACGATCTTCTTGTCCATGCCATGGCAGGCCATGCAGGCTTTTTTCTGGGCCAGTTCCTGGTTCGCCAGGGCGGGTGACACGGCGGCCACAGCGAAAGCGGTGCCAGCCAGCAACGAAGGTAGCAATTTCATGGAGGATCCTCGGGCAATCTGTGAAGTAAAGTCTAAGCAGTATTCTAGTAACGCGGACAGGCCTGGTTTTGGTTGACCGCTGCAGGACTATTTTTCAAAGGGGCTTCGCATGTGGTTTATCGTGATCGGCGTGGTCATGCTGCTGATGAATTTTGCCGGCATTGGGCCCGTCGGGGAGTGGACCTGGGCTGATCGCTGGTGGGCCATGTTGCTGCCTTTCGCGCTGGCTGCCGTCTGGTGGGCCTGGGCAGACGCTTCTGGCATGACCAAACGCAAAGCCATGGTCAAGGACGATGCCAGGCGCGATGCTCGACGCCAGAAAAGCCTGGAATCCCTCGGTTTGGGGCCGAAGAAGAAAAAGCGCTGATCTGGCTTGCCGTGAAAGCCCATTGAAAAAGCCACCTCGCGGTGGCTTTGCTCATTCAGGTGGGGTCGTTCATTCAAATTTATCAAGCACGGCGCCTGTGCTGGCACTTGACGCGTTGTGGGCGAACTTGGCCAGCACGCCACGGGTGTAGCGTGGTACGGGGGCCTTCCACAGTGCGCGGCGGCGGGCAATCTCGGCATCGTCCACATTCAGCTGCAGCAGCAATTGGTGCGAGTCGATGGTGATTGAGTCGCCTTCCTGGATCAGGGCGATCAAACCGCCTGCGGCGGCTTCGGGCGCCACGTGGCCCACGACCATGCCCCAGGTGCCGCCCGAGAAGCGGCCATCGGTGATCAGGCCCACGCTTTCGCCCAGGCCCTGGCCAATCAGCGCGCCCGTGGGGGCCAGCATCTCCGGCATGCCGGGGCCGCCCTTGGGGCCCAGGTAACGCAACACCATCACGTCGCCGGCCTTGATCTGCTTGGCCATGATGGCGGCCAGGCCGGATTGCTCGTCGTCGAACACGCGGGCGGGGCCGGTCATTACCGGGTTCTTCAGGCCGGTGATCTTGGCCACGCAGCCTTCGGGCGCCAGGTTGCCCTTCAGGATGGCCAGGTGGCCTTCGGCGTAGATGGCGTCCTTGATCGAGCGGATCACTTTCTGGTCGGCGCGCGGCTCGTCGGGCACGTCGGCCAGTACTTCGGCCATGGTCTGGCCGGTGATGGTCAAGGCGTCGCCATGCAGCATGCCGGCGTTCAGCAAGATCTTCATGACTTGCGGGATGCCGCCGGCGCGGTGCAGGTCAATCGCCAGGTATTCACCGCTGGGCTTGAGGTCGCACAACACGGGCACCTTCTTGCGCATGCGCTCGAAGTCGTCGATGGTCCACTCTACTTCAGCAGCGTGGGCGATGGCCAGGAAGTGCAGCACGGCGTTGGTGGACCCACCGGTGGCCATGATCACGGCCACGGCGTTCTCGATCGCCTTCTTGGTGACGATGTCGCGCGGCTTGATGTCCTGGCGGATGGCCTCGACCAGCACGCGGGCGCTTTCTTTCGTGTTGACGGTTTTTTCGTCTTCCACATTGGCCATGGTGCTGCTGTAAGGCAAGCTGATGCCCAGGGCCTCGAACGCCGAGCTCATGGTGTTGGCGGTGTACATGCCGCCGCAGGAGCCGGTGCCCGGGATGGCGCGCTTTTCGATCTGGCAGAAGTCTTCTTCAGACATCTTGCCGGCGGTGAACTGGCCCACGGCCTCGAACACGCTGACGATGTTCAGGTCCTTGCCCTTGTAGTGGCCGGGCAGGATGGTGCCGCCGTACACGTAGATGGCGGGCACGTTGGCGCGCAGCATGCCCATCAGGCCGCCGGGCATGTTCTTGTCGCAGCCACCGATGACGATCACGCCGTCCATCCACTGGCCACCCACGCAGGTTTCCACGCAGTCGGAGATCACTTCGCGCGACACCAGGGAGTACTTCATCCCTTCGGTGCCCATGGCCATGCCGTCCGAGATCGTGGGCGTGCCAAAGACCTGGGCGTTGCCGCCAGCTTCCTTGATGCCTTCAACGGCGGCGTCGGCCAGCTTTTGCAGGCCGGAGTTGCAGGGCGTGATGGTGGAATGGCCGTTGGCCACGCCGATCATGGGTTTGACGAAGTCGCCTTCCTTGTAGCCCATGCCGTAGTACATGGAGCGGTTGGGCGCGCGGGCGACGCCTTCGGTGATGTTCTTGGAGCGGCGGTTTGAGCTCATCGGGGGCTTTGCGGGTGCTGGGCGTTGGGGAACCCGAGAGTTTATCGAGCCTTCGGGTCGTTGCCGCCAGATCCGGCCCGGTCCGTGGACAATGGCGACCGTCGTTACCGGAGCCTTATCGATGCTCGTGCATCCGCAGTTCAACCCCGTGGCCCTGGCGATGGGCCCCGTCCAGATCCACTGGTACGGGCTGACCTATCTGGTCGCCTTTGGCCTGTTCTTGTG
>Ga0209841_1000150_pt1 | contig 16544 bp, 15 predicted proteins | sample GWRWT4_30Apr14_FD_187185 | JGI IMG/M metagenome (GOLD analysis project Ga0209841, IMG submission 187185) | Sand microcosm microbial communities from a hyporheic zone in Columbia River, Washington, USA - GW-RW T4_30-Apr-14 (SPAdes) (version 2) | ecosystem: Engineered > Artificial ecosystem > Sand...
CAACCATATACCGCTTCAGGATGTTGCGCTCGGCGATCCGTCAGGAAAGATTGCGATCGTTGGATGGGGGTCGACCTACGGGCCGATCCATCAGGCGGTTCGTCGTCAACGCGCCAAAGGTGTGGACGTGTCGCACATCCACATCCGCCATATCTGGCCGCTGCCGCGCAATCTTGGGGATCTCCTGCGTGAATTCGAGCACGTGCTGGTCCCGGAGATGAACACCGGCCAGCTCAAGACTGTATTGCGCGACCAGTATCTGGTCGATGCCAAGCCGCTCAACAAGGTTTCCGGACAACCGTTCCGGATAGCCGAGATTGAAGCGGCGATTGAGGGGATGAACCAATGAACGACATGACCCCCGTCCGCACAACGACACCCAAGGATTGGGAAACCGATCAGGAAGTCCGGTGGTGCCCCGGCTGTGGAGATTATGCCATCCTGAAGGCGATCCAACGAACCATGCCCGAAATTGGTGCGACGCCTGAAAATACCGTCTTTGTCAGCGGTATCGGCTGCTCGAGCCGCTTCCCCTATTATATGGAGACCTATGGTTTTCACACGATCCACGGTCGTGCGCCTGCGGTGGCAACCGGCGTGAAGCTTGCCAACCCGGAACTTGACGTGTGGATCATCACCGGTGACGGCGATGCGCTTTCCATTGGTGGTAACCACACCATGCATCTGCTGCGCCGCAATCTTGATTGCCAGATCATGCTGTTCAACAATGAGATCTATGGCCTCACCAAAGGGCAATATTCACCGACCAGCCGCATTGGCACCAACAGCCCGTCGACGCCTTATGGCTCGGTGGATCGTCCCGCGACGCCTTGCGCTTTTGCATTAGGCTCGGGCGCACGCTTCGTTGCCCGCGGCTTTGACGTATCAAAGAACCTTCCCGAAGTGCTGAAAGCGGCGCATGCCCATCGCGGCGCAGCCTTCATCGAGATTTTCCAGAACTGCATCGTCTATAACAAGGATGTGTTTGAAGAATTTGCCATCCCAAAAGGAGCCGAAGGTCATCAGCTCTGGTTACATAATGGCGAGCCGATGCTGTTCGGAAGCGACAAATCAGGTGGCACCAAAGGCATCGCGCTCGATACAGAAGCACTGAACCTGAAGGTCGTCGATGTCGTCGATGGCGACTGGCAGTCCGTTGGGGTCATCGTCCATGATGTAACCAATCGTTCAGTGGCGCATATGCTGGTGGAAATGCCTTTTGGCGAATTTCCGATGGCTTTGGGCGTGCTTTACGACGATCCGCGCCCGACCTTCAACGATGCGGTCATTGCGCAAAATGCCTCCGTCAGCGTTGGCAAGACAGCGGACCTTGGAAAGCTTCTGGCCAAGGGGCAGACCTGGACTGTCGCGGACGGCCATCCGGAGGTTTGACGTCGGTGCCGACATAACGCCGTATTGCAATCGGCGGATTAGTTCGCCAGCACAGCGTGATGGATAATCTTACACATAGTCTGGTTGGCGCGTTGCTTGGGCAGGCCGGGTTGAAGCGCAAAACCGGGCTGGCGATGCCGACGTTGATCATCGCCGCCAACATTCCCGATATAGATGCCGTCGCGGTATTGCTTGGTGGCGACCAGCATTTGGCGATCAGGCGCGGCTTAACCCATGGTCCGATTGCCATGCTGCTGCTCCCGCTAATGCTTTGGGGCATCATGCTGTGGTATGATCGATGGCAAACCGGGCGGGGCACCCGTCCGGAAAAGCGTTTGCCCGTCGATGCAAAGTGGCTTTTAGCCTTGGCCTATATCGGATGCCTCAGCCATCCTCTGTTTGACTGGTTCAACAGCTATGGCATTCGCTTGCTCGAGCCCTTTTCCAGCCAGTGGTTCTATGGCGACACGATTTTTATCATCGATATCTGGCTATGGTGCGCGTTGGTCGCAGGTGTCTGGCTGTCGCTGCGGGGTGAGCGGCGAGGAAAGCCGAACTGGCGTATCCCTGCCATGAAGAGCATGGCCGCCATTTTTCTCTACATTGCCGCCAATGGTTTAATCACTGGACGGGCCGAACAGTTGACCGCAAAGGCCGTGAAAGACCAGCTTGGCATCGTTCCGGCCATGGTCGTGGCCAATCCGGTACCGGTACAATTCTGGAAACGCGAAATGTTGTGGCGCGACGCAAACCATTATGGGCAGGGTACATTTACAGCACCTGAAAACATCATGCTTGACCCGAAGATTGGCTCGCACCGAATTGGTGAAACTGCCACGTTAGCCGAAATGTCCCGGGACAAGAATGCCAAGGCCTTTTTGTTCTGGTCGCGGATGCCTGTGCTGCGCGAAGAGGAGCGAGATGTGTCAAAAGTACGAATCCTGTCTGACCAGCGCTTCGGCAATCCGCTGGTTCAGGACCGTTTCAGCGTTGTTGTTCCAGCCGAACGCGCTGTAAAATGACCCAGCCCGTTCTCCTCTGGTTTCGCCGTGATTTGCGTTTGGCGGATCAACAGGCACTGGCGGCGGCTGTTGCCAGCGGCGCGCCGGTTATACCTGTCTATATCCTTGATGACGAAAGCCCCAAACACCGCAAGATGGGCGGAGCATCTCGGTGGTGGCTGCACCACAGTCTGGTGTCGCTGGACGCCGATTTGCAAGCATTGGGCTCGCGCCTGCTTTTGCGGCGTGGCAAGTCTGAAACAGTTTTAAGCAGCCTTGCCGAAGAAACGGGTGCATCGGCGATTCATTGCATCCGTCATTATGAACCATATTGGCGCAATGCCGAAAAAGCGGTTGCAAAGGCGTTGCCCGACGGGTGCGACCTTAAATGCCATTCTGGCAATTATTTGCTTCCCCCGGGCAGTGTGACGACAGGCAGCGGAGGGCAGTATAAAATCTATACGCCGTTCATGCGGGCGTTGTGGCAGCATATGCCCCCGGCTCAACCCTTGCCATCGCCCGAAAAACTGGTTTTGCCCGTCCACTGGCCTGCAAGCGATGCCCTTTCGGATTGGGATCTGCTCCCCGTCAAACCGGATTGGTCAGGGGGCATGCAGCAGATGTGGACGCCCGGCGAGGACGGCGCCAGAGCCCGGTTGGATGCCTTTACCGACAAGGCGAAATTTTATGACGAACGGCGGAACCTGCCTTCGGTCGATGGTTCATCCTTCTTATCCCCGCACCTGCATTTTGGCGAAATATCCGCTGCGACCTGCTGGCACGCAACAATGTCGGCGGGCGGATCAGTGGATGTGTTTCTAAAGGAACTTGTGTGGCGGGATTATGCGCAAAATGTCATCTGCCAGTTTCCCGAATATGGCGGTAAAAACGCCCGAGATGGCTTTGACAAGATGCCTTGGCGTGATCTTGCCGATCCGGCGGTAAAGGCTGATTATACCGCTTGGACAAAAGGACAGACAGGGTACCCGATCGTCGACGCAGGGATGCGTCAGCTTTGGGCGACGGGTTGGATGCACAACCGCGTGCGGATGATTGCCGCGTCTTTCCTCATCAAGCATTTGCTGATCGATTGGCGGGCAGGGGAGCGGTGGTTTTGGGACACGTTGGTCGATGCCGATTATGGATCGAACGCGGTCAACTGGCAGTGGACGGCAGGAACAGGCGTCGACAGCAATATGTTTGTCCGCATCATGGCACCGCTGTCGCAGTCCGAAAAATTCGATGCGGCGCGTTACATCCGGCAATGGGTGCCGGAGTTATCCGATTTGCGCGAACCCTATATTCACGATCCCGAAGAACATGGGGTCCGCCCGAAAGGCTATCCCCGGAAATTGATCGGGCACAAGCAGGCTCGTGAACGGGCTTTGGCGGCTTTTGCGGTAACGAAGGACTGAGTTGAATTATCCGTCGACGCTGACGCGTGCACTTGTTTCAAGATCGTGCTGTAACAAGTCCACAATCGCATTGGCGACGACCGACGGTTCTTTCACGGTAGACGGGTCCTCGCCGGGATAAGCCGCAGCGCGCATTTTGGTGCGGGTTTTGCCGGGGTCGACAATGGCCACGCGCACGGCTGAAATATTCTTCACTTCTTCGCCATAGCTACGGACCAATGTTTCAAGCGCGGCTTTGGATGCGCCATAAGCACCCCAAAATGCGCGCGGTGCAGCCCCGACCGACGAGGTGAGGGCGATCAGACGTCCAGCCTCGCTCTTTCGCAAAAGTGCATCGAATGAGGCAATCAGAACCTGCTGCGCGGTGACATTCAATGTCATTAAACGGGCAAACTCTGCGCCATCTATCGCCGGAACCGGAGTAAGAGTCCCGAGCATCGCAGCATTCAAGACCAAATGGTCCAATTTGCCCCATCGCTCAGTTACGGCGGCGGCAAGGCGTCCAATGCTGTCGCCATCAGTGAGATCGAGCGGAGCGATTGTAGCGTTTCCGCCAGCTTCAAAAATTTCATCCTCTACCGATTCCAAATCCTTGGCGGTGCGGGCGGTAATGATGACATGGGCACCTTGTGCAGCAAGCGCTTTTGCGGTTGCTGCGCCAATTCCTCTGCTGGCACCGGTGACTAACGCAACTTTTGAGTCAAAAATTCTGGTCATGGATCATGCGAGCTTTCGTTCGCCTAGCAAGATCAGATCACCGGCTTCGGCTTCTTCATGGTCGGTCAAACTTGTGGGGTAATCGCCCGAAAAGCAGGCATCGCAATATTGCGGCTTGTTAGAGTTACGGGATTCTTCACCCAAAGCCCGATAAAGCCCGTCAATTGACAAAAATGCCAAGCTATCAGCTTGAATAAATTCACGCATTTCTTCAACGTCCATACGGCTGGCCAACAGTTTTGACCGCTCCGGCGTGTCGACACCATAAAAACAACTGTTCATCGTAGGCGGGCTGGCGATACGCATATGCACCTCGGCTGCGCCGGCCTCACGCATCATCTGGACAATTTTTAGTGAAGTCGTGCCACGTACAATAGAATCATCGATGAGTACGATTTTCTTGCCGGCGACGAGGTTTTTGTTGGCATTATGCTTAAGCTTTACGCCCAGATGGCGAACACCGTCGCCCGGCTGGATGAACGTCCGTCCTACATAATGCGAACGGATAATGCCCAGTTCAAACGGAATGCCAGCCGCTTCGGCATAACCGATCGCGGCAGGTGTTCCGCTGTCCGGAACGGGGATTACATAATCCACATCGACGCCATTTTCACGCGCCAGTTCAGCGCCGATGGCCTTACGAACAGAATAGACGCTTCTGCCGTCTACGATTGAATCAGGGCGGGAAAAATATACATGCTCGAAAATGCAGGGGCGCTGCGACACCGGAATGAACGGTTTGTGCGAATGGATTTCCCCGTTCCGAACGACAATCAACTCGCCCGGTTCGACCGCCCTTAAAAATTCAGCACCCACGATATCGAGGGCAACGGTTTCGGAGGCGAATATGATTGTATCGCCAAGCATTCCCATCACCAACGGGCGAATGCCGAGTGGATCGCGGCACGCGATCATGCCTTCTGTCGTAAGGCAGATCAGCGAATAAGCCCCCTCGACCCGTTTCAACGCGTCAATAAGCCGGTCTAATAGCGTCCGGTAACCAGAAGTAGCCACCAAATGGATAATGACCTCAGTATCTGACGTCGATTGAAAAATCGAACCACGGCGCACCAGGTCTTTGCGGATCGCCATTGCGTTGGAAATATTGCCATTATGTGCGATTGCGAAGCCGCCCGTCGCCAAATCGGCGTACAGCGGTTGTACATTGCGGAGCGATGTTTCGCCTGTTGTTGAATAGCGGACATGACCAACGGCGGTGCGCCCTACCAAGCCGCCGATAATTTCTTCACGGTCAAAATTGCCTGCGACATGGCCCATTGCCCGGTGGGTGTGGAAATCATGGTCGTCAAAGCTGGTGATCCCGGCCGCTTCCTGTCCCCGGTGCTGAAGGGCATGAAGGCCAAGCGCCACCATCGCCGAGGCACCTTCAGTGTCATAGACGCCAAAAATCCCGCACTCTTCACGCAGTTTATCATCATCAAAAGGGTCGGTGGTCAGCATTTGTATCGAATCCCGCTGCGCTTCGCTGGGTGCATATAGGCACGCTTGTACCAATTGTCTTCCCCCTTGTCGTAGATGTGTCATAAAGAAATTGTTGGCGCGGTTTTTCAGCTTGGGTTAGTCGCATATGCATGACTGAAACACGCGAGACAGGGCTTACGCTCGATCCGAAATTTGATGCCAATGGTCTGTTGACCGCGGTTGTTACCGATTCAGCGGATGGCTGCGTTTTGATGGTGGGGCACATGAATGCTGCTTCATTGGCAAAAAGTCAGGAAACCGGAACTGTCGTATTTTTTTCGCGCAGTCGGCAGCAGCTATGGCAAAAAGGCGAAACCAGCGGACACTTTCTGAAGATTAAGGAAATGCGGATCGATTGTGACCAGGATGCGATCTGGATAATCGCACAACCCGAAGGACCAACGTGCCATACTGGCGAGCGCAGTTGTTTTTACCGGCAAATCGAAAACGGAAAGTTGAAACGAATTTGAGATTTTCGATTGTCTTTTTAGGGGTCGCTGCGTCGCTGTTGCTTGCGTGTACCGAAGAATTATCTTCCGATCCCAAGGTTTCCTCCGGCGCGGGTAGTGCATTGGATTCCCAAGCCGTATCTGCCGGAATTCTGCCTGACCCCAAGGACGTGGAATTTGCCGGCCGTTACGAAACCCGCAGTGAATTGGGTGTCGATAAATTCTGCGCCGTATCGAACGGATCGAACAGCTATAAAATCGGATTTCTGGCCGTTTTCGGAGCCGAAAGCAAATGCGAAGGCACAGGTACTGCGACGATTGACGGCGAGAATGTCCGTGTGGTTCTTAACGGCAAAGGAAAGTGCGCTTTCAATGCCAGATATGACGGCATTGAGCTGCGTTTTCCCGGCGTCGTTGAACGCGAATGTTCTACATACTGTTCCGAGAACGCCAGTATGTCCGGTACACATTATTTCATGGTTCAACCCGGAAATGACGCAGCGCGCGGAACGTTAGGACGCAAGATTGAACGGCTATGTGATTAGCCGGTTTCCTGATCTAGGGTCGCTGGCGCTATACAGGAACCACAAGACATGCCTGACCCGCAGCCTTCAGTTTTGTGCACATCGTATCTGCGGCGGATTTGCTCGCAAAAGGGCCAGCCTGAAGTTTTGTGATTTTCCCGCTGGCTTTATAGACAGGCTGAAGTGCTGCGATCTCTGGTCGATCACGCTTTAACGTCGCCCAAAGTTTCTTCGCATTTGCGTCTTCTCCAAATGCGCCAAGCTGAATTCTCCACGGACTGGCGGAATTTGTTGGAGCCGCAGGCGCGGGCTTTACCGCAGTCGGTTCTTTGCTGGATGACGGGGGTAAGGCAACCTGCTTGGTCGTTTTCGCCGGGGGTGTCGTATTGATCGGAAAGCCGTCTGCCGACGCGGTTGCTGCTCGGCTGCTGCGTTGTTCAAGGTTTCCTGCCAGCACGATCGCCGCTTGCCGTTGTTCAAGCGGGATATATTTGTCCATTTGGGAGAGGCTTTCCGATGCAGGTGTCATACCCGACGACGACGCTAATGACATTAAGGCATATGCGCGCACCCAGTCTTTAGCGATATTGGTGCCGTTAAAAAGTTCGGTAGCCAGCAAATATCGCGCGCGTGGATCACCCCGGTCAGATGATGATTGCAAGATTGGAAGGGCTTCAGCGACTTTTCCCTGATAATGAAGCAGATGGCCGTAGCTATCTAGGGCCTTCTGATGCCCTTGGGCGGCTGCTTTTTTATACCATTCCAGAGCCAAGTTCAGGTCTGTGGGAACACCGCGTCCGGTTTTATATGCTTGCCCCATGTTAAATTGCGCGTCGGGATCACCGTTAAGCGCAGGGTCGCGCCATTGTTTGACCGCCTGATCATATTCGCCCCGGCTCCACGCATCGACACCATCTTTGACATCGGCTGCGGCCGGTTGGGAAATTAGCACGAGCGCCAAGGCGGCGAATGTAATCTTCGAAAGGTGCGACCCTAACTGCATTTGTATCCTCCAAGACCTGATTTATTTGTCTAATATCGCAGAAATGTGAAAATGGTAAATCAATCCGATTAATTTGTTAACCATGACGATATGTCAATCCACAAGCAATGACGCCGACTTATAGATTAAGTGTTATGCGATGCCAGCCAATATTCAACGGGCGAATTCCCCGGCAGCGTTAACGGATTTTTAGCCCTGTTCTGTCACATCCCCATTTGAAACATTTACAAAGGGGAATGATGTGAGGGTTCTCGCATTAGCATCACAGAAGGGCGGGTCAGGCAAAACCACGCTTTCTGGCCACTTGGCGGTTCAGGCACAACTTGCCGGTGCCGGACCAGTCGTATTGATCGACATCGATCCGCAAGGATCTCTCGCCGATTGGTGGAATGAACGTGAAGCTGAACTTCCCGCTTTTGCACAAACCACGGTCGCACGTCTCGCTGCTGATCTTGCAGTGCTTCGGCAACAGGGTTTCAAGCTGGCAGTCATTGACACCCCGCCTGCCATTACCATGGCGATTCAGAGTGTTATTTCGGTTTCAGAATTGATCGTCGTACCAACCCGGCCAAGTCCGCATGATTTGCGCGCCGTGGGTGCAACGGTTGATTTGTGTGAACGCGCCGGCAAGCCCTTGATCTTCGTGGTCAACGCAGCGACGCCCAAGGCCAAGATCACGTCCGAAGCCGCAGTTGCGCTCTCGCAGCATGGCACGGTCGCGCCCATCACCCTGCATCATCGCACAGATTTTGCGGCATCGATGATCGACGGACGTACGGTCATGGAAATCGACCCCAATGGCCGTTCTTCGCAAGAGGTAATCCAGCTTTGGGCTTATATTTCCGACCGTCTGGAAAAGAATTTCCGCCGCACTGTATTCAGCGCCCCCGCCGCCGCGGCCAATCCGCAAGTTGCCACCGCAAGACCGATGGGCGGCTTTGGTCGCCGGGTTGTTGGTTAAGCGAAGAAAGAGGGGCAACTAAAATGGGCGAACCTAAACCAATTGCATCACTTTCGGGAATTTTGCTGGCGCGCAAAGGGCTGGCGCGTCCTGCAATGCGTCGGCCATCGATGTTGGGCAGCAACGGGAATGCGGCTTTGTCGCAGGATGATCTCGGCTGGAACGACATGGGCTATGATGTCGACCCTGATCCCAATACGCCTATGGATTATGACCACGGCTTTCACGGGCAAAACATGCTTGCCGGTGCGGTTCCCGAAGTCAAGAACCAGCAAGAGCGCATCTTTGGTGAATATGATTCAGAAAAGGATGTCGGTTTTGAAAGCCTTGGTGGTGAAGAACCCGAGATTGAAACTACGCTTACAATTGTGAGCATGACGCCTGAACCCCAGGTTCAACCAATCGTGCGTCGTGGCAAGACAGATGCCCCCCGGTCGCGGGCGCGTTCAAAGCCGGGTATGAAAGAGAAAGCCGCGTTCACGCTGCGTCTGGATGGCGAACGCCACCTGAAACTACGCTTGGCATGTGCGGTGAGACATCAATCCGCACAAAATCTGGTGACAGATGCGCTCGACGCGTTTCTCGAATCCATGCCAGAAATCGGACATCTAGCCGCAAATGTTCCGACGAAAAAACATTGACCCCGAGTTACGCTTTTTTGAGGTGATACCATGAATAGCAATTTTGTTGTGAAGCTCGCACTTTCGACTGCCTTTGTAGCGGTTCCCGCGATGACAACGTCGACCGCCGGTTTCGGTAGCACTGAAAATGTTTCGGCCAAAAAGGCTGGGCCTGAAAAAGCTTATGGTTGGGCGAAAAAGGCGGAACAGGCTCTGGCAAAAGGCAAGGCCGATCGCGCGCTGACCTTCGCCGAGCTTGCGGTCGAAGCCGATCTGCAAAATCGCGATTATCGCGGACTGTTGGCACGAATCTATATGTCGCAAGGTAGGTTCGTTTCGGCGGAACGTACATTGATGGATGTTATGGAATTGGGGCAGGTCGATCCGCGCACTGTTATCAGCCTCGCACTGTCCCGGATTGCGCAAGGGAATGTAGATTCCGCTGTTATGCTGGTAGAAGCCAACCGTTCAATAGTACCGGTTAGCGACTATGGCTTGACTTTGGCGCTTGCCGGTCGTTCGGCGGAAGCCATCAACATTCTGACCGATGCAATCCGCCTGGACGGAGCGACAGCCCGCACCCGTCAAAATCTGGCTCTGGCTTATGCACTTGATGGACGCTGGCGTGATGCGCGGGTTATGGCATCGCAAGATATGGCGCAATCAGCGGTCAACGACCGCATTGCTGAATGGGCGCAGTTTGCGCGTCCAGAAGCATATACTTTGCGTGTAGCCGGACTCCTAAAAGTGCGTGTGAACATGGCCGATACCGGACAACCTGTCAGATTAGCCCTGAATTCCGCCACGATGCCCGGGCTTGCCCAGGCCGAAGCACCGGTGGCGCCCGTTGACGTCGCGGCAGAAGCCCCCGTAGTAGAACTCGCGGCCATCGGACCTGCGCCGGTTACAGATAGCATCGGATTTGCCGCCGTAGAACAGGCCGTCCAGATGATGGAACCTGCTCCAATTACAAAAATCTCTGATGCGGAATTGATCAAGGCTCAGGACGGTCCAGCAAAGACTGTGGCCCCAGCCGTTCCTGTAAAGCTGGCTTTGGCAGACGTGCCGGCTGCAAAGCCCAAAACAGTGACATCGAATTTTCTGGTTCAACTTGGTGCATTTTCAAACACCCAAAATGCCGCCGCCGCTTGGAACAAATATAGCCGTAATTACAGGGCATTGAGTGGCAAGAATTCGGCCAGTTCGACAGTCACCGTAAACGGTAGAAAGCTGGTGCGGCTTGCTGCCACGGGTTTTGCCAATGTATCGGCGGCCAATGCGGCTTGTATGCAGATTAAATCGCAGGGCGGTTCGTGCCTTGTCCGTAATACAGCCGCCGACAAACCTGTTCGGATGGCCAGGGTTGCCGGTCGACGGATTGCCGCACGATAAAAGACGCAGATGTTAGGAAGGCGGTGGGTCGGGCGTTAAGCCGTTACGACTTTGCCGCCTTTTAACATATGTCGAACTCTGCCTTGGACGGGGATTTTATTGAAAGGCGTATTGCCTGCCAATGCAGTCATCCGGTTACTGTCCACCTGCCAGGGTGCGTAAGGATCGACAAGGATCAGATCGGCTTCAAATCCTTCTGTGATAACGCCGGCTTTCAGGCCCAAAATGCGCGCCGGATTGGTCGCCAAAAGCTCAAATAGCCGACCTGTTGTGATGATCTCGTCACGCACCAGATTCAGCGTCAATGCCAAAAGCGTCTCTGCACCGGCCATGCCGGGTTCCGCTTCGGAAAATGGCAGTCGCTTGTCTTCGGGACCGCGCGGATCATGGCCTGATGCGATCACATCGATAGTGCCGTCGGCGATAGCTGCGATACAGGCCAGTCGGTCGCTTTCGTCCCGCAATGGCGGTGAAAGGCGGGCAAAGGTTCGAAAATCGATGATCGCATTGTTGGACAGAAACAAATGCCCTGGAGTGATGCCGCAGCTTATCCGCAAACCCTTGGCTTTGCCTTCACGGATAAGATCAAGGCTGCGTGCAGTCGTCACTTGCCGGAAATGCACATGCGCACCGCTTTCCTCTGCAAGCATGAGATCCCGTGCAATTGCCAATGCTTCGGTTACGGGCGACGCGCTGGAAAGCCCCAATAATGTTGCGGTTTCGCTTTCGGTTGCCACTGCGTTACCGGCCAAACCGGCATCTTCACTGTGCACAATCACGGGTAAATCCAGCGCAGCGCAATATCGCATAATTCGCAACATAATGCCGCTATCGCCAATCCATTTTCGGCCCGTTGCAACACCCACCGCCCCGGCTTCTTTCATCAGGGCAATTTCGGCCATTTGCGAACCAGCCAAATCTTTCGTGGCCGCTGCCAGCGGATGGACCCACAGATCAGGTTTACCCTTCAACGCGGCATAACGGATGGTCGCCGGATCGTCGTGAACAGGAGACTGGTCCGGCATTAAAGCGGCTCTGGTAATCCCGCCAAACCTGAACGCCGGCTTATCCGTCTTGAAAACACCAAGGTCGATGATTCCAGGGGCAATCAAAAGATCAGTGGCATCCAGTTCGACTGCATGATCAATCGGTGTGCCGAAGGAGCTGATTTTTCCGTCATTGATTTGCAGCGACATCGCTTCGGCTTTATCTGCACCGGGAAGCTGAACGTGACCGTTAATAATGTTAATCAAAGTCATGCCCAGCCCTCCACGCCGCGTGATTTTCGCGTCAGGATGTCCAGGCAAGCCATGCGGACGGCGACTCCCATTTCCACCTGCTCGGTAATGGCTGACCTTTCTATATGGTCCGCAACATTACTGGCAATTTCGACGCCGCGGTTCATCGGCCCTGGATGCATCACCAATGCATCAGGTTTCGCCAATGCAAGACGCCGTTCATCCAGTCCAAACAGATGATAATATTCCCGCGGCGACGGAATAAAATCACCCTGCATACGTTCATTTTGCAAACGAAGCATCATTACGACATCGGCGCCCGGAAGGGCGTCATCAAAATTGCTGAATGTTTGCGCGCCAAAAGCTGCGATACCATAAGGCATTAAAGCCGGAGGCGCCACGACCCGAACTTCGGCCCCCAGGCTTTTGAGGCAGAAGATATTGGATCGGGCTACCCGGCTGTGCAGGACATCGCCACATATGACAACGATCTGGCCCTCGACGGCGCCCTTGCGCCGCATGATTGTCAGTGCATCGAGCAATGCCTGCGTTGGGTGCTCGTGGCTGCCGTCGCCTGCATTCAAAACGGGGCAATCAACTTTGCCTGATATCAGTTGCACCGCACCTGAACTTGCGTGGCGTATAACAATCGCGTCGGCGCGCATGGCGTTCAGCGTCATTGCGGTGTCGATCAGCGTTTCGCCTTTTTTGACGCTGGACTGCGCCGCATGCATATTGACGACATCGGCGCCCAGTCTTTTGCCTGCAATTTCAAAAGATAGTAAAGTGCGGGTAGAATTTTCAAAAAAGGCATTGATAATTGTCATGCCCGACAAACGACCATCATGTTTTGCCGGACCTGAACGATTAAGGGCTACCCAATGTTCAGCCTCTTTCAAAATATAGAGAATTTCCCATTTTTGAAGGCTGGATATACCAAGCAAGTGCTTGTGTTGAAAGGCATCCGATCCAGTTGGAAAACTGTCGGCGGCAAAATTATGTGTCCATGTCATTAAAGCGATGCCCTTAGAGGGAAAGCAGGCAATTAGCAAGCTTCACGCCGTCAACGCGTCGATTGCACCCTGCAAAATAAACGCCGCCGCGCCGCTGTCGATTTTTTCTGCTCTTTTGGCCCGGCTCATGTCAGCCGCGATCATATCGCGCTCCACTGCCTGTGTTGACCAGCGTTCGTCACGGAGCAGTATAGGCAGCCCGATATCGGCAATATTACGGGCAAAGGCGCGACTCGACTGGCTGCGCGGGCTTTCGCTGCCGTCCATATTCAACGGCAGGCCGATGACGATCCCTTTGGTCGGGCGGGTGGCGATGGCTGCCGACAATGCGATTTTGTCCTTCGAAAATTTGCTCCGCTTTATGAGGTCGGCAGGAGAAGCAAAGGTCCATTCTGCGTCACAAAAGGCGGTACCAATGGTCTTGCTGCCCACATCGAGGCCGATGAGGACTCCGCCATCGCATAAAGCATCGCGAAAATCCGAAGCTTTTTCAAAGATCATTTGGCCAGAAATCTCTGCGTGCGTCTCAATGCGTCGGCGCGGACATTGGACCAGAAAAGCGGATAATCATACACATGATAATTATTACCCGGCAACACATAGGGCCCCATGTCGACGGGGTCGCCAATCAACAAAAATCCCTTTTCATCGCAGCGGGCAGGGACTGTGGAAGGGATCAATTCCCCCGTGCTCATATCGCCAGACGGTTTCAGTGTCCCCAGATTGGCCTCGGCCAGCGCGTCGGCCTGTGCCCCGCCGTTGAGCGGGTTGGTGCACAGGATCGGCGTATCCTTGCGTGATTCGCCGTTGAAGCCTGTGGTGGCGTTATAGAGTTCGAGGATTTTCCCATATTTAGCCGGCTCGGCAAAGCTTTCCCATCCCATGATGCAGCCCGTGTCGTCCGGTGATGTGCAGATAGGAAGGCCCATTGCCGGGATATCGGTGGTGATTGAAACCGGCCAGCCAACAACATAAGCCGCCACTATGCGCCTGGCGATGGGTTTCCCGGCGATCCGGTCTTTTAACAAATGCGTCAAATGCAGCGCGCCCTGGCTATGTCCGGCCAATATGATCGGGCGATCCTTTTGGACATTTTTTGCGAAATGGTCGAACGCGAGCAGGATATCCTGATAGGCATCGTTCAGGGCTTGGGCGCCCTCTGGTTTTGTTGTCAGAAAAGCGCCGAGGCCGGCCTGACGATAACGCGGAGCCCAAATTTCGCCAGAAGCGGCAAAGGGTGTCGCCAAGCCACGCAGAAAGAGGCGCGCGCGTGCTTGCGACTCCAGATCATCGAGCGGCGCGTTCCAATGTGAGCGTGCGACGTACGATGTGGGGTGAATAAAGAAAATCGCGGCTGAACCGGGCATTTCGGCCTTTGGTGCTCCCACAGGTTCCCAAAGCGTCGGATTATTGTCTTTTTGTCCTTCACGCGAAAACCACATTGCGGGGTCGTCATAGACATTGGTTGCCAGCGCCGCCTGCTTTTCGAATTTTACCGTGGGTTCTAGTTGGCCAATTGCAAAGTCGGTCAACTCGTCTTGGTATATACGCAAGACGAACCCTCCGGCGATTACCAAAACGATCAGGCAAGCGAAAAGGTAGAGAAATTTGCGAGCCAAAATTGTTAATCCCGATAATATTGCGGCTGAAACAGCCAGCGCATTTAGTCTATCTGGTAAAAATAGCACCGCAAAATTGAATGTGACCTGACAAGTGCAGCTTTTCCGTTGAAGCGAGCCATGCGCGATGCTAGCTGCCACCGGATCGCTCGTCGATCCGGGCCATAAGGATTAGCATGTCTGTAGATAAAGATACCGTGAACAAAATCGCACGGCTTTCGCGCATCGCGATCAGCGATGCTGAGGCTGACAAGATGGTCGGCGAGCTCAATGGCATTCTTGCCTGGGTCGAGCAATTGGGTGAAGTCGACTGCACCGGCATCGAGCCGATGACCGCTGTCATCCCCAACAAGCTGCGCCTGCGCGACGATGTCGTCACCGACGGTGACGTGCGTGATAAGGTTTTGGCGAATGCGCCAGCCAAGGAAGGCAGCTTTTTCGGCGTGCCGAAGGTGATTGAATAATGACCGATTTTTCCAGAATGGGCGTCGCCGCCATCCGTGATGGCGTAGCCACCGGCGAATTCAAAGCTGTAGAGGTTGCAGAAGCCCTCAACACCCGCGTTGCCAATGCCAAGGCGCTGAACGCTTTCATCGTCGAAACACCGGAAAAAGCGCTTGAGGCAGCAGCAGCCGTCGACGCCGATCGCGCAGCAGGCAAGCCTTTGGGCAAGATGGCGGGCGTGCCGATTGGCATGAAGGACCTGTTTTGCACCGAAGCCGTGCAGACCACTGCCGCGAGCCACATTCTCGAAGGCTTTGTCCCTACCTACGAATCGACCGTGTCCGCCAATTTGTGGAAAGCCGGCGCAGGGATGCTGGGCAAGCTCAATCTTGACCAGTTCGCCATGGGGTCGTCCAACGAAACCAGCTATTTCGGCAATGTCATTTCGCCATGGCGGCGCAACGACGGTGGCAACGCGGCGCTCGCGCCCGGCGGTTCGTCGGGGGGATCCTCCACCGCCATCGCCGCGCGTTTGTGCCCTGCGGCAACCGGAACCGACACTGGCGGCTCGATCCGCCAGCCTGCGGCGTTCACCGGCATCAGCGGTATCAAGCCGACCTACGGCCGCTGCTCGCGCTGGGGTATTGTTGCCTTTGCAAGCTCGCTCGATCAGGCGGGCCCGATGGCACGCGATGTGCGCGATTGCGCAATCATGCTGGAGGCGATGGCGGGCTTCGATCCCAAGGATTCGACTTCGCTCGATCTACCAGTACCCGCATGGGAAGCTGGCTTGAACAGCGACCTGAAGGGCAAGCGCATTGGCATTCCCAAGGAATATCGCCTCGACGGCATCGACGAAGATATCGCGAAGATGTGGGACAATGGCATCGCCTGGCTGAAAGACGCTGGTGCCGAAGTCGTCGACATCAGCCTGCCGCACACCAAATATGCTTTGCCGGCCTATTATATCATCGCGCCAGCCGAAGCATCGTCGAACCTTGCGCGCTATGATGGCGTTCGTTTCGGCCTGCGCGACCTGCCCGATGGTGCGGGTCTGCAGGACATGTACGCCGCGACCCGCGCCGCCGGTTTCGGCGAAGAAGTGCGCCGCCGGATCATGATCGGTACCTATGTGCTGAGCGCCGGTTTCTACGACGCCTATTATACGCAGGCGCAAAAAGTCCGGACACTGATCGCACAGGATTTTGACAAGGCTTGGGAAAGCTGTGACCTGTTACTCACACCAACCGCACCTAGCGCTGCCTTTGCCCTTG
>Ga0209841_1000151_pt1 | contig 16429 bp, 16 predicted proteins | sample GWRWT4_30Apr14_FD_187185 | JGI IMG/M metagenome (GOLD analysis project Ga0209841, IMG submission 187185) | Sand microcosm microbial communities from a hyporheic zone in Columbia River, Washington, USA - GW-RW T4_30-Apr-14 (SPAdes) (version 2) | ecosystem: Engineered > Artificial ecosystem > Sand...
GACGTGGCCACCGCCGCGTTTGAAGGCCACTTCCAGCGCCTCCATGATGCGGGGCAGGTCCAGATCAGCGCCCGAGGGATCGGCGCCCAGGCGGAAGCGGTCGGCGACCACGTCCAGCACCAGGCGCTCACCCGCTTGCGCTTCCAATGCGGCGGCCTTGGCGGTTTTGGTCTTCTTGGCAGGCTTGCCGGTCTTGGCGTCGGTGCTCGCAGGCTCGGCCACGGGCGTCTTCACCACACGTTGCGCCTGGATGCGCGTGAAGCCGCTGGACGACAGCCACTCCTGCATCTGCTCGGTGCTGGTGTTGGCGGGCAGCTCGGCCGCGAAGGTGATGACGAGGCGGCGGCCGCCCGGGGTCAAGGCGCAGCGCGCCAGCAAGGTTTCGAACACCGACTGAGGCGAGTCTTCGGACACCAATTGGCCCGTGTCCTGGTCGAACAACTGGGCGGCGCGGGCGAACAACAACTTCAGGTGGTCGTTCAGCTCCGTCATCGTGCCCACGGTGGAGCGCGAGGTGCGCACCGGGTTGCTCTGGTCGATGGCAATCGCAGGCGGCACGCCGTCCACCCGATCGACCGCAGGCCGGTCCATCCGGTCCAGGAACTGGCGCGCGTAGGCGCTGAAGGTCTCCACATACCGCCGCTGGCCCTCGGCGTACAGCGTGTCGAACACCAGCGAGGATTTGCCCGAGCCGCTGGGGCCGGTGACGACCGTCAGCTCACCCGTGCGGATGTCCAGGTCAAGGTTCTTGAGGTTGTGCTGGCGGGCACCGCGGATGCGGATCAATGACGACATGAAGAGAACCTTGCGCTAAGGAGGACTGCGGGGGCAGTGGCGCAAGCATTCTAGGGACGGATCAATGTCCCTGTGGTTTCACCGGCGGAAATCCGGCCTCGTCACTCGATCAGGTTCTCGCACAGCAGGCGCAGGCGGTGCATGTCGCTGTCGGGCAGGTTGCCGGCGCGCAGCATGATGGCGCGCTGGATGGAGCGCAGGCGGAACTGCAGCTCGTTTTCAATCGCTTCCAGCTCACCCGCGTCCTGGTGGTCCACGGCTTCCTTGCTCCACAGGCCGCTGGCGTTCCAGCCCAGGCGCAGGCGGCTCATCAGGTGCTGTGCCAAGCCCAGGGCGTCTTTCAAGGCGGGCGATTCGGCGATGGTCAGCAAGGCGCTGGCATGGTCTTGCGCGGTCAGCATGGCCTGGTCCAGCTTGGCCAGGTTCAGGCGGATCTGCTCGTCGCTGAGGTGGGCGGGCAGGGCCTGCTGGGTTTGTGCCGCCTTGGAGATCAGCCCCACCCACTGCAAATCGAACTCGCCAGGCACCACGCGCAGGGCCACGCTGGCGCGGGCCAGGTGCGGTTGCTGGCCACGCAGCACGTTCAGGGCGTGCTCGGTCACGGCCAGCAGCATGCCCTGGGGCGAAATCTGGCCCCGTTGCAAGGCGTGTGGGTAGCCTGAACCATCCAGGTGCTCGTGGTGCTCGGCCACGGCGCGGGCCACGATGGGCGGGTAGTTGGTCAACTGGGTGATCAGCAGGTAGCCAATGTGCGGGTGCACCACCAGTTGCAGGTAGCTCTGGAAATCCAGCGTGCGGTCGGCGTCGGCCTCGTTGAATTGCGGGGCGATGTACATCTCGCCCAGGTCGTGCAGCAGGCCGCACAGCATGGCCAGGCGCAGGTCATGGACGCTGCCGCCGTGCTCGATCATCAGGGCGCCGTTCAGGGCCATGGCTTGCACGGCGTGCTCGTAGGTGGCGGGGCGCGACTCCTGCGCGGCCGTCAGCAGCAACTGGGCCACCGAGTGCAGGGGGATGTGGGCAGCTTCTCGCACCAGCCTTTCAGAGTGCCTCAGCAGCAAGGTGGTCAGCGGGGTGTCGTGCAGCATCAGGCTCTTGATCGACTGCACCAGCGAGTGCGGCGTCACGCCGTCTTCCACCATCAGGCAGCTTTCCAGCGGCTGGCGCAACTGGCGGTCCAGCAATTTGCGCTGCAGTTCTTGCGACACCGGCTGGTTGCGCGCCCACAGCTTGATCCCCGTCATGTCGAAGATGTCGTGGGAGGCAATGATGCTTTTGGTCTCGCTGGCTTCCAGGATGGTGGCCAGGGCGTGGGGATTGGCGGTCGAAAAGCTGGCGACGCGGGCGGGGGTGTTCATGGCGGGATCTCCTGACGATGGTCTTCGCCATTAGTTCGGCCGCGCCGCCGCGATGTTGAGGCTTTAATCGTTACGAAATGTAGTCAATCGACGCACCGCCAGGTGACGCGGTGGGGGTGAAACAGGAACTTGCGCTTGAAGCGCCGCATGGTCTCTGACGCGCCAAAATAGGTGTCGTACACGTAGTACTGAACCTGGGGGTGGTGGGCGATCAAGTGGTCCGCCGTGGACACGAGCAACAAGGGGATCACGCCATCAGCGTGGTGGTCATCGTGGCCATAAATGGTTTCAATGGTGCACAACTCGCCTGCGATCAAGCACGAAGCGTAGGCCACCAGGGTACGGCCTTTGAAAACGCCGAAATAGGGGTAGTCGTGCGTGGGGTTGGCCGATGGGGGATCGATGATGGACGGGGCTTGGGCGGTGAAGAACCGCTTGGGCATTTCTCGCCCTTGTCTTGTTCTGGTTGAACGGTGGATGGCCGTGACATCGTCCAGGTGCTGGTTGTAGTCGATGCGCTCGAATCGATAGCCCAGGCGCAGCGCTTTTTTCAGATTTCTTCTGGCGGCCGATCCCACCCTTTCCGAATAAGGCTGCGGGACGCTTTTCAACACGGACACCGCGACACCATATTCAAATCGGCGAATCAGCGGAAACTTGGCATGACGGCGCGTGGCGTTTTCATGAAACTGCCGGGTCACATCGCGATAAAAGGGATGATTGCTCCGGGTTTCGGCCATCATCAAATCAATTGAAATCGAAGGTAAGTTGGATATCTCGCTGATGGTTTGGGAGGCTCGCCTTAAATGACTGAGCAATATCGTCTCTCTGTTAAATGCAGAGAGTGGCGCGGCAATCACGGACATCAGCGCCGTCAAGAGTTTCACGGCCACTTCCTGCTGTTTGAATAACCAATGATTGCGGACATGAGCGCGGCGAATGACGAGGGTTACTGAGGAAATTGCATTTTGTTGGCCAATTCTCGCAGCTTCGGGTTCTTGTTGTAAATGATGTTCAGGTCCTGATATTCAGGTTTGGCGATCTGCTCGCGCATTTTCTTGAGCGTTTGTTCAGGCAGGGTGGTGACCAGGAAATTGGCCAGGGCGGTGGGGATCATGCCGCCCGGGTCGGCGCTGCCCATGATCTCGACCTCGGTGTGGGTGGGCGTGACCGGGGTCAGCCGCCAGGAGGCCTGCAGGGTGGGGATGCGCACGAAGCCATCCTTCCTGGGCATGATGCCCTCCTCGCTGCTCACGTTGACGTGGATGCTCAAGGTGATGGGGTCCTGCCTGACCAGGATGTGGGCCACGGCATCACGCGGGCTGACGGGCCAGATGCCTTTCATGGCCAGGTACACGTACGAGTCTTCCACGTGCTCGCCCTTGATGAAGCGCGATTCTTCCAGCAAGAAGAACCACTCGGGCATGGCCGGGACATCGGCCAGCATGGCCGCCACTTGCCGCAGGGGCGCCTTGATCTGCATCACGCCCCGAAAGCTCTTCAGCACCCGGCCGGGCACCTCGCGGGTGTACAGCTGGATGCCTTGCGTGTCCTTGTGCAGCTTCCAGTCGTCCTGGGCCGAAGGGGCTGCCACGCAGGGCAAAGTCAGGAAAGTGGCCAACAGGGTGACCCAAAACGTGCGCATGTTCCACATGGCGTGATTATGGGTGCCGCGCTTTGTGGCCTAATAGAGGGTTAATCAGTCATCACCGGAGCCATTCATGGGCAACAAAATCGTCACCGAAGCCGACCGCAAGGCCACCCCCCGTCCCGCCGCCATCCCTGGCGTGACCCCCACCACGGGCAAGGGCCAAAAGCGCAGCCTGGAACGTGGCGCCGCCACCCGCAGCAAGAAGAACCCGGGCAAGCGTGCAAAAAAGGGCGGTTGATCCCCTTGGTCACGCATGAAAAACGGGCGCCTTCAAGGCGCCCGATTTCTTTTGGTCAGCCGATCAGGCCTGACGACGACGCGGCTCAGCCGTGTTTTTCGCCCAGCAACACGGGCTTCAACGACGTGTCCACCGGCTTGTCGCCCAGCCAGATCTTCAGCAGCGCGCTGTAGAACTGCGAATCGGGCAGAGGCTCGACGATGGGCTTGCCATTCAGCAGCAGCACGGTGCCGGTGCCCGGAACCCAGTCGGACAAGATCACATCGCCCTTTTTCAAGGCGCCGATGGTTTCGAACATCTCGCCAAACTTCAGCAACTGGTTGACGAACTTGGACTTCTCATCCTTGTCCAGGTTCTTGTTGATCGCGCCCATGAAGCTGGAGCCGAACTCTTCGCCGCTCACGTCGCGCATCATCACCAGCTTGAAGCGCTTGGGGCCGGGCGCGCCCAGGATGTCGGCCACCGTGGTCTTCTTTTCATTCAGGTAGATGCCCAAGGCGTAGACCTTGAACAGCACCTTGATGCGCACGCCAGCGTTGCTGAGCACCAGGTCCTTGCCGCCCACCTTGGCGGTGTCTTCCAGTTGCACACCAGCGACGTCCATGGCTTGAACAGGTGCATGGACGGCCAGGCCCAGGACGGCGGCGGCGATGAGGGATGAGGTGAATCGTTTCATGGTGGTGTCAGTTTCCGGTTGGGGTTAAGCGGCCGCGTCTTCAAGCTTGAAAACGCTGACCACCTTGGCCAGATGGCTGGCCTGGTTTTGCATGGATTCCGCGGCGGCCGCCGCTTGTTCGACCAAGGCGGCGTTTTGTTGCGTCACCCCGTCCATCTGGTGGATGGACTGGTTGACCGATTCGATGCCATGGCTTTGCGATTGGCTGGCGGCGGTGATCTCGCCCATGATGTCGGTCACGCGCTTGACGCTGGCGACCACGCCATCCATGGTGGTGCCCGCCTGGCTCACCAGCTTGCTGCCCAGGGCCACCTGCTCGACGGATTCGCCGATCAGGCTCTTGATCTCTTTGGCCGCCGTGGCCGAGCGCTGCGCCAGGCTGCGCACTTCACCCGCCACCACCGCAAAGCCGCGGCCTTGCTCGCCCGCCCGCGCCGCTTCCACCGCGGCGTTCAAGGCCAAAATGTTGGTCTGAAAAGCGATGCCATCGATCACGCCAATGATGTCCACGATCTTGCGCGACGAGGCGTCGATCGAGCCCATGGTGGCGACCACTTTCGAGACCACCACGCCGCCTTCCACCGCCACGCTTGATGCCGAAGCGGCCAACTGGTTGGCCTGGCGGGCGTTGTCGGCGTTCTGCCGCACGATCTGCGTCAACTCGGCCATCGAGCCCGAGGTTTGCTGCAAGGACGCGGCCTGTTGCTCGGTGCGGTTGGACAAATCCAGGTTGCCGCTGGCGATTTGCGTGGAGGCCGAGGCAATCGCTTCTGTGCCTTGGCGCACATCGCCCACGATGCGTTGCAGGCTGGTGTTCATGTGTTGCAGCGCCTGCATCAACTGGCCAGTTTCGTCCTGGCTCTTGGTGACGATGGTGCTGGTCAGGTCGCCCTGCGCCACGCGCTTGGCGATGGCCACGGCGCGGTTCAGGGGGATGGTGATGCTGCGGGTGGCCAACCAGCCCACCAGGATGCTGATCACGCTGGCGGCCGAGGCCAGCACCAGGATGACCAGGCCGGTCTGCTTGGCCAGTTGCGTGGAGCTCGCACCGGCCGCTTCCATTTCCTGGTTTTGCTGTTCGATCAGTTTGTCCAGCGCGGCGAAGTACTTGGTCTGCACCGGGCGCACCGAGAACAGGTACTTCACCATCGCGTCGTCTTTCAGGTTCTCGTTCACCATGCCGACGAAGGCGGTCTGGGCCTTGATGGATTTTTCGCGGATGGTCACGATGCTGGCCAGCAGCTTGACGCCCTCTTCATCCTTGATGCTCTTGGTGAGCCGGGCCAGGTTCTCGTCGGTGAGCTTCATCACCTTGTCGATGTTGGCCACCTCGGCCTTGATCTGGCCCTCGTCGCTCATCACCAGCGTGCTGAGCATGCTGCGCGAGATCTCGTTCAGATCGCTCTTCATCTTGTTGGCGATCATGGTGCGCGGGTAGTTCTCGCCCACCAGGTTGCCGATGTCATGGCTGAGGCCGGAAATTCGGACCAATGCCAGCGCGGCCAGCATGATCAACAACGCAATCACCAGGCCGAAGCCCAGCGTGAGTCTTTGTCCGATTCGAATGTCTCTGATGTTCATAGGGTCCCAGGCGGGCCTGTCGACAAGGCCCGATCCATTGCATTTCGGCTGCAGCATCGCGCACTTGAGTCAAAAAGTAACGACCTCCCGGCAAAATAGGGGCATGAACACGACACCGGCATGGGACCACGAGCGTCCCCACATTCTTCGGATGAGCGTGCAGGCGCAGCACATCGACCTGATGCAGCACACCAACAACGTCAACTACCTGCAGTGGCTGGAGAACGTGGCTTGGGACCATTCCGAAAACCTGGGCCTGACGCCCTCGCATTACCAGGCTTGCGGACATGGCCTGGTGGTGCGCCAGCATGAGTTGAACTACCTGGCCGCCACGCGCCTGGGTGATGAACTGTGGCTCGGCACGTGGATCACGCAGATCGACAAACTGTCGCTTCACCGACAGTTCCAGTTCATCCGCGCGGGCGATGGCCAGACTGTGTTCCGTGCACGCACGCACTATGTGTGCGTGGACATCGCGCAAGGGCGCGTCAAACGCATGCCGCTTGAGTTCACGCAGACCTATTCGGCGGCGCTGGTGGCCGGAGCGCCTGCTGCATGATGCACGCCGAACGTTCGCACACCCAGCGGCGCCTGGCCGAGCGCTATGGCCTGGACGTCAGCAGTGGCGAGATCTTCCAGATGGCCAAGGCCATCGCGCATGGTCAGGGCACGCTGATCGCACACCAAAGCCGCCACGTCGATCATTGGCAACTGGTCTACCAGGGGAAGTCGCTGCGCCTGGTGTTTGACCGTCAGCGTCGCAGCATCATCACGGCTTTGCCGCCTTTGACCTGAGCGTCGCGCTCATTCGACCACTTTGACCAACTGGCCCATGGCCGGTTCGCCACCGGTGTAGTGGCCATTGATCAAGCGCAGCTGCTGCTCGGGCAAGGGGCGCAGGGGCGATTGCCTGGCCAGCTGCGCAAACCCGCCTTTGGGATAGGGCGCCAGCTTGAGCGTCCAGGGGCGTGCGGCCACGCGGTCGGCCTGGGTCATGGCCCTGAACGACGCTTCGGCTTCGCGCAAGCCGGTGCTCGCGCTTTGCAGCGCTGCGGCGTCCTTGCTGGCGTAGACCAGCAGGTAGTGCTGCGCGGACGGGCCGGTCACCACGGTGGCCTCAATGCGCTGCGATTGCCCTTGCGTATTGCGCCGCGTGCCCACCAGGTGGGTGGCCGGCAGGGTGTTCAGCGTCAGGCGTTCGACGCGGCCTTGCTCGGGTTTGATGACGTTGCGGATGATCTCATCGTGGGTGGCGCCCGCCTTGCTGGGCACGGTACGGATGATGAGGGCCGCGTCGCTGGCGGCGTTGACCAGGGTGATGGCCTGGGCCGAGTTCTGCACCTTCCAGCCCTCGGGCGCTGTCACGGCGATGCCCAGGGGCTCATGGTAGAAATTTTGCCCACGTGTCAGGCCTTGCTCGGGGCTTTCGCCAAAGTCCATGCCCTTGATGGCCTCCAGGTAGCGGCTGCGGCCATCGTCGCCATAGTGGCCCTGGTGCTGGCCGGCGCTCGCGGTGATGTCCTGCAGGCGCTTGTCGTTGCTGGGGTGGGAGGACAGCCAGTTGCCATGCGTACCCGGCGTGCGGCCCTCGGCCCGGGCGGCGTCGTCGGCAAAGCGCTCCTGGTCTTTCAGCACCTTGATGACGTCGACCATGTTCTGCGGGTTGTAGCGGCTGCGGGCCAGGTACTCGGCGCCCAACTGGTCAGCCTGTGATTCCTGGTCGCGGCTGTACGAGGCGATGTAGCCCGCCGCCACGTTTTGCGACACCTGGCTGGCCAGTTGCCCGGCGCCGCCCATGCCCTGGCTTTCAAGCACCGCGCCCAGCAGGCTGGCGGCCAGCACGCCCAAGCCGGCGGTTTGCTGTCGGGTGGCGCGTTGCGCACCGTGGCGGGCGGTGACGTGGCCGATCTCGTGGCCGATCACCCCGGCCAGGTCGGCCTCGCTGTCCATGTAGGCCATGATGCCGCGCGTGACGTACACGTAGCCGCCGGGCAGGGCGAAGGCGTTGATCTCGGGGCTGTCCAGCACGGTGAAGTGCCAGGTGATGGTGTTGCGGTGCGACTGCTGGGCCAGGCGCTGGCCCAGGGCGTTGACGTAGGCCTGGACCTTGGGGTTGTCGTAGGCGCCGTATTCCTTCAAAACCTGCTGGTGGCCTTTTTCACCTTCGGCGATCTCGCTTTTCTCGTCCATCACCGTGCGCTCGGCCAGGCCGGTCACGGGGTTGGTGACGGTGGTGCAGCCGCTCAGCAGGGTGGCTACCAGCAGCCAGGGGACGAGCGTGGTTCGCATGAAGGGGTTTGGGGTGTGGCGCATCATTGGAATGATAGGTGCGACCGCGACCTTTGTCAGCGCGGCTCAGTGGCGTGGCCGCCTACCTCGATGACGAACTCATCCCGGAAAGCGGCCTGCTCGCCCTTGCTGGCATAGCCGCGTGGATTGGCCACCACGCGGCATCCCCGGTGCTGGTAGTCGTGGGCGCAATGCAGGTGGCCGTGCATCCACACTTGGGCCAGAGGCAGCAGGGCGTCGTGCGAATTGCAGAAGCCCGCGGTGCCGGGCATGAGGCCGTAGCGGGGGTCGGCGCTTTCCAAGGTGGGGGCGAAGTGGGTGACCACGACGGTGCTGCCCTCGAAGGGTTCGGACAGCGCCTGGCGCAACCAGGTTTGGCAGTCCAGCGACATGTCTCGGATGGCTTCGGCCAGCACGGGCTCGCCCTGCCTCAGCGTGGTGTTCTTGCGCAGGTAGAAGTTGGCGGCCCTGAAGGCCTTGTCGCGCACTTGAAGTTGTTTGGTCAACGGGGCTTGAAGGTCCACCAGGGCGTCAAAGTCGCTCCACAGCGTGGTGCCCATGAAACGCACCGAGCCCATCGTGACCACTTCGCGCTCCAGCCAGGTGATGCCATGGCGTTGGCACGCGGCCTGCAGGCGCACGTAGGTGCCCTCAAACTCCAGCCCATCGAATTCGTGGTTGCCGGGCACAAAGAGCACGTGCTTCCAAAGCGCGTTGGGCGCCAGCGTGGAGAAGCGCGCCAGGCCAAAGTCCTCGTCCGCCAAGCGCGAGCCGCTTTGGTAGGAGCCGATGTCGCCGGCCAGGACCAGCACGTCCACGCCGGGCGCGGCCTTGGGCTGGAAATCGGGGTATCGCTCCAGGTGGAGGTCGGACATCAACTGTAGGCGCATCGCGCCGCAGTCTATACGAGGCGGTCTCTCCGGCTGCTGGCAGGGGCTGGCGCGGGTGTTGGGCGCGCGCGGCCACCCTTCTCGGCCCAGGTCCGCGTCCAGCGAACCTGCACCGTGCGCAGCATCACCAGCATCAAGGCGGCCAGCACCGCGAAGGCGACAAAGCCCCACAGGTAGCTGCCCGTGAGCTGCTTGGATTGCCCCATGGCGTTGGGGATGAAGCCGCCGCCCAGGGCGCCAATCTCGCCGATCATGGAGCCGGCCACCGCCGTGGTCACGGGCCAGCGCAAGGGCACCAGTTGGAACAGGGCGCCATTGCCGGCCCCCAATGCCGCGAAGCACAGCATGAAGAGCAGGGTGGTCACGGTGACGGACGAGCCCGCCATGCCGCACAACACCAGGGTGATGCACACCAGCACCAGCACGCCGCTCAGGGTGTTGATGCCGCCGATGCGGTCGGACACGTAGCCGCCCACCACGCGCACCGCCGAACCCATCAGCGTGGCGAGCATGGTGAGTTGCCCGGCCTCGACCTTGGTGACCTTGAACTGGTCGTAAAAATAAGTGGGCAGGAAGCTGGCCAGCCCGATGAAGCCGCCAAAGGTGATGACGTAGATCAGGCTGAAGGACCAGCCGTCTTTTTCAAACAGGCAGGCGGTGTGTTCGCGCAGGGTCTGGTGTTCTTCAATGTCGGGCGGCTCTTTGGCGCAGAACCACATGACGATCATGGGCAGCAGCATGGTGCCGGCGGCCAGGCCGTAAACCGCCGTCCAGCCGTACTGCACGGCCAATGGGGGCGCGAAGAGCACCGCCAGCACGGTGCCCGAGTTGCCCGCCCCGGCGATGCCCATGGCCAGGCCCTTGTACTTGGGTGGGAACCAGCCTGATCCCAAGGACAGCGCCACCCCGAAGCTGCCACCGGCGATGCCCAGCAGCACGCCCATGGCCAGCACCTCGTTGTGGCTGTTGACGAACAAGTAGCCGTACAGCAAGGCCACGACGATCAGGGCCATCTCGACCATGGCCGCGTTCTTGCGGCCGATGTACTGCGACAGCACCCCCAGCGGAAAGCGCATCAGCGCCCCGGCAATGATGGGCACGGACACCATGAAACCCTTTTGGGCGGCGTCGAGGTTGAAGGTTTCGCTGATGAACGGCGCCATGGCGCCGTTCAAAACCCAGATGGCGAAGGTGAAATCGAAGTACAGGAAGGCGGCCAGCAGCGTGGGCCAGTGTCCAGAGCGCAGAAATACTTTGAAATCGGCCACGACGCGCTCCTGAATGTTCCTGTCTACCGGACAAGCAAGAGCTGTGCGCGCGCCTTCCTCAGGTCAACTCAGGTCGCGCCGTGGCACTGCTTGAACTTCTTGCCGCTGCCACAGTGGCAGGGGTCATTGCGGCCCAGCTTGGGGGTCTCGTGCTTCACGGTGGTCACCTTGATGCGCTCGGCCACGCCCACTTCGGCCAGGTCCACCACGTCGAACACCAGTTGCTGGATGCCTTCGTCCAGGTTGCGCAGGGGGTGTTCCTGGTCCAGGGCCTTGGTCATCTCGGCCTGGGTTTCGTCCTGCTCGGGCAGGTGGCGCCACAGCGATTCGAGCACATCGGGCACGGCGGCCGAGCCCAGGTCTTCCAGCTGCGGGAAGTTGGCCAGGGCCCATTCGAAGCCGGCCACCCAGTAGCCCAGGCCTTCCATGGCGTCCTTGCCGGTCAGCAGCTTGCCGTCGTCGTCTTCCAGCTGCGGCACGATGGGGTCGAACCAGCTGTTTTCCAGGATGCCGCGCAGGATCTCTTCGCGGCGGCGCTCGATCAGGGCCAGCAGGCGCGTGTTCTGCGCGGCGGTCCAGCCTTCGGTGGGGGCGGGCACTTGGCCGGTCTCACCAAAGATGGGCGGCAGCCATTGTTCGGGCGTCAAAAGCACCGGCTGCACCAAGATGCCGCACAGGTAGCCGTCCAGCATCACGGCATCGACCGCCTCCAGGGGGGCGGGCACGGCGGCGAGCAGGTCGTCCAGCTCGTTGATGTCGGCATCGCTCAGGGGCGGGACCGTGTTGGGCTTGTTGGTGGGTTGGGTGGAAGGCGTGGTCATGATGGGGGCGGAAGTCGGGGGGCGGACGGGGTGTCCAAAGGGGGGATTGTGCCGGGAATGCTTTATGCGTTGTCAGTGGGTCGCCTGTCACGGCTCAGAAAGGATGCACCATGCTTGACACCACGTCGACCAAATTTTCCCACGTCCACCCGGAAGACACGGATTGGCGGTCCGACGGATTGAGGGATTTTTTCCTCTACAAGGACTTAGGGATCGCGGACGCCACCAACGGCAAGGTCATTGCGCACCTTGTGAAGGCGAACCATGCGCCAGAAACAGGCACGGGCTGGCACCGGCATGAGGCCGATTTCCAGATCGTGATCATGACCAAGGGCTGGGCGCGCTTCATGTACGAAGACAAGGAGACCCTGGTCAAGGCGGGCGATTGTGTTCACCAGCGCCCGGGTGTCCGCCATTACCTGTTCGACTATTCGCCGGACATGGAGTACCTGGAGATCGTCAGCCCGGCCGATTTCAAATCCATCGACGTTGATCCGGTGTGCGACATCCCGGCTTGCACGCCCTGGAAGTAGTCAGGCGCGCAGCCGGGGGCGTGGGGTTCTGCTTCTTCAGAACTCCACGTCGAGTTCGTCGATGTTGTCGATCTTTTCGACCTTGGCGGCGTTGAACCACTCCTTCATCTCCGGCTCTTGCAGCATCAGATTGCAGTAGTTGGCGCAGGCGGCGTCCAGGGTGACGTCATACGTGGCAAAGCGGGTGCAGACGGGCGCGTACATCGCGTCGGCCACCGTGCGCTGCTTGCCGAACAGGTAGGGGCCGCCATAGGTGTCCAGGCAATCGCGCCAGATGCTGCAAATGTGGTCGATGTCGGCCTGGGCGCGTGACCAGATCTTGAACTTGGGGAAATGCCCGCTCAGGTTCATGGGCAGTGACGAGCGCAGCGCGCTGAAGCCCGAATGCATCTCACCGCAGATGGCGCGGCAATGCGCGCGGGCCTTGGCGTCGGCTGGCATCAGGCCGGCTTTGGGGCAGACCTCGTTGAGGTATTCGGCGATGGCCAGCGTGTCCCACACCTTGATGCCATCGTGCGTGAGGCAGGGCACCCTGATGGAGGATGACAGCAGCAGGATCTCGGCCCGCGTGGACGGATCATCGGGCGGCAGCACGTTCTCCACGAATGCCAGGCCTGAAAATCGCGTGAGCAACCAACCCCGCAAAGACCAAGACGAGTAGGTCTTGCTCGTGATGGTCAGCGTGGTGGTGGTGGTCGGTGCCTTGGCTGCCGACTTGGGTACAGCCTTGGGGGCGGTGCGGGTGCGCGGGGGGGCGGAGGCGGTGGTGGCCATGGTGTGTAGGGGTGGAGCGAGTGGCGAAGCCGATGGGCACACAACCTGCAAGGGACGTGCCATGTTGGCTCGTTTGCGTCATGGCTCGTAACTTGCAGGTCATCTGGCAACGTTGCCAACCCAGGATTCGCTCATGCTGTATTCCACTTATCAGGCTCAGCAGAACATGCTCGAGCCATGGCGCGTGATGGCCCAAGGCATGTCCGACTGGCTGCACCATGTGCTGCCTGAAGGGCCCACGCAAAACTCGGTGTCTGAAATGGCCGCCGGTGGCCTGATGGTTCGCAGCCTGGCCGCCGCCAGCGAAGTCTTCGCCCGCAAGCGGGTGACCCACGCCCGGCCGTCGTTCGATTTGCCCACGGTCATGTCCCAGGGCATGGAGTGCGGCATCATCGAAGAAGCGGCCATGGTCACCCCGTTTGCCACCCTGCTGCACTTCAAGAAAGACCGCGACCTGGACCAACCCCGCGTGCTGCTGGTGGCCCCCATGTCGGGCCACTTTGCCACCCTGCTGCGCGACACCGTCAAAACGCTGTTGCAGGATCACGATGTCTACATCACCGACTGGCACAACGCCCGCGACGTGCCCATCCGCCATGGTCGCTTCGGGCTCGATGAATACACCGAGCACCTGATCAAGTTCCTGGACCGCATGGGCCCGGGCTCGCACCTGATGGCCATCTGCCAGCCCTGCGTGGCCTCATTGGCCGCCGCTTCGCTGATGGCACAGGATGCGCACCCCGCGCAGCCGCGCAGCCTGACCCTGATGGCCGGCCCGATTGATTGCCGCGTCAACCCGACGGCGGTGAACGAGCTGGCCATCAGCAAGCCCATGAGCTGGTTCGAGTCCAAGATGATCCACACGGTGCCGCTGGGGCAGAAAGGCGCGTTCCGCAAGGTCTACCCGGGCTTTGTGCAGCTGTCGGCCTTTTTGAGCATGAACATGGGGCGGCACATCAAGGCCTTCCAGGACATGCAGCAGTTCATCACCCTGGGCGAGCATGAAAAGGCCGCGCACACCAAGGCGTTTTACGAAGAGTATTTCGCCGTGAGCGACCTGCCCGCCGAGTTCTACCTGGAGACGGTGCGAGCGGTGTTCCAGGACTACGATTTGCCGCGTGGCGAGCTGATGTACCGGGGCATCAAGGTCGAGCCCCAGGCCATCCGCCGCACCGCGCTGTTCACGGTGGAAGGCGAGCGCGACGACATCTGCGCCGTGGGCCAGACGGTGGCCGCGCAAGACCTGTGCACTTCGGTGCGGCCTTACTGGCGCACGCAGCACGTGCAGACCGGCGTGGGCCACTATGGCGTGTTCAGCGGGCGGCGCTGGCAGAACGAGATCTACCCGCGTGTGCGGGATGTGATCCACCAGACGGCGGTGTGACGTGGTGCCGTCACCAGGCGGGTCAGGCCTGGCTGTTGGTCACTTCCCGCAAATGCTGCACGGCGGCCATGTTCTCGATGGTCGACACATCGCCCGGGTCACGGCCCTCGCAGACGGCCTGGATGACCCGGCGCAGCACCTTGCCTGAGCGCGTTCTCGGCAAGGTCTTGACCAGGTGAATGCTGGCGGGCCGCGCCAGGTTGCCCAATTGCTGCTCGACGACCTGCACCAGCTCGGCGGCCAGGGCGATGCGTTCCAGTCGCTCCATGACGTGGGCCGGGTCGCGTGGCACCACAAAAGCATGCGGCACCTGGCCCTTGAGGTCATCGGAGACGCCCACCACGGCTGCTTCAGCCACGGCGGGATGGCTGATCAGGGCTTCTTCGATCTCGCGGGTGCCCAGGCGGTGGCTGGCCACTTTGATGACCTCGTCCGAGCGGCCCAGGATGTAGTAATAGCCGTCCGCATCGCGGGTGGCCCAGTCGAAGGAGTTGTAGATCAGCTTGCCGGCAAAACTGTTCCAGTAGGTGCGCACGAAACGCGCGTTGTCCTGCCAGATCGTTTGCAGGCATCCGGGCGGCAAGGGCCCTTCGATGGCGAGCACGCCGCGCTGCCCCGGCTCGGTCAACTCCTTGCCGGTGGTCTCGTGCAGCAGCTTGACCCGGTAGCCCGGCATCGGCACGCCGGGTGAGCCCGGTTTGGTGGGCTGGTCGGGCTGAACACCGCGCGCCACCGCCAGCACCGGCCAGCCGGTCTCGGTCTGCCAGTAGTTGTCCACCACGGGCTTGCCCAGGGCCGCGCTGATCCAGCGGGCGGTGTGCTCGTCCAGCGGTTCACCCGCCAGGAACAGGTGCTTGAGGCTGGACAGGTCGTGCTGTTCAAGCACGGCAGGGTTGTGTTTCCTCAGTTCGCGGATGGCCGTGGGTACCGAGAACATCACGGTGACCTGGTATTTTTCGACCAGGGACCACCAGGTGGCGGCGTCGGATTGGCTTGAGAGGCCTTCGTACACGATGGTGGCCATGCCCGCGATCAGGGGGCCGTAGACGATGCAGCCGTGGCCGCCGTCCGAGCTGATGTCGCCAGTGCCGAAGAAGGTCTCGCCCGCCCGGCCATCGTAGATCTGGTCCATGGAGGTGGCCAGGGCCACCGCATAGCCGCCGGTGTCGCGCTGCACAGCCTTGGGTTGGCCAGTGGTGCCGCTGGTGTGGATCATGTAGCTGGGGTGGTTGGACTCGACCCACTCGCAGGGCACGATGGCGTCCATCACCTGCTGGCGTGCCTCGGCATAGTCGATGTCCTGGGGCGCTTGCATCTCGACCGGGGCCAGCCCGCGGTTGACCAGCAGCACATGCTTGACCGGCCGGTTCGCCAGGTTCATGGCTTCGTCCAGCAGCGGCTTGTAGGCCTGCACCTGGCCCGCCCGCGCGCCCGCATCGGCCGTGACGATGACACGGGGGGCCATGTCGTCAATGCGGTTGGCCAGCACCTGGGCGGAAAATCCGCCGTACACCACCGAGTGAATGGCCCCCAGCCGCACCGTGGCCAGCATGGCGATCACAGCCTCCAGCATCATGGGCATGTAGATCAGCACCCGGTCGCCCTTGACCACGCCCAGGTTCTTGAGCACCGCGGCCATGCGCTGCACTTCCACGAAGAGTTGGCCGTAGCTGAGGATGTGGTCTGCGCCGGTGCTGGCCGACACGTGGATCAGGGCAGGCTGGTCGGCGCGCGTCATGACGTGCCGATCGACGGCGTTGTGGCACAGGTTGGTCAGCCCCCCCACGAACCAGCGGGCAAACGGCGGGTTGCTGTGATCGCAAACCTGCTCAAAGCGGCGGCGCCAGTCAATGCGCGCGGCTTGTTCGTGCCAAAAACCATCGCGGTCGGCAATGGACCTTTGGTACAAGGTCGAATAGTTCATTTTTCCAACTCCCTGCGGGTATCTCTCTTGGTGTTGATCTCGTGTTGGATCAAACGGAGCCCGTCAGGGGGATGCTATCGCGGACTGGTCCGATTGGACAGCGGGGATACGTGGTCGGGGGTATTCAGATGAAGACGGCGGCGCGGCGCAGGATCAGCAAACCGAAAAAGCCCAGGCCCAGCACCACCATCCATTTGAGCATCTGCACGGCGCGCTGGCGCCAGATGACCTGGCCTGTCACGGTGTA
>Ga0209841_1000152_pt1 | contig 16355 bp, 16 predicted proteins | sample GWRWT4_30Apr14_FD_187185 | JGI IMG/M metagenome (GOLD analysis project Ga0209841, IMG submission 187185) | Sand microcosm microbial communities from a hyporheic zone in Columbia River, Washington, USA - GW-RW T4_30-Apr-14 (SPAdes) (version 2) | ecosystem: Engineered > Artificial ecosystem > Sand...
CTGGCCTGATCACTTTGAGGTGCGCCCCTCTGGCTTGCACCGGCTCAAATGGCTAGACTGCCCAACGTTCATCACAAATTCGGGAGTCATCATGAGTCGCTTGAAAACTTTGCTGTCCGCCGCACTGCTGGTCGGTGTCGTCACCCATGCCAATGCGGACCTGGCCTACACCTTTGACAGCGATGCCCAGGGTTTCACGGTGAATGTGCCCGCTGGCGAGTTGAGCTACCAGGCCGGCGGCTATTTGCGCGTCCAGGACCTGACTGGCGACACCAATGTGTCCCTCATCCTGCCCGGGTCGGCAGTGGCTGGCGGCTGGCTGGCGTATGTGGGGGGCACCTTGTCGTTCGATGCCCGGATGGAGTCGCCCATCGATTCCTACTGGCCCGAGTTTGGCACCATCACCTTGTTTTCAACACTCGGCTCGCTCGCTGTGGATGTGGCCGCTGGTGATGCACCCGGTCTGGGTTGGGCCACCTACTCCGTGGTGCTGGACGCTGCCAGCTGGTCCACTTCGCCCGAAGTACTGGCCACCGTGCTGGCCAATTTGCAGCAGGTCGACATCAGCATGGAGGCCGGCAATGGTCCGATCGAAGTGGTGCACATCGACAACGTGACCTTGAGTTCGGCCGTGCCTGAGCCTGGTACTTGGGCGATGTCCCTCATGGGGTTGATGGCGCTGGGATGGGCGGTTCGCCGCCGCGCTTGACCGCGACAAGCTCAGTTCGCCACCACCAGTTGGGCTTCGCCCTCGGTCTGCACCACCTGGTGGCCATGAACCTTCAAGCTGCCTTCTACGAACCAGCGCACGGCGAGTGGGTAGACCGCGTGTTCCTGCTTCAGCACCCGCGCTGACAGGCTCTCGGGCGTGTCGCCGGCCAACACCGGCACGGCCGCCTGGACCACGATCGGGCCGTGGTCCAGCTCCGGTGTCACGAAATGCACCGTGGTACCCGCCAGCTTGCAACCCGCCTCAATGGCGCGCTGGTGGGTGTGCAAGCCGGGAAACGCCGGCAACAGCGAAGGGTGGATGTTCAGCATGCGGCCCTCGAAGTGCCGCACAAAGCCCTCCGTCAGTATCCGCATGAAACCGGCCAGCACCACCACGTCGGGCGCAAAGCCATCGATCACCCGGGCCAGTTCGGCGTCAAAGGCCTCGCGGCTGTCAAATTGCTTGTGGTCAACCACGGCCGTGGGGATGCCCCGCCCGGCCGCAAAAGCCAGCCCACCGGCGGGGGCCTTGTTGCTGATCACGGCGGCGATGCGCGCTGGCCAGCCCTCCTGGGCACAGGCGTTGACAATGGCCTCCATGTTGGAGCCCCGACCGGAAATCAGAAGAACGATGTTTTTCATGCGGGCTAGAGTGTACCCAGCTTGACCCACCCAAGGAGCCCCCTCATGAACCTGTCCCGATCCGGCAAAGCGCTGTGCGCCGTGTATGTCGTCCTGGCCGTGGTGGCCCTGGTGGCCACCTGGTCCTTCAACCTGCAGTTTTTTGCGCTGCCTGACCACGGCGGCCTCGTCGGCTTTGTCCGTGGGGGCTATGCCAACCCGGCCGCCGCCTCGCTCACCAATGACTTGTTCCTGCTGGGTGCCGCTTGTGCGGTCTTCATGTTCACCGAGTCCAGGCGCCTGGGCATTCGTTTTGTGTGGGTCTACGTGATTTTGTCGTTCGTGATCGCTGTCAGTGTGATGTTCCCGCTGTTCATGGTGGCTCGCCAACTCCGCCTGGAGGCGGCCCAACCCTGATCGCCCCCGGGGCGAGGGGCTGCGCCTACAATCCGCATCCTCTCCCTTTGACCAGAAAACGCGCCAGATCCCGCCATGACCCAACGTGTTCTCACCGGCATCACCACCACCGGCACGCCCCACCTGGGCAATTACGTCGGTGCCATCCGGCCCGCCATCGCGGCCAGCCGTGAGTCCGGCGTCGAAAGCTTCTTCTTCCTGGCCGATTTTCACGCGCTGATCAAGTGCGCCGACCCGGCCCGCATCGAGCGCTCGCGCATCGAGATCGCGGCCAGTTGGCTGGCGGCTGGCCTGGACCCGGCGCGCGTCACCTTCTACCGCCAGAGCGACATCCCCGAAACGCCCGAGCTGACTTGGCTGCTGACCTGCGTGACCGCCAAAGGCCAGATGAACCGCGCCCACGCCTACAAGGCCTCGGTCGATGCCAACGAGGCGGCGGGTGAAGAGCCCGATGCGGGCATCAACATGGGCCTGTTCAGCTACCCCATCCTGATGGCGGCCGACATCTTGTTGTTCAACGCCCACCGCGTGCCCGTGGGCCGCGACCAGGTGCAGCACATCGAGATGGCCCGCGACGTGGCCCAGCGCTTCAACCACGTCTTTGGCGCCGGCAAGGAGTTGTTCGTGCTGCCCCAGGCCGAGATCGAAGAGACCGTGGCCACCTTGCCCGGCCTGGATGGTCGCAAGATGTCCAAGAGCTACGACAACACCGTGCCGTTGTTCGAGGGCGGCCCCAAGGCCTTGAAGGACGCGATCGCGCGCATCGTCACCGATTCGAAGCTGCCCGGCGAGCCCAAAGAGCCCGAAGGCGCGCACCTGGTCACCATCCACGATGCCTTTGCCGATGCCGCCACGCGCGCCGCTTTCCACGCCGACTTGCGTGCCGGCCTGGCCTGGGGCGAGGCCAAACAGCGCGTGGTCGATCTGATCGAAGCCCATGTGGGCCCAATGCGCGAGAAGTACGAACACCTGATGGCCCACCCCGAGCAGATCGAAGAGATCCTGCAAGCCGGCGCCCGCAAGGCGCGCGCCGTGGCCACGCCCTTTCTGGCCGAGTTGCGCGATGCCGTGGGCTTGCGCAAGATGGTGGCCGTGGCAGCGCCCAAGGCCCCAACCGCGCAGGCCAGCAAATCAGCCTTGCCCGTGTTCAAGCAATACCGCGAGGCCGATGGCCAGTTCTATTTCAAGCTGACCACGGCCGATGGCGGACTGCTGCTGCAAAGCCAGGCCTTCGCCGAGGGCCGCGAGGCGGGCACCTGGGTCAAACGCTTCAAGCAGGAAGGTGCGCAGGCGCTGTCCGGCGCCCCCGTCGAGTTGGCTTCGGGTGTGGCCAAAGCCGATGTTGAAGCCGCCTTGAGCGCGCTCGTCGCGGCGCAGGCCTGAACGCCACCATGGCCGGCATCCACATCACGGACATCGAGTCGGCCATCAACTGGTGGCGCGAGCGCAGCCCGTCCGTGGACGGCATCCAGTCCTGTCCTGAGGTGGGCGCCCTGGCCGAGGTGTACGCCCTCATGGTCTATTACCGCGAGCCCTCGTGCGATGAGGCCACCATGCCCCCCAAGGCCAAACAAGCTTGGCTGGCGTGGTACGAAACGACGCCTGACACGCCCTGCATCGCCATCTGCTCCACCAGCCAGGGCGACGATATTTGCAAGGGCTGCGGCCGCACCTTTGACGAGGTCCAGCTGTGGCCCGAGATGACCCCCGGTGAAAAGCGCGGCACCTGGCGCCGCATCACCATGGAGTCCAGCGCCTGGCGCTTCAACCGCTATTCAGAGCGGGCCCGGGAGGGCGTGGCCGCGCCTGCGCCCGAGGATGGCGGTCAGGCGACCTGATCGACGCCGGCCGCCGAGGCGGTTTTTTTCTGCCTGGCTGGCTTGAACACGGCCTTCCACAAAAAAGGCCAGATCGCCCAGGCGAACATCGCCAGGTCGGCTCGGCCGATGCAGGGCAATTCGGCGCCGCGCTGCCAGTTCGGGTTGCGCTGTTCAAAGAAGGCCACGTCGGGCTCGCGTGCTTTCAGCTCACCGTCAATGCCGGCCACGTCCTGCTTCAGGCAATTGGCGTTGTCGCCAAAATCCAGCGTCATCAAGGTGCGGTCCAGCTTGCCGGGAAACAAGGCCTCGCAGTAGTTGATCACCAAGTCCTTCAGGTGCGGGTTGTCGTCGTGCCCGCGCTTGGGGTAGTGCTCGGGAAAGTTTTTGGTCAGCAGCAGGTAGGTCTTGTAGCCCTTGGAGATCAGCAGCCAGTACTGGCGCGAGAAGGGGCGCTTGAGGGCCTCGGTGAACAGCTTGAGTGCAAAGGCCGTTTGCAAGCTGCGCGAGCCCCAGTAGGCCTTCTCGATGATGGTGTCGCCGCTGAACAAGCCCCGCACCGTGCGCCCCTGGTGCTGGAACTCGTGGATGCCCAGCGTTGAGAACCCCACGATCTCATCCGTTGATTTCTTGCGGACCAGGAAGATGCCATCCTTCTTGCTCAGATCACTCATGAAAGTGTCCATCGGGCCATTGGCGTAGTTGGCCTCGAAGATGGCGTGCATGCGCATGATGTCGAACACGCTGAGCGATCGGACTTTTTGGTAGTGGGTACTGAGCATTGGGGGGCCGGTCTCGGGCAACTTTGTGTGATGTATTTCGCGTCTCGGCTTATTCTCGAAGTCACCCCTGGATCACCTTCGAGGGCGAACCCTAGGCTTGGACGCTCACCCCCTTGCTTAAGGGGTGTTTGTTTGAAACAAGCTTCATTTCTCTATAAGTGTTTGTATGAATGGTGTTTGAAACTGGTGATTCTGCGCAGCGACTAAAATCCGGCGCAAACGTCATCAGGGTCCCCATGAACAACAAGAACGAAGTCTCCATCGATGCATTTTTCAATCCCCATGTGCCGGGCATTGACTACGGCGTGCTGGATTCCCTGGTGGGCTACGGTGTGCGGCGCGCGCAGTTGGCCCTGAACGACCTGTTCATCCAGTCCCTGGCCCCCTGGAACATCACCCCGCCCAGGTTTTCGGCGCTCATCGTCATTTCGCGCAACCCCAGCCTCAAGCTGACCCAGTTGGCCAAGGTGCTGGGCATTGCCCGCTCCGGTGCCGTGATGCTGGTGGATGCGCTGGAGGACCTGGGTTACGTCGAGCGCCTGGACGTGCCCGAAGACCGCCGCGCCTTTGGGCTGGCACTGACCGCCAAGGGCCAGGCCGACCTGGTCGCGATCACCCAGGCCGTGGTGCAGCAAGATCAGCTGGCCGCGCGGCCCTTGGGGGCGGCAGGCTCCGAGCAATTGCTGGCCATGCTCCAGCAGCTGGCCAACCCGAACCGGTGAGTGAATAGAATCGGGGGATGAACGCTCCCCTTGATGATTCGACCCCTCACAAACCCAGCAACTTCCTGCGCGGCATCATCGACCGCGATCTGGAGCAGGGCACTTATGCCAGCCGCCAATGGGCCGGCACGCCCGGCGATGCAGCCCACCATCAGGCAGGCCAGGCCGATCCGGCCCGCATCCGCACCCGTTTCCCGCCCGAGCCCAATGGCTACCTGCACGTGGGCCACGCCAAGAGCATCTGCCTGAACTTCGGCCTGGCGCGTGACTACGGTGGCGTCTGCCACATGCGCTTTGACGACACCAACCCTGAAAAAGAAGAACAGGAATACGTCGACAGCATCCTGGATTCGGTGAAGTGGCTGGGCTTTGGCTGGAAAGCCGATTTCAATGGCGTGAGCACAGAGCACCTCTACTACGCCAGCAACTATTTCGACTTCATGTACCGTGCCGCCGAAGCCTTGATTGGCGCGGGCCTGGCCTACGTGGACGAGCAAACGCCTGAAGAGATGCGTGCCAACCGCGGTGACTTCACCACGCCCGGCAAGGACAGCCCTTTCCGCTCGCGCACGCCCGAGCAGAACCTGGCCCGCTTCCGCGAAATGCGCGATGGCCAGCACGCCGACGGCAGCATGGTGCTGCGCGCCAAGATCGACATGGCCGCGCCCAACATCAACCTGCGCGATCCGGCCATCTACCGCATCCGCCGCGCCACCCACCACAACACGGGCGACAAGTGGTGCATCTACCCGATGTACACCTTCGCGCACCCGATTGAAGACGCGCTGGAGCAGATCACGCATTCGATCTGCACGCTGGAGTTTGAAGACCAACGGCCCTTCTACGACTGGTTGCTCGATCGCCTGGCCGAGTTGGGCCTGCTGCAACAGCCCACGCCCAAGCAATACGAATTCGCGCGCCTGAACCTCACCTACGTCATCACCAGCAAGCGCAAGCTCAAGCAACTGGTGGACGAAGGCACGGTTGAGGGCTGGGACGACCCACGCATGCCCACCATCGTGGGCCTGCGCCGCCGTGGCTACACGCCCGAAGCGATCCAGCTGTTCTGCGAGCGCATTGGCGTGACCAAGGCCGACAGCTGGATCGACTACAGCACCCTGGACATCGCCTTGCGCGAAGACCTGGAGAACAAGGCCCACCGTGGCATGGCCGTGCTGGATCCCGTCAAGCTGGTGCTCACCAACTGGGACGAGATCATGGGCGCGGGCCACCGGGAGCCTTGCACGGCACCGGCCTTGCCGCACCCACCCGAAGGCACGCCCGAGCCCGCACCGCGCCAGTTCACGCTGGGCCGCGAGGTGTGGATCGAGCGCGAAGATTTTGAAGAAGTGCCACCGAAGGGCTACCGCCGCTTGTTCCCGGGCAACAAGGCGCGCCTGAAAGCGGGCTACGTCATCGAATGCACGGGTTGCACCAAGGATGCCGATGGCCGCGTGGTGGAGGTGCAGGCCGTGGTCGTGCCCGACACCAAGAGCGGCACGCCGGGCGCGGACAGCGTCAAGGTCAAGGGTGTGATCACCTGGGTGAGCGTGCACGAAGGCGTGGCCGCCGAAGTGCGCCTGTACGACCGACTCTTCACCGAGGCACAGCCCGATGCCGGTGGCAAAGACTTTTTGGCCAGCCTGAATCCGAGCAGTAAGAAGGTGGTCACGGCGTTCGTGGAGCCTTCATTGGCAGCAGCGGTGGCGGACCAGAAGTTCCAGTTCGAGCGGCACGGCTACTTCGTGGCTGATCGCAAGGACCATGTTGTAGGCAAGCCGGTGTTCAATCGGGTGACCGGATTGAAGGACAGCTGGGCCAAATGAGCGAGGAAGTGTGCCTCTGGCTGCTGCTCACTTCTTGATGGTGCTGACGGTCACGGTTTGATACTGTGGCGCCACCTTGGCTTGCGTTTCCTTGCCCAGCTCGATCAATTCCAGCGGGGTGTTGGGGAACCTGCTCCGGAACCGGTTGACCGCGTACTTGGTGCAGGTTGGGCAGCAATTGATTTCGGTGACCAGGGTCACTGACGTCAGCTGTTCGGCATGGTTCAAGCGCTCTGCTTGCGTGGCCGCGTGCGTGCGCTGACGCCGCAGCACGGATCGGTACAAGGGGTTTCTGGGCAGCCAGGCACCCACCGCTGTTTTACGAACATTGGGCGCTGCACACAGGTAGTTGAGCAGCTTGGGCTCGGTGTGGAATTGCCCCATGCCTTGGCAACCAAACCGTTGTGAGGGCTCAATGGCGGCATGCAAGTCGGGGATGAGGTTCAGGCCCAACCTGATCGACTCAGGGATCGCGCTGTCATTGGAGTAGGCGGCCAGCGCATCGGTGGTGCCATCGCTGAAACGGACCAGGGCCAGGCAGATGTTGTGCTGCTCGGCGTCGTACTGCGCCTTGTGATCAAGCGCGCGGTTGATTTCCGCGCGCTTGATCGCGATGGCCATTTCGGCATCCCGTCGATCCCATGCAGTCATCGAGAGTCTCCAGCGTTCATTGTGCTCAGGGTGGTTTCATCCTAAGCCTCACGCTTGAGAACTCACATCCCTAGATCACGAAGTGGGCGTGATGACGGCTTTTCTCTTGCGACGCGCCAGCAAGCCCAGAAAGCCAAGACCCGTCAAGGCAATTGCCCATGACTCGGGCTCTGGCACGGGCGAGGCCGACAACACGATCAGTTGCGACATGGGGTTCGCGGGGCCCGAGCCGTCCTGGAGCTGCTCGGCGACCAGGTAGATCGTGCCCTTCTCATCCACCGTCACACCCTCGATGCCATTGTTGGGCAGGATGTTCGACAAATCGAAGGTGCTCAAGGTCTGGCCCAGGCGGTTCACTTCGATCAGCTTGCGCGAGCCCAGGCTCAGGATCAGCAGGTTGTCGGCGGCGGCCGTGCCGGCGAGCGCGTCCACTGGTGACAGTGTTTGCACGTCGGACAAGGTCGACAGGCCCATCAGCGTGGGGTTGAACAAGGTCGATGTCGTGGCCACGCCACCGGTGTTGTTCGCAAAAGTCAGCGTGCCCGCCCGGACGTCTTGCGGGCCCGCTTGCTTGACCGTCACGAAGCCGCCGTTGCTCGGGTCGTAGCTGATGCCCTCCAGGCCGTTGTTGCCCACGGTGGCATTGCTGATGGACACGCCACTGGTGGCCAGATTGGCGGTGCCACCTGCGGTGTAGTTGAAGCGGTAGGCGTCGTACAGGCGCTCTTCGGACACCACCAGAACGCCGTTGCCCAGGTAGGTCAGGCCCTCGGTGTCATGGTTGGAGCTGCCGGTGTTGGCCCAGTTGAAGGCCATGGTGCCCAGGGTCTGGCCGGTGAGCGAGATCTCGACCACGCCCGTGCCTTCATCGCCCACGAAGAACAATGTGCCGCGATCACGCGCATACGTGACGGCCGAGGCCTCCAGGCCCGACACGCCGTTGCCGGTGCCCGCCAGTGTGCTGAGCGCGTACGTGCCCGTCACCTGGTAGTTGGCGAGGTTGATGGAGTTGGCGGCTTGTGCGCAGAAGCAGGCGGCCGAAGCTGCCAGGGCGATGGTCAGTTGTTGGATGTTCATGGTGAATGCCTTGCCGCTCAATCAACGTTGCTGACGCTTGCGCGCGATGACCCCGAACAGGCCCAGTGCGGCCAGGGCCAGCACGTAGCTTTCGGGTTCAGGGACGGCGGCGATGGTGCCGGGCGAGCCGATCTCGATCGGGTGGTTGGCTGCGGCAAAGGCGCCATTGACACCCACGACGCTCAGCTGCGTGATGACGGTGTTGTTCAGACCAGCGGCGTTGTCGAAGGTCTGGTAAGGCGAGTTGGTGTCCGAGGCACCGAAGCTCACGTTGGCCTGCAAGGTGCCGCTGGCATCAAACACGTTGACAGCGTCGCCCGCTTGGCTCAAGCCCACGCCAGCGCCGGTGTAGGTGCCGATCTGCAAGCCGGCTGGGATCGCGCCACCGAACCAAGTGCTGAGGAAGCTGGCCGAAGCGGCGGTCTCGGTGAAGATCACCGACTCGCCCGCCGCGATGGTGGTGATGCCCACCAAGGCCACCTTCGCGGTGCCATTGGAGCTGTCGTCCATCTTCCAGCCGGTGATGTTCAGGGCCGAAGCGCCGGTGTTGGTCAGCTCGAACCAATCGGTGGCGTAGGGGATGGCAGGGTTGTTGCCGCTGCTGCCCCAAGGGGCCACTTCCGTGATCCGGACCTCGGCCTGCGCCAGGCTGGTGCCCAGGGTCAGTGCCAGGGCCACCGAGGCGAGCATGGTTTTCTTGAACGATGTCATCTTGTACTACTCCGATTTGAACGAGTGCGCCAAGGCCGGCGCCGCAGACAGTGAAGTCCGGCAGCTTGCGTGCTTCGTGTGACCGCCTTGTGACGGCAGGCCTGGGCTATGCTGCGGATTGACCGGCTCTCGCACCCCCATGAAATCTGCCCTTTTCGTCGACTTCGACAACGTGTATTCCGGTTTGCGGCGCCTGGATGTGGCCTATGCCGAGCGCTTCGCCAGCGACCCCATGCGCTGGATGGACTGGATCACCACGCAACTGCGCATGCCCCTGGACCCGGAAGCGGCCGTCAAGCGGCGCATCCTGGTGCGCCGTTGCTACCTCAACCCCGTGATGTACCAGCGCTTTCGCTTTGGCTTCAGCAAGGCCGGCTTCGAGATCGTGGACTGCCCGCCCATGACCGCCGCCGGCAAAACCAGCACCGACATCCACATGGTGCTGGACATCGTGGACGTCTTGCAAAGCGACACCCGCTACGACGAGTTCATCGTGTTCTCGGCCGATGCGGATTTCACCCCGGTCTTGCGCAAGCTGCGCCGCGACGACCGCCGCACCACGATCTTTGCCGCAGGCGCGACCTCAGCGTCTTACGACGCGTCGTCCGACCTGATCATTGACCCGGAAGCCTTCATCAGCGATGCGCTGGGCTTTGGCGATGACGAACCCACCGGCGAGCCCGCGCCCGATTTTGAAGGCATGCTCGCGCAAGCCGAGGCCCTGACCTGGGAGACGGTGGACAAGGCCTCGGCCCCGGTGATGTTGCCCGCGCTGACCAAGATCCTGGCCACGCAGGTGCCGGGCCTGGCCATCAGCAACTGGGCCGGTCGCGGCACCTTCACCGCGCTGTTGCGAGAGCTCAAGCTCAGCCCCTTGCGCATCGACCGCGAGAACAACTGGCTGCTGGACCCGCGCCGCCTGAAGGCCGATCCGGTCGAGGTGCCCAAACCCAAGCCCGCGCTGGACATCCGCCAGCAACTTGAAAAAATCCTGATCGACGAAGTGGCGGCCTCGGCCCGGCCAGTGGCCGTGGCGCGCCTGGCACACCAGGTTCGGCAAAGCTGCCCTGGCATCGATGCCGATTGGAACGGCTGCGGCACCTTCAAGAAGTTGCTGGACACCGTGCACCCGGCCGGTGTGCAGATATCGTGGTCGCACCTGGGCGGCTATGCCTTTGACCCGGATCGGCATTCGCTGGATTTCATCTCGCAGTCTGCCGAGATGGGCAACGACCAGCCCGAGCACGACGAGCGTTGGCCCCGGGTTGCGCCCATCTTGCAGGTGGCCAATTTCCCGTCGATGTCGGGTTACCAGTACCGCGCCTTCCTGGAGGCGCTGTCGCAGGCTTTGGGCGAAGGCCCTTATGCGCTGGCTGCTACCAGCAAGCGCGTGCGCGACATCTGCCTGGACCGCAGCGTGCCCATGGCGCGGGCCGACATCAATGCCTTGCTGCGCGCCTTGCTGTTCAATGGGTTCGACCCGGCCACGGCGAGCTCATCCTTTGATGACTTGGTGGCCGCCACCTGTGGCGTGGCCCTGGCGGCGTGTGAGCGCGAGGGCATGAGCCTGGTGGAGGCCGACCGTGAGGCGCTGTTGAGTTGGGTGTTGAGTGCCGTCCCTCAAGGGAGTCACTTGTAAAACGCTTCGACCTTGCCCTTCAGTGTGAGCAGCAAGGGCTTGCCTTTGCGGTCCACCTTTTTGCCGGCGGGCACCTTCACCCAGCCTTCACTGATGCAGTATTCCTCCACATCGAAGCGCTCTTTCTCATTGAAGCGGATGCCGATGTCGTGTTCGAACACGGCCGCGTTGTAGTGGGCACTGCTCGGATCAATGGACAGGCGGTCGGGCAGGGCCGGGGTAGAGGTGGCTTCGGTCATGGGGTTTTTCTTCAAAAAGCACGGCAATGGCAGTGATTCTCGCGGATTTCCACGAGCCAGATGCCAATCGCTTTTTTGTCAGGCTACTTTGACGGCTTCCACTTGGGGCGACTTGGCGCCAATGGTCCAGGCGACGCGGCGGTAAGTGCAGCCGCCCAGGTCGTGGTGGATCACGTCCACGCCATCGTGTTGCAAGGCCTGCAGCGCCCAACGGGCATTGGTGTCGCCCACATGGCTTTGGTTCGGACGAGACAAGGACATGGCGGGGAACATGTTGCCACCCCCGTAGACATAGGCTTCACACAGGTGTGGCGCAAAGCCTTCGCTCTTGATCAGGCGGTACAGGGTGGCCAGGGCGGTGCTGGCATGACAGGTGGACAGCCGCGCGGTGGCGTTGGCCCGGTTCGCATGCACGATGTGGCACATGGCGCCGACGGTGCGGTGCGGGTCGGTCAGGATGATGGACACGCAGGAACCCAGCAAAGTTTCAAGCCGGTCGCCCCGGTGGGCACAGACGACGTCACCGGGGTGCAGGAAGGTGTGCACACGCGGCTCGGCGATCATGCGGCCACCTTGCGGAAGACGCCGGTGGCGATGGGCTTCAAGGGCGTGTCGCACGCCACGCGGCCTTCGGCCGATCCGATGAAGAACAGGCCGCCGGGCTTCAGTTGGGTCAGCACACGGTCCACGACCTCGCGCTTGGTGGGCGCGTCGAAATAGATCAACACGTTGCGCAGAAAGATGATGTCGAAAGGCCCCAGGTCTTCGATCGGCCGGCACAGGTTGAGCTGGCCAAAGCGCACGTGTTCGCGCAGTTTGGGCTGGATCTGCACCAGGCCTTCGGCATCGCCGTCACCACGCAGGCAATACTGCTTGAGGTGCCGAGGTGCCACGTGCCGCAGGCGCTCTTGCGGATAGATGGCCTGGCTGGCGCTGCGCAGCACGCGGTCGCTGATGTCGGTGCCCAGGATGGACCAGGTCGGGCTGATGCGGCCTTTTTGCTGCAGGTCGGCCAGAAGCATGGCGATGCTGAAAGCTTCATCGCCAAACGAGCTGGCGGCGCTCCAGATCGCAGGTGCTTTGAGGTGTTGGGCTTCGATCTCTTTTTCCAGCCAGGCGAAGTGCTCGGGCTCGCGGAAGAAGTAGGTCTCGTTGGTGGTCAGCAGATCCACCGCGACCTGGAACTCGCCCTCGTCGTGGTCGCTGGAGATCAGGGCCACGTAGTCTTCGAAACCACCCATGCCCAGTCGTTGGATGCGAGGCCCCAGGCGCGATGACACCAGGGGCTTTTTGCTGTCGCCCAGCGACAGGCCCATGGTCTGGTACATCAGGCCTGTGATCTGGCGGTACGTGTCGTCGCGCAGCTCAACCATGATCCGCCCCTGCTCAGTAAGGACGGAAGTTGCCGTTGACGGCGCGCGGTGCGCCCTGGTTGGACGAGGCCACGGCCCGCATGACCGACGGCCCATTGGCCCGGCGTTTGCCGTTGTCGGCCTCGGGTTTGGCCTTCTTGGCCGGGGCGGCTTCTTCACCGAGGTGGAAGAAGGCCACCGATTGCTGCAACTGCTCGGCCTGGCCTGACAACTCTTCGGACGTGGCGGCCAGCTCTTCCGAGGCCGATGCGTTTTGCTGCGTGGCCTTGCTCAACTGCGACATGGCTGCACTGATCTGCGACACCGATTGGCTTTGCTCGGACGAGGCGGCCGCGATCTCTTGCACCAGGCCACTGGTCTTCTGGATGGAAGGCACGATTTCGCCCAGCAGCTTGCCAGCGCGTTCGGCGGTCGACACACTGTGGCTGGCCAAATCGCCAATCTCCTTGGCCGCTTCCTGGCTGCGTTCGGCCAGTTTGCGCACCTCGGCGGCCACCACGGCAAAGCCCTTGCCGTGCTCGCCAGCGCGGGCGGCTTCAATGGCGGCGTTCAAAGCCAGCAGGTTGGTCTGGTAGGCGATGTCGTCCACGATGCTGATTTTCTGCGCGATCTGCTTCATGGCCTGCACCGTTTGCGTGACGGCCTCGCCGCCTTCACCGGCTTCGTTGCTGGCCTTGGTGGCCATGCCATCGGTGATGTTGGCGTTGTCGCTGTTCTGCGTGATGGACATCGACATCATGTCGATGGAGGCCGTGGTTTCTTCCACCGACGAGGCCTGTTCGCTGGCCGCTTGCGACAGCGACTGCGCGGTGGCGCTGACCTGGCTGGCCGCACCCGACAAGGCATCGGCCGCGCCGCGCACTTCGTCGATGATGCTGGCCAGCTTTTCGCACGTGGCGTTGGCGTCGCTCTTGACCTGGTCGAAGGTGCCTTCGGCATCGCGCGTGATGCGCTGGCCCAGGTCGCCCGTGGCCATGGCGCCAAGCACGCGGCCGACATCGTCGATGATGTTGGACAGCTTCTCGCTGGTGGCGTTGGCGTCGTCCTTGACCTGGCCAAACACGCCCGAGTAGTCGCGGGTGATGCGTTGTGTCAGGTCGCCCGCCGACAGGGCGCTCAGCACGCGGCCGACGTCGTCAAAGATGACGTTGGTGGTTTCCAGCAGGGCATTGACGCCGCTGCACAAAACCTCGATCGGGCCGCTCTTGCCCGCCATGGGGATGCGCTGGCTCAGGTCACCGTTTTGAGCGGCCGAGGTGACACTCTGCGCCTGCTCGACGGCCTGCGACAGCATGTGAGCCGCGTTGACCTGGGCCGTGGTGTCGGTGGCGTACTTCACGACCTTGAAGGGCTTGCCGTTCATGTCCATGATGGGGTTGTACGAGGCCTGGATCCACACTTCCTTGCCGCCCTTGCCAATGCGCTTGTATTGGCCCGCGTCGAACTCGCCACGGCCCAGCTTTTCCCAGAACATGCGGTACTCGATGCTGGCGCGGTGGTCCGGATCCACGAACATGCCGTGGTGCTGGCCTTTGATCTCGGCCAGTGAATAGCCCAGGGTGTTCAGGAAGTTGTCGTTGGCATTCAGGATCTTGCCGTCCAGCGAGAACTCGATGACGGCCTGGGCCTTGTTGATTGCCGACAGTTGCCCGGAGAAATCAGCGGCTTGCAGCTTTGCGGCGGTGATGTCGGTGGCGTACTTCACGACCTTGAAGGGCTTGCCGTTCATGTCCATGATGGGGTTGTACGAGGCTTGGATCCAGACTTCCTTGCCGCCCTTGCCCATGCGTTTGTACTGGCCGGCATCGAATTCGCCACGGCCCAGCTTGTCCCAGAAATGGCGGTACTCGACGCTGGCGCGGTGCTCGGGTTCGACGAACATGCCGTGGTGTTGGCCCTGGATCTCGGCCAGCGAGTAGCCCAGGGTATTCAGGAAGTTCTCGTTGGCATTCAGGATCTTGCCATCCAGCGAGAACTCGATGACGGCCTGGGCCTTGTTGATCGCGCTGAGCTGGCCCTTCATGTCGGCCAGTGCGATCTCAGAGTCCAGCCGGGCTTGCTCCGCCTCGGCCAGCTGTTGGCGGTACTTGGCGTTGTCGAAGAGGCGGGTGATCCACGAATGCGTCGCTGAGCTCATGCTGGGGGTCCTTCACTGATTGAATGTGGAGCGACGGCCAGCAGCGCCAAGAGTCCGGTTTTTTCATGAGACGAGTTCAAGCTCGACGAGCCGGTTAAAAACCGACCGACTCGTGCTGGTCAAGCGGGGCAAGCCTTGTATATCGGCTTGACACCCCCAAGCATGCAGACAACCCCGGGTAAACGCGTGTGACATGCGGCACGCAATGGGGCTTTTTCGCCCTGCGTGCCCTTGATCAGGCCGTGTCGTCGGCCGCCTTGCGGGGGCGGCGCGCGCGCGGAGCGGTTTTGCGGGCGGCGGGCGCATCGCTGGCTTGTGTTGGCGCGCTGGCAGGGGCTGCGGGGATGCCCTTGTTGTCGGCATTGGCTTTGCTGGCCGCGCTTTTGCGAGCAGGCGCCTTTTTGGCAGCCGTCCGTGGGGCCTTCTTGGCGGCGGGGGGGGCTGCTTCGGCTTGCGCTTGGGGTGGCGTGGCGGGGGGCGCGCTTGCCTGAGCCGGGGCGGCCGGTGTCATGGGGGCGGTGCGATCCGGGTAGAAGGGCGAACGCTCGCTTTGAGGGCCCTCGCGACCATCGCGGCTCCGACCTGGCTCGGACTCATTGTTTGGGCGGCGTGCTTCACCACGCTCTCCTTGTTGTTGTCCGCCACGACCGGAGGCCGAACGGCCGCCACGGCCTCGGCGGCGGCCCTCGCCACGATCTTCACGGGCGGTGGGCTCGCTTTGCGGTGCCTCGGTGTCGGCGTGGGGAACCTGAACGCGGGTTGGCTCTGCGGCGCTGGCATCGGCGGCGCTGGTGTCTTCGGTGCGCGGCACCGCGCCGCTGCTGCGGTACACGTAGGCGCTGGATTTTTCGTCACGGCCAAATTCAAGCAGGCCACGGGCACGCGCTTCTTCCAGCAGGTTGCCGAAGGTGCGAAAGCCATAGTAGTTTTCGTTGAAACCCGGGTTGCGGCGCTTGATGGCCTCTTTCAGCACCGAGGCCCAGATGCGGCCGCCTTCGTCGCGGTCGGTGACCAGCGCTTCGTAGGTCTCGGCGGCCATCTCCACGGCCTTGGTGCGGTGGGCGTGCAGCTCTTCGCGGCGGCGGTTTTCTTCTTCGGGTGTGCGGCGGGCCTGTTGCGGCTCGCGGTTGTCGCGCGTGTCGCGGCGGGCGGCCTGGCGCTGGCTTTCACGCACCAGGTCGTCGTAGAAGATGAATTCGTCGCAATTGGCGATCAACAGGTCGGAGGTCGATTGCTTGACGCCCACGCCGATCACGTACTTGGCATTCTCGCGCAGCTTGGACACCAGGGGCGAGAAGTCGGAATCGCCCGAGATGATGACGAAGGTGTTGACGTGCGACTTGGTGTAGCAAAGGTCGAGCGCATCGACCACCAGGCGGATGTCGGCCGAATTTTTGCCGGATTGGCGCACGTGCGGGATTTCGATCAGCTCGAAATTGGCCTCGTGCATGGTGGCCTTGAAGCCCTTGTAGCGCTCCCAGTCGCAATAGGCTTTCTTGACGACGATGCTGCCCTTGAGCAGCAGGCGCTCCAGCACGCGCTTGATGTCGAACTTGTCGTACTGCGCATCGCGCACGCCGAGGGCGACGTTTTCGAAGTCGCAGAACAGCGCCATGCTGATGTGGTCTTGGG
>Ga0209841_1000153_pt1 | contig 16353 bp, 13 predicted proteins | sample GWRWT4_30Apr14_FD_187185 | JGI IMG/M metagenome (GOLD analysis project Ga0209841, IMG submission 187185) | Sand microcosm microbial communities from a hyporheic zone in Columbia River, Washington, USA - GW-RW T4_30-Apr-14 (SPAdes) (version 2) | ecosystem: Engineered > Artificial ecosystem > Sand...
CGGAATACAACTGATACCAAGTCTAAGTCTGCCTACTGGCTATCCCCCATAGCGCCAACTGGGCAGGAAAGACTGGGAGCCTGAGCGTCAGCGTTGAAAGGACTAGGCGTCCGCCAAACCTTCCACCATGATCTGAACGCGTTGGCGCCCCTGGTATTCGTCCAGGCCGATGCGAAATGCCAGATGCACTTTGTCGGGCAGCGGTTCGGTGCGCCCAAACCAGATGCCATCGCGCACCTGGCCTTGCACCCGCAGGCTCAGCTTCATGTGCCGCGTGCCGACCAGCCGCTGGCTGATCACCTCGACCGCGTCGCTGAACACGGGGGCGTCAAAGCCCGGCCCCCACACCGTTTGCTCCAGCGCTGAGGCTGTTTCGGGCGTGAACCACTGCGTGTCCAAAGGGCCGTCGCTGCTGATCTGGCGCGCCAGCAGGCTGGGGTCCAGGCCTTCGTGGGCGACCAGCATGATGGCCTGCTCGAAGGTGTCGAAGTTTTCTTCCAGGATGGTGCAGCCGGCCGCCATGGCGTGTCCACCGAACTTCTTCAGCAAACCCGGGTGGCGCTTGCTGACCAGGTCGAGCGCATCGCGCAGGTGAAAGCCGGGGATCGACCGCCCGGAGCCTTTGAGCAGCCCATCCTGGCCCAAGGCGAACACAAAGGTGGGGCGGTGCTGGCGGTCTTTCAGGCGCGAGGCGACGATGCCCACCACGCCTTCGTGAAACTCGGGGTCGAAGATGGCGATGGCGGGCGGTGGTTCGTCTTCGGGCATCAGTGATTCGAGCAGCGCTTCGGCCTGCTCGCGCATGCCGGTTTCCAGCTCGCGGCGTTCGCGGTTGATGGCGTCCAGTTGCTGGGCCAGTTCTTGCGCGCGGCCCGCGTCGTCGGTCAGCAGGCATTCAATGCCCAGGCCCATTTCGGCCAGGCGGCCAGCGGCGTTCACGCGGGGGCCCAGCGCAAAGCCAAAGTCTTGGCTGGAGGCCTTGGCCGCGTCTCGTCCGGCTGCGGTGAACAAGGCGGCGATGCCCGGCTGCATGCGGCCCGAGCGGATGCGCTTGAGGCCCAGGCTGACCAGTCGGCGGTTGTTGGCGTCCAGGCGGCCCACGTCGGCCACGGTGCCCAGGGCCACCAGGTCCAGCAGGCTGTCGATGCGGGGCTGGTTGGTGGCATCGAAGGCACCGCGCTGGCGGCGTTCGGCGCGCAAGGCCAGCAGCACGTAGAACATCACGCCCACGCCCACCAGGGCCTTGCTGGCAAAGGGGCAATCGGGCTGGTTGGGGTTCACGATCACGTCGGCCAGCGGCAAGCTGACCTGGCCATCGGCGTTGACCACGGGCAAGTGGTGGTCGGTGATGACCACCTGGATGCCCAGGGCATGGGCGCGGTCCACGGCCTCGTGGCTGGCCATGCCGTTGTCCACGGTCATCAGCACCTTGGCGTGCTTGGCGTGCACCATCTCGACGATGGGTGGCGTCAGGCCATAGCCGTGCAGGGCGCGGTCGGGCACGACGAAGCTGACCTGGTTGGGCAAGGCGCCCAGCATCTTCAAGCCGCGCAGGCCCACGGCGCAGGCGGTGGCGCCATCGCAGTCGTAGTCGGCCACGATGCAGATGTGCTGGTTCTGCTCGATGGCGTCAGCCAGCAGGCGGGCGGCTTCCAGCGCGCCTTTCAGCTCGCTGGGCGGCAGCAGTTTGGAGGGGGCATCGTCCAGCTCGTCGACGTTGCGCACGCCGCGCGAGGCGAACAGGCGCGCCAGCAGCGGGTGCACGCCGGCTTGTTCAAGCGCCCAAGTGGTGCGGGCAGGGACGTCTCTGGCGGTGATTTTCATGGGGCGGGGTGGGGCCAGTTCAAAGTGTGGCGAGCAGAGCAGAGGGCAGGGTGCCGGGACGGCCCAACCAGCGCTGGGCGCTGCTGAGCAGGCGCTGAGAGAAAGAGGGCGTAGCCGGCGCGTTGAGGGTGATGGCGCTGCGCTCGCCGCACAGTGTCAACTCGATGGTCTGGCCGGCATCCAGTGCGGCGCAGGCAGCTTTCAAAACCGTGGCATCCAGCGTTTGCCAGGTGGCGATCCAGTCGGCCAGGTTGCTGGCCAGCAAAGGGGCGCGCAGGTCGGTCAGCAGCTGCGTGCCCTGGGGCAGCGGGGGCGTGGGCTGGCTGGGCAGTTGCCCGGTGCTACTCAGCCAGAAGGAGTTGACGGTCAATTGGCCCGCCGCCTCGCGCGGGGCGTTGAGCGGGTGCTCGTACATCAGCATTTGCACTTCGTTCTGCAGGCGCTTGATCAGGCGGGCTTGCGGGTGGTCGGGCATCCACACATCGGGATTGCGGCCAATGACGCGGTCCAGCGAGGCGGTGGGCAGGCTGACCAGGGAGGGGTGGGCGGCGTACCAGCGGGTCGGGGTGGCGTAGAGCAGGGTCCAGCCTTCTTCTTCGAACCAGGGGCGCAGTACTTCCAGGAAGGCGCGGGCCTCCACCTCGGTCAGCTGCAATTCGTCGGGGTCGAGCAGGGTCAGGGTTTCGCGGCCCATCAGCCAGTGGCAGGGGTTCAGCAGGCCCCAGGCCTGGTCTTGGGTGTCGATGCCATTGGCCGCCTGCGCCTGCCAGGCCGCCCAGGGCAGGGTGCCGTCGGCCAGGTCGCTCCAACCCAAAGATTGCGCCAAAACGCGCTCGTGGGGCATGGACAGGGCGTATTCATCGCCGTCAAGGCGCTTGGACTGGCTCAGTCGCTTCAGGAGCTGGTGCAGGTGCGGCAACTGCTGGGCGTCGTCCAGCCGGGGCAGGGCCTGCTGGCAAGGTTCGGACAGGCTGGCCGCGAAAGGCAGGATCAAATGCTGGGAGGAAATCGAGGCGGGCATCCGGGGATTATCAAGTGAGTACACTTCGCGCACCATGAACCTTCCCTATGAATGGCGAGTTGGTTGGCGCTACACCCGCGCCGGCCGAGGTGCCCGCCGCAATGGCTTTATTTCTTTCATCTCGGGTGTGTCCGTCCTGGGCATTGCCCTGGGGGTGGCGGCGCTCATCATCGTTTTGTCGGTGATGAACGGCTTCCAGAAGGAAGTGCGTGACCGCATGCTGTCCGTGATCGCGCACGTCGAGATCTACGATGCGCATGGTGGATCGCTGGACGACTGGAAGGCGCTGGCCGACAAGGCTCGTCAGAATCCAAAGGTGATTGGCGCTGCGCCGTTCGTGCCGGCCCAGGCCTTGATCGCTCGGGGCGAAAACATGCGCGGCACCATGGTGCGCGGCATCGTGCCCGAGGAAGAGATCACGGTGACGCCTTTGGCGGCGCAGATGAAGTCCACCATGCAGTTGCTGACCCCGGGCGGTTGGGGCGTGGTGATTGGCGCCGAATTGGCCAACAGCATGGACGTGCGCGTGGGTGACCCGATCACCTTGGTGGCGCCCAGCGGCCAGGTCACCCCGGCGGGCGTGGTGCCGCGCATCAAGCAGGTCACCGTGGTGGGCACCTTCAGCGCGGGCCACTATGAATACGACAACGGCCTGGTGCTGATGCACGCCGACGATGCCGCCAAACTTTTCCGAACGGGTGGGCTCACGGCGGTGCAGCTCAAGCTGAAGGATGCGCAGGACGCGCGGGTGGTGGCTGGCGAGTTGGCCGTTTCGCTCGGCAGCGATGTCGTGGTCAACGACTGGACGCGCACCAACCGCAACTGGTTTGAGGCCGTGCAGGTTGAAAAACGCATGATGTTCATCATCCTGACCCTGATCGTGGCCGTGGCCGCGTTCAACCTGGTCTCGACCCTGGTGATGACGGTGACCGACAAGCAGGCCGACATCGCCATCTTGCGCACCCTGGGCGCCACGCCGGGTTCCATCATGGGCATCTTCATGGTGCAGGGAGCGCTGTCGGGCATCTTGGGCACGCTGAGCGGTTTGGGCCTGGGCCTGTTGGTGGCGTTCAATGTGGGCGCCATCGTGCAGTTCATCGAGCACCTGCTGGGCGTGCATTTTCTGCCCAGCAGCATCTACCTGATCAGCCGCATGCCCAGCGATCCGCAATCGGCCGACATCGTGCCCGTCGCCGTGATCTCGCTGGTGCTGTCTTTCCTGGCCACGATCTACCCCAGCTGGCGTGCCAGCCGAGTTCAGCCTGCCGAGGCTTTGCGTTATGAATGAACCCATGTCGTCGCCAGATTTGATCCTGCACGCGCAGGGCCTGACCAAACGCTTCACCGAAGGCCCGCTGGACGTGACCGTGTTGCAGGGCGTGGACCTGACCATCTCGCGCGGCGAGATCCTGTCCATCGTGGGTGCTTCGGGTTCGGGCAAGAGCACGCTGTTGCATTTGCTGGGCGGGCTTGAAGCGCCGACGTCTGGTCGCGTGCAACTCATGGGCCGCGATTTTTCGCAACTCAACGCGGCTGAGCAGGGCGGTTGGCGCAACCAGCACCTGGGTTTCATCTACCAGTTCCACCACTTGTTGCCGGAGTTCTCGGCGGTGGACAACGTGGCCATGCCGCTGTTGATCCGGCGCCTGTCCGTGCCCGAGGCGCGCAAGCAGGCCATGGCGATGTTGGCGCGCGTGGGCTTGTCATTGCGCGCCGAGCACCGTCCTTCGGAGTTGTCGGGCGGCGAGCGCCAACGAGTGGCCGTGGCCCGTGCCTTGGTCAGCCAACCTGCCTGCGTGCTGGCCGACGAGCCCACTGGTAATCTCGACCGAGGCACCGCCGATGGCGTCTTCGACCTGATGCTGCAAGTGGCCAAAGAACAAGGCACCGCCTTTGTCATGGTCACCCACGATGACAGTCTGGCGCACCGCTGCGACCGTTACCTGCGATTGGTGCAAGGCAAGTTGGCGGCCTGAGCGCACGGTCCGTACTGGCGCTTTCCTTTTTTCAAGAAGTTCTCTACATGACTCAACCCCGGTCTTCCATGCTGGCACCTGCCAGATTGCCTTTGCTCGTCATGCTGGTCTGGGTGGGCGTGTTCACGGCCTTGCGCCTGGGCTTGGCGGTGCTGGTGGGCACGGCCTCCGTGCCTGTGACGCTGTGGCCCGGCATTTTTGCCAAGGGCCTGATGTTCGACCTGGCGGTGGCCGCCATTGCCGTGGCACCAGTGTTCGCGTATGAAGCGGCATTGCCCAACCGCTGGCGGAATCAGGCGTGGCACCGGGTGCTGCGCACCGTGTGGTTGTGGTTTGCCGTGCTGTTGATGCTGTTCGCGGCCGCCTCCGAGATCACCTTCTGGATCGAGTTCTCGACACGCTTCAATTTCATCGCGGTGGATTACCTGATCTACACCCAGGAAGTGATCGGCAACATCCGCCAGTCCTACCCCATCCCTGCGATTGTGCTGGGTCTGGCCGCGCTGGCGGCACTGCTGACGTTCTTCCTGCGGCATCCATTGAAGAGGGTGAACGAGCAAGCGCTTTCTGGTCGACAGCGCGCGGCGATGTGGGTGGCCGCCGTCGCTTTGCCTGCCGCCAGCTTGTTGCTGACCAACGTGGATCAAATGCAGGGCCTGGGCAATGCCTATGCCGACGAACTGTCGGGCAATGGCCTGTTCACGCTGGCCGCGGCCATGCGCCGCAATGAGCTGGACTATGACAAGTTCTACCGCACCATGCCGCAGGAGCAGGCCGATGCCATCCTCAAGGCCCTGGACGTGGAGCGCCAACCCTTGAGCGAGGCCATCCACCCGCCAGCGGGCGAAGACCCCGCCGACGATCCCTTGCCCTTCACACGCCGACCGAGGAACGTGGTGCTGATCTCGGTCGAAAGCCTGTCGGCCGTGTTCATGGACACCTATGGATCGACCAAGCACCTCATGCCCAGGCTGGACGCCCTGGCCCGTGAAGGGATGATGTTCGAACGCATGTTCGCCACCGGCACGCGCACCGTGCGAGGTCTGGAGTCCTTGTCACTGGGCACGCCGCCCGTGCCGGGTCAGGCCATCGTGCGCCGGCCCAACAACGAACACCTGGCCACCTTGGGCGAGATCCTCAAGCCGCAGGGTGTGGAGTCGTTCTTCTTCTACGGCGGCTATGGCTACTTCGACAACATGAACGCCTATTTCGACGCCAACGGCTACAAGGTGATCGACCGCACCGACATCCCCAAAGCCGCCGTGGTGTTCGAAAATGTCTGGGGCGTGGCCGACGAAGTGCTCTTCAGCCACGCGGTCAAGACCTTGACGGCCGAATCGGCCAGCGGCAAGCCCTTCTTCGCCCACATCATGACCACGTCCAACCACCGGCCCTACACCTACCCTGATGGCCGCATCGACATCAAGTCGCCGGGCGGCCGCGACGGTGCGGTCAAGTACACCGACTACGCCATTGGCAAGTTCATCGACGATGCGCGCAGCCAGCCCTGGTTCAAGGACACGCTGTTCATCATCATCGCGGACCACTGTGCCTCGGTGGCGGGCAAGAGCAAGTTGCCGGTCGATGGGTACCACATCCCGCTGATTTTTTACGCGCCAGGCATGGTGCCGCCGGGTGTTTACAAGCCCACCGTGAGCCAGCTGGACCTGGCCCCCACCATCGTTGAGATGATGGGCAAGAGCGGCGATGACCACTTCTTCGGCCGGCCATTTTTTGAAACCGACGAGAACCCCAACCGTGCTTTCATCAGCAACTACCAGGAGCTGGGCTACCTGCGCAACGATGTGTTGACGGTGCTGCTGCCCAAGCGCAAGGTGCTGGCGTACAAGGTGGATCCTGTCACGCTGGCGACCACGCCGACCGAGGTCAATGAGCGCTTGATGAACGAGGCGATTGCCTATTACCAGACGGCCTCACGGGCTTTCAAGGAAGGTGCCCTGAAGATGGAGCCTGCGAAGACGCACTAGCCCAACCATGTGGATCGACACCCATTGCCACCTTGACGCCCCCGAGTTCGACCACGACCGCCAAGCCGTGATCGAGCGTGCGTCTCAAGCAGGCATCGGGATGATCGTGGTGCCGGCCGTGATGCCCTCCACCTTTGAAGCCGCCCGCCAGGCCGCTTTGCAATGCCATGGCACCTATGCCCTTGGCATCCATCCCTTGTTCGCCAAACAAGCCGGTGACGATGCCATCGACCAACTGCGCGCTGCCCTGCAACAGCATCAGGCCGACCCGCGCCTGGTGGCCATCGGCGAGATCGGTCTGGACCACTTCGTTGACAGCCTGAAAGACGAGGCCAGCAACGCCCTGCAGGACCGCGTCTATGCCGCGCAACTGGCGCTGGCGGTGGAGTTCGAGCTGCCCGTGATCGTGCACGTGCGCCGCAGCGCCGACGACTTGCTCAAGCACTTGCGGCGGCTGAAGCAACAAGGCAAGGCGATACCCGGCGGCATCGCGCACGCCTTCAACGGCAGTGCTCAACAAGCCCAGGCCTTCATCGACCTCGGCTTCAAACTGGGCTTCGGCGGCGCGATGACCTTTGACCGGGCCTTGCAGATTCGTCGCCTGGCCACCGATCTGCCTGCCGAATCCATCGTGCTGGAAACCGATGCGCCAGACATCCCGCCCCATTGGCTGTATGTGCTCGAACAAGACCGCGCCAACGGCCTCACCAGCCGCAACGAGCCGGCCGAATTGCCCCGCATTGCGCAGACCCTGGCCACCTTGCGCGGCTGGTCGCTGGACCAGACCCGCGACCTCACCACGGCAAACGCGCGCCAGGCTTTGCCACGCCTGCAAGCGCTGGTTCGCGCCTGAGCGGACAATACCTGCTTCCCCTGGCGACACCGCCATCCTTCTTCCCCCTTGCCGGGGACACGCACCGCTTCCATGTCCGCCACCGCTCCCGATCCCCGCAGCCTGCCCATCCCCCGCCACGCCAGCCGCGTTCCCCCGCACCTGAGCGCCGAGCAGGTCGGGCGCATCCGCCAGGCCGCCTTCAACCTGCCGCAGGTGGTCAAACCGGCGGATTTCATCCCTGAGAACACGCCTGATTTCGAGGACTACCTGGATGGCCGGGGCATGATCCTGCTGCAAAAAGCCGTGGTCGGTGCCCGGCCCAGCCGCTGGATCGCGCCCGAGTTGATGGACCACGCCTTGCGCCACCTGGACGCCATCGGGGGTGGCCGCGAAGTGCGCTCGGTCATGCAGGACCGGGGCACGGCGCTGGAGTCGCTCGGGCTGTTTCGGCGCGGCCAGGACTGGGACCGTTTGATCAGCCAGACTTTGCCCGTGCCCGATCAAGGCTGGAAAGTGGTGGTGTCCTTCAAGGCGCCCATCGATGCCGAACCGATCTGGGATTTTTACCGAACCGGCGACAAGCCCACGCTGATCAAGAGCCTGGGCACGCCACCAGCCTACGCGCACGCCGACGAGCTGCTGGCCCACCTGCAAGCCCTGCTGGCCCGCGCCAAGGTGAGCAACCCGCGCCAGATGGCTTCGCTGCTGCCGCGCCTGCAAGCCGAGTGCGGTACGCCCCAGCCGTTCGAGGCCCTCAAAGCGGCTTGCACCCGCGCCCTGGAGCGTTGGGAGCACCACGAGGCCGAGCTCGACACCCTGGACGACCTGAACGATCAACTGGCCTTTGACGGCTACCCCGACACCTTCCAGAAAGCCCGCCACCTGCAGCGCAAGGTGACCCTGTACGTGGGGCCACCCAACAGCGGCAAGACCCACGCCGCCTTTGAGCGCCTGGCCAAGGCCAGCAAGGGGGCTTACCTGGCGCCCTTGCGCTTGCTGGCCCTGGAAGGCCGCGATCGATTGCAAGGGCGTGGCGTGGCCTGCTCGCTGCTGACGGGTGAAGAAAGCGTGCCGGCCGACGGTGCTGCAGTTGTGTCCAGCACCATTGAAATGGTGGGCACCACCGAACTGATTGAGGTCGCCGTCATCGACGAGGCCCAGATGATTTTCGACCCCTTCCGGGGTTGGGCCTGGACCCAGGCCATTGTGGCCGTGCCAGCCGACGAGGTCATCATCATCTGCTCGGCCTACGCCGTGCCCGCCATCCAGAACCTGCTGCGCCTGTGCGGCGAGGACTGCGAGGTCAAGCACTTCGAGCGCAAGCAGCACGTGCAGTTGATGCCCGCGCCCGTGCCGCTCAGTGCGCTGAAAAAGGGCGACGCGGTGGTGGCCTTCAGCCGCCGCGAAGTGCTGATGCTGCGCGACCAGATCGCCGCCAATGGCAAGGCCGTGTCGGTGATCTACGGCGCTTTGCCGCCCGAGGTGCGCCGCCGCGAGGCCGAGCGTTTCGCGCAGGGTGAATCGCATGTGCTGGTCGCCACCGACGCCATCGGCATGGGCCTGAATCTGCCGATCCGGCGTGTGCTGTTCAGCACCATGGTCAAGTACGACGGCCAGACCGACCGGCCGCTCACCGTGTCCGAGGTCCACCAGATCGCGGGCCGGGCCGGGCGTTTCGGCATGCATGACGAGGGCTTTGTCGGCGTGCTCAAGGAGGCCGAGCCCACCGCCTTGCGCATGCTGCGCGACCTGCTGCCCAAGCAACCCAAGGCCCCGATCGATTTCAAGGCCCCCGTGGCGCCCAACTGGTGGCACGTGGAGACCATCGCCACGCGCCTTAAGAAGGATCGCCTGCGCGATGTGCTCGGCATCTTCATGGAGCAACTGGAGCTGGACGACGCCCACTTCGCCGTGGCCGAGCTGGAGCAGATGCTGGACCTGGCAGAGCAGCTGGACCGCAGCGCCGGCAAGCTGTCATTGCGCGAACGCTTCATCTACGCGCAGGCCCCGGTGGACACGCGCACCGATTCGCAGGTGCAGGAGTTCCTGAACTGGACGCACTATCACGCGCTCACCGGCGAGGCCGGTAGCCCCTGGTTCCTGGAGGATGTGGACGAGCACAGCCGCCTGGAGCGCATGGAGCAAGCCCTGCGGTCCTGCACCTTGTGGCTGTGGCTGGACCTGCGCTTTCCCAATGTCTACGGGCACCTGGACCGGGTGGTGGACCTGCGTGGCCGCCTCAACGATGGCATTGAGCGCCACCTCAAGGGTAAGAAGCCCTTGTGGCAGACGCGGGGTCGTCCGCGCCGGCCTTGAGGATCAGGCTCAGATGCGCAGCAGGGCCTGCACGCGCATTTGTTCGTCGGGCGCGAAGTTGGATTTCACATAGCTGACGATCTCGGCCTTGCGTTGCGCGTCCGACAGGTTGGAGGCCTTTTGCAGGCGCTCCCATTCGCGCTGGGCACCACTCAGGCGAGCTTCCCATTGCGCCCACTCTTCGTCGGCCTTGGCCAGCCGATCGGCCGCAGCTTCGCCGTAACGGGCCACCCGTTCGGCATGCACGGCCGCCGGGTCCTTGCCAGGCGCCATCTGGGGCACGGGCTCGCCCGGATCGGGTGGTGGCGCTTGCCCTGATTCCAACTGGGCGTAGTAATCCTGGAAGTGCTTCTCGTCTTCCTTGAAGAAGGCCTCGGCCCAGGGTGCACCCAGCACCTGGCGCCGCACGGAACGCAGCTCTTCAAACACCGGCATCCAAGTGGCGCGGTCGGACTGGACGAACTTGTTGCGCCAGTCGTAAGTGCGAACCTGCCAGTACTTGTCCCAAATGGCCATGATTTCGCCGGCCAGCTGGGTGCCATTCGCGCGTTGGGCTTCATCCTGGATCAGGCTGCGAATCTCTTCGATGGTGACCTCGCCCAGCCCCAGCACGTAGTACTCGAAACGGCTGCGCAGCTCGCCGCAAGGTTTGAGCTTTTGATCGGCCACACACCAGTTGCCCGCGGCCTCGGTGCCGGCGAACGAGCCTTCCTTGAACAAGCGGCGGCGCACCTCTTCGGGCGAGCGCGCCGTCGGTGCGGGTTTGGCCGTTCCCAGGCCAAAAGCGCGACCTGCATCGGCGATTCGCCAGGTGCTTTCACCTTCGGCGTGCGATGGCGGTGAGCCGTTCTCTGGCGTCGCGGCGCCTTGCTGCCAAAGCAGCCAGGCCGCACCGGCCAGGGCGGCCGCGGCCATGCCCGCGACCCAAGCTTTGCGTGTTTGCATGAGGTATTCCCCGCTGAATTGAAAAAGGGCCAACTTCGATTGAAATTGGCCCCCTGCGCGAATCCGGGGAAATTTACAGGGCCAGGGCCTTCAGGCGGCTGGCTTGCTGCTTGTAGAAGGCCACGGGATCAGGATCACCCTTGCCGATGGTGCCCAGGACTTGGTTGACTTCGTCCAGGTGGTTCCAGTGGTAGTTGTCCTTGATGACCTTGCCCCAATGGCTGGAGCATTGGCTGACCAGGCCGTCGTTGGGCTCGCCTTTGAAGTAGTCGCCGGTGTAGGCCAGAATGGCGTCGGAGATGTCCCAGCCATTCGTCTTGACGGCCGTGCCGGAGATCGAGTACCAACGGATGCTGTTGCCATTGACGCTGGCCACTTCAGGACCTTGACCGCAATCGCTGGTGGGGGCGCCTGCGGGGAACTTGGTGTTGAAAGCTGCAGCACCAGGCGCGCTCAGGGCACCGAGGGCGGTCAGCAGGTCGGCCTGCTTGTAGGTGCCGTTGCCGGTCAGCCAGCCGATCAGTTGCAGGCCGCCGGTGGCGACCTTGTCAAAAGTGCCGTCAGGCGTGGTGCCGGCCAGGATGTCGTCAGCGACCTTGCTGCCAAAGTGGGTGCCGGCGACCGTGGTCACACTGGCCACCATGGAAGGCACGGTGCCCGCTGCATAGCGAACGGTGGGGCCGCCATGGCTGTGGCCAATCAGGTTGAACTTCTTGACGCCATCAGCGGCAGCCCATTGCTGCAGCTGTCTCACCAACTCTTCGCCACGGAACTCGGTGGTTTGCGAAGGGTTCACCGAAGCGACGTAAACGGTGGCGCCGTCCTTGCGCAGGCTGTTGGGGATGTTGTAGAAGTACTGGATGCCCAGGATGTTGTCAAAGCCGATGAAGCCGTGGACCAGCACCAGGGGGTATTTGGTCTTGGAGCCGGTGGTGGTGGCTGCCTGGGCAGCGGGGGCGGCGATCATGGCGGCGCCAGCGACTGCAACGGCGGCGCACACAGCGCGCATGGAGAAAATCGATGTCATGGCCTTGTTCCTTAGGTCGTTATTGATTGGGCGATCTGTGTGACGAATGTCTCGCGGAACGGTGAACGTGCCTCGGGTGGTAACCCTTGAATCTCGGGGTTGTTCCCACCCCGAGAAAGTGGGGGTTCAGGGAGAAGACCTGCCAGCGTCCGAACGGATGTCAGACATGTCCTACGGGCAGGCGAGGTCGCGTCCGAATGTCTGGCCACCGCGAGCGACCGACCATGGTCTTTCCCCACACAAAGAGAGAGGCCTTGTATGAAAAAGCTTTCCATCCTTCTCATCGGCTTGCTGTCGTCCGCCGCAGTGTTTGCTCAGGCAGAGCCTGCTGGCCGGGAAATCATCATGAACACCGATCAGGACAAGGTGGCGGAGATCGAGCGCCATGCCCAGGAGCTGAAAGACAAGCAGGATGCGGCCATCAATGCGCCAGCGCCCACGGCAGCAGGGCCGATGCACCAGGGCAAGCGGCCTGACAAGCGCATGCACCGGCACGAGATGCCGACCAGGCCCGACATGCCGCCGCCCGCACCCCGGTGAAACAATGGCCGGGTGGCCGCTTTGCTCGGGTAACCTCGGCTTATCCAGCAATCAGCACGGCCATCCATGTCATTCGAGTCTCTAGGTTTGTCCCCAGCCCTGGTTCGCGCCACCCGCGAACGGGCTTATCTTGAGCCCACGGCCATCCAGGCCGAGGCCATCCCCGTCGCCTTGCGTGGTGTGGATGTGCTGGGCTGCGCGCAAACCGGTTCTGGCAAGACGGCGGCGTTCGCCTTGCCCATCCTGCAGCGGCTGGCGGAGACTCGCCGCGACCGGCCTCGCCTGGTGCATGCCCTGATCCTGGTGCCGACCCGCGAATTGGCCGCCCAGGTGGGCGACACCTTCCGCCACCTGGCCCAGTACCTGCCCGAGCCTTTGAAGGTGGCTGTTCTCTTTGGTGGCGTGTCCATCAATCCGCAAATGATGGGCTTGCGGGGTGGCGCCGACATCGTGGTGGCCACGCCGGGGCGTTTGCTCGATTTGATCGAGCACAACGCGCTGAAGCTGGGTGATGTCCAAACCCTGGTCCTGGACGAGGCCGACCGCCTGCTGGACCTGGGCTTCGCCGACGAGTTGGCCAGTGTGCTGGAAGAGCTGCCTGCTCGGCGCCAGAACCTGTTTTTCTCGGCCACCTTTCCTGCGGCGGTCCAAAGCCTGGCGGATCAGTTGCTGCGCGACCCGGTCCGCATTGAGGTGGAGGCCGAACCCGAAGAAAAGCCGGACATCCTGCAACGGGCGATCGAGGTCGATACGGCCAAGCGAACCCCTTTGCTGCGTCACCTGATCAAAGAGCAGGGTTGGACGCGGGTGCTGGTCTTCGTGGCCACCAAGTACGCGACCGAGTTGGTGTCCCACAAGCTGGGCTTGGCCGGCATCCACGCGCAGGCCTTCCATGGTGAGCTCAGCCAGGGCGCGCGCACCCAGGTCTTGTCGGACTTCAAGGCATCGCGCCTGCAGGTGGTGGTGGCCACCGACGTGGCGGCCCGTGGCATCGACGTGGCGCGTTTGCCGGCCGTGGTGAACTACGACCTGCCGCGTTCGGCCGTGGATTACACGCACCGCATTGGCCGCACGGGCCGGGCGGGTCAAAGTGGCGTGGCCATCAGTTTCGTCACGCCCGATGCCGAAGCGCATTTCAGGCTGATTGAAAAGCGCCAGGGCGTGCGTGTGCCGCGTGAGCAGATGCCGGGCTTTGAGCCGGTTGACGTGGCGCCGCCTGTGGCCGACGTCAACGGCGGCATCAAAGGCCAGCGACCGAGCAAGAAGGACAAGCTGCGCGCGGCGGCGGCGGCTCGCGGCGGCTCCTCCAGTTGAAGACGCCTCAGTCTTTGCGCGCCGTGCCCAGTCGCCTGGTGGCCAGGTACTCACGCCGGTAGATTTCGAAGGGCATGGTGTCCGCCGCTTCGATGCGGGCCTGCTCTTGAATCGACTCGCGGGCCATCTGCTCGAAATGTGCCTGCTGCTCGGCATCCCAGGGTGCGTCGAGCAAAGCCCGCTGGGCCTGCGCGGATTGGGCGCGCACAAAATCCACGTAGACCTTGTCATGCTGCTGCGTCAAAGCGGCCAGCACGAGGGCCGAGGGCAGGGTCTCGGGGTGGTTCAAACCATCCAGCGCGGTTTGCCAGGCCTTCAGGTGATCAGAGCCACCCTGGGCCGCGTCCAGCGCCTGGGCGATGGGTTCACATTGGCCGATGATCTCGCGGGCCCAATCGGTCAGCAGCACCTCGCGGCCTTGGCGTTCCAGCATCAAGCCAGGTTCGCGGCCGCGTGAGGCGGTGCGGTGCTGGTTGCGCGCCAGTTCGGCGATCTCGGCGGGCGTGTCTGGTGGGCTGTCCAGCAACAGGCAATGCAGCAGGAAGGTGTCCAGAAAGCGCGCCGTGTTGTCGTCGATGCCGACGGGCAGGAAGGGGTTCAGGTCCATGCAGCGCACTTCCACGTACTCCACGCCGCGTTCGCGCAAGGCGTGCAGGGGGCGTTCGCCGGGAAAAATCACGCGCTTGGGCCGGATGGTGCCGTAGAACTCGTTCTCGATCTGCAGTAAGGTGGTGGACAGTTGCCGGTAGTTGCCCTCCGGGCCCTCAATGCCAATGGTCTGATAAGGCGCGTAGCTGCGCGTGAGCGCATCTTGCAGCGAGGCACCATAGCCTTCCAGATCGTTGTAGCTGACCGACAGCGAGGACTGTGCGTCGCTCTGGTAGCCCAGCCGGCCCATGCGCAGCGAGGTCGCGTAGGGCAGGTACAGCGTGCGGTCGCTCAGGGTGTCCAGGCCATGCTGCTGGCCCGCCACAAAGCTGGGGCACACGGCGGGCGAGGCCCCAAACAGCAGCAGCAGCAAGAACGACTGGCGCCGGAAGTTGCGGATCAGCGCGAAGTAATCCTCGTTGGACATGCCCGGCAGCGACCAGTTGTAGTGGATGCCGGAGATGGTCTGCATGCGCGGGCCATAGCGGTTGGCCAGCCCGATGCGGTAAACGCTTTTGGCCTGGCCCACATTGGAGGTGCCATAGCGCCCGATGGGGATGCTCCGGTCGTCCGGCAGGATGCTGGGCATGCTGCTGACCCACAGTTGCTCGTCGCCGGTTTGGGCCAAGGTGCGGTAGACGAACTGGTGGATCTGCGTCAGCTCGGCCAGGGCCGCAGGCGCACTGCGGTGGGCGCCTGTGACCAGTTCGATCTGGGATTCGCTGAAGTCGGTGGTGATGCTGGGGCTGGCCAGGGCCGAGCCCAGGGCGGCCGGGTGCGGCGTCAAGGCCAGGTGGCCATCGGGGTGGACGCGCAGGCTTTCCTTTTCGATGCCTCGGCGGATGCCTTTCAAGCGCTCGGGCGAGAGCGTACGCAAGCGTTCATCAAAGCTGGTCACGCTCGGTCTCCTGAATCGTGTTGGACGCGAAGGTACCAGAGTTGGCAAAAACCTGCTGGCGATGCGTTCGTGGCATATGGTTGCGCCTGAATGTTCTGATTAAGGCGAGAAAAGTCGCGTACTTTACGGTGTCGGCCAAGCCATTTCGTTCCATAGTTGCAGAAGCTTGGCCGACCTGCCTTTTGAACACCCATGTGCCTCATCATCAAGAAGCCCGCCGGGCGCACGATTTGCGCTGATTTTTTGAAGAACGCCTGGGAACGCAATTTCCATGGCTGGGGTGGTTTCTTCGTGCAGAACGGCGAGGTGGTTTGGGCGCGGGGCTTGGCGTTTGACGAGCTGGTGGAATACAACCGCCGCTTGCCCGCCCACGTGGAGGCCTGCATTCACCTGCGCAAAGCCACGTATGGCGAGGTGAACCACGACATGGCGCACCCCTACACCGTCAGGCCTGGCCTGATGTTGATGCACAACGGCAGCATCGCCCACCTGGCGCCGCAAAATCCTGCTTTCAGCGACACCTCCGAGTTGGCTCGCCTGTTGGGCGATTTGCTGAAAGGCCTGTCGGACGAGCAAGCCCGTGACCTGATCCGCACCCACGCTTTTGCCCGATTGACGGCGCCCTTGATCGAGGGATCGATGGTGGTGCTGATGGACCAGGATGGCGTGGTGCGACTGGGCCGCGATTGGCACACCGTCAAGAGTTGCGAGTGGACAGGGGCCATGACGGGCATCGAGGTCTCCAACTCCCACACCTGGGGCGAGAAAGCCCGGGCCTTGTCGCAGCAAGCGCGGCGCGGTGGCTGGCACGGATTGGTCCATGCGCTGCAAGTGCGCTTGGCGCCGGCTGTCCGGATCATCGACCGGGCGGTGTCTGGCCGCTGATCGGCTGGCATAAGATCTTTCCTGGCCGCACCTGGCGGCCTTCAGGAGAGATCACCTTGAGCAAAAAAGTCTGTGTCGTGACCGGCTCTTCGTCCGGCATTGGCGCGTCCACCGTGCGCCTGTATGCCCGGCATGG
>Ga0209841_1000154_pt1 | contig 16322 bp, 11 predicted proteins | sample GWRWT4_30Apr14_FD_187185 | JGI IMG/M metagenome (GOLD analysis project Ga0209841, IMG submission 187185) | Sand microcosm microbial communities from a hyporheic zone in Columbia River, Washington, USA - GW-RW T4_30-Apr-14 (SPAdes) (version 2) | ecosystem: Engineered > Artificial ecosystem > Sand...
TAACCATCGGGCCTCACCGGCACGGTGGTAGAAAGATCGGCATTGCGCCATACATGAATATTAACGTTATCACCCACACCGATCTTGTAATGAAGTTCTTTTTCGTTTGGCGCGGAACGAGGCGCTTGCTCGACACTGTTTGTTTGAGCGGCACTTGATGATGTTACCGTGTGCGACACATTATCTGATTGCCCGGCACATCCAGTCACAAGTGCTAGCGTCCATAGGATTAGTACATATACGTTTAATTGTTTCATTACTTAAAACACCCTTCAGCCAAAAGTATAAAAAAGTTATTAACACCTGCTTTGCACAGCAAACTGCAATACGTGCCGCTTCGCTAGCGTCCTCTACCAAACAAGACCACTTCAACCGTTTGAATCAGAATAATCAAATCCAGCAATAAATTATGGTTTTTTACATAATACAAATCATATTGCAGTTTTTGTTCGGCATCTTCATCGGATGCACCATAAGGATAACAAAGCTGCGCCCAGCCGGTAATGCCCGGTTTAACCCGATGGCGCTCAGAGAAATACGGGATTTTTTCACTTAAATCTTTTACAAACTCGGGGCGTTCCGGGCGCGGCCCCACAAAAGCCATCTCTCCTACAAAAACGTTTACCACTTGAGGTAATTCGTCGATACGATACTTTCGAATGAATGCACCTACTTTAGTTACTCTGGGATCATTCTGTTGCGCCCACACGGCACCATGTTTTTCAGCATCCTGACGCATGCTGCGAAATTTCAACACGTCAAACAAACGGCCATTAAAACCCACACGGGTTTGTTTATAAAAAAGCGGCGCATCCTTGCCCTCTTCCAGCTTAATCGCCAACATGGTTAACAACATGACAGGCCAGGTCAGCATCAGTATCAGAAAGCTGCTGGCAAGATCAAACATACGCTCAATCAAACTTCTGATAGCGCTTCGCGAGAAACCTTCTGAAAAAATTAACCAGCCAGGGTACAGCATGCGTGTTTCAATTTTACCCATTTCCCGCTCAAAGAACGTCACAACATCGACCACATCGACGGTGCCCGTGAGTTTGAGATCCAGAAGAGCATCCGTAGGAAAGTTTTGCCGCATGTCGTCAATAGCAACGACGACTTCGTCTATTTGATTATTAATTACAAAATCTCGCAAGCCGCCTTCAACAAGTAGCGTATACTCGCTAGGAATTCTTTGTCCCTGTTCTGACACAGGCACATAACCCACAATAAAAAAACCACGCTGATCGGATTTTCGCCTGATTCGCTGAAAAATAAATGCCGCTCTTTCACCTGCACCCAAAACCAGAACACGACGTTTTAATGCTTGCTCGTCAACCGTTTTCATAAAGATAAAACGAACAATCAACATAGAAAAAAAGCTTGTTATTAATGCCAGCCCCAGCACCCCTCGGCCCAAATGCACCCAAGGGAATATATAAAAAAATAACGAGATCAAAATAAGTGCCGCCGCATAACTCGCGCCCAATCGCACTATAACGCCTTCGTAGCCTTCACGTGAGCGGCTTTGATACAAACCCATAGCCAACATGCTAAAAATTAAAGAGCTACTCACCACAACGACAGCCATGGGGGACAAAACACCTCCATCCCAGTCATTCATGCTTGTGCGTAATACATATCCCAAATACACAGCCAGCGTCGCAAGGCTAAACTCGACACCCGCCAAGATAAGAAAAGGCACCCTGAAATATTGATTAAATAGCTTTATCATCAGACTGGGTAAAAGACCGCTAGATTAACGAAAGGAACTCACATGGCTACAAAAGTGTGAATTCTAACACCCTTCTCACACAGTTCAAGGAAACAACCGAGAATTAATAAGCCCGTTATAAGCGTAGTAATCAAGCGAAGAGCTGGCAAACACATAAACATATCAAGGGGGTTTCTTGGTGTGTGCTTTTAGTACGCGCGCAGTCGTCATAAATTGTTTTTGTATAAAACGCGTCCAAACGTTTTATGAATAAAAGTTTATCCACCTCTCAAATGCCAACGCGCCCATTTGAAGGGGGTTTTTATCGTCTATTGTGGTTTATAATTACTTGAATTATTTTCACCCTCCAGTCTAAACGAGACAGACACAATGCATGATTTTACCCGCACACAGATTGGCATCATTGGCCTTGGCTATGTTGGTTTGCCTCTAGCCGTAGAGTTTGGAAAAAAACTTCATACCCTAGGTTACGATATCAACAGCACACGCATTGCGGAACTCAAGAAAAATCAGGACAAAACGCAAGAAGTCTCAGCCGGCGATATTGCCAGCAGCACGCATCTGACTTTCACCGACAGCATAGAACAGCTCGCAGCATGCAATATCTACATCGTGACCGTTCCCACACCCATAGATGAGCATAAGAACCCCAATTTAACCCCCCTTATCAGTGCCAGCAGAGCCATCGGGGGCGTACTGTCAAAGGGTGATATCGTGATTTATGAATCCACGGTGTATCCAGGAGCAACCGAAGAAATTTGTGTTCCCGAACTGGAAGCCGCATCAGGCTTAAAATTCAACGTGGATTTTTTTGCCGGCTATAGTCCGGAGCGGATTAATCCCGGCGATAAAACCCATCGCCTGCCGAGTATCACTAAAATCACCTCCGGCTCCACCCCTGAAACAGCCGAAACCGTGAATAATCTGTATCAGCAAATCATTACCGCCGGCACACACAAGGCTTCATCTATCCGCGTTGCTGAGGCAGCCAAAGTCATTGAAAACACCCAGCGGGATCTTAACATTGCCCTGATTAACGAACTGGCCATGATTTTTTCCAAACTGGGCATTGATACCGAAGAAGTACTGGATGCGGCTAGCACCAAGTGGAACTTCTTGCCCTTTCGTCCAGGCTTGGTGGGCGGGCATTGCATCAGCGTTGACCCCTACTATCTGACCCATAAAGCCCAGGCCATTGGTTATTTACCGGAAGTTATTCTCGCCGGCCGTCGCATCAATGACAGCATGGGGCGCTATATCGCCGAACGTGTCGCCAAATTAATGACCAAAAAACGTATTCATATTGTCGGAGCCAAAATCCTGATCATGGGGCTGACCTTTAAAGAAAACTGCCCTGATCTACGCAATACCCGCGTGATCGATATTTACCAGGAATTATCCGACTACAATGCCAATATCGATATTTATGACCCTTGGGCAGACAGTGACGAGGCTTATGCCAACTACGGTGTCAAACTGATCAAAACACTTGAGCCCAAACAATACGATGCTGTTATTGTGGCCGTGGGGCATAAACAGTTCAAAGAAATGACAGTGGCAGAACTACACAGCCTGTGCAAAAAAGATCATGTTATTTTTGACATCAAACACGTGTTTCCCAAAGAAGCGGTTGATGCCAGACTCTAGCCCATCATTCACTATCACAATAAACCCAGGCACTCATGAAAATACTCGTTACTGGCGCGGCAGGTTTTATCGGTTCTCACCTCTCACAGCGTTTACTGGAGCGTGGCGATGAGGTCATCGGTCTGGATAATCTCAATGATTATTACGATGTTACGCTGAAACAAGCCCGACTGGCCCGACTCACAAGTCATTCGCGTTTTACCGATATTCGTTTGTCGCTTGAAGATGCAGACGGCATTGCCGCGCTGTTTAAAAAACATCAACCGCAGCGCGTGGTCAATCTCGCCGCCCAGGCCGGTGTGCGTTATTCATTGCAAAATCCTCAGGCCTATGTGTCGTCCAACATACAGGGTTTTGTGAATATCCTTGAAGGCTGCCGGCATCACCAGGTCGAGCATCTGGTTTATGCCTCCAGCAGCTCGGTGTATGGGGCGAACACGCAAATGCCTTTTTCGGTTCATCACAATGTTGATCATCCGGTCAGCCTGTATGCGGCCAGTAAAAAAGCCAACGAACTGATGGCACACACCTACAGCCATCTTTTTAATTTACCCACCACAGGTCTGCGTTTCTTTACCGTATATGGCCCCTGGGGCAGACCGGACATGGCTCTATTTTTGTTTACCAAAAACATTCTCGGCAACAAGCCCATTGATGTGTTTAACCATGGCCATCATCGACGTGACTTCACTTATATCGACGATATCGTTGAAGGGGTAATTCGCACGCTGGACCACGTTGCCACCCCGAATAACGACTGGTCCAGCCTGTCACCCGATCCCGCGACCAGTAAAGCACCCTATCGGCTGTATAACATTGGCAGCAATAATCCGGTTGAACTTTTACGTTATATTGAAATTCTTGAGCACTGTCTGGGCAAAAAAGCCGAAAAGAACCTGTTGCCCATGCAAGCCGGTGATGTGCCCGAAACCTACGCCGATGTTGGGTCGCTGATCAAGGACGTGGGCTATAAACCAGACACGCCCATTGAAGAAGGCATTAAACGTTTTGTGGCCTGGTACCGCGAGTATTATCAGGTTTAAGCACATTTTCATGTGCGCCGCTTAGTTGTCTTGACTCCTTGATTCCGTGCATCATCGGAATCAAGGCACACTAACGCGTTATTACATATACTTCCTCTTATACATTTTTCAAACCATTTGACCATTTTACCTGTCTTTGGCAGGCATACAGGAATCCTAACATCAGCATGCAGGGGCATCAGCACAGTTATTTGACACGCATCACGGGTGACGTAAAACGTTTGTTACGTATTTTCATAATCAATGTGTGTCTGTTTCACACCACACTTTATGCAACAGGGGTACTTGCGTCAGATTCCCCATCAGCCCGATCTTTCAACAAGCCAGTTTTAACTACGACGCAGGCAAACACGCAATTTGCAACGGAGTCGCCCTTTGTTTCACCTACGCGCCCTAAAATGCCACCACTTATTCAGGAAGGAACCCAATTTTCACCCTTCAGGGAGAGTCTTAAAACGCAAATCCCCATAAACAAAGTTCAACAGCAGTTCGAATCTGCAGACATTAGCACACAACGTATGCTCTACAGCAACGCGCTAAAAGCACTTAAAAAAGGGGATAGAAAAACATTTTTAGCCTCACAGGCCAAACTCCGTGATTATCCTTTGTATCCTTATTTACGTTATTACGAACTGGCGCAAACCATTCCGAGCCAAACAACGGAAGACATCAAGCAGTTCATGGCAAACAACCCCACGCTGCCCGTCACAGCATTTCTAAAATCGAGAAAACTGTATTCATTAGCCCAAACAAAACAGTGGCCGTCCTTCAAAAACTTTTACACCACCAGCCAGGACCCGCAACTCATTTGTTACTACCAGCAGTCGCTTCTTGAAACCGGGCATAGCACCCAAGCGTATGCAAACTTGCAAGACATGTGGTTAAGCGGCACACCTCAGCCGGCAAATTGTGATCCGCTTTTCACGCGCTGGATGAGTTCCAAAGCTTTTAAACCGGAGTACACCTGGAAACGTTATGTGCGCGCCCTAGAACTTAACAATCCCACGCTTGCGAAGTATTTGATCAAACATTTACCCCCGGCACAGCAAAGCCTGGCCAAGCAGGGCTTGGATTTTTATCGACTCCCTGAACGTCTCCTGTGTTGCAACCTGGGTCAGCAAAATGCGGCCACGGGAGATATCAGTTATATCGCGCTCATGCGTTTGGCAAATAAAGACCCTGAACTGGCGATGAGTCTTTGGCCAAAGCTCAATCAAACCTATCATTATGACGAACGAAGACGCACGGCATTTCAAGAACAGGTAGCCATCATTCTGGCTGTGCGCTTTCATCCCCTGGCTGAAAAATGGCTGATAGCCGCCAATCCCTTACGAAGCAATACACTGTTAAACGAACTGGAAATACGTGTCGCCTTGCGCAAGCTTGACTGGAAAAAAGCACATGAAAAGATAAAAACCCTTCCCGACAGCGAATTCAGAACAGATCGCTGGCAATACTGGTATGCACGTACTTTAAGTAACGTTACCAGTAATTCGCCCCACAAAAACACCTACCGGATTTTATCCGAGAAACAAAATTTTTACGGCATTCTCGCCAGAGAAGGTCAGCCCGCGACACGCCTTCAAACCTTGCAATATCACATCAGTGAAACAGACCAGTCCTCGGTCACCTCGCACCCCAATATCAGCCGCGCATACGAATTCTACGTACTGGGCCAGCAAGCCAATGCTCGCAGGGAATGGCAGTTCGCCATGCCCCACTTAAACGAAAAACAACGCTTCATTGCCGCTGAACTGGCAAATACATTGAACTGGTCAAGCCTGACAATACGCGCCGCCAACACCATTATTTCCGACAAATACGTTGCCCTGAAATACCCGACCGGCTTTAAAAACGAGATCGTCACCTTCGCCAACAAAAACAACCTTCATCAAGACCTGGTGTTTGCACTCATCCGACAAGAAAGCCTGTTTACGCCGGATGTACAATCCCCGGTCGGCGCAGTGGGTGTCATGCAAATCATGCCGGCCACGGCAACAATGCTGGCACGAAAACATAACATTCCGTATAACGGACCGAATGATTTGTTAAACCCGGAAAAAAATATCCGTTTAGGCACGATTTATCTAAAAGATCTGCTTGGCGACTTTAACGGCGATGAAATTAAAACCATGGCCTCCTACAATGCCGGCCCCGGTAGTGTTACAAAATGGTTAACAGAGACGCCCTTACCTCTGGATATCTGGATTGAAACCATGCCCTATAAAGAAACCCGAAACTACGTCAAACAAATTCTGAATAATCAGGATATTTACCGGCGAAAACTCGGGCTCAAGCCACGACCACTGCCAACACATATCGGCTCATGATTATTATAAGATTCGTCATGCCTGGTTTAAGACGTAGACAGCAAATTTTGCCTTGTCTTTGCATCGCTCCTAACGTTTTTCAACAGCCTGCCAACTATTTTGCTCGAAGATATAAGGTTTTGCGATTCTGACCGGACAAAGAACGTTCCTCGGTTTCAAACAGATCGGTTTTTGCTTTAACCAGATCTGAAAGTTTTTTATAACCATATACCCGCGAATCGAAGTCGGGTTGCAGTTTGGTGAGATAACTGCCAAAGGTGCCCAGATTGGCCCAGCCGGCATCATCAGACGATTGTTCCAAGGCATCGAGCACAAACTTTTTGGGGAAATCAGGCTGAACTTTTAACGGCTCAGGTGTTTTGGGTGGGCTTGAGGGGGCTTCAACTTTTAGAGGGCTGGTGTGCGATTCCACATGCATTGTAGAACGCAGTACTTCGGTGAAAATGAACTTGTGGCATGCATTTTTAAATGCTTCGGGCGTCTTTTTTTCACCGAAACCAAATACCTTGATGCCCTCTTCTCTAAGGCGCATTGCCAAACCAGTAAAATCACTGTCACTGGTCACCAGACAAAAGCCATCAAAATTTCGCGTATACAGCAAATCCATTGCATCAATGATCAAGGTGCTGTCGGTTGCATTTTTACCTTTGGTATAGGCAAATTGTTGCACGGGTTTAATCGCATACTTCTGCAACACTTTTTTCCAGGATGAACTCGTGGTCGAGGTAAAATCACCATAAATACGTTTAACACTGGCCTCACCAAAACGAGCCACTTCCGCCAACAGACCCTCTATGACGGCTGCCTGAGCATTATCCGCATCAATAAGCACCGCCAGGCGCAGCGTAGGTTCTTCAGATTCAATTTTTGTGATATTTTTCCGAGACGACATACTTTTGCACTCTCTGCTTATTCGGTGGATCGGGAACACAGCGCTGCGATTACACCGTAAATCTTGTATCCCCAAACCTGCTCAGGCTACACAGGAAATAGAAAACAAGTCAAACAATCGCATTGTACCCAGAGCTTGGAATTATCCAGACCTTGGCGTGATAACACTCCACACATATTGCCTTTATTGTTTTATATAGTGCGATTTAAGCCCTTAATTGAGCCAATGATACAGGATTGCGAGCCCAGATTAGATGGTGAATAATGAGCGACTTTATTAAGCACCTGCTTAGGTCTTCTGCCTCTTTCTGAACAGATGCGCCACTCATTTCACCCTTCTTGAGATTTATTCCATGTCAGTACAAGAATCAAAACCCACTCTGGCCATTTTAGGCGGCACGGGTGACCTTGGTGGCGGTTTGGCCAAACGATGGTTACGCGCCGGTTACAAAGTTATTTTAGGCTCACGCGATGCCGACAAAGCCAAACAGGCGGCGGCGCGTTTGAGCGAAACCTATCCCGCGGCAGAGGTTTGCGGTTGCACCTACCGTGACGCGGCTGAGCAAGCCGACATTGTTGTGTTGACGGTGCCGTTTAAACACCAACTCGATACGCTTAAAGAAGTCCATTCTGCGCTGCACAAAAAAATTCTCATCGATGTAACAGTGCCTCTTGTGCCACCCAAAGTAGGCACGGTGCAAATGCCGGCACAAGGTTCCGCTGCGCTGATTGCACAGAATTTTCTGGGCGAGGAGGTACTTGTTGTCTCGGCTTTTCAGAATATTAGTGCGACGCACCTGAACAGCGATCATGCAATTGATTGCGATGTACTGGTCACGGGTAATAACAAGGCGGCCCGCACGCAAGTGATTTCCTTGGTAGAAGCGGCCGGTTTGCGTGCCTGGCATGCCGGTCCTCTGGCCAACTCTGTGGCAACCGAAGCGCTGACATCCGTGCTCATTCATATCAATAACAATTACAAACTCGATGGGGCCGGCATTCGCATTACCGGCGAAGCGCTCTCTGCCTCCGAATAGTTTTGGATACATGCCCTGTATGGAAGTAAGGCTCTCTGCACTCAAAGACTTTCCCATGGTTGAACCTGGCGACGACTTGCTGACCATGATTCTGGCTGCTATTCGTGCTAATGGCCTGTTTATCCGTGATCAGGATGTTGTAGTGATTGCACAGAAAATCGTGTCTAAGGCAGAAAACCGTTACGTTATTTTAGACAGTGTCACCCCTTCCGCCGCCGCCATCACATTGGCCAGGGAGGTGGAAAAAGATCCGCGTTTTGTGGAATTGGTGTTACGGGAATCCAGACACGTGGTACGTAAAAAGCCCGGCGTATTAATTGTCGAACACCGCCTGGGATTCGTTCATGCCAATGCCGGGATTGATCAATCCAATATTGACCATAGCCAGGCTGAACGTGTGTTGTTGTTGCCTGAAAACCCAGATGCCAGTGCAGAAAGATTACGTCAGGGCATTGAACAAACACTCGGTGCGCGGGTGGCTGTTATCATAAACGACAGCATGGGGCGGGCATGGCGTAATGGTACGCTGGGTTTGGCCATTGGTGTTGCCGGCATGGATGCTATTGACAATAAAATCGGGCAACACGATCTATTTGGACGCGAGCTCAAGGTCACAGCGGCGGCCGTGGCCGACGAACTGGCCGCCGGCGCCTCTGTGATTATGGGACAAACCACGGAAAAAACACCGGTGGTACTGGTGCGTGGTTACCCCCTGCCGCTAAAGTCCAGCGTTGAATCAGGTGTGCGCAACTTGCTGCGCGATGAAAAACAGGATCTGTTTCGTTAACACACCACCCTCCATCAAAGGTGATTCACGCCCATGACAACCCAACGCCCCATAAACCAAAAACGTCATTATCTTGCCCTGTCAGGTGGAATCGGTGGCGCAAAACTGGTGCTGGGGCTGTCACATCTGCTACAGGAAAATCTGTATGTTGTAGCCAACACCGGTGACGATTTTATTCACTGGGGTTTGCACATTTCACCCGATCTTGACACCGTGATGTACACCCTGGCCGGGCTTAACAATGCCGATATGGGTTGGGGTTTGGCCGATGAAAGCTGGAATTGTCTTGCTGCCATGAAACAACTTAATCAGGACAGCTGGTTTCAATTGGGTGACCGTGATCTGGCCACCCACCTCACGCGCAGCCACTTGCTGGCGGAGGGCCACAGTCTTAGCGCCGTTATGGATATTCTTCGCCGGCAATTCGCTATCAAATCCCGACTGATCCCGATGAGTGATGACCCTGTGCGCACACAGGTCAATCTGAAAAATGGACAAACCCTGCCTTTTCAGCAGTATTTTGTACGCGAAAAATGTATCCCCGAAGTGCGCAGCTTCAGCTTTATCGGCAGCGCCACGGCCACGCCCAGTGTTGCCTTCCTTGAGGCCTTGCACGATCCTGCGCTGGCAGGCATTATCGTGTGCCCTTCCAACCCCTTCGTTAGCATAGATCCCATTCTGTCCTTGCCCGGTTTAATACAAGAACTCAAAAACAGCCCCGCGCCCGTGATCGCCGTGTCACCCATTGTCGCCGGTCAAGCATTAAAAGGGCCCAGTGCCAAAATAATGCAGGAACTGGGCTGGCCACAAACAGCCACACGCGTGGCCCAGCATTACGCGACGTTTATTGATGGTTTTATCCTCGACCAACAAGACGCCGCTCTACAATCGGCAATAGAACAGGAAGTCTGCAAAGTGCAAGTGGCCCAAACCGTGATGAAAAGCCTCGATGACCGTATTCACTTGGCGAAAATCTGTTTAGACTTTGCCCAAACACTACTCAGAACAAAAGACACGCCATGAGAACAACCGTCGCTGTAATACCTGCCAAAGTTTTATCCCAGGCTAAACAACGTCTTGCTGAATCACTCGACCCGAAATCACGTGTCCGTCTGTGTCTGGCCATGCTGGAAGATTTACTCACGACATTAAAAGCATGTCCATTGATCAGCAGCACACTGGTCGTGACCCGTGATCCAGATCTACGCCAGCTGGCGGAAAAATACGGTGCCGAAGTGTTTGAAGAAGCAGAAACGTCCGATCTGAATGCCGCAGTCACTGCGGCGGCGCGCTTGTTAAGTGAACGTCATATCACCCAAATGCTCTATTTACCGGGCGACGTCCCCTTACTCAGTAGCCACACTTTGAACCCGCTGCTTGAGGAAACAAACACCTGGTTCACCGAAGAAAAAACCTTTATCTGTCTGGCACCCAGTTTGGATGAAACAGGCACCAATGCCCTGCTGTGCTGCCCGCCCGACTGTTTGTCCTTCAGTTTTGGCCCTCAAAGTGCCCAACGACATGTACAACAGGCACAAACACGGCAATTAGCGCTGCATTTTTGGCATCAACAGGATCTGGCTCTGGATATCGACACCAGCGACGCCTTACAACAACTGCAAAACACCTTGCTACTAACTCCCGATCGTGCACCGCACACTGCACAGTGCCTGGCCGAAATTACGGCCAATGCCACGAGCCAGTCCATACCGCTCAGCACAAAACCATTCGGCAGAAGCACCTGGCACATGCCTGGCCATGAACAAGCGCTGCTTTTGGCCGACTCAGATCAACCGCTTGTTGAACTCATGCAACAGGCCGCCGATTTGCGAGATTTCGGTCACGGTGAGCAGATTTCTTTTTCCAAAAAAGTGTTTATTCCCCTGACTCACTTGTGCCGCGATGTGTGCCACTACTGCACCTTTGCCAAAGCACCGCGACAGCTGCAAAGCCCTTACTTAAGTCCAGACGAGGTGATAGCCCTTGCTCAAGCCGGTGCAAAACTGGGCTGTAAAGAAGCGCTGTTTACCCTCGGCGATCAACCCGAACTGCGTTATAAGGCAGCCCGTGACTGGTTAAGCGCGCACCACTACACATCAACGCTGGATTATCTTGCCGACATTGCCCAGCGCGTGTTTAACGAAACCGGCCTTCTACCCCATTTAAACCCCGGTCTGCTCGACAAAGACGACATGCTGCGACTGAAAAAGGTCTCGGCTTCCATGGGTATCATGCTCGAAAGCAGTTCGGAGCGTTTGACACAAAAAGGCATGCCCCATTACGGCTCGCCCGATAAAAAACCTCACCGACGCCTTGAAACCCTTCGTTTGGCCGGCGAATTGCGTATTCCTTTTACTACCGGCATTTTGATTGGCATCGGTGAAACCCGGCGCGAACGGATTGAATCGCTCCTGGCCATTCGTTCCCTGCATCAGCGTTACGGTCATATTCAGGAAGTGATCATCCAGAATTTTCGGGCTAAACCAGGCACTTTAATGGCGACGCATCCCGAACCGGATTTGACCGAATTGCTGTGGACACTGGCGCTCAGCCGTATCATTTTCGGCCCGGACATGGCCATCCAGACACCACCGAACTTAAACCCTGGCCACTTGAATGCACTCATTCAAGCCGGTTTGAGCGACTGGGGCGGTGTATCTCCATTAACACCAGACCATGTTAACCCTGAAGCGCCCTGGCCCCATCTTGATCAACTGGCTGCAGACACCCGAAACGCCGGAAAAATTCTGGTTGAACGTTTAACCATTTACCCCCCTTATATCCAGGCAAACTATGCATCGAACCCCTGGCTGGCAGCTGAAATAGCCCCGGCTGTATTCAAGATCAGCGACGGTGAAGGGCTGGCCCGAACCGATGACTGGTACGCTGGCATCAGCGAACAGCCGCCTCAAAACGACCTGTCCCGTTTGTACAAACTGCTGACTCGCCCACCCCGGAACAAACTGGCAACCTTGCTGACCAAGGCAAAAAACGCGTGCCCTCTGGATGAAACAGAAATCATTTATCTGCTTAAAAGCAAGGAAGATTCATTTACTGCTGTCTGTCAGGCGGCCGATGAATTACGCCAGCGCTCATCAGGCCGTGAAGTCACTTACGTTATTAACCGTAACATCAACTACACCAATATTTGCAGCTATAAATGCCAGTTTTGTGCTTTTTCCAAAGGCAAAACCAGTGAAAACCTGCGTGGCAAACCCTATCAACTCAATGTGCAGGACATTGTCGCTCGCGCCGAAGAAGCAAAACAGCGCGGTGCCACCGAGGTCTGCCTGCAAGGCGGCATTCATCCTGAATACACCGGCCAAACCTATATCGACATCTGCCACGCCATTCGCGAAGCCCTACCTGATATGCATATCCATGCATTTTCACCGCTGGAAATTATGCAAGGTGCGCATACCTTGCATCTGTCTGTGCCTGATTTTTTACGTCGTCTTCAGCGCGCCGGTCTCAATACACTGCCCGGCACCGCCGCAGAAATACTTGATGATGCCGTGCGCAAAGACCTCTGCCCCGACAAACTGAACACGGCACAATGGCTTGATGTTATGAGCAGTGCACATCATCTTGGTTTGAAAAGCACGGCCACCTTGATGTTCGGTCACATTGAACGTTATGAACACATTGCCCGCCACCTGATTCATATTCGCGATCTCCAGCAACGCACGCAAGGATTCACTGAATTTGTTCCGCTGCCCTTTGTACACAGCTATGCGCCAATTTATCTCAAAGGCCGATCTCGTCCCGGCCCGACTTTTCGTGAAGTCATTTTGATACATGCGGTAGCACGCCTTGTGCTTTACCCCCATCTGCAGAATATCCAGGCATCGTGGACCAAACTGGGGCATCGGGGCGCCCAAGCCGCTTTGCAGGCAGGCGCCAATGATCTGGGTGGAACACTGATGGATGAAAGCATCACCCGCGCCGCAGGTGCGCGTCATGGTCAGGAAACCACAGCAGACGAATTAAATAATCTGATTATCCAGATCGGCCGAATTCCGGTGCAACGCACAACACTGTATGATCAACTGCCCGTAAAACCCATCGTAGGCGCACGCCAACGAAACATCGAAATCATCGAAGCCATACAATTCTAAAATTCACACCAATACAGGGAGCACACTATGAAACTCGGACTAACGCCCAGCTACTTCGGCAAAGAAGTTAATCTCAACATTGATATGATCAAACACGCTGAAAACCTGGGTTATGACTCCACCTGGACTGCAGAAGCCTACGGCGGTGATGCCATTTCTGCCGCCACCTGGATTTTGGCCCATACCCAGAAAATCCGGGTAGGCACCGCCATCATGCAAATGGTCGCTCGCACCCCCGCTATGGCAGCCATGACAGCCATGTCACTGAGTCAATTATCCGGAGGACGTTTTATTGTGGGCATCGGCGCATCGGGCCCTCAAGTGGTCGAAGGCTGGCACGGTGTTGCCTATGGCCGTCCGGTTACCCGCACCAAAGAATACATTGCCATCATGCGCAAGATCATGGCACGGGAAGAACCTGTCACGTTTGACGGTTATCACTATCAATTACCCTATAAAGGGCCGGGCAGCAGCGGACTGGGTAAACCGCTTAAAAGCATCCTTAAAGCCGATACGACTATTCCCATTTACACAGCTTCCATCACTTCCAGTGGAATAGCTTGTGCGGCTGAATGCGCCGATGGTTTCTTCCCGGTTTGGATGAATCCTGAACGCCTTGATATTTTCGCGCCCGATATCAAAGCAGGGCTTGAAAAATCAGGCCGTCAACGCAGTGACTTTAATGTGGCACCGTTTGTAACAGCTATCATGGGTGACGATGTCAGCGCCTGTCGCTTTCCGGTCAAAGCCATGCTATCGCTCTACATTGGCGGCATGGGTGCCAAAGCAAAAAACTTCTACAAAGACTATGCCATTGCACTGGGCTACGAAGAAGCCGCCGAGAAAATTCAGGATCTTTATCTGGCCGGCAAAAAGAACGAAGCCACTGCCGCCGTGCCCGATCAACTGGTCGATGACATCGCCCTGTTAGGCCCCAAAGAGCGTATCATTGAGCGTTTACAGGTCTGGAAGGAAGCAGGCAAGAAAGGCGACATCAACACCATGATTATCGGTGGTGCGCAAAAAGAAGTGTTCGAGCTTATCGCTGAAGAAATGTTATAAGAAAAGCGTTGGCAGTCTTTGAATTGCGACTGTTCAGTCGCAATTCAAACCTTTATTTTTCCTCACCGACTTGGGTGAGCACCGGAACCGACATAAAAAACACGGCCGTCATGGCAAGAAAATTGAGCCCCATATAAAGGCTGAATGCCACAGAGTAACTGCCGGAATAATCGGCAATCAGACCGGCACCAATAGGGCCAATACCTCCAAACAAGGTCACCAGAATACCCCGGATACCCATCAGGTGTGCATTATTCTTAACGCCAAAGAAGTTTACGATCAAGGTCGTTGACGCAACGGCAGCCATGCCGTACCCCAAACCAAAAGTGACCGCAAACAGATACACATGCACCGGCTCCACGGCGATTTTTAAAAAATAATAACCAACAAATTGCCCCAATAAACCAAACAACAGCAAGCGTCTTGGATCAATTTTATCGCCCATAATCCCGGACAATAAACGCGCCCCAGCACCGATCGCGCCTTGCATTCCCAAGGCCGAACCCGCCAAAACAGGATCAATGCCCACATCAGTGAGGTGTAAAACCAATTGACTGGTCACGGTTGTAGCCCCCATCACAGCGGCACTGCCACCGGCAATAATCAGCCAGAAGCTGCTGCTTTTTACCACATCCGCCACTTCCCAGCTGTTTTTCGTACGAAAAACCAGGGGCTTTTTGGGTGAGTCTGCCGTTACTCTTTGTTCGCCACCATCAACTTCCTGATCCACATCAGAGGGACGCTCTTTAACAACAAAAAATGAAACACAGGAGGCCAAGAGTGTGCATGCCGCCATTGCCAACCAAATATGTTGCCACTGCCCGGTCGCGGCAATATACATTGAAGCAGGAATCGCACACAGTGAGCCCAAACCACCAACACTCAGAAAAATGCCCAGTGCCAACGATCGGCGATAATGAAACCAGTTGGCAATTAACTGATTGCCGGGAATAACGGTTTGCATGGCCATGCCAATGCCCATCAATACACCCGCACCCAAATAAAACTGCCATAAGGATGTGGTGTAACATGTAAGCAGTGCACCCGATGCATTGATCAAACCGCCATACACGATGGTCATACGATTACCAATACGACCGATAATACGTGCGACCATGGGCCCGGAAATGCCATATATCATCGCAATTAATGCAAATCCAAAACCCACCTGCCCCCGTGACCAACCAAAAGCCTCAACCATGGGTGGCAACACCACACCTACACCGGAAAAAGTCAGACCAATCGCCAGAAAATAAATCGTACTGAGCCCTGCCAAGAGCTTCCAACCGTAAAACGTGGGCATGTAAACACTCTTAAATAAAACCCCGAAAGAGTCGGTAAACTATAGAAAGACACTTGTGATTGCAAGGAATGCATCCTCGAACACACCAAGCTAAAGATAATTGCGGGCAAAAAATTTACCATGATCAACGTGAAATAAAATCACCTGGGGATTGACTCGCCAAAAAAGATACGTAGTATTAGCGACCTGCTTTTAGCAGGTGCTGTTTTTGAGAACTCTTTACACTGCATGGGTGGTTAGCTCAGCTGGGAGAGCGTCGCCCTTACAAGGCGAATGTCACAGGTTCGATCCCTGTACCACCCACCAAAATGGTAATCACGTTCCTGTTTTTCTTGTCACCTAGAGTCACGTTTTTTACGGAGCGGTAGTTCAGTT
>Ga0209841_1000155_pt1 | contig 16308 bp, 15 predicted proteins | sample GWRWT4_30Apr14_FD_187185 | JGI IMG/M metagenome (GOLD analysis project Ga0209841, IMG submission 187185) | Sand microcosm microbial communities from a hyporheic zone in Columbia River, Washington, USA - GW-RW T4_30-Apr-14 (SPAdes) (version 2) | ecosystem: Engineered > Artificial ecosystem > Sand...
TCATGGAGTTGGAGGAATCTACCCAGCCATGACCAACCTTTTCACCATCCTGGGCAATTTTAAGACCCTTTTCTTCGGGTGTTTCAGCCAACGCCGGGGCGACTGCTGTCATTACCAGCGCACCCATGAATAATTTCCTCAACAGCTTTTTCGACATCATTCTCTCCATTGTTATTTTTTATAATCTCTTCAGTGCCATGTATGATCACATCAACCGATCATCCGCCTAAACCCCAATCCAAATGGAAGGTTTATCTGGAAAGGATTCTTCCTTATTGGGATTTGTTAATCAATAGGTAAAAACATCTTCACTATCGTTGGTACGTTTAAAGGACTTTCATAAAGGCCATGTAGTATCATCAAGCGTGATCATTCAGGTCAACTGTGCATTAGCGTCGTCGCAGCAAAACAAGAATCTTTAAAACAGTTTAAAAGAGTGATTTGCATCCGATGTTGATAGTGGTGCACGCCTAACTCGAAGAGTTTTCAACCCTTGCATTCAGCTGCAAGGCCGATGAGTTTATACAATAACGTTTCCCCGTGGGCTGTGGGCCATCATCAAACACATGGCCCAAATGCGCATGGCAATTAGCACATGTCACCTCTACTCGCTGCACGCCATGACTACGATCAACTTCATGTTTTACTACAACAGAATTGATACTTTCCCAAAAACTAGGCCAACCACTGCCAGAATCATACTTCACCCTGGAATCAAACAAAGCGGCACCACAACAAATACACGTATAGATGCCATCAGCCTTGTTATTCCAATACGCGCCATGAAAGGCCTTTTCCGTACCTTTTTCCTGTGTGACACGGTATTGCTCAGGCGTGAGTTTATCTTTTAAATCCCTACTCATAATTACCTCTTCCTACACTGAGTTTACAGTTACGCAGTAATTTTACTTATTCACGCCGCTTGCGCAGTGAAAAAATGATAATAACACCAGAAATCGATGGGCATATGCAAAATAATCGCAGACAAGCAAGGGAAGAGACAGCAAAAACAACCCGCATACATAACAAAGCGTACTATCTACACAGATAGTTGCCTACACAGAGAGTTGCGTTTGATAAAGAAGAAAGAATTGGTCGGGACGACAGGATTTGAACCTGTGACCACCACACCCCCAGTGTGGTGCGCTACCAGACTGCGCTACGCCCCGTTATAGAGAGATACTCTTAAAAAGAAAGAACGATTCCTGTTTAATAAGGCGGCGATGATACTCAAATCCTTGAATCATTTAAACCGTTATTTTTATTTTGTCCGTGTTAATACAGTGCATTCACCATGCTTTTGGAAAAACTATGCGTCAAAAAGAACCAGAATTTCCTCAAGTTCTCTGATAATTTTCCCCAACGTTTTATCAGGGAGCGGAGTAGATACAATCTTCTCGTCGCCCTTTTTTATTTCAAGAACCAACTGCGCTCGTGCGCCACTGATCGTAAACCCCTGATCGTAAAGCAAGTTGCGTATTTTGCGCACCATAAGAACATCTTGCTGCTGGTAGTAGCGTCGATTGCCCCTGCGTTTGACCGGATCAAGCATGGCAAATTCCTGCTCCCAATAACGTAATACATGCGGCTTTACGTTACACAGCTCACTCACTTCGCCGATTGTAAAGTAACGTTTGGCAGGAATTTCCGGAAGAGATTCAGTCCTGTTGCTGGTTTTCAGCATAGATTTCTACTCGTGCTCGCAACTTCTGACCCGGACGAAACGTAACCACCCTGCGAGCTGCAATGGGTACATCTTCACCTGTTTTTGGGTTCCGACCCGGCCTTTCTTTTTTATCGCGCAAGTCAAAATTACCAAACCCCGACAATTTGACCGACTCATTATTTTCTAACGCGTTACGAATCTCTTCGAAAAATTGCTCCACCAGCTCTTTAGCCTCTCTTTTATTCAGGCCAAGCTCATGGTAAAGCCTTTCTGCGAGATCTGCTTTGGTAAGAGTGCTCATACTCCTTATTCCCTCAATGTCGCATTAAACTCTTTGCTCAACAAGGCTAGCATACTGCTCACAGCTTCACCTATTTCCTCTTCGCTTAACGTTCTTTCAGCGTGCTGAAGATACAGAGCAACAGCAATACTTTTGAAACCTTCTTTTATTCCCTTGCCGGCATACACATCAAAAATTCGCACCTCACGCAACAAGGTACCACCTTGCTTTTCAATACAGGAAATCAAGTCCCCGGACAAAACCGATTGATGCACCAACAGAGCAATATCCCTTCGTACGCCCGGGAACCGCGAAATATCAGAGCAGACTGGAACCCTGTGCTGCCCAAGCACAGATAATTGTAGTTCAAACAAATAGATAGAGCCATCCACGTTAAACAACTTATTTAAGCCCGGATGAAGTGCGCCCATGATTCCAATAGCAAGCCCTTGTCTTTCTATAAGCGCAGTCTGCCCAGGATGCAAAGCAGAATGCGTGCCAGGACTAAACGCATATTCTTTATCAGGTCCTAGCATTTCGAGAAAGCTTTGAACATCACCCTTTAAATCATAAAAATCAACCTGCGCTCCATCACCTGTCCAATTTTCATTTTGTTTGGGCCCGCACAAAATACCCGCCAAACACTGCCGCTCCTGATAACCCTGAGTACTTGGTAAAAAACAGGTGCCCATTTCAAACAAACGAACGCGATGATGTTGGCGATTTAAATTATGCTCCAGCGTTTTAAGCAATCCAGGCCAAAGACTCATACGCATTTCTGATAGATCGGCAGAAATTGGATTCAATAAACGCAAGGCGCAGTTGTCATCGCCCACAAGTAATTGTTGTAACTTTGGGTCAACAAAACTGTAGGTAATAATTTCCTGATAATCCATATCCACCCAGCATTGTTTCATTCGTGAGATAGAAAGACTGGACTCCGATCGAACGATGGGTTTTAAACTGGTAAGAGGCATTCTTGAAGGAATATTGATATAACCCCACACCCGACCCAACTCTTCTATTAAATCTTCTTCTATACGAATATCAAATCGGTGACTGACTGTATTAACCTTCCAACCTGTATCTGCCTTTGAGAAATCAAGTCCCAAACGAGTTAAAATTGCTTCCACTGTGGTGGATGTCATATCAAAACCCAGCACACGCTTGATGCGTTCAGATCGCAACAAAACAGTTTCCACGCCAGGAAGATTTTCTGTGCTGACCTGTTCTATCACAGGCCCCGGAGTTCCGCCCACAATGTCAATTAATAATTGGGTCGCTCTTTCAATCGCCAATCGTTGCTGCTGATAATCCACGCCTCGCTCAAATCGATGTGATGAATCGGTATGCAATCCATATTGTCGCGCCTGGCCAGCCATAGCGACAGGGGTGAAAAATGCGCATTCCAGAAAAATATTCCGCGTATCAGCATTTACGGATGAATCGATACCACCCATCACACCAGCGATAGCCAGGGGGCCCTTGTCATCTGCAATGAGCGGCGTTCCTTCATGCAGTTTTATGAGATGGCCGTTAAGCAGCGTAATTTCTTCTCCCTGCTGCGCTCGTCGAACATTAATGCACCCTGTTAGTGCCTCCAGCGAAAAGGCGTGCATGGGCTGACCCAGTTCAAGCAGCACATAATTGGTAACATCAACCACGGGATCAATACTTCTTACACCGCTTCTACGCAGCTTTTCTCGCAACCAAAGCGGACTTTCAACACGATTATCAATATTTCTGATCACCCGTCCAACATAGCGCGGACACAATATTTGATCGCTAATGTTCACAGGAAACTGTTCGTTGTCAGCAGGCTCTACAGGTTTCAATTCAGGCAGGAAAATTGAAGCGCCTGTCAACAAGGCCACTTCTCGCGCCAAACCACGCAAACTAAGACAATCTCCTCGATTTGGCGTTAAATCCACATCGATAATAAAATCGCCCAGGTTTAAATAGGCGTGGATTGTTTCGCCCACCGGCGCATCGTCTGGAAGTTCAAACAATCCGTCGGAGCTCTCTGCCAATCCAATTTCGCTTGCAGAACACAGCATCCCGAACGAATCATATCCTCTGAGTTTGGTTTTTTTAATTTCCAGCCCACCAGGAAGCACCGCCCCAATTACAGCGCAGGGCACTTTTATTCCAGCCCTGACATTGTTTGCCCCGCAAACAATCTGAAGAACATCTCCCTTGCCCACGGAAACGTCACACAAGGTCAACTTATCGGCATCCGGATGACGCTTTGTACTTAATACTTTCGCAACATAAACCCCGGAAAAAGCATTCACCACCGGGACAATACTATCGACTTCCAAACCCGCCATCGTAAGCTTTTCAACGAGTGCTGTGCTGTCGATATCAGGATTCACCCATTCGCGTAACCATTTTTCACTGAACTGCATCGTTAACCGTTTCCTGAATTTTTGAGATGATTCCAGCCACTTGTGTTGGCTTCACTGCCCGCAAGACTTGCTCAAGAATATCTATTTAAATTGCTTGAGAAAGCTAATGTCGTTTTCAAAAAAGAGTCGCAAATCATTTACGCCATAACGCAACATGCTCAGTCGTTCAACACCCATGCCAAACGCCAGCCCGGTAAAACGTTCTGAATCAATGCCCGCATGTTTAAACACATTAGGGTGCACCATGCCACAACCCAGCACTTCGATCCAACCACTTTGACCGCAGACACGACAACCTTTGCCACCACAAATAACACACTGAATATCAACTTCAGCCGAAGGCTCGGTAAAAGGAAAATAGGATGGCCTGAAACGTACGGCAGATTCTTTTTCAAAAAAATCACGCAAGAAAGTGGTCAAGATGCCCTTTAATTCGGAAAAACTCACGCTCTCGTCGACCATTAAACCTTCGACCTGATTAAACATCGGTGTATGAGTCAAATCTGAATCGCAGCGATAAACCCTGCCAGGACAGATGATGCGCATTGGCGGCTCGCTGGACTTCATCTCTTTAACTTGTACAGATGACGTGTGAGTTCGTAACAGAAGGTTGGCATTGAAGTAAAAGGTATCGTGCATGGCACGTGCCGGGTGGTAAGAAGGAATATTAAGTGCTTCGAAATTATGGTAATCATCAACGACTTCCGGGCCGGTCACCGATTCAAAGCCAAGTGTCGAAAAATAATTTTCGATTCGTTCCAGCGTCAGCGTGACCGGGTGTAATCCCCCACGTCCTCGTCGTCGACCGGGTAGCGTTACGTCCAGACATTGTACAGCCAGCAATTGATCCAGATGACCTTGCTCCAGCTGCTCTTTTTTAAGATCAAGGGCATCCTGTAACGTTTGTTTCAGTTCATTGATTTTCGCCCCCACCTTGGGACGATCTTCAGCGCTCAGTCCGCCCAGTGTTTTAAGCAAATCCGTTACACGCCCTTTCTTGCCCAGGTATTTGACTCTCACCTGATCAAGAACACTTGAACTTGTCGCCTGATTAATTTCGGCTTGCGCTTCAGTTAAGATTTCGGTCAGATTTTCCATGCATCAGTGAATCTTTAATAAGTGATCAGGAAACCCCTGTGGTTTCCCACGGGGATGATCCATAAAAAAATAGGGGAAGAACACCAGGCTCCCCCCCTATCTATCAGTATTCATGGAAGCAAGCCATGAACTTTAACTTTTTAACTTAAGTAACATTGATTTTACAAAGCCAGACATGCCTTTGCTTTTTCAGCAAGCGCTGCAAATGCTGGTTTATCATTCACAGCCAAATCAGCCAGAACTTTTCGGTCAATTTTGATTTCAGCGCGATCAAGACCGTTAATCATACGGCTATAAGACAAACCATGTTCACGTGCACCCGCATTAATACGCGCAATCCACAACGCACGGAATACGCGCTTCTTCTGGCGGCGATCCCTGTACGCATATTGACCTGCTTTGGTCACCGCCTGCTTTGCAACACGATAAACGCGACTGCGCGCGCCCATATAACCTTTGGCCAGTTTTAGTACTTTTTTATGCCTTTTTCTGGCTTCTACACCACGTTTTACTCTTGCCATTTACGTATACCTCGAGATAAATAATTAAAATTAGGAACCAGGTAGCATCCGTTTGACAGCAGCTATGTCAGATGGAGAAACCTGGAAAGTCCCTCGAAGGTGACGTTTCCGCTTGGTGGTTTTCTTGGTGAGAATATGATTACGGAAGGCTTTACGGAATTTAAAGCCTGATCCGGTCTTTTTAAAGCGCTTGGCAGCGCCCCTATGAGATTTAATTTTTGGCATTTGGGATTTCCACTGTTTTATACCAATTACAATACATAACCTGCCCCTTTTTTCACATCTGAATGATGTTTAAAAGATGTTTAACCGCGCAAAGTTATACCCTATCTTTTTTTCTTGGGTGCCAGCACCATGATAATCTGCCGGCCATCCGCTTTCGGATGCTGCTCAACAACACTCATCTCGGCTAAATCAACTTCTATACGTTGCAGAAGTTTTAAGCCAAGTTCCTGGTGAGCCATTTCTCGACCTTTAAAACGCATCGAAACTTTTGCTTTATCGCCGTCGTTCAAAAATCGGGTCAAACTACGCAGTTTAACCTGGTAATCGCCTTCTTCTGTTGTCGGACGAAATTTTATTTCTTTGATTTGAGCCTGTTTCTGTTTTTTCTTCTGCTCAACTCGCTTCTTTTTTTCTTCAAAAAGCTGTTTGCCGTAATCCATGATGCGGCAAACTGGCGGATCGGAATCGGGCGATATTTCAACCAAATCAAGTGCCGCACTTAATGCCGCTTGAATTGCCTCTTTCACTGGAACGATGCCTAACTGCTCACCCTCTGCATCAATCAATCGCACATTGGGTGCTGAAATTTCATCATTCAACCTTGGACGCTTGCCACGCCCTTTCTCTTCACGCTTATTTATTCTCGTTTCCTCGTGTTTATTTATGTTCGGCCACGCTTGGCTAATTGAGACACCAGAGTCTTCTGGAATTCATCAATAGACATCACGCCCAAGTCTTCACCTGAGCGCATCCGTACGGCGACCTGCTGATTTTCAATCTCTCGATCCCCAATAACGATCAGATAGGGAATCTTCTGTAAAGTATGCTCGCGGATTTTAAAGCCGATCTTCTCATTTCTCAAGTCTAATTCAACGCGAACACCCTGCTGTTTAAGCTTTGCCTTAATATCTTCACAGTATTCGGCCTGTTTATCGGTAATATTGATCACTACGACTTGTACCGGAGCCAACCAAACCGGGAATGCACCAGCGTAGTGCTCAATGAGCACACCAATAAAGCGTTCGAACGACCCCAGTATAGCCCGATGCAGCATCACAGGTATTTCACGGGCACCACTCTCGGATACATATTGCGCACCCAAACGATCAGGCATAGAGAAATCAACCTGAATCGTTCCACATTGCCACATGCGCCCAAGACAATCCTTCAGGGTAAATTCAATCTTGGGGCCATAAAAAGCGCCTTCTCCAGGCAACAATTCCCAAGCCAGACCTTTGTTATCAAGCGCTGTCGCCAGTGCGTTTTCAGCTTTATCCCAAACCGTATCATCACCGACACGCTGCGGCGGTCGAGTAGACAGTTTGACAATAACCTCGTCAAAACCGAAGTCGCGGTATACAGCAAACAAAAGATCGATAAACGCCGCAACTTCCTGCTGAATCTGATTTTCGGTGCAAAATATATGGGCATCATCCTGATTAAACCCCCTCACCCGCATTAAACCATGCAAGGTGCCAGACGGTTCGTTGCGATGACAGGCGCCAAATTCAGCCAGTCGCAAAGGCAAATCACGATAACTTTTCAAACCCTGATTATAAACCTGCACATGACACGGGCAGTTCATTGGCTTGACCGCATAGTGGCGGCTTTCCGCCTCGGTACTGAACATTTCCTTGCCAAACTTGTCAGCGTGCCCTGAGCGTTGCCACAAGGAAAAATCGACCAGTTGGGGCGTTTTTATTTCCTGATAACCGCTGTTTTGCAAGATCCCGCGCATGTACTGTTCAATAACCTGATACACCGCCCAACCTTTGGGATGCCAAAACACCATGCCCGGCGCTTCTTCCTGCAAATGAAACAAGTCAAGCTGTTTACCAATTTTACGATGGTCTCTTTTGCCTGCTTCTTCGATACGATGGAGATAGTCTTTAAGGGCTTTTTTGTCAGCCCATGCCGTGCCATAAATCCGTTGCAACATTTCATTGCTGGAATCACCGCGCCAATAAGCACCAGCAACCTTGGTTAATTTAAATGCCTGTAATCGACCCGTATTTGGCACATGCGGGCCCCGACACAGGTCAGTAAATTCGCCCATTTTATACAGCGACAACACTTCCGTTTCGGGAATATCCCTGATCAGCGCAACTTTATACTGCTCACCAATGCCTTCAAAAAACGCAATTGCCTCGTTTCTGGAGAGTTCGATACGCTCAACAGAATCATCTAAAGCCGCCAACTCTTCCATGCGTTGTTCAATTGCAAGCAGATCATCCGGGGTAAAAGGCCGTTCAAATTTAAAATCGTAATAAAAACCGTCTTCAATGACTGGACCAATGGTGACCTGGGCCTCTGGAAACAGGTCTTTAACTGCCATCGCCAACAAGTGGGCTGTCGAGTGACGTATGACTTCAACGCCTTGCGGATCACGCGCCGTAATAATACTTAGCGCAATATCCTTATTGATGACATATGAAACATCTACCAAATGACCATCAACCATTCCGGCCAATGCAGCCTTGGCCAGCCCGGGACCAATAGCAGCCGCCACCGCTAACACAGTGATCGGTGAATCGAAGGCTCGTTGACTATTGTCAGGCAGCGTTATAACAGGCATAAGAAGATCTCATTCAGTGGTGGCCGATACCAAAGGACACATGAAGATATTTAAATCAGATGGCAGGGAAGAAGTTATAAAGGTATTTAGTGTTAATTTATTAAAACCGCCAAGACTTTTAATACAGCACGTGCACTTAAAAGTACTTGGTAGGCACGAGCAGGCTCGAACTGCTGACCCCCACCATGTCAAGGTGGTGCTCTAACCAACTGAGCTACGCGCCTTCTAACACTACACCGTCTTACCGATTTACAGTGATAAAAAGAGCCGAAATTATAAGGAGAAATACACTATGACGCAAGCACTGATCCAATGTGTTATACGTCACTTTTTAATTTCCGTGAGAAAAATAGTCACACGGCCTTGTGCACAAGCCTCATAATAGACCGCGCAACAGGCACATTTCCCGCTAAAAGAAACCCATCAAGCTACCCGTGAATAGACCCTCGCCAAAAAAGAAACTGTTATGGATCGTCGCCTTGGGCAACGATTGCCGTGGTGACGATGCCATTGGTCCCTTGCTCATCGAAGGTCTGCAAACGACTTTTCCGTGCCCGTCAATCGACTACAGCTGGCATTATTTGCTTTGTATAGAAGACGCTCTGATCCTGGATAATTACGATAACGTGCTTTTTATTGATGCCAGCGTCAGCTGTCAAACGGCATTTGAAATTGACCTGGTGCATCCAAGTAGCGCGACCAGTTTTACCAGTCATTCACTGGCACCGGCTGACTTATTAAAAATCTTTCAAACCTATATTCACGGGCAAGCTCAGGAAAAACCAAAAACCTGGTTACTTGCGGTACGAGGATATGCGTTTGAGTTAGGAGAAAGTCTGAGTACGGGCGCCCAAGAAAATATGGAACAGGCCTGGACTCACCTGAATCAGGGACTCCCTGCCTATTTTTGCCTGATGACGCTCTATCGTTTACTTATCACTAACGATTAATTTTTTTGCGCCAAACGGATACCCGGCGGCAAGGCATCGCCCCAGATTTTCTTTTCATCCATGGCATTGAGCTCGATCACTTCTTCAACCATGTTAATCCAGCTTTGAGGTGCCCGATGCGTTGTGAGTTTTGCACTCACCTGTTGGCGCAGATGATCGTTGATATCCCGCTGACGATCACCACTTTTACGCGCCAGCGTTACGGCCGCCAGCGGTGCCTGAGCAAGGGTTTTCCAATCGAGCTGCAAAATTTTTTCCAGACTATTTTCTACCAATGCGAGCGGCAACACATTATGACTACTGCCATAAAGCGGCACGCGCGCGCCCAAACGACCCAGCGCCCACCAGCATTGCGCGCTTTCGGACGATTTTCCCAACCGGGTTATTAACCATTGTGCCAGTTGTATTTTTTTATCCAGGTTAATATTTTCCAGACTTACCGCCAGTTGCAATAAATCATCCAGCGCTAGATAGCCTTTGTTTTTGAGTGCCTCAAGGTGTGCTTTGGATTTTTCTGGCACGGGTTGCAGGTAAGGCGCAATGTCATCAAAAATCATTTCCTGCGCTTGAGCATCAAGACCACCTGAAATACGTCGCCAGAAATTCCACCAATCGGCCCAGACAATGGATTCTTTTTTATATTGCAAGCCTTCGCGGTAGAGTGTTTTAACGTGTTCTATGCGCCAGGCATCCAGCGGAAAACCCAAACCCGGACGCAAGCAATAACCCGCCAGGTTGTACCAGACACGTTCATGATCCTGACTACGCCGTCTTTTTTTGAGCCCGTTTAATAAACTTAAAGACAAGTCTCTCAGCAAAGGCATATCCCATTGCTCTCGGGAGCCCAGCATTTTTTCCAGATCATTACGCAGCTTTTTCACCGCGTTAGATTCCACCGTGCGCGTGCGCGCGCCATAAACGTTTTCAATTAACTGGCGGGCCTGCGCCAATTTGGGATGCGTGCTGTATTGCGCAGGCGCTTCGTCAGTGTCATCCCGCAGATCAAATTCCAGGAGCCAGCGAATACGGACATCGTCCACCGACACTATTTGCACTTCAAGCGTACCAATATCTGTCAGCATGGCAGCAAGCCTGACGCACGCTTCATCACCCTGAATGGAGCCACGTTTTTTCATGACGGTCATCAGCGGGGGCAGTATAGGAAAGTTATCATCCGCAAAGGTCACCAGCTGGCCCGGCTCATAGACTGCATCCAGCGTGGACGAGGCCAGCTCAAATTGCACCGGTGCGCCCAGTTTTAACAGAAATTGCTGATCGAGACTAAAGGCCTGGTTTTCCTCACTGGCCTTGGGCAGAAGACAGATGCCCTGCGCCACTTTTTTATCTAACACCAGAAAATAACTGCGCGCTGAACCGCCGCCGATTTTTGTCTGATGGCCACGTTGTGCCAAACCCGATGCCACCGCGCCCAGCGCCACCGCCAAATCGGGACGTGTATTTTCAAGCACCCGAACCGGCGCGCCCTTCCAGCGCTGCAACTGTTCAGTGAGCCGCTGCACCAGCAAGGGGCTGTTAAACAAACCGCCATTGAGCAGAAGGGCATCCGGAATCGCCACCTCATCCGCCCTCAAACCCAAAGCATCTGCACTGGCACGCTGATAACGCAACAAAAAAGCCGCAATATGGCGAGTAATGGCGGGATCAGCCACATAAGGCAAACCAAACTCAAGCAGCGCACTGCGTTTACTTTTGGGCGTATCGTCCAGCGCTACCTGAGGCAGAAAACCTTCCAACACCAGTTGCCGGACGTCTTCAGCGTACAACTCAACGGACGTCGCACCACCTATCAATCGGGAACCACTGCCCAACACGGTCACGGTTGCTTTTTCCAGCGATTCATTCGATAACAAACGTTCTTTGGCCACACAACACTGCTGAACCAGCTGAGAAAAAGACGCCGCATTGAGCTTTTTATTCGCTTGCAGCAATTGCCTTTCCGCCAGATGCGCGAGCGCGAGATCAATATTATCGCCACCCAGCATGAGATGATCACCCACACCAATACGCGTTAAAACAGGCGCCCCCTGTTCTGGATGGGTAATTTTTATCAGCGTAAGATCGGTCGTGCCGCCGCCAACATCACATACTAACAGAAGCCTTGAGCCGGCCAGCTGCTGATCCAGATGCTGCTGATTACGGTGAAGCCAGTCATAACACACGGCTTGCGGTTCTTCGAGCAAACGAATCTGCTGCAAGTCTGCAAGTTTGGCGGCTTTGAGCGTCAGCGTCCGGGCGCTTTCATCAAAAGATGCCGGCACAGTAAGCACCACATCCTGCTGCTGCAAAGGAAAGTCAGGATGTTGTTTATTCCAGGCATCACGAACATAGGCCAAATAACTGGCGCTTGCCGCCACCGGTGACACCTTGGCCACGCCCTCAGCCGCACCCCAGGGCAGAATCGCCGCCGAACGATCAACGCCCGAATGAGACAACCAGCTCTTGGCGCTAACCACAGAACGCCCCTCGACCTTGGCACTGAGGATACGAGCGAAATGACCGAACACCGGCGGCGGATCATCATCGGTACCGAGATTAAACCAGGGCAGTTGCAACTGATTTTCAGGCAATTCCCCTGCGGCCGGGTGATAACGCAGCGAGGGCAACAAGGGCAAAGCCTTGAGTTCACCGGGCGCAATAAACTGCTCAATTTCAAACAGGTTAATCTGATTGGGCGCCGTGTCCAGGTCGACGTAAGCCACCACGGTGTGCGTGGTGCCCAGGTCAATACCAACAATGTAACGCGATGTATTTAATGTCATGGCTTTCTTGGGTTCACATCAAGACGAAACGGCGTCACGAACATTAAATTCAACATTCCAGCGTTGCCCGCCTTTTAACGCCAGAGCCTCAAGCTTGAGTGTGCCGACTTCGGTCAAACGTGCTTGCAATTTCACCGCAATGATATCGCCCCGTTTGACACCTTCGGCAGGCAAATTCACTGAAATGCTTTCCAGCTCCTCCAGCTCATTTTCAGACCAATGTTCCAGCAATGTCCCGACGACGTCATTTTTTCTGTTGCTTGAACTGTAAAAACGAAAGACCGCCGGCTCGCCCACAACCAGGCCAAATTCCTCGTCGGGCACTGCCGCCTGACTACCCTCTTCCATGCCATAAGGCGCAATACAATAGGCCTGCACGGGCGGATCAAAGCCCGGCACCGCAGGCATGGCGCTTTCAATACCCACGTAATAACTTCGGGCAGACCCCCCGCGTATTTTTACCCCGTGGCCACAACGCACATACGCGTAATAAGCCGCTCCCTGCGCCACCGCATGATCAAGATCTGCATGTGCCAGCACTTTTACCGGTGCTTTTCCAGCAAACTCCAACCAGTTATTGAGCGTACCCAGCAAACGTTCGGCAAGCGAAGGTGCTTTAAACACACCACCATTAAAAAGCAAAACGCTGGGATACAGCACCTGACGCTGCGCAGCGCTTTGTTCACTATTATTACCCTGATTCGCCAGAAACTCGGCCAGATGACGCGTAATGCCGGGGTCCTGGGCAAAAGGTAAACTTTTTCGCGTTAATGCCGCACGCGGACGTTTGACAGGCGACTCATCAATAGAGACCTGCGGGAAAAAACCTTCTACCAGCGTCGTTAGAACGTCGCCTCGCGTCAGCTCGGTACGCAAACTGCCACCGATAAGACTGGCACCACGGCTGGGCACCACAACAGGCACCGCTGTGAGCTGATCATTGAGCAAGAGCGCTTCCTTGGCCAGTCGACAGCCATGCGTTAAACCCTGCAATTGCCAGTGTTCGAGTTTTTTACCCTCTTTTTCAAGTTTGCTTTTCAGCACATAAGCCAGCGTCAAGTCCATGTTGTCACCGCCGAGCAGGATATGATCACCCACGGCAATACGTTCCAACACCAGCTCACCGGCTTCAGCTACAACATTAATCAGCGAAAAATCAGTGGTGCCGCCGCCGACGTCCACCACCAGAATCACATCGCCGACCGTCAAACACTTACGCCAGGCATCAGCCTGCATATTCAGCCAGCCATACAGCGCTGCCTGCGGCTCTTCCAGCAGCACGGCATTGTGCAAACCCAGCGACTGCGCAGCTTCAACCGTCAATTCACGTGCCAAGGGATCAAACGATGCCGGCACGGTAATGGTCAGCGCCTGATACGCCAACGAATGCAGGGGAAAACGTTGCTGCCACGCGGCCAGCAAATGCTGCAAATACTGCCGCGTCACTTCATAAGGCGACACCTGAACCACCTCGGCGGCTACATCAAGCGGCAGAAACTTTTCCTTGCAATTAACGCCACTGTGCCCCAGCCAGCTTTTGGCGCTCGACACCAAACGCATCGGTGTTTTACTGCCATGGCTTCGGGCAAACTCACCGACCACACCCAGGCTATCGCTGAATCGCGCCTGCGAGGTCCAGGGCAAATCAAAATCGTGCTCGCCAAATTCCTGCTGATGAGGCACATACAAAAATGACGGCAGTTGCTGAAACTCGCCACACACACCCGGTTCTTTAATTTGAGGAATGGGCAAAATAGTAACGTGCCCTCCTTCCAACGGCATATAGGCCAAAACACAATGCGTGGTGCCCAGATCAATGCCAACAGCAAAACGTGCCTGCGTTGACTGCAAGGAAGACGATCCGGACTGACCCGCAGAAACCGGCAATGCACGTCCACTGGATGACTGCTCACTGTGGGCCTGTGAATTCGTTCCACTCTGAGGCAAAGACCCGCCCACCGGCGCAGGCACCTCAGACGTCGCCGTCACTTGCACCGCAGGCGTTTCAGACTGTTTTTTTTCATCCCTGGATGAACCCCGTCGGGTGAATCGACTGAACATGATTTAAAGCTCCAACTCAGCCGGAGCGATAATGGTTAAATCGTGCCCGGCAGACACTTTAGGTAAGGTGATCGACGTTACACGCCAGCCACGGTGCAGCAAATGCCCTTTAAAAGGCGGCTCGCCCACCACATTACCACTTAAACGCATCTCATGATTATTAAAACCCGGCAGCAATGTCACTGAACTGCCCTCGCTCTCAGAGCGAATTGCATCAATAACAAAATTCTCACGCAGAACCTTGCGCGCACCCTCATGCACCACTCGGGCGGCCGCACCCACTTCGGCATCGCTAAAACTCTGCGCATCTTCCTGAAGAAAATCGATCAAACGCGCCTCCTGCTGCAACAACGCCAACAATTGTAGGGCCGAATCAGGCGACAGCGCCGCGAACTGCACTGCGGGTGCCATAGCCGCTGACTGTTTTTCTGCCCCAGCGGCGCGCTCATCTGACGCCGTCTCAGGTAACACCAGTTTGTCAGGCGTTTTTTTTATCGGCCCTGTTTTCCACAGCAGCAGAATCAGCAATACAACAGCCAATCCCGCCAAACCGTAATGCAGCCCATCCAGAGCAGACAACATTGTGTTGAAATCTGAATTCATACAAACCTCTTGCGCCCGCGCCAAAAAATGTAGGCGCCATTATGGCAGTCCGGGGCGGACAATCAAAGCGCGGGGCAATGACCGCCTGATTCGTCGCTGCGCCTATTAAAATTCATTCGCTTCAATAGGCTTACAATCTTTGACTGATCACAAGCCTTTCCTTACTATTAATCGATCAGCTATTTGAAAGGTCCCTAAGCAGTTTCAAAAACTGACAAAAGACAGACATACCGGCCACTTATTTGGAGATGACACATGGATATTCAAAGTCTGAGCGTAAGTGAACGCATCTTGCTTGCCCAAGAACTTTGGGAAAGCGTCGCTGAAAAGGCGAGTGAAATTCCTGTATCTGCCAATCAAGCAGCAGTTCTGGAGCAAAGGCTTCAGACCTTGGTCTCAGATGAAAATCCCGGTGAGTCCTGGGAAATAGTTAAGCGCCGCATACTCGGTGCTTGAATGACTTACACACTTACCATCAGGCCAGAGGCAGAAGTTGATATCAGTGGCGCATACGACTACTACCAAAGCTGTCGCTTGGGTTTGGGTATCACCTCAACGATGACGGATTCATGCTGAAGTTGGTGCCAAGTAAAGGATTGAAGCCTGCATCGGGAGATGCTTATAAAGGGCATGTATATCCCGCGTGAATACATGCACTTTTTGCTTGGCCCGAATGGACCAAAAGGCCCACGGGGCGGGACTCAGATTACGTTTAGCGGAGCACCACGCTACCTCACGAATTCACAATTCTCCACAAGCATCCACGCGGGGTGGATCGGCACCAAAGGTGTTCAAACACAAGCTCTTGGTGTAATGATTCAGCAATTTTACGAATCCAGACGCGCAATGTTGGAGGCGTATGAAACCGGTCAATGAGTCCATCACGATAGCCGGCAGGTGGCTAACCCGGCAGTCCACACGGACGCTGCGCGATAAAGCCGCGCAGCGTCCGTGAACTCAAACGTTAGAGTCGGCTTCTTTCACTGTCATTGAAATCGAGTTATCGCGCAGTCGGTGGCAGTCTGAATCCTCGACGCGTTGATGTTGCCGCTACGTCCGTTTGCATCACGCCTCTGCGGTTTTGCGTAAGGCCAAGCGTCCGGTGGTTTTATCCGCCCCCACCGCGCGATGCAAGTCGGGG
>Ga0209841_1000156_pt1 | contig 16273 bp, 12 predicted proteins | sample GWRWT4_30Apr14_FD_187185 | JGI IMG/M metagenome (GOLD analysis project Ga0209841, IMG submission 187185) | Sand microcosm microbial communities from a hyporheic zone in Columbia River, Washington, USA - GW-RW T4_30-Apr-14 (SPAdes) (version 2) | ecosystem: Engineered > Artificial ecosystem > Sand...
TCGGCAGGAATCAGCTCTTCCAGAGACACCGGAAACAAGCTGCCTTGGCCCGGGGCGTCACCACGAACGTATGCCATAAAAAAATGCCCACATCTCAATGCAGGCATTTTCGTTAATCACTATTCAGATTGCCAGGGTTTTGACACAGCCTGAGGTGCGGGCTTTTTTATGCCTGACACATACCAGTTTACTTGTAATACGCGTTTTCGCGCTGGGTATGATCGGTGGAGTCCGTCACCCGTTGCAACTCGGGAATCTGCGCCTTCAGCGTGGTTTCCACGCCCTGCTTCAGGGTCATGTCCACGGCCGAGCAGCCCTGGCAGCCACCACCGAACTTGAGCACGGCAGTCATGCCGTTTTCTTCATCGTCGTAGAGCTCCAGCAAGCTGACATTGCCGTTATGCGCGGCCAGGCCCGGATTGATCTCGTTGAACAGCACGTAGTTGATGCGCTCCTCCAGCGAAGCCTCAGGCCCGAGATTAGGCACCTTGGAACGCGGTGCCTTGAAGGTCAGCTGGCCGCCAAAACGGTCCTTGTTGTAATCAATAACCGCATCTTCCAGGTAAGAGACGCTTTTGCCCTCGATAAACGCAGCAAAGCCTTCGTAATCAAGGCGTACATCATCCGCCTGCTCTTCGCCCTTGGTGCAATAGGCCATGCAGCACTCGGCCTTTGGCGTACCCGGGCTCTCCACAAAAATACGCACGGCAATGCCCTCCGAATCCTGCTTGGACAGCAAGTCGCGAAGATAGCCCTGGGCGTTCTCCGTTATGGTGATTTTGACGTCTGCACCCTGAACCGCGGTGCTTACCGTATTAGCGTCTGTCATACCTAATTCCTAGCATTTTGCTTGGTCTTTGCCCGGGCATTATACCCAAAGCCCTGTTAGAATCGCGCCCTCTTTTTCCACGCCTTATACCGTTTTTCATGAGCCACTCAGACCGCACTGCCAGCCTCAAAAGCCAGCTCCAACGCCGCATCCTCATCATTGACGGGGCCATGGGCACCATGATCCAGCGCCACAAGCTGGAGGAGCGGGATTACCGTGGCGAGCGCTTCTCTGACTGGCATCAGGACGTCAAGGGCAATAACGACCTGCTGGTACTGAGCAAGCCCGAGGTCATTCGCGGCATCCATGACGCTTACTGCGCCGCCGGCGCCGACATCCTTGAGACAAACTCCTTCAACTCCACCAAAGTCTCCCAGGCTGACTATGGTATGGAGGCACTGGTGCCGGAACTCAACCGCGAGTCGGCACGCATTGCCCGTGAAGTGGCCGATGCCTGGACCGCCAAAACCCCGGACCGGCCACGCTTTGTAGCGGGTGTGCTGGGTCCCACCTCACGCACCTGCTCGCTCTCGCCGGATGTCAACAACCCGGCCTTTCGCAACGTCAGTTTTGACGAGCTGGTAGAGAACTATTTTGAAGCCACGGCCGGCCTGGTCGAGGGCGGTTCCGACATCATTCTCATCGAAACCGTTTTCGACACACTGAATGCCAAGGCCGCCATCTTTGCCGTGCAGGAATACTTCCTGAAAACGGGCATTGAACTGCCCATCATGATCTCGGGCACCATTACCGATGCCTCCGGTCGCACGCTTTCCGGACAAACGGCAGAAGCCTTCTGGAATTCGGTTCGTCACGCCAAACCCATCAGTATCGGTTTCAACTGCGCCCTCGGTGCCAACGAGCTGCGCCCTTATGTGGAGGAGTTGTCACGCAAGGCCGACACCTTTGTCAGCGCCCACCCCAATGCCGGCCTGCCCAATGCCTTTGGCGAGTACGATGAAACACCAGCGGAAACAGCAGCCATCATTGACGAGTTTGCCGCCTCGGGTTTCCTGAACATTGTCGGCGGCTGCTGCGGCACCACACCGGAACATATCCAGGCCATTGCCGAAAGCGTCGCCAAACATCCTCGCCGTGAAATCCCGGTGATTCCACCGGCCTGCCGACTGTCCGGCCTTGAGCCATTCAATATTGATCGCAGCTCATTGTTCGTGAACGTGGGCGAGCGGACCAATGTCACAGGGTCGGCCAAGTTCCGCCGCCTGATCAAGGAAGAAAATTTTACTGAGGCACTGGATGTAGCGCGCCAGCAGGTCGAGAGCGGCGCTCAGGTCATCGACATCAATATGGACGAAGGCATGCTGGATTCGCAGCGTGCCATGGTGCTGTTCCTGAATCTGATTGCCGCCGAACCCGATATCTCGCGCGTGCCACTGATGATCGACTCCTCGAAATGGGAAATCATTGAGGCTGGCCTGAAATGCACGCAAGGCAAGCCGATTGTCAACTCGATCTCCCTGAAGGAAGGCGAAGAAGAATTCATCGCCAAGGCAAAGCTCTGCATGCGCTATGGCGCCGCCATTGTGGTGATGGCTTTTGATGAAGACGGTCAGGCCGATACCTTCAAGCGCAAATCCGAGATCTGCAAACGCTCCTACGATGTACTGGTGGACAAGGTCGGCTTTCCTTCCGAAGACATCATTTTTGATGCCAATATCTTTGCCGTAGCCACCGGCATTGAAGAACACAACAACTATGCCGTTGATTTCATCAATGCTTGTGCCTACATCCGTGACAACCTGCCCAATGCCCTGAGTTCGGGCGGCGTATCGAATGTGTCCTTCTCCTTTCGCGGCAATGATCCGGTACGTGAAGCCATTCACTCGGTGTTCCTGTATTACACCATCAGGAACGGCCTCAGCATGGGCATCGTCAATGCCGGCCAACTGGCCATTTACGATGATCTTCCTGCCGAACTGAAAGAGCGTGTTGAAGATGTGATCCTCAACCGTCGCCCCGACGGCACGGAGCGCATGCTGGAAATTGCCGACCAGTACAAAGGCGATGGCGCCAAGAAAGTGAAAGAAACACTGGAATGGCGCTCCCTGCCGGTTGTGAAACGCCTGGAGCATGCGCTAGTCAAAGGCATTACCGCCTATATAGAAGAAGACACCGAAGAGGCCCGTCAAGGTGTTGAGCGCACCATTCATGTGATTGAAGGCCCGCTGATGGCCGGTATGAATGTCGTGGGCGATCTTTTTGGTGCCGGCAAAATGTTCCTGCCGCAGGTGGTGAAGTCAGCGCGCGTGATGAAGCAGGCCGTGGCTTATCTCATTCCCTTTATCGAAGCGGAAAAAAACGGCGTCATCCAGAGCAAGGGCAAGATCCTGCTCGCCACCGTCAAAGGCGATGTCCATGATATCGGCAAGAATATCGTGGGCGTAGTACTGGCCTGCAATAACTACGACGTCATCGACATGGGCGTCATGGTACCGGCGGACAAGATTCTGGAACGTGCCAAACGGGAAAATGTCGACATCATCGGCCTCTCCGGCCTGATCACGCCCTCGCTGGATGAGATGGTGCATGTAGCACGTGAAATGCAACGCCTGGACTTTCATGTGCCTTTGCTGATCGGTGGCGCCACAACCTCCAAAGCCCATACGGCGGTCAAGGTCGAACCGCAGTATAAAAACGATGCCGTGGTTTATGTCGCTGATGCTTCTCGTGCCGTGGGTGTTGCGACCTCACTGCTGAGCGATGAACTCAAAGCCGCTTTTGTAGCCGATCGCAAAAAAGAATACGAAGAAGTGCGCATTCGTCATGCCAATCGCAAACCCAAGGCAGAGCGCCTGAGTTACGAACAGGCTATCGACATGGGTTTCAAGGCCGACTGGGCCAGCTATACACCGCCGGTTCCGCTCAAGCCCGGCCTTACCGTGCTGCGTGACTATTCGCTAGAAACCCTGATTCCCTATATCGACTGGACGCCCTTCTTTATCTCCTGGTCCCTGGCCGGAAAATATCCGGCGATTCTGAAAGACAATGTGGTGGGTGAAGCCGCGCGCAGCCTGTTTGCCGATGCCCAGGAACTGCTGAAGCGCATCGTCGACGAGAAGCGCCTGAAAGCGCATGCCGTAGTGGGCTTGTGGCCGGCTAACCGTGAGGGCGCTGATGGCATTACCGTGTTTACTGATGAGACTCGTACGAATACGTTGTCAACGCTGCAACACCTGCGGCAGCAAAGCGACAAAGTCAGCGGCAAACCCAACTACTCGCTGGCCGATTTTATTGCGCCAGTGGGCACAGCAGATTATCTCGGTGGTTTTGCTGTTACTGCCGGTGATGGCTGTGACGAGTTCTGCAAGGAGTTCGAGGCCAAAGGTGATGACTACAGCAGTATCATGATCAAGGCACTGGCTGATCGTCTGGCTGAAGCCTTTGCCGAGCATCTGCACAAACGGGTACGCCAGGAGTTCTGGGGCTATGTCAGCAATGAGCAGCTCGACAATGACGAACTGATCAAGGAAAAATACCTGGGCATCCGCCCCGCTCCGGGTTATCCGGCCTGCCCGGATCACACGGAAAAAACAGCCCTGTTTGAACTACTGAGTGCTCCGGAGCATACCGGACTCATGCTGACTGAAAACTTTGCCATGTACCCCACGGCAGCTGTCAGCGGCTGGTATTTCTCCCATCCGGAAAGCACCTACTTCAACGTCGGCAAAGTAGAAGAAGACCAGGTTCACGACTATGCCAAACGCAAGGGCTGGGACCGCCGCACGGCAGAAAAGTGGCTCTCGCCCAATCTTGGCTATGAGCCGGAGTCATAATCCTTATCATTATTTCCGTGAGCGGCCAGAAAGGCGCTCAGGCACACTGTGTGCAGATCACCGTATTGTTTGCCAGCAGGTATAGTCATGACAGATGAAAACAAGCCCGTCGCTCCGCGAGAGCAGCAGCCCGACGTGACCCCAACGGAAAAGCCGGAGGAAATCACTGCCCTGACCGTGCTGGGCAGTGTATTCGGTGCCTGGTTTGGTGTGCAAAAAGAAAAGAATCGCAAGCGCGATTTCAGCACTCGTGACCCTATGCCGTTTATTGTTGCCGGCATCATCTTTGCCGTCGTCATGGTTATCGGCGTCATCATTGCCGTGAATATTGCCCTGTCCAGCGCAGGACACTGACGCATAAAAAAGGCACTCATGACGAGTGCCTTTTTCTCCTTCCTCGCACAGAGTCTCTTGCAGACGCATACGCAAAAGTTCGCCTAGAACCAGGGGCGTTGTTGCAACCGTTCCCACCAGCGCAGCATCAGTCGGTCCGTTGCCCCTTCAGCAGCCAGACCAAAGCGATCCATAAAGCGCTGTTTGGGAATATAGCGAATCGCAAACACTTCGGCAGCAAGGGTACGCTCGGTAAGATACTCGTCACTGGTCTTGAGCTCATCCACCAGCTTCAAATCCAGGGCACGCTGACCATACCAGTGCTCACCCGTGGCAACGGCATCGATGTCCAGCTGGATGCGGTTCTGCTGCACAAACTCCTTGAACAATTCATGGGTATCATCAAGTTCTTCCTGGAATTTCTGGCGTCCCGCATCAGTATTCTTTCCCATCACCGTCAGGGTTCGCTTGTACTCGCCAGCCGTCAGCACCTCAAAATCAATATCATGCTTTTGCAAGAGGCGATGAAAATTCGGCATTTGTGCCACCACACCGATGGAACCCACCACGGCAAAAGGAGCCGCCAGGATGCGATCGCCCAAGCAGGCCATCATGTAGCCCCCGCTGGCAGCGACCTTGTCGACGCAAATGGTCAGCGGTATTTTCTTCTGTCGTATGCGTGCAAGCTGTGATGCCGCCAGACCATAACCATGCACCATGCCACCGGGGCTTTCGAGGCAGAGTACAATTTCATCTCGCACAGGATCGGCCAGCGTCAGTATGGCCGTGATTTCACGACGCAATGACTCAACACCGGAAGCGCGGATATCGCCGTCAAAATTGAGCACGTAAACCCGTGGCTTGGTTTGGCCTTCCTTTTTTTCCTTGTCAGTCTTCTTGTCAGCCTTTTTCTCGCTTTTATACCAGGCCTTGAGCGCCGTCTTGTCAAAGACGGACTCCCTGAGAATATCGGCATAGTCACGCAGTCTGTCGTTCAGGGCGGTCACTTCAATCGCCCCTTCGTTACGGTGACGACGACGGCTGCCAAGGCCGGCGACAATAATGATCAGCGCTGCCACCACGATGGTCGCCGTCTTGGCCAGAAACAGGCCGTATTGCAGAAAAAGATCGAGCACAGAAAGTTCCTTTAGCCGTTGTTGCCACTCTCTGCAGCCCTTCATCAGGCATCAGATGGTGATCATTAAGGATGAATCTGAAAATGCTGCTGGCGAACGGATACCCGGCAGACCAGAACATCATGGGGATTAAAGGTAGGGATTCAAGTACGCTGGCAACGGGCTACAAAATCCTGGATCAGGGCATGGGCAATACTGCCAGCCGGTGGGATGGGCGGTAGCTCGCTGAAATGATAAAAGCCGGCCTCGGCAATCTCTTCCTCCTGCAACACCAGCTCTCCGCTTTCATAATCCGCATGAAAGCCCAACATGAGGTTTCCGGGAAAAGGCCAGGACTGGCTGCCAAAATAGCGGGGATTGCACACCACCACCCCCACTTCTTCCTGCACTTCACGCAACAGTGTCTCTTCGGCGGTTTCCCCCGCCTCGATAAAGCCGGCAAGCGTGCTGAACATGGGACGATTGAAACGCTGTGCCCGGGCCAGCAGAATTTCCTCGCCACGCGTCACGGCAACGATCACACAGGGATTGATCCGGGGATAGGAGGCAAAGGCGCAGGCAGGACAAACACGAGCACGCTCACCTTGGGCATGACCAACCGTCGGGGTAGCACAACGACCGCAAAAACGGTGACTACGCTCCCACTCCAGTATCTGGAAAGCTCGCCCTGCCAGTGCAAAAAGCTCGTCATCAACCAAGCCAAGAAGCCGGCGCAAGTCCTCAAAGCGATAACCTTCCGGAGGGTTTGCCGACTCAGGAACAGAGACAGCAAAGACAGGCACGGAGTCCCAGCTGCCGAGATACTGGCGTGTCACTTCTTCCATGCCGAGCCAGGAAAATTCCTTCAGGACCGGAAAAAACCCCTGCCCGGCAGCATCGTTCAGCAGAACGCGAGCACCCTGAAAAACCAGCCAGAAACGATCACCACGGATATCCGCAGGCGCTATGGTGGCAGCATGAAACCGCATCAGGCTGCCTTGGCTGCTTCAACAGGAAAACCAAGCTCGGCAACGCTTTCTTCCGCAATTTCCAGAATGCTTTCACCAATAGGCTTGTTGGACTCCAGACTTTCCAGGAAGTAATCCACGCTGGAGATTGCATCGGCCAGTGTTTCCAGATCGGCCATATTAGGCTGCTGCTCGGCGCTCAGCATGCGCACATCTATATAGCGTGAACAAGCCCGCAACACAGCCGCACCACGCTCAATCGCGAGGAAGGACATACCCCCAGCCACAGATTGCAGAGTAGACGGCACATTGGTGAGATGCATCAGGTCGCGATCAGACTCAAGATAAGAGCTGACCGCACGCTTGGCGAGAGAAAGCCCAGAGCGCGACTCACCCACCAGCAAGGCCCGTGCTTCGTCAAGCTGGTGAATGGAAACACGGCTGTTGTTGATTTTTGTGTCGGCTCCCGGCGTTACCCGCTTCACAAGACCAGCCACTGCATTCTCAACATCCATCAAGGCATCAACAAGCGCATGCAGGTCAGCCTGATCAGGCTCACCGGTCCATTTACGCACCTCTTCAACCTGGCTGCGTATTGCCTGACTGGAGTCCAGCAAACCCAGCATGACCAGTGTTTGTGCCGTACGGTTAAGTCCATCAGCCATCGTCTGATAGCTTTCCGAATCGTTTTTGGCGCCCCGCGACATGATGTCGAGCGTGTCTTTTACTTGTGCCAGCTCGTCACGCAGCACTGAGGCAACCGTCTTGATCACCGATCCACCGGGGCCACACATCAGCTCGTATTCTGCTGTCATCTGTGACTGCGTCAGACAGTAATCCGCCAGCGCAAATTCTTCGCGCACGGCTGTCGTTTTTTCCGTATTTTCAGACAGGCCAACCACATAAAGACTGTCACCCAGCAAGCGGCGATCAGGCTGGCCATTGCCATCATTTTGTATCAAGGCCTTGAGCTGGCGATCAAGCTGGCCCAGCAAACTCTTGCGCGGATTGCTGACCGCCACACCATTCTGAAGTGCATCGATCATGGCAGCGGCGACCCACCAGGTCAGCGCCTGGGGGCGTGCTCCACAAAGTTGCTGAGCACGCTCGCATGCGCGCGCCATCATGCGGAAATGTGGTACATCAGCCTGGTCGCGAAGCACGGTAATCAGGCCCGTCTGGTACATCAGGCGCAAACGACGTACCAGTGCGCCCAATTGCTCGGGACCAACGTCGAGCTGGGGTAATGCGGGTGGTGCTGGCAACAGTTTGGGTACATGAAGAAAATGCCCTTCGGGCAATGGAGCCTGACCGAGAGCCGCTCGTACCTGATTGATGGCGGGCAGCAGCAACTGGGGCCAGGCACCCAGTGTCAGCTGCAGATACTCAAGATACCGTCCCAGCACCATGATGCCCTGACCAAGCGCAGCAAAGGTTTCGTCCGAAGCCTCCGGGCCATTGACCTGCACCTGACGCATCAACTGGCTCATCCCGCTGGCCAGCTCAACTGCACCGGGCAACTCGACCAGGCGCAATGCCCCCAGTATCTGGTCGACACCCTCGACACAGGCACCCAGCAAGGCAGGATTCTCACGCTCTTCAACATACGAACCGACTTGTGCTTCCACTTGCGCCAGTGTGGCATCCACCTCGGCCTTGACCAGATTCAGGGAGGCTAGATTGGGGATGGGAACCATGTGTGCTGTCCTGCGCTATTTTTCTTGAATATCGGAGCCGCCACTTCAGTCATGCACTGGCAATGTATGCCTGCTGAAGGACGGCTGAAAAGTTCCTGCTTTTACACCGATCCTGCTTATTCTTCGCCACTGTGGCATGACTGAGAGAAGCGGTCAATTTTGCTTTCCAAGCCCTTGAAGACTATCAATTACTTTGGAAAATTTGCACGCTGTCATCATCAATTTGTGACCTGGTTCTAGCGCCAGAGACAAGCGCCACCAGCCGCCTTGTCCAGAGTCTTGAGTTTGGCCTCGTGGCGCTCCAGCTCCTGTCCGTCGGCATGTATGACCGGCAGGGGTAAGCGGCTCTCCGGCAAACGCCTGATACCCTCTATCCGCTGCTCACCACTGACAGACTCGCTCTCTTCACTGCCCAGCGACAAGCCAACTTGTCCACCTGTCATGGCCAGATAGACTTCCGCCAGAATTTCAGAGTCCAGTAGCGCTCCGTGATAAGTGCGATCGCGCTGGTCAGCACCATAACGCCGGGCCAGCGCATCCAGATTATTTTTCTGGCCCGGATGTTTGGCACGGGCCATCACCAGTGTGTCGAGCACGCCACAATAATCCGTGATTGGCGGCAAACCGCGCTGGAGCATTTTCAGTTCGTGATTGATAAAGCTCAGATCGAAAGGAGCGTTGTGAATAATCAGCTCCGCCCCTCGCACAAAATCGATGAGCTCGTCAGCGATGCTGGCAAACAGGGGTTTGTCGACCAGAAACTCGTTGGTAATGCCATGCACGGCCATGGCTTCGGCTTCAACTTCGCGTTCCGGATTCAGGTAGTAGTGAAAGCTGCGCTTGGTCAGCTTGCGGTTGATCAGCTCAAGACAACCAATTTCAATCAGGCGATGGCCATGAGACGGATCCAGACCCGTGGTTTCCGTATCGAGAATGATCTGACGCATCACGCATTCTCCTTGGGCTCAGACACTTTGGTTTTCAGGCCCAGCATTTCATCAACCGCCTGGTTGGCGAGCTGGTCCGCAATCTCGTTGCCTTCGTGGCCGGCATGGCCTTTTACCCAGCGCCAGTCCACCTGGTGGCGGGCCGCCTCAGCCTCAAGAATTTTCCAGAGGTCTGCATTTTTTACCGGCTCTTTGGCCGCATTGCGCCAGCCCCTTGCCTTCCAACCCGCAAGCCACTCTGTCATGCCTTTCTTTACATATTGGGAGTCAGTCCAAAGCACGACACGGCACCCTTTTTTCAAGGCCCGCAATGCTTCGATGGCACCCAGAAGCTCCATGCGATTGTTGGTGGTGTGAGCCTCCGATCCATACAATCTTTTTTCGTGCCCTTCGGTACGCAACAACGCACCCCATCCGCCAGGACCAGGATTGCCGCGACATGCACCATCACAATAAATTTCAACGTCAGTCATTCTTTGTCCAAGTCCATCATCCAGCGTCGCACACGAGCCTCGGTCAACAGCACAGGGGCTGGAGCCGGAGAACGATTGCGACGCCGGGTTTCGATAGGAGTAATGCAGGAAATCCGTTTGCGCGCCAGCAAGGCATAAGTGGCACCACCCTGGCTCCAGTAGCGGCGACCCAGCTTTTCCAGCCAGGCGAAACGGCGGCGTATGTTGGCATGGGTCAGGGGCGGTGCGAAACAGGCGCTTTCCAGCCCCACCACCTCAAAGTCCAGGAGGGTGAGCCAATCGGCAAGGCGCTGCGGACTCAGGGGGCGACGCAACCAGGGCGACTCCTCCACCCATGGCTTACGGAACAGGCGCCACAATCCCCACAAACTCCAGGGGTTGAAACCGAGAATGAGCAGGTGACCATCAGGAATCAGCACGCGTGAAGCTTCGCGCAGCAGGGCATGCGGGCTGGCTGCTGCATCCAGGCCGTGATGAATGAAAACCAGATCCAGACTGTCTTTGGCAAAAGGCAGGCTGTCGGGCGCAGCACGCAGTGGTGACAACCCCTCCACACGGGGCACATCAATATCCACCACACAGCGATGACGAATCCGGCTGCCGGACAAAAGATTGCGGCTGATCACCTGACCAATCTGAAGGGCGTGATAGCCAAACAGATCAGGCAATATCCGGCCCAGCAAGTGCTCTTCTGCCTGTAGCAGGTCCAGCCCCAGATCGGTGGCGAACCACTGGCGGAAATCCGGCTGTAAATCAGCCCGTGGTTCACTGGTAAAAAGACGAGGGAGCTCCATCATGTTCAAATGCCTTGTCGTTGCTTCATGGCTTTCGTTAGCGCCAAAACACTGTGACGACTTCAGGGGGGCAGATACAAGCTAGCAGTTCCCTGAAAACTCTCCCATTATTCAAGCCCGTTTTCACCCCCGCGTACCACCATGATGATGTCTCCCGTCGCACTGCCCGCCTTTCAGGACAATTACCTATGGTGTCTGGCGCAGGAAGGCCAGGCACTGGTGGTAGACCCTGGCGATGCCAGCGTGGTTCAGCAATGGCTGGATACGCACCAACTGGAGCTTCGCATCATTCTGGTCACCCACCACCACCGGGATCATATTGGTGGCCTCACTGTCCTTCTTGAGCGATATCCGGATGCACTGGTGTACGGGCCTGCCGAAGACATTACCGGGATCAGGCAGGTTCTTCACGGGGGCGAGACACTGATGGCTGGAAACTTTGGCCGCATCACCGTCATGGCCGTACCTGGCCATACCCGCGCGCATATTGCCTACCATTTTTCAGAATCATCCCTTCTGTTTTGTGGTGATGTGCTGTTCAGTGCCGGCTGTGGCCGCCTTTCCGGAGGCACGCCCGCGCAGATGTATCAGTCCCTGCAAGACATAGCCCGACTGCCCGACACTACACAGGTCTGCTGCTCCCATGAATACACCGAAGCCAATCTGCGTTTTGCGGCAGTGGTAGAGCCGGATAATGCCGACCGCCAGGCACGCAGCCGCGAAGTCACCCGTCTTCGCGCCACAGGAAAGCCCAGCCTGCCTGTCCTGCTGGGAAAGGAGCGCCTCTACAATCCCTTTTTGCGCTGTACGGTTCCGGTTGTCATTGCGAGGATTGCACAGGAAACGGGGCAAATTCCGGCTTCCGGACAAGCCGCCTTTACCGCACTCAGGGCCTGGAAAGACCGCTTCTGAGAGCCGCACCAATTTCCTGAAAATGCCTACAACATCGCGATTTTGTTACGAAATCCCCCTGAAGCGGCCGGCTTTTTGCTTGCCGGTGCCGGGAGCGACTCATAGAATCGCCCGGACTTTGTCTTTATTCACGGAAATCCCGCATGCTTTTTGGCTTTTCAACCCCCAGACCATCCCTGCGCGGCCTCGTCATCCGGCCGGTGTTCGCAGTGTTTTGTCTGACCCTGGCTCTCCCGGCCCACGCTGGCTGGTGGGACCGCATTTTCGGCTCAGCCACTGAGCAAAAGGCGGAGGTCCATCCGGAAGCCCTCCAGCCCGACCCAGCAGCCACACCAGAGCACGCCACCGCCGCCGCAAGCACCTCCACCAGTCCCGATAACCGTACAGACACTCCCGGCAACTCTGCCAATGACCCGGCTGCCCTGAGCCAGCCGGAAGGCCCCGAAAGTGTGGCCGAAGACGAGGCAGACGAAGACAACGACAACACGGTGCTGCTACCCAATGTCGAAGAATCGGCACTGGGTGAAGTCGACAGTCCCGATGCGCAACTCGACCCGGAAGCGCTGGCCACCAAAGGCGACCTCTGGGAGCGCATGCGCGCCGGTTTCCAGATGAACACGGCCGAGGACAACGAGCGTATCGCCGTGCAGCGCAACTGGTACCTGCAGCATGGCGACTATCTTGACCGCATGGCCTTGCGTGCCACGCGTTATCTCCATTACACGGTCACGGAAGCCGAAAAGCGTGGCCTGCCCACCGAGCTTGCCCTGCTGCCGGTCATCGAAAGCGCCTACGATCCTTTTGCCTACTCCCATGCCAGTGCCGCCGGCATGTGGCAGTTCATTCCGGGCACCGGCAAGATTTTCGGGCTGAAGCAAACCTGGTGGTATGACGGTCGCCGCGATGTGGTGGAGTCCACTAGGGCCGCCTATGACTTCCTCGGCATGCTCTACAACAAGTTCGGAGACTGGCAACTGGCGCTGGCGGCCTACAATGCCGGCCCCGGAGCCGTACAGCGTGCCATTAACCGCAACCAGGCCGCCGGCCTGCCTACCGACTTCTGGTCCCTGAAACTACCGGCAGAAACCCGGGCCTATGTGCCCCGCTTTCTTGCCGTGGCCCAGGTCATCAAAGCGCCTGCATCATATGGCAGCAGCCTGCGCCCGGTGGTGAACCAGCCATTCTTCAAGGTGATCACTACCAGCGGCCAGGTAGACATGACGGCTGCCGCACAAATTGCCGGTGTCTCGCTCAAGGAACTTTATCAGCTCAACCCGGGCTACAACCGCTGGGCCACTGATCCGGAAGGTCCGCATCGCCTACTGGTACCGGCATCACTGCCACAGGATTTTGAAGAGCAGATTGCTGCCTTGCCCGTGCCCGAACGTGTGGCAGCAGAAACCTACAAGGTCAAAAAGGGCGATACGCTTTATCGCGTGTCCAAACAGTTCGGCATTACGCCTGACGAGCTCAAGCGCCTTAACAACCTGAAGAACAACACTCTCCCTGTAGGCCGGACCCTGACGATTACCCGCGCCAACATCAGCGCGCAGTTCATTGCGCTGAACCAGGAAATGCGACTGGACCGCATGGGCAGTGCCAGTACAGGCGGTGCCGGCAAAGTCAGCAAGAGCTACAAGGTGCGCCGGGGCGACACCCTCGCCTCGGTTGCACGTCGCCATGGTGTCAGCACAAAAAATCTCGCCCGCTGGAATCACATGGGCACGCGCTCGAAACTGCGCGCCGGCCAACGCCTGACCCTCAAGGTCAGCACACAAAGCAGCAAGCAGCGCATGGCCAGCGCCAGCAAGAAAAAAAGCGGCCGCCAGGTCCAGCGCATCAGCTACAAGGTCAAAAAAGGCGATACCCTGTCCTCCATCAGCCGGCGCTACAACGTATCCGTCAAACAGATAAAGCGCTGGAATGCCAGCTCTCACACTATCCGCCCGGGACAGGGACTGGTGCTGTTTATTGCCGGCAACTCCGGCAAGCACAGCCTGTAAATCAACCCGGCGTCCATGGACGCCGGTTTTTGCATTCGGCCGCTGCGGATATGTGGTAAAAAACAGTCCACGGATTAAGCCCAACTCCAACAACAAGGACGCGCCCATGTCGCCGCTGTTTCGTTCCCTGGCTGCAGCTCCACTAATGGCACTCGCATTGACTGCACTTTGCCTGGGCCCGACCAGTACACCCAGCCGTGCCGCGACCACCATCAGTCATGCCATCGCCCTTCACGGCGCCCCAAAATATCCTGCCGGCTTCACGACCTTTGCCTACATGAACCCGAATGCTCCCAAGGGGGGCGACATCCGTCTTGAGGCCATGGGAACGTTTGACAGTTTGAACCCCTTCATCAACAAGGGGGTGACTGCCGCCGGCATCAACAGTATTTATGACACTCTCACCATCAAGTCCGATGATGAACCCTTCACGCAATACGGATTGCTGGCCGAAAAAATAGAACGCGATCCGGCCGACAAGTCCTGGATCATTTACCACCTGAATCCGAAGGCGCGCTTCTCTGATGGCAAACCGGTCACCAGTGCCGACGTGGTTTTTTCCTTCAACATCATCCGCAAGGATGGTGATCCGCAGTACAAGGCCTACTACGCCGACATTGCCAGCGTGGAAGCGCTGGATGCACAGCGCGTCAAATTCACCTTCAAGCGCGACGACAATCCCGAGCTGCAACTGATCGTGGGCCAGCTGCAAATCATTCCCAAACACTATTGGGAAAAGCGCAATTTCAATACCACCAATCTTGACGTTCCCGTTGGCAGTGGCGCCTACACCATTACACAGGTGGACCCTGGCCGCCGCATTACCTACACCCGCAATCCGCAATACTGGGGTGCCAACCTGCCCGTGAACCGGGGGCGCGACAACTTCAACAGCATGACCTATGTCTACTATCGCGACATGACCGTGTCGCTTGAGGGCTTCAAGGCTGGCCAGTTTGATTATCGGGTGGAATACAAAGCCAAAACCTGGGCCACGGATTATAATTTTCCCGCCGTCAAATCCGGGCTTGTCAAAAAACTGATGATCAAAAATGAAAACCCCGCCGGCATGCAGGCTTTTGCCTTCAATCTGCGTCGTCCGCTGTTTCAGGACATTCGTGTGCGTCAGGCTCTGGGTTATGCCTATGATTTTGAATGGGCCAACAAAACCATGTTTTATAACGCCTATACGCGCTCGGACAGTTTTTTTGCCAACTCTGAGCTCGCAGCCAAAGGCAAGCCATCAGCCGAAGAGCTCGCCATTCTGGAGCCTTTCCGGAAGCAGTTGCCCGCCAGCATTTTTTCCGGCGTACCTGTACAACCCAAAACCGATGGCAGCGGCAATATCCGCGGCAACCTGATGCTGGCGCAAAAGCTGCTAAACGATGCCGGCTGGAAAATACAAAACGGAAAGCTGGTCGACAAAAGCGGAAAGCCCTTTGCCTTCGAAATCATCATCGCCCAACCCGAACTTGAGAGGGTGATCAATCCCTTCCGCCAGAATCTTGCCAGGCTTGGCATCGACATGAAAATTCGTGTCGTGGACGTACCGCAATACATAGAGCGCGAGCGCAAGTTCGATTTCGACATGACAACCAGCCGTGTCCCCCAGTCACTGTCACCGGGAAACGAGCAGCGCAACTTCTGGGGTTCGTCCTATGCTGACCAACCCGGCAGTGCCAACAAGGGCGGCATCAAGAATCCTGTGGTCGATGCGCTGATTGACCAGATCATCAATGCCCCCAGCCGTGAGCAACTGGTTTACCGCACGCGCGCTCTGGATCGCGTGCTGCTGGCCGGTTATTACGTGATTCCGCAATATTACCTTGGCAGTGATCGCGTGGCCGTCTGGGATTTTTTTGAACGCCCACAGGTCACCCCGAAGTACAGCATCGGCCTGGATACCTGGTGGATCAATCCGAAAAAGCAGGCTGACATTCGCGCGCGCCAAAACCAGAAACAGAAATAAGCCTCATGCTTGCCTACATACTGCGTCGCCTGCTGCTCATCATTCCCACACTGGTCGGCATTTTGCTGATCAACTTCCTGATCATACAGATTGCCCCCGGCGGACCTGTTGATCAGGCCATCGCCAAACTGCAGGGACTGGATAACTCCGCTGCCTCACGCATGGGTGGCGGCGCAGGGGAAGTCAGCAGCCCTGCTCCCGGCAACACCAAGTATCGCGGGGCCCAGGGCCTCGATCCGGAAATGATAGAGGACCTTAAAAAGCAGTACGGTTTTGACAAGTCCTTGCAGGAGAGGCTCTGGATACTGCTGAAGAACTACAGCCGGCTGGATTTCGGCCAGAGTTTTTTCAGGGACATGCCTGTCACTGACCTGATCGTGGAAAAAATGCCCGTCTCCATTTCTCTGGGGCTTTGGAGCACGCTGATCATTTACCTCGT
>Ga0209841_1000157_pt1 | contig 16225 bp, 15 predicted proteins | sample GWRWT4_30Apr14_FD_187185 | JGI IMG/M metagenome (GOLD analysis project Ga0209841, IMG submission 187185) | Sand microcosm microbial communities from a hyporheic zone in Columbia River, Washington, USA - GW-RW T4_30-Apr-14 (SPAdes) (version 2) | ecosystem: Engineered > Artificial ecosystem > Sand...
CACCACCGAAGTGATGTTGATGATGCGGCCATGGCGTTGCTTCATCATGGGGCGCATCACGGCGCGGCTCATGCGGAAGACGGCTTTGAGGTTGGTGTCCAGCACCGCGTCCCAGTCGTCATCCTTCATGCGCATGGCCAGGGTGTCGCGTGTGATGCCGGCGTTGTTGACCAGCACGTGAAGCGCACCGTGCTCTTTCAGGATGGCATCGATGGTGGAATCCACCGCAGCGGCGTCGGTCACGTTCAGGACCAGGCCTTTGCTGCCTGGGAACGCGCTCAGCGCTTCGCTGATGGACTGCGCGCCGGATTCGGTTGTGGCGGTGCCCATGACCTTGTAGCCACGCTGGGCGAGGGTCACGGCGATCGCGCGCCCGATGCCGCGGCTGGCGCCAGTGACCAGCGCCACTTGGGGTGTTGTCGATGCGCCGCTCATGCCAGCAACCCTTTCGCTTCCAGCAAGGATGCCGGGTCAAAAATGGTGGCGCTGATCAGTTCGCCATCAATGCGCTTGACCATGCCGGACAAGACTTTGCCGGGACCACACTCAATCACATGGGTCAAGCCGCGAGCCTTCAGCGCCTGGATGGTTTCCACCCAGCGCACGGGGCCGAACGCCTGGCGATACAGGGCATCCCGCAGTTCATCAGCCTGCGTGACCGAGGCCACATCGATGTTGTTGATGACAGGGATGGCCGGCACCGAGAAGGTCGTGGCCGCCAGCTTGGCCTTGAGCTGCTCAGCGGCGGGCTTCATCAAGCTGGAGTGGAAAGGGGCGGACACTGACAACAGCAGCGCACGTTTGGCGCCGGCCGCCTTGAGCACCACGCAGGCCTGATCCACCGCGGCTTTGCTGCCGGCGATCACGGTTTGCTTGGGGTCATTGAAGTTCACAGCTTCGACCGCTTCACCGCTGGCTTTGGCGGCCTCCAGGCACCCTGCCCTGACCGCTTCAGCGTCCAGGCCAAGGATGGCGGCCATGCTGCCCACGCCCACGGGCACGGCCTCCTGCATGGCCTGGGCACGGAAACGCACCAGGGGCAAGGCATCGGCCAGGGTCAAGGCGCCTGCGGCCACCAGGGCCGTGTATTCGCCCAATGAGTGTCCGGCCACGGCAGCTGGCTTCAAGCCGGTCTCGGCCAGCCAAGCGCGCCAGCAGGCCACGCCCGCAGCCAGCATCACCGGCTGGGTGTTGGTGGTCAGGTCCAGCGCCTCTTTCGGGCCTTCGGCGATCAGCCGGCCCACGTCTTCGCCCAGGGCCTCGGAAGCCTCGGCCAGGGTGTCGCGCACGGCGGCGTGGTCTGCCCAGCCATTGAGCATGCCCACCGACTGCGAGCCTTGCCCTGGAAACACGAATGCAAATGCGGTCATCTTGTTTGTGTCCTCAGTACCCATGAATCAGTAATCCACCAACACGGCGCCCCAGGTGAAGCCACCGCCCACGCCTTCCAGCAGCAGGGTTTGGCCTCGCTGGATGCGGCCATCGCGCACGGCCTGGTCCAAAGCCAGGGGCACGGATGCAGCCGAAGTGTTGCCGTGCTCATCGAGCGTGACGATCATCCTATCGTCTGAAACCTGCAGCTTGCGCGCCGTGCTTTGCATGATGCGCAAATTGGCCTGGTGCGGCACCAGCCAGTCGATGCAGGAGGCATCACGACCAGCGGCTTGCAGCACTTCGTTGGCCACCTGCTCCAACGCGGTCACCGCCAGCTTGAAAACACCGGGGCCGTCCATTTTGACAGTAGGATCGCCCAGAATCGCGCCCCCGGAAACGGTGCCAGGGGCGCACAGCATGCCGGCCTGTTGGCCATCGGCGTGCAGGCGCGAGGCCACGATGCCGGCTTGCTCGGAGGCCTCCAGCACCACCGCACCGGCGCCATCGCCGAACAGCACACAGGTGGTGCGGTCGCTGAAATCAAGCAGGCGGGAGAACACTTCGGCACCGATGACGAGCGCACGGCGCGCGGAGCCGGTGCGGATCATGGCGTCGGCCACGGTCAAGGCGTAAATGAAGCCAGAGCACACGGCCTGCACGTCAAACGCCGCGCATCCCCGGATGCCCAGCTTTTGCTGGATCAGGCAAGCGGTGGACGGGAACACCATGTCGGGCGTTGACGTGGCGCAGATGATCAGGTCAATGTCTGCCGCCTCGATGCCTGCGGCTTGCAAGGCTTTTTGCGCCGCCAACACACCCAGGTCGCTGGAGCCAACGTGCGGCTCGGCAAAGTGCCGCGCGCGGATGCCCGTGCGGGACACGATCCATTCGTCGGAGGTTTCGATGCCCTGACTGGCCAGTTGATTGGCCAAGTCCTGGTTGGTGAGTCGTCGTGGCGGCAAATAAGCGCCAGTACCGGCTATGCGTGAGTGCTTGATGGGCATTTCAGGGGGGCAAAGCGGTGCTGGTTAAAACACCCCGATGCCCTTTGGGCACGGCCCGAAGGATCAGGCAGCGCGGTCAACCGCACCTGCAGATCCAACAGCCGCCGACGTGCCTTCTGGATTGGCTGAACCGGCTGCATCAGCAACCGGCAAACCATCGAGCGATGCCGCGATGCGGTCATGGACACGCTCCAAAAGGCTGTGACGAGCCGCATCATAGGCCCTGTTGATGGCCAGCTCGAAAGCAAAGGCATCGGCAGAACCATGGCTTTTGAACACCAGGCCCCGCAAACCCAGCAAAGCCGCGCCGTTATAACGGCGGTGATCGGCCCGCTTTTTGAACTGGTTGAGCACCGGCATGGCGATCAAGGCCACCAGCTTGGTCAACAAATTACGCGAAAACTCTTGCTTGATGAAATTGGCCAGCATGGACGCCAGCCCTTCGGCCGATTTGAGCGCCACATTGCCCACAAAGCCATCGCACACGACGATGTCGGTCGTGCCTTTGAAGATGTCATTGCCTTCGACATTGCCCTGGAAGTTGATCAGGCCTTTGTCGCCGGCATCGCGCAGCAATTCACCAGCGCGTTTGATGACTTCACTGCCCTTGATGACTTCTTCGCCGATGTTGAGCAAGCCCACGGTGGGCGACTCCTTGCCATCCACCGCCGACACCAGCGCGCTGCCCATGACCGCGAATTGCAGCAAATGTTCAGCAGAGCAATCAACGTTGGCGCCCAGGTCGAGCACCGTGGTCGAGCCATCCAACTGGTTGGGCAGGCCAAAGGCAATGGCCGGGCGGTCGATGCCTTCAACGGTTTTGAGCACATAGCGCGCCACGGCCATCAGGGCCCCGGTGTTGCCTGCGGACACGCAAGCGTGCGCATTGGCGGGTGCATCGGCCGAGGCCTTGACCTGCGAGACGGCGACGCGCAAGGACGAATCTTTTTTGCGGCGCAGGGCCACTTCCACCGGATCGTCCATGGCGACGACCTCACTGGCTGGAATCAGGGTGACACGCTCCCAATCCTTGGCGGGCGCCAGGGCTTCAGGCAAGCCCACCAACACCAGTTCAGCCTCGGGGTGCTTGGCCAGAAAAGCCTTACACGCGGGCAAGGTGACCGACGGGCCATGATCGCCGCCCATGCAGTCGACCGAGATGCGCACACGGCCCTGGCGATCCGGGATGGCAGCACGGCTGGAGGCCGAGGTGGAAAGGGTCGAAACAGTCATCGGGTGGGTCTTGGGTGGGGGTATTGCTCAGCGAGCCCAAAACAACAATGGGCCGGAGGACTGACCAGTGTCAGCCTATCCAGCCCTTGCTTCTTGACGAATTTTGAAGGAACCCAGCACAGGGCCAGGCTCGATCAAGAATTAAGCGTCAGCCTTGGTCTTGATCACCTTGCGGCCACGGTAAAAGCCGGTGGGGCTGATGTGGTGACGCAGGTGGATTTCGCCGGTGGTGCTTTCGACGGCGGTGCCCGGGGTGTTCAGCGCGTTGTGCGAACGGTGCATGCCGCGCTTGGAGGGGGACTTTTTGTTTTGCTGAACGGCCATGGATGACTCCAGAAACCGAGCCTCACGGCCCGTTGGGTGCAAGCTCTCACCGACTTTTACAGCGCGCCATATCAATTGACTTGATACCTGCCGCGCCAGTCGTTTTTAGCCTGCGAAGTGTTGACAAATTGTATAAATTCCGGGGCCTTTCCCGGAAAACCATAGATTCTAGCACGAGAGTGTCCAACAATTCAAATCAGGTACTGCCCTTTTTCAGGGAAGCCAATACCGCGAAAGGGTTGGGCTTGTCTGTCGCTGAGTCCTCATCCGAAGTTTCAGCCACCGGCGTGCCGTCGGGGGCCACCAAGCCGGATTGCATCAATGATTGCACGTCGGTGGGGCACTCACCGTGCCGGGGAACGATGGGCTGGGCCATGATCAATTCGTCCTCGATCAAAGCCAGCAGGTCGAATTGACGGCTGATAGCGAGCACGTCGTCGTCCGAATCGGCATCCAGCTCAGCGGCCGTGGCCTCGTCGGCCACCAAGCGAACCGTGTGGTCCACCGTGACCGGGATGAACACGGGCTGCAGGCAGCGCTGGCATTCCCAGGGCAGATTGCCCTCGGCGTGCAGATCCAGCCAAAGCTGGGGTTCGCCCGCGCGTTGAGGTTCCAGTCGGCCTTCGGCCCACCAGGTCAAGGGCGCAAGGGGCGTCAAATCCAGGTCTTGCGCCAGGCCAGAGGCCAGGCGGCTCAAAGCGACCACGGGCAACTGCCCTTCCAGGCGCGCCTCTTCATTGATGAAAGCCCCCAAGTCAAGCTTATGGGGCAAAAACGTGCGTGCATTCATGGCGGGTAGTGTAGAGGCTGGACAATAGGGGGATGACCTCCACCGCTTTCCCCCGCCTGATCCTGGGCTCCACCTCGCGTTACCGGCAAGAGCTGCTGCAAAGGCTGGGCCTGCCCTTCGACGTGCAGGCGCCCGATGTGGACGAAAGCCCCCTGCCTGGCGAAGCCCCGTTTGATCTGGCCATGCGCCTGGCCTTGGCCAAGGCCCAAGCCGTCGCGGCATTGAACACCGACGACGTGGTGGTGATCGGCTCCGACCAGGTGGCCGACCTGGCGGGGCAGCCTTTGGGCAAGCCTGGCACGCATGAACGCGCCGTGGCGCAGTTGACGGCCATGCGTGGCCAAACGGTGCTTTTTCACACGGCGGTGGCCGTCGTTCGGCCCCGCACCGGTTTTTCGCAAACACTGATGAGCACCACCCGCGTACAGATGGGCCACTACAGCGACCAGGACATGGAAACCTACCTGCGGTGCGAGCAGCCTTACGACTGCGCTGGCAGCGCCAAATCCGAAGGATTGGGCATCGTGCTGCTGGACCGCATCGAGTCCGACGACCCCACTGCCTTGATTGGCCTGCCGCTGATCCCCACCACCCAGATGATTCGACAAGCGGGGCTGGATCCCCTGGCCTGGCGCGCAATGCATCACCCACAAACATGACCACCAAACCCAAAAAAACCGACACCGCCACGAGCCCCAAGGGCCGCCTGCTGCTGATCCCCAATACCCTGGACTTTGGCTGCTTGGCCGAAGGGCCTGACGCGGTCCTGCCCGACCTGCGTGATGTCCTGCCCATGGGCGCGCTGAACGCGGCGGCACGCTTGCAGCATTGGGTGTGCGAGAACGCCAAGACCACGCGCGCTTTCCTCAAACGCGTGGATGCCATCGTGCCCTTGGCCGCACCTTTGCAAGCCCTGGACATCCAGGCTTTGCCCCGCCCCAACAAGGGCGGCGAGAAAAGCGCCAAGAAGACCCACATGAAGCCCGACGGCAAGCCCGCCCCCAATCCCGATGCCGAGATCGACGCCCTGCTGGCGCCCGCCCTGGCGGGGCACGACATCGGGTTGATGTCGGAGGCCGGTTTGCCGGGCGTGGCCGACCCGGGCGCCGCCTTGGTCCTGGCCGCGCATCGCCTGGGCGTGACGGTGGTGCCGATTTCTGGCCCCAGCTCCCTGGTGCTGGCGCTGGCCGCCAGTGGCCTGAATGGCCAAAGCTTCGCCTTTGTCGGCTACCTGCCGGTGGACGCGACGCAGCGTGGTGACCGCATCCGCGAACTGGATCAGTTGTCCCGCCGAGCACGCCAAACGCAACTGGTGATCGAGACGCCCTACCGAAACACCGCCCTGTGGTCCGCCCTGATCCAGCACCTGCAGCCCGACACCTGGTTGAGCGTGAGTTGTGGCCTGACACTGGAGAAAGGCTGGTGCCGCACGCAGCGCGTCAGCCATTGGCAAAAGCATGCACTGACGTTGCCGGACGACATCCCCACCGTGTTTGCGTGGCTGTCCGCATGAGCCACCTGCCGGGCACATCGCTTCTTGCCACAATGCCGAGTACTTGCTGCCATCCATGAACACGCCTTCAACCTCATCCACCATTTCATCGCCTCACCCGGGCTTGGCCGAACCCAACGAGCTGGCCCGCAAGCTGGGGCACGCCGGGCTGATCCCCTTCGTGGGCGGCGCCCTGTTCGTGTGGCTGTTGGTGGGCCGCATCGACCCGCAGCCTTTTGCTTTCGTGGTGAGCGCCTTCACCAGCTACGCGGCCCTGGTCGTGTCCTTCCTGGGCGGCCTGCCCTGGGGGCTGAGCATGCTGCGGCAAACCTATGACCAACCAGCGTCGCCTGCACAGAAGCTGGGCTTGATCTGGGGCGTGGTTTACTCACTGGCGGCCTGGGTGGCTTTGATGATGCCGCCCCATGCCGGCCTGGCCGCGCTGGGTGGACTGCTGATTGGCTGCTACCTGGTGGACCGCAAGTGCTACCCGGAACTGGGCGCGGCGGGTTGGCTCAAGCTGCGTTTTCGGCTCACCGTGGTCGCCAGCCTGAGCTGCTTCCTGGCCGCCGCCCAACTTTGAGCCCACTTTGAAAACCGCACCCATGATCGACTACCGCATTGAGGTGGGCAGCGCCCACGCCCATCGATTTTTGGTCACCTTGCGCATCGCGCAGCCGCAGGCCAGGCAACGCTTGAGCTTGCCGGTGTGGATACCCGGCAGCTACCTGGTGCGCGAGTTCGCCAGGCACCTGTCGCCGCTGTCAGCGCAGCAAGGCCAACGTGTGCTGGAGGTCCAGCAACTGGACAAATCCAGCTGGGTGGTCGATTGCCCCGGCAAAGGCGCCTTGACGGTCACCTGCGAGGTCTATGCCTTTGACACCTCGGTACGAGCGGCTTTTCTGGACTCGCGCCGGGGCTTTTTCAATGGCACCAGCGTGTTCCTGAAGGCCGAGGGCTTCGAAGATCAACCCCAGCGTGTGAAAATCACCGGGCTGCCCAAAGGCTGGGGTGTGGCGACCGGCTTGCTGCCGCTGAAGGTCAATGCGCAAGGCCTGGGCGACTACGAGGCCCCCGACTATGACAGCCTGGTGGACCACCCGGTCGAACTGGGCACCTTCTGGCGCGGCACCTTCACGGCCAAAGGCGTGGTCCACGAGTTCGTGGTCTCGGGGGCCAGTGCCGACCTGGATGGCCCACGGTTGCTGGCCGACACGCAACGCATCTGCGAGGCCCAGATCGCCTTCTGGCATGGCCGACGCAAGCCCGCCTTTGAGCGCTATGTGTTCTTGCTCAACGCGGTGGATGACGGCTATGGCGGGCTGGAGCACCGCAACAGCACGGCCCTGATCTGCGCGCGCCGCGACCTGCCCCGCGTTGGCCGGCCCGTCAACACCGACGCCTACCAGACCTTGCTGGGGCTGATCAGCCACGAGTACTTCCACACCTGGAACGTCAAACGCCTCAAGCCGGCCGAGTTTGCCCCGTATGACTACACGCAGGAGAACTACACACAGCTGCTGTGGTTCTTCGAGGGCTTCACGTCCTACTACGACGACCAGTTCCTGTTGCGCACTGGCCTGATCGACGCCAAGACCTACGTCAGGCTGCTGGCCAAAACCATCAACCAGGTGCAGGCCACGCCGGGCCGGCACAGCTACAGCGTGGCCCAGGCCAGTTTCGACGCCTGGACGCGCTACTACCGCCCCGACGAGAACACCGCCAACGCCACGGTGAGCTACTACACCAAGGGATCGCTGGTCGGCTTGTGCCTGGACCTGAGCCTGCGCCAATGCCCGGCAGATGGCAAGAACATGCCATCGCTGGATGGCGTGATGCTGCGCTTGTGGCAGTTGCAACGGCCCATTCAGGAGGCCGACATCGTCCAGGCGCTGCAAGACGAAGCGCCAGGCGCCCCCCCCGCCTGGACCGCCGCCCGTTCGTGGGCCGACCTCTTGCACACCTGGGTACATGACACCGACGAGCTGCCCCTGAAATCCTTGTTGAGCACGGCCGGCGTGACCTGGGTCAGCAAACCCGCCGCCCTGGCCCAGCGACTGGGGGTGCGGCTCAGCGATGCAGGGGGCAGCCTCAAGGTTCAGGCCGTGATGCGCCACAGCGTGGCCGAAAGCGCAGGCTTGAGCGCCGCGGATGAACTGATCGCCCTGGACGGGTGGCGCCTGCGCAAAAACGATGACCTGGCCTTGTGGCACAACGAACAGCAGGCGCAAGCACTGCTGATCTGCCGGGACCAGGCCATGCTGACGCTCACCCTGCCTGCGCTGGTGCCTGGCAATCCTGCGACTGGCCCAAAAGGCGCCAGCGGCGAGATCATCGCCCTGGCACTGGCCGAGAACCTGGACGCCAGCACCGCACAACGACGGCAGCAATGGCTTAAAAACTGAGCATGTTGCAGTCGGTGTCACGTCGCTGGTGGTTGCTGTTCATCATCCTCGGGGTGATGGGCTTGCACGCCTGGCTGACATGGTCGATGGCCGCGCTGTTGAACGGCATGCAGCCCAACGACACATCTGGCATCAAGCGGATGGAAGCCACGACCATGAGCGAGCTCAAGCTCAGCGATCCACCCGTGGCCGCGCCCTCACCCGCCAAGCCACGGGGCTCCCGCAAAGCCTCCAGCCGACGCCAAGCCAAACCACCCGTCCCGACGGCTTCAGCCCCAGAGCCGACACCACCTGCACCGGATGAAAGCGCCAGCGCGCCCCGACTCATCGAGACGGGCGTGGCCGTGGCCGAGGCCAGCAGCTCCCCCGAGCCAGCTGCCTCTGAGCCCACGCCCGTGGTGTCATCGGCCAGCGAGCCCAGCACGGCCAAGGGCCCGCCCTTTGTCTGGCCCTTGGCCACCCGGGTCAGCTACAAGGTGCGAGGCTATTTCCGGGGCGATGTGCACGGCCATGCCAAGGTGGAGTGGGTTCGGCAAGACCTGGACTACCAGGTTCGGGTCGACACCACGATCGGACCGAGCTTTGCACCCATCGGCTCCTGGAATCTGATCAGTGCGGGGACCATCACCCCAGAGGGCCTGTCCCCCAAGCGCTTCGAGCAAATCAATCGCTTGCTGATCAGAACATCGCCGCCGCGCACCGTGGTCTTCAATGAAGAGAGCGTGGTGCTGGATTCAGGAGAGCAATTGCAGCGCACCCCGGGCATGCAGGACGCGGCCAGCCAGTTCATCCAACTGGCCTACCAGTTCATCATGCAGCCGGACTTGCTGCGCCCAGGCAACACCATTTACATCCCGCTGGCCTTGCCCAAGCGCGTGGAAACGATCGCCTACGACGTGATCGGCGAGCAAATGCTGGACACGCCTGTTGGCAAGATCCCCACCTTCCATGTCAAGCCACGCAAGATGTCCACCGAAGGCGGCGTGCTGCCCGTCGAGATCTGGTTTGCGCCTAGCCTGCAGTATCTCCCGGTGCGCATCCTGGTCAGGGCGAACGACAAGACCTACATGGATCTGCAGATGGAGCGCGCCCCGGAGCAGGCACCCGCCGAAGCAGCATCGGCATTGCCCTCACTCCTTCCCTGAAACCAGACTCAGGAAGCGCCGCCCACCTTGGCCGTGGCCTTGGTCAAGCGCTGCTCAATGACGTTGACAGGCGCGGCAGAGGGCAAGCGGGTGCCATCTTCAAAGAACATGGAGGGCGTGCCATTCACGCGCAGCTTCTGCGCGAGTGCGTTGTTGCGTTGCGTGGGTGTGGCGCACATGCCAAAGGCCTTGGGCGGCTCGGTGTTGGAGAGCATCCAGTCACGGTAGGCCTGCGTGCGGTCTTTCACGCACCAGATGTTGTTGGCCTTGACCTTGGAGTCGTCGCCGAGGATGGCCACCACGAAGGTGTAGACGGTCACGTCCTTGACCTGCTGCAGGTCTTTTTCAAGGCGCTTGCAATAACCACAGTTGGGATCAGCGAACACCACCATGCGGCGCTTGCCGTTGCCGTTCTTCCAGACCACGGCATCCTTGAGCGGCAGGCTGGCGAAATCGATCTGGTTGATCTCGTCCATGCGCTCTTCGGTCAGGTTGCGCTGCGTTTTGGTCTCCACCAGATTGCCCTGGATGATGAACTCACCCTTGGGATCGGTGTAAATGATGTTGTTGCCGGAGCGCAGCTCAATCAAGCCGGACATGGGCGTGGTTTGCGCCGAGTCGATGGGTGGAAAGTCGGGCAGGTTTTGAGTCAACTTTTGCTTGAGCTGCGCCAACTGCGCGGGCGACAACTCGCCAGCCCAGGAGGATGACGCCAACAGCACCAGGCCAGCACCCAAGATGGCCCTCAGCGGGAATTTGAAAACGGAGAGGCGATTCATGGTGACAACCTTGATTGGATTCAGGCGTCAAGCGCGCGGCCGACCAGCCAGCGTTTGACAGGAGACATTTGATCTAACAGAGCCATGCCGGTGTTGCGAAGTTCCCTCAATGGTGCACGATCATCCGCAAACAGGCGCAACAAACCATCGGTGACCCCGGCCATGGCACGGGTTGGCAACTCGCGCCGGCGGGCGTAACGCCGCAGCAAACGCTCGTCACCAGCCGTGCGCCAAGGCTCGAGTTGGCGCGATTCGGTCAGTGTGGATACCAGCGTATCGACATCGGCCAGCCCCAAATTGAGCCCCTGGCCTGCCAACGGGTGAAGCTGGTGGGCGGCATCGCCCAGCAAAACCCAAGCTGGGCCGCTCCAGCGCTCGGCCTGCGCCAAGGCCAAGGGCCAGGCCGCCACGTGAGACGTCAAGGACAAGGCGCCCACTGTGGCGGATGCGCCTGGATCAACCTCGTCAAGAGCCTGCCGCAAGGCAGCTTCGAATTCGACCGGAGCCAAGGCCATGACCTCTTTGGCCCGCGCCTGGGGCAAGGACCACACCAGGCCATACGACGAGCCCGGCACAGGATCGTGAAACGGCAGCAAGGCCAGCACATCGGGCGCGCGAAACCACTGGCGGGCCACACCCTGGTGAGGCTGGGTGCTGCTCAATCGCGCGGCCACGCCCCAATGGCCATAGTCGGCCTTCGTGAAGTCCACGCCCAAGGCTGCGCGGGTGGCCGATTGTTTGCCTTCGCAAATGGCCAGCAGGTCGGCATCCACCGGGGGGGCGCCCTCGGTCAAAGGGGGCACCACGGTGACATGCGGGGCGAACTTCAAGGCCTCGCCCAGCAAGCGCTCCAGGGCGGCCGCGTCCACGATCCACGCCAGCTCTGAAACACATTGCTGCCAGGCCGAGAAAGCCAGGTGCCCGCGCCCATCGCCCCGAATCCGCATATCGTGCACCGGTGTGGACGCCGATTGCAGCCCGGGCCAGATGCGCAGCCGCTCCAATAAAGCGACAGAGCGGGAATTCAAGGCATAGGTTCGAATATCCTCGGCCTTGGCCTGACCACCTTGTTCAGCGCATGCCCAGGCCACACGCCAGCCGTTGCTGGACAGCGCCAAAGCAAGGCTGCGGGCCACGGCACCCGAACCGCTGACACACACGTCGAATTTTTTGATCGTCATCTAGGGATTCTAGGTAATCCAATGGGCGAAACATCAAGTCAACATCAAGTGTCGGGTAAGTGACATTTTTTGACCGATGAACAGGGATACGCATTGGATCAAGTGAAACAGCCTGAACCGCCCGGCGAAATGCGCCGCGACCGGTTTTTGTCTTTGATTGAACGAAAGACCGCGCTGGGGTTTTACCTCATCGCGGCGGTCGCCTGCCTGCTGGTTTGGGGCAGTGAATTGCTGGCTGGCATCAGCACGCCACACGACCGTTGGGCCCAACCGGTCCTGGCCTTGCTGATGTTCTGGATGTGGGCGATGTTGCGGCGCAACCCACAGTCGCTGATGTTCACGCAACGCGTGGTAGTGGCTGGGGTGTGCCTGTACTTCGTGGTGGGCACGCTCAGCGTTCTGATCTTCAACCAGCAACCGGCCTCGCCTTACTGGATCGCCACCAATTTCCAATGGATGCCCGTGGTGGCGTTGCTGATGCACATTGCGTGGCCCTGGCGCTGGGCGGTCGGCCTGTCCATCGCACTGCTGGCGCTGGTGGCCATCCCAGCCTGGGTGCTGGAAGTGGGGGCGCAAGACCAGGTCTGGTCAGGCGTGGTCAGGTCCCTGGTGGTCAATGGCGTGCTGATGCAGATCACTTTTCTGGTCAGCCTCCTGAGCGTCACTCGGCTCAAGCATGGTGTCAGCCTGGTGGTGGCGGGCGATCCCCATGGCCCCACCGATGCCCGCGATGCGCTGAATGCCTGGGTGCAGGAACGCACGTCCGAGCTGGCACAGGCCCGAGACACGGCGGAAACCGCGTCCTTGGCCAAAAGCCGCTTCCTGGCGGTCATGAGCCATGAACTGCGCACGCCTTTGCACGCCATGCTGGTCTCGGCCGATCTGCTGGCCGACCACCCCGAGCGCGCCCGCGACCCGCGTGATGCGCTGCTGATCCAAACCATCCACAGCAGCGGCCAGCACTTGCTGACCTTGATCGACCAGGTGCTGGAGCTGTCGCGCATCGAGTCGGGCAAGGTGGAGCCCGTGCTGGCCCCGCTCGACCTGTCGGCGATCGCGGACAAGGCGCTGTCGGCCGTCTCCCCCCAGGCCACGGTGAAGGGCCTGGAGTTGCGGCGCCATGTCAGCCCCAGCCTGGCCCTGAACCGAATGGGTGATGAGTTGCGGCTGACGCAGGTGCTGATCAACCTGCTGGCCAATGCCATCAAGTTCACCGACCGAGGGCACGTGTCGCTCAGCATGGGCCCCAGCCCCGCCAAGGCCCTGGATGGGGTGGCTGGCGTGCGGCTGTCGGTCAGCGACACCGGCCAAGGCATGTCCCAATCCGAGCAATCGCGCGTGTTCGAGGCCTTTTTCCAGGCAGACACCAACAGCACCCGCACCAATGGCGGTGTGGGGCTGGGCCTGACCATCACCCAGGAACTGGTGGGTTTGATGCAAGGCACGATCAACGTGAACAGCCGTGAGCGCCAGGGCACCCGCATCGACATCGATTTGCCACTGGCGGTATTGGCCGACGACGCGCGCGTGCCTGCGCGGCGGGTCTTGGGCAGGCCCGATCTGAAAGGCACCGAAGTGCTCGTGGTCGATGACGACCCCGTCAACAGCATGCTGGCCGCCGAGGTGCTGCGGGCAGCCGGGGCCACGGTGTTCACCGCCGACACAGGTCCAGCGGCTTTGGCGTTTTTAAGTCAGCACACCCCCAATGTCGTCTTGATGGACTGGCGCATGCCGGGGATGGACGGCCTGGAGGCCACCCGCCGCGTTCGCATGGGCGAAGCAGGCGCTGCGGCACTGGACGTGCCGGTGCTGGGATTGACCGCCAATGCCTTCTCGGAAGACCGCAGCGCCTGCCTGAACGCGGGCATGAACCATGTCCTGACCAAGCCGGTAGACCGCCAGCAACTGCTGGAAGAGGTTGGATATTGGGCAACTCAGTCGGACTGAGCCCGAAGGCACGCGATCGCCGGTAAAATGGGGGGTTATCCACCCTCCAGTCCAGGAACGTCCATGAGCCTCAAATGCGGCATCGTGGGTCTGCCAAACGTCGGCAAGTCCACCCTCTTCAACGCGCTGACCAAGGCCGGCATTGCCGCCGAGAACTACCCGTTCTGCACCATCGAGCCCAATGTGGGCATCGTTGAACTGCCCGACCCGCGCCTGGCCGGGCTGTCGGAGATCGTCAAGCCCGAGCGCATCGTGCCCGCCATTGTCGAGTTCGTCGACATCGCCGGCCTGGTGGCGGGCGCCTCGCAAGGCGAAGGCCTGGGCAACAAGTTCCTCTCGCACATCCGCGAAACCGACGCCATCATCAACGTGGTGCGCTGTTTTGAAGATGACAACGTGATCCACGTGGCCGGCAAGGTCGATCCGATCTCGGACATCGAAGTCATCCAGACCGAGCTGTGCCTGGCCGACCTGGGCACGGTTGAAAAGAGCCTGCACCGCTACAACAAAACCGCCCGCTCCGGCGACAAGGAAGCGGCTGCCCTGGTCAAGGTGCTGGAGAAGTGCCAGGCCGCGCTGGACCAGGCCCAGCCCGTGCGCTCGATTGCTTGGACCAAGGAAGAACTGGTGCTGGTCAAGCCGCTGTGCCTGATCACGGCCAAGCCCGCCATGTTCGTGGGCAACGTGGACGAGAGCGGTTTCGAGAACAACCCTTTCCTGGACCGCCTGAAGGAATACGCCGCCAAGCAGAACGCCCCGGTGGTGGCCATTTGCGCCAAAACCGAAGCCGAGCTGTCAGAGATGAGCGACGAAGACCGCAGCATGTTCCTGGCCGAAATGGGCCAGGACGAACCGGGCCTGAACCGCCTGATCCGCGCGGCCTTCAAGCTGCTGGGCCTGCAAACCTACTTCACGGCGGGCGTCAAGGAAGTGCGCGCCTGGACCATCCACGTGGGTGACACGGCCCCTCAGGCGGCTGGCGTGATCCACACCGACTTCGAGCGCGGCTTCATCCGGGCGCAAACCATTGCTTTTGATGACTTCATCGCCTTCAAGGGCGAGCAAGGCGCCAAGGACGCGGGCAAGATGCGCGCGGAAGGCAAGGAGTACGTCGTCAAGGATGGCGATGTGTTGAACTTCCTGTTCAGCAGCTGAACGAAAAAGCGACTTCAAAAGGCCTTTTGGAACCCCTTGAAGTCGCCAGGCAAATGCCGCAAGACATTTGCCTCATTGATTCATCCCGGCCGCGAATCAGCGGCTGCGGCGCCTCAGCGACAGCCCGATGACGCCCAAGCCTGCTGCCAACAGCGCGTAGGACTGGGGTTCCGGCACAGCCGTCGTGCTGTACCACAAGGACGAGTCAGCGCCGGAGATCCCCACGCCTTGAACGTGCGCAGCAAAGTGCAACGTATCGAGGCTTTGCTTGGCGCCCACCCACGTCCAATTCACCGACTCGTTGTCGGTCAGGCGTGCCTTTTTGGGCCCGGTCAGATCGAAGCGAAAGTCGAACACGCCGCCAGGACCGCCGCCATTGGCGATTGCCACGGGAGCATCGCCCACGATGGACGAGATCGAGCCAGTCTGAAGACCGTCTACCGCGATGGCGCCCAAGAACGAATCCGGGCCCAGCAGATCAAGCCCAGCGGCGGACAACGAAAAATTGAGGTCATTGCCACTCTGGGTCACGGTCAGCGTGGCCAGACTGGGCGTCAACGGACCATTGCCCGCCAGCAAGGTGCCAAAAGTGAAGGTGGCTGCATGGCTGCCTGCCGCAGCCAGTGAAACCGCCGCCGCCATGAGCGCCGTGCGCGCTGCTCGTTTGAAGTTCATCATGATCCTCTGAGACTCGAAGTTGGTGATCGGTGTGTGCTTGAGGCACGTTGTGAATTTATCTATACGAAGCCTGTTCAACCATGTGTTAATAAGCGTTCAACGGCACCCATGATCAGGGGGAACTGCACGCTTCACAGGAGCTCCTTCAGGGGTTCATCCAGGTGGTTGGGTAAGCCCAGTTTGCGCAGCAGCATTGCGGCATCCAACGGCGATTTCACCTTCATGTCATTGTCAAAATAGCAGTGGATGTCGCGGTGCGCGCGCTTCGGTGGCGCAAGCTCTTTCTCGACGAGGTGAGCATCCCTGGGCTGAGCACCCTTCGACCAGGCGACGATGCGCTCGGTCCAGCGGGCCAGGGCGTGGTCGGTGTAGCCGCTGGCATAGAGTTCGACGTCTCCGTGCAGGCGCAGGTACATGAAGTCGGCCGTAACGTCTTCCAGATAAGGCCATTTGCCCGCAGTGTCGGCCACCACCAGGGCCACACGGTGGTGGCGAAGCATCTTGATGAACGCCGGATCTGCAAAACTCTCGTGGCGGATTTCAATGGCGTGGCGCAAGGGCCTGTTCGCATCGATCTCCAGGCTTTCACGCTTGGCCATGAAGGTATCGCGCTGTTTGGCCAGCTTTTGGGCCGCCTCGGTGTCATGCGGAAGATCTTCCAGAAACGCTTCCATCAAATCAGCGTCAAAGCGAAAGCTGGGTGGAAACTGCCAAAGCA
>Ga0209841_1000159_pt1 | contig 16165 bp, 16 predicted proteins | sample GWRWT4_30Apr14_FD_187185 | JGI IMG/M metagenome (GOLD analysis project Ga0209841, IMG submission 187185) | Sand microcosm microbial communities from a hyporheic zone in Columbia River, Washington, USA - GW-RW T4_30-Apr-14 (SPAdes) (version 2) | ecosystem: Engineered > Artificial ecosystem > Sand...
AATGGCGGCCAAACCGGCCAATATCAAGGCTACGCTGCCGGAAGCCAGGCCATTCAGGCCATCGATGATGTTGATGGCGTTGGTCATGCCGCCCACTGCGAAGCAGGTGAACGTGAAGGAGATCAAGCTGAATTGGATCAGGTAGTCCAGGCCCGGCGTGTCCAGTTTGACCAATTGGGCATCAAGCGTCCAAAAGGCCAGCGCGGCCGAGGCAAAGGAAGCGATCAGCCGGGTTTGGATACTGACACGCTTGGTGAAATCTTCCAGCAGTCCGGCCAGGAAAGCGGGCAGGCTGCACAAGAGAAGGGCCAGGATTTGGGGCGCCAGCGGTTCATTGATCCAAAGAGCCCCCAGACCGCCGACCAGCAGGGCTGAAAACACGGCCAACCCTCCAACACGCGGTACAGGACGGCCGTGGATTTTTTGAATCCCGTTCAAATCATGATCAAGCGACAACCAGCCATGCCAGCGTTGTGTCATGACCAACGCAAGGCAGCCAAAAAACGCCGTGGCAAAAACTGCCAACAGTACCAATACCCCCGGATTCCACATTTTTTATGTCCTGTTTTGAGAGCTCTCTGGACTGCAAGAGCAGGGGAATTCTAGTAAGGGTAAATGACAGGCCTATAACTTAATTTACAGGCCGTCGTTATCCAGCAAGTCTTCCGTGGTGGGCTTCACTTCAACCCGAAACTGCTCACTCGCCCAAGCCCCCAAATCAATCGCCTTGCACCCTTTGCTGCAAAACGGCCGATAAGGGTTGTCGGTCCGGTAAGGCGCCATGTCCCCACACGAGGGACAGCGTACAAGTGGTTCACTCATGTCTCAAAAACTCAAGCGCAAAGGGTCAATTCAAAAGCCGCGTCAATGTCAGAGGCCAGTTTCAGCTTACCCTCGATGTCCTGCCGCATCAAGCGAATGGCCACCATGAGACGATTGCCACTGATCTCAGGCACCAAGCCCATGCCGGGGTCAATGCGCAAGCGCAGCAGCAAAAACGGCTTGTTCTCTTTCAGGCTCTGTTGGTAAGTGCCTGCAGGCGCCGCCACCATGTGCGGGTGCCCCGTGTCGCGCAGCAGGCTGAGCATCAACTTCAATGCCTCCGCCAGCGGGGTGAGGGTGGCCACCCACTGTTGTAAATCGGCCTGCCGCTTCTGCGCCGCTTCGTGTTGCCACGCAAAGTAAGACGGCAGATCAAACTCGCAGGTGCCACCGGGAATGCTGATGCGGCTGCGGATGCTCATCAGCCAGTCGTTGCTGGCCAAGGTTTGTCCGGCTTTGCCAGGCACTTGCTGCAAGGTGTGGTGGGTTTGTTCGATGCGGCCCAGCACCTGGTCCAGCACAGCTTCCTGAATGGCAGGGTTGCCACGCCAGCCCATGAATTGGGATCTGAAGCGGTCCAGCTCTTTGAGCAGATCGGCCTTGAGGTCGGCCCGCGAGGCCACGTCCATGATCTCGAAGATCGTGCCCAGGGCGTAGTGGTGGTCGGTCGGGTGCTCGCGCCACATCAGCAGGATCAGGCGGTTGAACAGATGTTCAAGCCGCAACATGGTGCGGATGCTTTCGTTGAAGGGATATTCGTACAGAATCAACGCGCCACCTGAGCTAAGTTGGGACACCAGCAGTCAAGCGTGATTGTTCCACAGGCGCCAGACCTTCTGGACCTCTTGCCTTAATTCATCCAGGCTCAAGCCGTCATTGAAAATCACCTGGTCGGCCACGGCCAGGCGCATCTCGCGCGTTGCTTGCTGCGCGATGACTTTTTCAACCGCTTCACGTGTCCAGCCCGAGCGCGCCATCACGCGGGCAATTTGCGTTTCAACCGGGCAGTCCACCACCAGCACGCTGTCGACCTTTTGCTTCCACCGCGTGCCTGATTCGGCCAGCAGCGGCACGTCGTAGACGACTATCTGGTCGGGCTGGGCATGGCTGGCATGCAGGTCGGCATGTTGGCCGATCAAGGGATGCAGGATGCCTTCCAACTGGATCAGGGCTCCTGGATCGGTGAAGGCCAATTCGCGCATGCGGGTGCGGTTCATGGCGCCGTGGGCGTCAACGAAATCCGGGCCGAATTGCCGATGGATGTGGGCGATGGCCGCCCCGCCTGGCGCCGTGAGGGTGCGTGAAATGGCGTCCAGGTCAACCAGGTGGGCGCCCAGGTCCACCAGCATCTGGGCCACGGTGGATTTGCCGCTGCCAATGCCGCCGGTCAGGCCGATTTTTCTCAGGCCCAGCCCAGCCATCCCAGCACCCGCTCTGGCCCTGCCAGCATGACCACCAGGCCTGCGCCGCCCAGAAACGGGCCGTAGGGAATGTAGTGGCCTTCGCGCAGGGTGCTGGACAGCTTCATGCCGATGCCCACGATGGCGCCAAGGATTGACGAGGCCAGCACCACCGGCAGCACCATTTGCCACCCCAGCCAGGCGCCCAGGGCCGCCAGCAGTTTGAAGTCGCCGTAGCCCATGCCTTCTTTGCCCGTGGCCAGCTTGAACAGCCAGTACACCGACCACAGAGAGAGGTAGCCAGCCACGGCACCCCACACGGCTTGGCTCAAGGGCAGGGTCCAGCCCAAGGCTGCGGCGATCAAGCCCGCCCACAGCAAGGGCAGGGTCAGGTCATCGGGCAGCAGGGTGGTGTCCCAGTCAATGGCTGATGCCGCCACCAGCACGGCCACAAACCCGCACCACAGCAAGGTGGTGGGCTGGGCGCCAAAACGCCAGCCACAGGCGGCGAACAGCAGCGCGGTGAGCAATTCGATCAAGGGGTAGCGCACGGAGATGCGGGCGCTGCAGGCGGAGCACTTGCCGCGCAAGACCAGCCAGCTGACCAGAGGGATGTTCTCGTGCCAGCGGATGGTGTGGCCGCAAGAGGGGCAGCGTGATGCGGGCTTGGACAGCGTCAGCGGTGCAGCGGTGTCTTCTTCTTTGGTGGGCAACTCCAGCATGGCCGCGCTGTCGGCACGCCATTGACGCTCCAGCATCAGCGGCATGCGGTGGATCACGACGTTCAGGAAGCTGCCGACGCACAGGCCCAGCACGGCCAATCCCCAAGGCGTCGTGAGGATGGCCAACAGTTCATGAAACTGCATGGGCCTTTAGACCACCTGGCCGAGTTTGAAGATGGGCAGGTACATGGAGACCACGATGCCGCCAATGATGCCGCCCAGGATCACGATGATGAAAGGCTCCATCAGGCTGGACAGGGCCTTGACGGCCTCATCAACCTCTTCTTCGTAGAAGTCGGCGGCTTTGCCCAGCATGTGGTCCAGCGAGCCCGATTCTTCGCCGATCGAGGCCATCTGCAGCACCATGACGGGAAACAGGTTGGCGGATTGCATGGAGGTGGTCAGGCTGGTGCCGGTGGACACATCACGCTGGATTTGCTCGGTGGCTTCGGCGAACACGGCATTGCCGGCGGCGCCACCCACGGAGTCAAGCGCTTCCACCAGCGGCACGCCGGCGGCGAACATGGTGGACAGGGTGCGAGTCCAACGGGCCACGGCGGACTTGAACATCAGGCTGCCGAACACGGGCATTTTGAGCAGCAGCCGGTCCATGGTTTTCTGCATCTTCTCTGAGCGCCGCCAGGTTTGCATGAAGAAGTAAACGCTGCCGCCAATGGCGCCAAAAATGGCCCACCAGTATTTGACGAAAATCTCCGACATCGCCATCACGAACAAGGTGGGGGCGGGCAGTTCGGCGCCGAAAGAAGTGAACACCTCCTTGAACGCCGGGATCACGAAGATCATGATCACGGCGACCACCACGAACGCCACCACCAGCACGGCGATGGGGTAGGTCAGGGCCGACTTGATCTTTTGCTTGATCGCGATGGTTTTTTCCTGGTAGGTGGCCAGGCGTTCCAGCAGGGTTTCCAAAATACCGGCGGCTTCACCGGCTTCGACCAGGTTGCAGTAAAGGGCATCGAAATACAAAGGGTGCTTGCGGAACGCGGCCGACAAGCTGGTCCCGGTTTCCACATCCTGACGGATGTCGTTGAGCAATTTGGTGACGCGGGGGTTCGTGCTGCCCCGGCCCACGATGTCGAACGATTGCAGCAAGGGCACGCCAGCGCGCATCATGGTGGCCAGCTGGCGCGTGAAGATCGAGATGTCTTTGGGTTTGACGGAGCCACCACCTTTGGTGCGGCGCTTCTTGACCTTCTGCACTAGGATGCCTTGGCGGCGCAAGGTGGCGCTGACCACGGCCTCACCGGCCGAACGCATCTCGCCGCGCACCACCTTGCCGTTGCGGTCCTTGCCTTCCCATTCGAAGACAAATTCTTGTGCTTTAGAGGCGGTTGCCGTGGCCATGTGGGGAACTCCGAGGGCGCGTCGCGCTGATCTGATTTAGTTGACTATTCGTTGGTGACCGAGATCACCTCTTCCAGAGAAGTCATGCCGGCTTTGACCTTGACCAAGCCGGCCTCGCGCAAGTCTCGCACGCCTTCGCGCTTGGCTTGCTCCGCAATATCCATGGCTGTGCCCAGCCGGAGGATGATGCGTTGTATTTCTTCACTGATGGGCATGACTTGGTAAAGGCCAACCCGTCCTTTGTAACCATTGTTGCAACTTGAACAGCCCACGGCCTTGTAGGGGCGCCATGTTCCGTCGATTTCATGGTCTTTGAAACCGGCGCGCAGCAATGCTTCTTTAGGATACTCCGCTGGTGCTTTGCACACCTCGCAAAGTTTGCGCGCTAGGCGCTGCGCCGTGATCAAGATCACGGCGGAGGCGATGTTGAAGGGCGGGATGCCCATGTTCAACAGCCGCGTCAAGGTGGTGGGGGCATCGTTGGTGTGCAGGGTGGACATCACCATGTGGCCCGTCTGGGCCGCTTTGATGGCGATGTCGCCTGTTTCCTGGTCACGGATTTCGCCGACCATGATGACGTCGGGATCTTGCCGCAGGAAGGCCTTGAGCGAGGCCGAGAAAGTCAGGCCCGCGCGGTCGTTCACGTTGACCTGGTTGATGCCGGGCAAGTTGATTTCGGCCGGGTCTTCGACCGTACAAATGTTGACGCCTGGCTGATTCAGGATGTTCAGGCACGAGTACAGCGACACGGTTTTGCCCGAGCCTGTGGGCCCGGTGACCAGCACCATCCCGTAGGGACGGTAGATGGCGTTCATCAGGCGTTCTTTTTCAGCGGGCTCGTAGCCCAGGGCCTCAATGCCCATCTTGGCGGAAGACGAATCCAGGATCCGGATCACGATCTTTTCGCCAAACAGGGTGGGCAGGGTGCTGACCCGGAAGTCGATGGACTTGTTGCCGAACTTGAGCTTCATGCGGCCGTCTTGCGGCACGCGTTTTTCGGCGATGTCCAGCCGCGAGATGACTTTGATGCGCGAGGCCAGCTTGTCCTTGATCGCGATTGGCGGCTGGGTGACTTCGCGCAATTCGCCGTCGACCCGAAAGCGCACGCGGTAATTGAACTCGTAGGGTTCGAAGTGCAAGTCGGACGCTCGGGCGTTGATGGCGTCCACCAGCATTTTCTGCAGGAACTTGACGACCGGGGCGTCTTCCACCTCGGTGGACAGCTCGGCCGCCTCGGGCTGGCTGGGGTTGTTCAGGTCATCGGTGATGTCGAATTCGAAATCACCGGAGGTCAGGGCGTTGAGCTGCTCTTCGGCCGAGGCGGTTTGCCCTTCCAGCAGGCGCGACAGCTTGTCGTGCTCGACGATGACCCATTCTGGCGTCAGCTGGGTGGCGAACTTGATGCGCTCGATGGCTTCCTGGTCGGTCGGGTCGGCGCCGGCCACGAACAGGCGGTTGCCGCGCTTGGACAGCACGACCACCTGGTATTGGGTCGACAGCTTGTTGTCGATCACGCCCTTGGGCAGGCGCTGCAGGTCCACGGCGGCCAGGTCGAGCACGGGCACGGCCAGGGAGGTGGACAGGGTCTGGGCCAGGTCGCTGGCCGAGATGGCGCCGCTGGCCATCAGCGCACTGATGAAACTGCGCTTTTGGTCCTTGGCCGAGCGGGTGAGGTCTCCGGCGGATTTGACGTCAAGCTTGCCGGCGTTGACCAACACGCGGGCCACGCCAGTCAACGATCCGGATCCGGGAGCTTCTACCAGGGTGTTATCGACCATTTAATAAATCATCCCCGATTCAATACCGTCTGTAAACCACAAAAGACCGTTAATCACCTTGGATTATCGCGGTTCAAGCTCAATCGGCAGACTGGATTTTCACCATGCCGGCGTAAAGACCTTGCCTGGCGATCAGTTCTGCATGGGTGCCTTGCTCGACGACTTTGCCTTCGGACATGACGTAGATGCAATCGGCGTTGCGGATGGTGCTGAGGCGGTGCGCGATCAGAATCAGGGTTTTGCTGCCGCGCAGGTCTTCGATGGAGCGCTGGACCACGGCCTCGGATTCAGAATCAAGGGCAGAGGTGGCTTCGTCAAAAATCCAGACGGCGGCGTCGCGGTACAGGGCCCGGGCGATGGCCAGGCGTTGGCGCTGGCCGCCAGACAGGCGGCTGCCGTTGGTGCCGATGGCGGCGTCGATGCCTTCGGGCAAGGTCAGCACGTGGTTCCACAGGTTGGCGGCTTTCAGGCAATCCTCGACCTTGGCGCGGTCCAGGCCCAAAGGGCTGGCATAGGCGACGTTCTCGGCGATGGAGCCTTCGAACAGCACGATGTCTTGCGAGACCACGGCGAAATGACTGCGCAAGCTGGCCAACTTCAGCTGCTCTGTGGGCACGCCATCCAGGGTGATCTGGCCGCTGCTGGGGCAGGCAAAGCGCAACAGGGCGTTGACGACGGTGGTTTTGCCGGCGCCCGATGAGCCGACCAGGGCAATGGTGCTGCCCGGCGCGACATGCAGGTTCAAGCCATTCAGGGCGGGGTTGGTGGCCCCGTCAAATTGAACCGTCACATCGTTGAAATCGATGCGCCCCTGACTTTTGGGCATCTCGACCGTGCCGGTGTCGGGTTCGGGCGGGGTGTTGAGCAATTCGAAAGCGCCCCCGGCCGTGATCAGGGCGCTGTTGATGGGTTGGAACACGTCCGTCAAATGGCGCATGGGCGAAATCGTCATCAACAAGGCGGTGATGAAGGAGACGAACTCACCCACGGTGGACGCCCCTTTGCTGGCCTGCCACAGGGCCAGGGTCAGGATGATGGACACGCCGATGGCGGCCACGATCTGCGTCAAGGGCGTGACGAGCGAGCTGGTGGCCACTTGCTTCATCGTCATGCGGCGATGCAGAGTGGCTTCTCGGTCAAAGCGCTGCAATTCAAAATCAACGGCACCAAAGGTGCGCACCACACGCCAGGCGCGGGCGTTGTCGTCCACGGTGGTCACCAGCCGCAATTGGGATTGGTACTGAGCTTGCCCCACCTTGTTCAGGCGCTTTTGTACAAGCTTGACCGTCAGGCCCAGCAAGGGCATCGAGATGAACGCGATGACCGTCAGCTGAGGGTTGAGGTAGATCAGGTAGGCGATCAGGAAGAACAAGGTCGAAGCGTCTTTCACGATGGAGACGATCGCACTGCTCATCAAGGTCGAGGCGCCTTGCGGATCACTGATGACCTTGCTGACGGCCACGCCCGGGCTGATGGCCGTGAACAACTTGGCATCGGCCTTGAGCAAGGACCGCATCAAATCGCGGCGCAGGTTCAGCACCATGGTGGATGAGGCGGAGTTCATCACATAGGCGCCGCCGAAGTTGAAGGTGCCACGGACCACGAACAGGCCAATCACTACCACGGGCACCAGCCACAGGGGGTACTTCAGGCCTTCTTGGAAGCCCGAATCGATCAGCTTTTTGAACAAGGCGGGCAGCAGGGGCTCAACCGCCGCGCCCAGCATGAAAAACACCAGGGCCATGCTCAACATGCGCCATTGGGGGCGGGCGTAGCTCAACAACTGTTGAGCGGTTTCTTTCGATTCCATTAAAGCAACTGGTCCAGTGAGGCGAGAACTTCGGTGCGCGATGGTACTTGGCCTTTGCCACCCAGGCTGATGACGCGGCCCGAGCCGGTGACGCCCGCCAGGCCAGGTTCGTGATCGCAGTAGATGCCCAGGGTGGGGCGACCGTGTGCGGCGGCCAGGTGGGTCAAGCCCGTGTCCAGGCCCACGACCAACCGGGCATGCGCCAGGGTGTCGCCAGCTTGGGCCACGGTCAAAAATGGTGGCACCACGCCGCCGCATGCCTGGGCGATGCTCTTGGCGCGCTGTTCTTCTTCGGGGTTGCCCCACATCACGGCAATGCCGAGGCCTTTCTGGCGCAACTGATGGGCGGCGGCAATCCAGTCTTGTTCGGGCCAGAGTTTTTCTGGGCGACTGGCGCAGGGGATCAGTATCGCGTAGGGTTCGGGGCCGGGCGCCCAGGCCTGGGCGTCGGCCCGAAGGCCAAAGTCGGGGGCGGTGGTGGGCAGGGGATAGCCCAGCACTTGCGCTGCCAATTGGCGGCAGCGGTCTACCGCATGCAGGTCGCGGGCCACTTGGGCTTTGCGGCGGTAAAACAGGCTGGCCAAGGGCTCACGAATGCTGTGGCGGTCGTACCCGGCGCGGGGGCCTTGTGCAAAGCAGGCAAACAGGGCGCTTTTGAGCAGGCCTTGCATGTCGATGACCAGGTCATAGCGGTGCAGCGCCATTTCAGCTCGCCAGGTTTTGATGGCCGCTTTGGTGTCGGGGGCCCGCAGGCTTTTGCGCCACTTGCGCCATTGCAGCGTGATCACCCGGTTGACCGCCCGGTGCTGGCTCGGCATGGCGGAGAAGCTTTTTTCCACCAACCAATCGATCTGGACCCCTGGGATCGCCTGGGCGATGTCGGTGATGGCGGGCAGGGCGTGGACGACATCGCCCATCGAGCTGGTTTTGACGATCAGGATGCGCACGGCTTGGATTCAGGCTTCGAACCAGTTGTTCAAACGCAGGCCTGGCAGGCCAGCAAAGTCTTTGGTGTTGCGCGTGACCAGCGTCAGTCCAAGTGCCATTGAAATGGCCGCGATTTGCCCGTCAACGAATGGCAAGGGGGCGCCACACTGTGCGCGCGCACTGCGCAGCTCGGCATGGATGCGCGCAGCCGCTGCATCGTAGGGCAGCACGGGCAGTGCACCGACCACGTTTTGTACATAGTGGCCGATGGCGTCTTTGCGGTGCCCCTCGGGCATGCGCAACCACCCAAAGCGCAACTCATGCCATACAGGCGCAGGAACGCCCATTTCTCCCTCATAGCGAGAGAGGTTGTTCAATACGGTGGCATTGGGTGCGGGGCGCATGGCCTCGGACAATATGTTCGTGTCCAGCAGCCAGCTCAATGAAGTCACCACGAAAAATCACGTCCTTCGCTGAGGTCTCGCGGCGATGTGAAGGCGTTTGATTCATCAAGCGCTTGCGAGTACTGAGCCCGCCAATCGGCCAGCCTGGCGGAAAAACCGGCGCTTGAGCCCGCCAATTGTTGATAGTGGGCCAATGACATCAATACGCCAGCAGCTTGACCGCGGCGGGAGATCAACAAAGGCTCTTGCGCCAACTCTACCCCACGCAATGCTTCGGCGAGATGGGCTCGGGCCTGGGAGAACGGCATGGTTTGCATGGGGAACCCCGGCGGCAATTTGTACATCTTAATTGTACATGATTGGGTGATTTAGCGTGGTTGCCCCTTGTTCTGCTCGGCCACCAACGCAGGGTTGAAGCGCGGGTCGTTGTACATCTTGAACTGGCGGTAAACCTTGAAATAGGCGCGGCCCGCTTGGGTATCGGCGATCAGGGTGTCCAGGCAATCGCCCAGGTCGGCACGTTGCTGCAGCAGTTTTTCGAGTTTGACTTGGCTGCTATTTCGGTGGTTGTCGTCCACATCGGTGCGCAGGGTTTGGGCGCGCATGGCGTGGATCTTGAGCGCCATGATGGACATGCGGTCGATGATGCTGCCGGCGGTTTCACTGTTCAGGCGTGCGTTGGCGGGCACCTTGGACACGGGTGCGTCGGTTTGCGCTGATGCGGCATCGACCAGGCCAAGGTCGGTCAGCAAAATCTCGTCCACACGCTCGGTGGCGTCGTTGCGGGCCTGGTTGTATCTGTCGATCGCGCGCTTGTTCTGGGCGATTTCATCGCCGCTGACGGTGGTGCGGCGGGCCAGGTCTTCTTCGGCCCAAAGGCTGCTGTTGAAGTGGTGATTGGTGCCAATCCATTGCCAGAGCAAAGCGGCGCGGTCATCAGTCGTCGCAGGGATTGGTGGGGCCACTGGTGGGCCGCCTGCGCAAGTCAGGGTGGTGTCGTGCAGGTGAGCGGCTTGCTCGCCCAGGTTGGTCAACATGCTCATCATCAGGCTTGGTTCTTTGAGGGGCCTTGTGCATTACACCGCACGCCGCGAGGGTGCGATTATCGTGGCTTGGGGTGTTTTGGAAGGCATGACATCAAAGTGCTTCGGCACAAAATACAGCGGGGGTGGAAGCATGGCGCGCATGCGTACTGTCCATCCCCTTGACTTTGCGCGGCTGAAAAGGGAGTTGGGTCGCATGCCCACTCGCGATCGTGCGAAGTACCGCAAAGACCTTCAGCAGGCCGATGCTGTGGTGGCACTGGTGGATGAGTACCTGCCGCATTTGATGAATCATTGAGTTTGTGTGGCTCTTTGTCAGTTCGGCATGGACATGAAAAGGCGCTGCTCGGGCCTTGTTGCTCGGTCACCGACGCAGGTTGAAGAAGTCCGGGCGTTCGTCCAGTTCAACGCGCATGGCGTGGATGATGAGGGCCCTGATGGGCATGCGGTCGATGATGCTGGCCGCTGGTTCGCTGTTGAGGCAGGCATTGGTCGGCACTTTTGACACGGGGGCGTCGGAGGCAGCATCGACCAGGCCGAGTTCGGTCAGCAGGATCTCGTCTACTCGCTCAGTGGCATCGTTGCGGGCCTGGTTGAAGCGGTCGATGGCGCGTTTGTTTTGAGCGATTTCTGAGTCGCTGACGGTGGTGCGGCGTGCGAGGTCTTCTTCGGCCCGAGGCTGCTGTTGAAGAAGCAGTGATCCAGTGCCATAGCAGGGCGGGGCGGTCGTTGCCTTGTGCCGCGCTGATAGCGGCAACGGGCGGTCCGCTTGCAGTGATCAGGGTGATTCATGCAGGCGGCTGGTTTGCCTGCTCAAATCGGTCGATATGCTCATCGGTCACAGGGCGTTCGGGTTCGAAGGCGCGATTATCGACCATGCTGGTGGCATGATGGCGGCCCTTGTTCGGAATGAAGCGGTCGGCCGCCGGTGTAGCGGCGCACGCAAGAACCATGATCCATCTGTTCACACGATTCGCCGACATGGTGCGGGATGCCAATGCCCGGCGCTTGCGCCGCCGCAGAGCGCCCGCGCGTCTGGCCTATCAGCAATGGGTGTTGGAGAACGATGACCCGACCCCAGAGCGCCTGAAGGCGTTTGCCGAGCGCTACCAGCGCTTGGTGCACCGGCCGCTGATCTCGGTAATCATGCCGGTGTACAACGCCGACCTGAAATGGCTGAACCAGGCGATCGAATCCATCCTGGCGCAGGTCTACCAGGAATGGGAGTTGTGCATTGCCGATGATTGCTCGCCGAAAAGCGAGGTCCGGCAGGCGCTGTCCGCGTTGTCCCTGAAAGATACGCGCATCAAGGTCGTGTTCCGCGCCAAGAATGGCCACATTTCGGCCGCTTCGAATTCGGCCATCGAACTGGCCAGTGGCCCTTTCCTGGCACTGATGGACCAGGACGACCTCATCACGCCTAATGCATTGCTGGAAATGGCCGAGGCCATCGGGCAGCACCCCGAGGCCGGTCTGTTTTACTCAGACGAAGACAAAGTCGACGAGGACAATCTTCGCGAGAGCCCAACCAAGAAGGGCGGCTGGGATCCGGAGCGGCTGCGGATCCACAATTACATCTCGCACCTGGGGGTATACCGAACCGAACTGGTCCGGTCGCTGGGCGGCTTCCGGGTGGGGCTGGAGGGCGCGCAGGACCACGACCTGGCATTGCGGTGTTCGGAGCATTTGACGCCGGCGCAGATCGTTTACGTGCCGCACATCCTCTACCACTGGCGGATGCACGCGCAGAGCACGGCGTCTTCCAGGCGGGCCAAGCCCTATGCAGTCACCGCCCGGGAGAAGTGCATTGCCGATCACAAGAGCCGCATGGCGATCAAGGTCTAGGGGCGCCGTCCAAATGCAAGCATCTTCGGGGTCTTGGGTGGGCGGAAATTGGTCGAGCTTTTTCCGGCAGGAAAAGAAGTGGCGCAAAGCGGTGCTGGCTGAGGTGGCCAGGCGCGAAGCCCCGCCCGTGGTCAGCGCGAAAAAGTCGAGGTCGATCGTCACCAAGGGCTTGCTGGCCTCTTGTTTTCCGAGCCACTGGCAGCGCACGGCCGGAAACTACGTGTTCATGTCCTTCGGGAAGAATCAGATTGTCGAGCAAACCAGGGCGCATACCCAGGTGCCCATCATTTGCCCCAACAGCAAGGCGCGCAATATTATCCGTGGAAATTCCCTGGCGGAATTGGAGGCTTTGTATCAATTGATCCACGTGCCTGATTTGTATGCCAGGTTTTGGCGGAAATTGTTTTTGAGGATGTTGCTGGGCTGGGTTTCAAGGAATTCAAAAGCTTTGGCTGGCCAAGTTTTCATCACTAACCATGATTATTATGGCCAGAATGCCATCTTGGTTACTTTGTCACAATGGATGCCATTGAGAATTGTGGGTTTACAGCATGGTTTGCTGCGCCACGAGTATTTGTCGTCGTCCATCTACCCGGGTTACCGCAACCAGCTGGAAGCCGTGTACAGCCAAGCGTATCAAGACATTCTGAAGGCGGCCAAGCGCCCGGGGACATGCCTGCCCATCCTGGGTGCGCCTTTTGACGTAGGTAATGCGGTGGGTGCGGGTGCGGCCCCGGTTAAATCGGCTTTATATTTCATCAGCAGCGATGATTTGCGCCTCAAGGAAAGGCGTGGCGCCATTGATGGTATTTTTCAGGTGTGCCAGACGCTGGGGGTGGATTTTTATCTCAGGCCGCACCCTCAGGAACTGGCCAGCCTGGAGGATTTGCCATTTTCCTTGGCGCTGGGCAGCAAGGACGAAGTGTTCCGGTTGAATGCCTCGAAAGTTGTGTTCGTAGGCTATTACTCCACGTTCTTGTACGAGGCCGCCTTGCGCGGTTTTCGGACCATCTGGATCACCCCCTCTGCCGACCTTCACAAAGCGGATGCATTTCCCGAGATCAGGGGTGTGCCCAATACATTCATCCAATCACGGACCGCATTCGATCCGGAGTGGCTGAGAACAATCTTCGCTGAAGAAGCGGTGGCCATCGCGCATGACCCGGTGGGGCCGAGAATGGCGCGGCTTTTGCAACAGGTTGCCGAGCATGGCAGTCTGCCGGTTGGGTGCAACAAAAAGTAAGGCGGTGTGGGGTGGCGAAGCCCTCGCTGGGGGCGTGGAAGAGGTCGGCGTTACAATGGAGGCCAATGCACCGGTGGGTCACATGCCAAGCCATGGCATGGCAGATTTTCGGTCTGAATATTAATACCATGCTGAATAATTCATCCATTCTGATTACTGGCGGCACAGGTTCTTTTGGTCACACATTTGTGCCGATGACCCTGAAGAAATACAACCCACGTCGCCTGGTTATTTTCTCTCGCGATGAAATGAAGCAGTGGGAGATGGCCAAGCTTTACAAGGATGACGAGCGGGTACGCTTTTTCATCGGCGATGTGCGTGACAAGGACCGGCTGGCGCGCGCACTGAAGGGGGTTGATTTTGTGGTCCATGCCGCAGCCACCAAGATCGTGCCCACGGCCGAGTACAACCCCTTCGAGTGCGTGAAGACCAACATCAACGGGGCCATGAACCTCATCGATGCCTGCATCGACCAGGGCGTCAAGCGCGTGGTCGCCTTGTCGACGGACAAGGCCAGCAGCCCGGCTAACCTTTATGGCGCCACCAAGCTCGCCTCGGACAAGCTGTTCATCGCGGGCAACTCGTACAGCGGCACGCAGGACACGCGCTTCGCAGTCGTGCGCTATGGCAACGTCATGGGCTCGCGCGGCTCGGTGATCCCGTTTTTCCTGACGCAGGCGGGCAAGGGCGTTTTGCCGATCACTGATGAGCGCATGACCCGTTTCATGATCACGCTCGAAGAGGGCGTGGACCTGGTCTGGCACGCTTTCAACGACATGAAGGGCGGCGAGATCTACGTCAAGAAGATCCCTTCCATGAAGGTCACCGACATCGCGCTGGCCGTAGCGCCCGATGCCAAACACGAGGTGGTTGGCATCCGCCCTGGCGAAAAGCTCCATGAGCAGATGATCGGCGCCGAAGACGCGCCCCACACCTACGAGTACGACTCGTACTACAAGATCCTGCCCGCCATCCACAACTGGAGCCAGGACGTGGCCCGCATCAATGGCGGCCAGCCTGTGGCTGCGGATTTCACCTATTCATCCGACAGCAACCCCGAGTGGATGAGCGTCGAGGGCTTGAGCGCCTGGATCGAGCAAAACCGCGACTCGATCGGGAAGATCTGAACCCATGATTCCCTACGGTCGCCAAGACATCACGCAGGCTGACATCGACGCGGTCGTCGATGTGCTGCGCTCGGATTTTTTAACGCAGGGCCCAGCCGTCCCGAGGTTCGAGCAGGCGGTGGCCGCCTACTGCGGCGCCAAGCACGCGGTGGCGGTCAACAGCGCCACCTCGGCCCTGCACATCGCCTGCTTGGCGCTGGATCTCGGGCCCGGTGACTGGTTGTGGACCACGCCAGTGACTTTTGTCGCCAGCGCGAACTGTGGTTTGTATTGCGGTGCGCAAGTCGATTTCGTGGACATAGACCCGGGCACCTACAACATGAGCGTGGAGCGCCTGGCCGAGAAGTTGGCCCAGGCCGAGAAGCTGGGCAAGTTGCCCAAGATCGTGGTGCCGGTGCACCTGTGCGGCCAACCTTGCGACATGGCGGGCATCCGCGCCTTGAGCCGCCAGTACGGCTTCAAGGTCATTGAAGATGCCTCGCACGCCATTGGCGGGCAATACCAGGGCGAGCCCATCGGGTCTGGCCACCATAGCGACATCACCATCTTCAGCTTCCACCCTGTCAAGATCGTGACCACGGCTGAAGGTGGCATGGCGGTGACCAACGACGACGAGCTGGCGCACCGCATGGGCCTGCTGCGCAGCCATGGCATCACCCGCGATCCTGCGCGCATGACGCACGACTCCGACGGCCCCTGGTACTACCAGCAGATCGACCTGGGCTTCAACTACCGGATGACCGAGCTGCAAGGCGCGCTGGGCGTGAGCCAGATGGCCCGACTGGATACCTATGTGGCCAAGCGGCATGCCATCGCCGATCGCTACGATGCCGCGCTGGATGGCCTGCCTGTGGTGTGCCCATGGCGGCGCCCTGACAGCTATTCAGGCCTGCATCTGTACGTGGTCCTGGTGCAGTTGGACAAGGCGCGCGCTACCCACCGCCAGGTGTTCGAATCCCTGCGGGAGCAAGGCATCGGGGTGAACCTGCATTACATCCCCGTCCATACCCAGCCGTACTACCAGGCGCTGGGTTTCAAGGCGGGTGATTTTCCGCAAGCGGAGCACTACTACGCGCGCGCTATCAGCCTGCCGATGTACCCCAATCTGCAAGCGGCTGAGCAGGAACAGGTGGTCAGCGCATTGCGCAAGGCAATGTTGGCATGAGCACCCCGATGATCGCCTTGGGCACGGCCCAGTTCGGCATGAACTATGGCATCGCCAACCAATCAGGGCAGGTGCCGTCGGACGAGGTGGTGCGCATACTGGCCTTGGCGCGGAGCGAGGGCATCGACACGCTGGACACGGCCATGGACTACGGCAACAGCGAAACCTGCCTGGGTGAATGCGGGGTGGCTGGTTTCAAGATCATCACGAAGTTGTCGGCGGTGCCGGACGACGCCACCGATGTCGAAGGCTGGGTGCGCGGCAAGGTGCAAGCCTGCCTGCAACGGTTGCGGGTGCCCGCGGTACGCGGTTTGCTGCTGCACCGTCCGCACCAGTTGTCCGGCCCTCAGGGCCCGCAGCTGGCGCGTGCGCTGCAAGGCTTGAAGGCCGATGGCCTGGTTGAACAACTCGGCGTGTCCATCTATTCGCCTGCCGAACTGGGCAGCGTGCTGCAAGCCTGCTCCATCGACTTGGTGCAGGCGCCGTTCAGCCTGGTGGACCGGCGTTTGCA
>Ga0209841_1000160_pt1 | contig 16161 bp, 14 predicted proteins | sample GWRWT4_30Apr14_FD_187185 | JGI IMG/M metagenome (GOLD analysis project Ga0209841, IMG submission 187185) | Sand microcosm microbial communities from a hyporheic zone in Columbia River, Washington, USA - GW-RW T4_30-Apr-14 (SPAdes) (version 2) | ecosystem: Engineered > Artificial ecosystem > Sand...
ATGGCAGGATGACAGGGTAAAGCCAATTGCGATGGGCACCATGCATTATCTGATCCGGCGCCCGAAAGTCGAGTGAAGCCAGCAGAGCCGGCTTTTGAGGAGAGTTGAAGCGTTTGGGTTACGCCTCGCCGTGCGTTTCGATCAAGGCACTGGCAATCGCCTCTTCGGGTGATTTGTCACCCCAGATGATGAACTGGAATACCGGATAAAAGCGTTCACATTCATCGATAGCGACGTCGATGATGGTTTGGGCATGATCCACGCCCAGCAGGCCATTCGATGGCATCAGGCTGCCATGCCGGAACAGCAATATACCATTGGCCGACCACATATCGAAATGGCCCAGCCACAGTTGCTCGTTAATCAGGCCCAGCGCCTTGTAAATGTTATCGTGCTTGTCGCTGGGTACAGTAACGTCGGGTAACAGAATAAGCTGGAGGGCGTTATCCTCCTCACGCCAGATGGCGCGGATCTGGTAACTGGTCCAGCTGCCTTTATATTCGGCAGTTATTTCGTCTTCGCCGTCCAGTTCATAGGACCAGCCGCGGGCCTCGAACAAGGCCGCGAGCATGTCGACGGGTGCTGACTCGTCGCGTTCAAAATGTTCATATTGTTCGTCTGCATCATGCATGCGGTAAAGCGCCCATTATTCTTGCGCGATTCTGCCTTGCTGCGGACTCCCGCGCAAGGGTTATGCGCCGGGAAGCCGAACAAGTCTGTGGGCGGACTGTGGAAAAGTCTTTACTTCTTGGCAGCCGGTTTCTTTGGGGCAGGCTGCGCTTTTGGTGCAGCCTTGGCCGCTGGAGCCGCTTTCAGCCCCGCCGCCGCTTCCAACGCGGCAACACGTTTGGCCAGTGCATCGGCTTCGGCCCGGGCATTGGCAGCAAGCGCCTTGACCGCATCAAATTCCTCGCGGGATACAAGGTCAAGGCCACCGGCCCATTCACGGGCGCGTTCGCGCATACTGGCTTCGGCTTCGCGGCCCATTCCGGCCACAGTGCCGGCGACACCGTTCAAAACTTTGGCTAGATCGTCAAAAATACGCTTTTCGCTTTGCATTTCATTCACTCCGCATCAACCGATCCAGGGGGTTGGATCACAGGTCACGACGCTATTTGGGAAGTCGCAGCCGGTACGTAAAGACTTTCGGCGTCCGGATTGAGCTGGTCAATCTTAAAATTAAGGATCGCAGCAAAGCTTATCCATAGCAGATAAGGCACCATCAACCAGGCAGCAGCCTTGCGAACCCGGCCAAAGGCAAAGGTCGTGGCGATGGCCGCCAACACCATAAAGATGATAATGTAAAAGGCTGTTGAAACCTTATGTTGCCCGAAAAAAATCGGTGACCATGACAAGTTGATGAGAAACTGGACCAGAAACAATCCAATCGCCAATGCCCGGTTTTGGGCACCACGGGCGTGCAACACCATCGCAAAAGCAAGGCCCATTAGAAAATATAAAATGGGCCAGACAACGCCAAACGCCCAACCGGGTGGCTGAATATCAGGCTTTATGAGGGTCTGATACCACATATTTTCAGCAGCAGAGCCGGAAATTGTACCAGACAGGAAACCAAGGAACATGATTACGGGAATCACAAAAAGTGCCCATCGTAAAAGTGACATGCGTAACTGCGAAGCAGATGCAAGCTGGTTCAAGGGAGTCTCCAGACCTATCCGGTGATTCGGGCGAACGCCGTTCCCCCAATTCCTTAGCATCCCGGAAAAATAGAACAAGGCCGCCTACCCCGAAGGACAGACGGCCCGGAACGTGACTTAATGATTCAGCTTTTGCAAAGCCAAATTTATTTGCGTGAACCTGAAAGCCCCATCGAACCAAAAGCGCCTGCCTTTACTTCTCCGGAAATCGCGTCGCCATCGACGGTTGCCGTGCAATCAAGCTTCATCGGCATAGGAACGGTCATGTCCATCGACCAGCTTATCGTGTTTCCATCAACCGAACCGCTGGGGATATCCATCGCACCAAGCCCACCAGCCATCTTGCCAGAGAAGCTTGCGCCATCGCTATTGACGGTCAGTACCGCCTTTTGGTCGCCCATCGGGCTTTTGATCGTTACATCCCAATCGCCATCAACTGATGCCATAATCCTGCTCCTTATTTAACGTTGTTGCTTGCACTGGTGTTAGCAGCTTCGCCGACCATTTCAATCGGCAAACCGAGCGCTTCCAACTGCGGTTTTACTTTAGCTGCGTCACCGACGACCAGCCATGTAATTTTGGCCGGATCGATTTTTGCACGCATTTCATCGTTCAACACCTTTGCGGTCAACGCGGTATATTTGGCCGCAATTGTCTCGGCATAGTCAAAAGGACGCTTGTTCAAACGGTCCGCCTGCATCTGGCCAAGCACGGCCGCCGATTGTTCATAGCTGCCGGGCAGTTCGAGAACATTGCCCTTGATGGTCTTGTCCAGCTCATCAGCGGTAACCGGTTTGGTGCCGTTGAAATTAATAAGCTGGTCCATCAAAACCTTGATCGAAGGACCTGTCTGGTTGGTCTGAACCGGCGCAAACATATAAAATGGTACGCGGTCCTCTGCACCGTTCACCTGCGACCGGACGCCATAGGACCAGCCCTTTGTTTCGCGCAGGTCCATATTGATCCGCGACAGGAAATCACCGCCGAAAATCTCGTTTGCGGCGCGTAATGTCAAAAGGTCGTCCGACCCCCTGGCATCCAGTACATTGCCCGCCATGACCAAAGATTGCGGTGAATTGGGGCGATCAATTAACAGGATCTTGGATTGCGCCGCAGGTATCGCTACGGCAAAATTCTTTGCAGGTGCGGCCGCCGTTGCAGGCTTCCAACTGCCGAATCGTTTTTCAAGAAGCGGCTTTATCTCTTTCAGACTGGTGTCGCCCACCACAAAAATTTCTGCCTTGGACGGGTGAACCCAACCCTGGTGAAAGGCTGATACATCGGCCTTGCTGATCGTAGCAACGGTTTCGGCATAGCCACTGCCGGTTTGCGGGCCGCCATAAGGATGGCCCCTGCCATAGAGAAGCGGCGGCAATGTGCGGACGGCGATGCCCTGCGGCTGGTTATTTTCCGACTTGATTCGCGTTTGTTGCTGCACGCGAACGCGCTCAAGTTCCTTGTCGGCGAAGGCCGGATTTTTGATGACATCAGCCAACAGGTCAAGCGACGGCGCCAGATTGGGCTTCACAGCCCGCAGACTTGCGACGGTCCGGTCAAGCGAGGAATTGACATTCACGTCGGCGCCCAGCTTCTCCTCGGTTTCCGCTATCTGTGTCGAGGTCAGCGTCTTGGTGCCTTCCAGCAGCATCGTCGACATCATCGACGCGATGCCGCGCTTGTCGACAGGGTCAGCGGAATAGCCGGCGTTGAAACTGACCGCGACGCGAACCGTTGGCACGGCGGCACGGCGGGCGAAAAACACCTTTATCCCGTTGGTCAGCGTGGTTTCTTCTACCGTCGGAAAATCCAGTGCCGGTGTACCGCTTGGTTCAGGGAATTTGCTGCGGTCCTGAAAACTTGTTCCAACGGTCCCCGCCATATCTTCACTTCCCGGGGGGCTATAAAATGCAGGGGCTGACAAGGTTCCGGTACGCGATCCGGTTCCCGCCGCCACTTCCTGATAGGCTTCACGCTCGCCCGGTTCGACACGGATTTCCAGCACTGGCCGGGTCAACCATTTTTGCATCGCGGCCTTGACGGTTTGCGGCTTGGTCGCGGCCAAGCGCTCAAGTTCTTTCTTGTAGAAGTTGGAATCGCCTACATAAAGCTGCCCTTCGGCCAGTGCGACAGCCTTTCCGCCAAACCCGCCGACCTGCTCCAGACCATCAATCTGCTGGGCAATAGTGCTGGTCGCGACGCGCTGTACTTCTTCGGCCGTGGGGCCGTTGGCAATGAAATCGGCAAGGATTTCATCCAGCCTTTTGGCGACAGCGTCGGCGTCTCCGCCAGGCTTTACATCGACCTGGATATTTATAGCGCTGCCATGCACAAATGGCAAAAGATAGGCGGAGGTCGAAACGGCACTTTGTTCTTGCCTGACCAAGATGTTATCCAGCCGCGAGCTGGAAAGTCCGCCAAGCGCGCTCATGGCCACATAAAGGGCGTTCGTGTCCGGATCGGCCAGACCGGGAACTATCCAGTTACGATAGATGCGTGTGGACGGAATCTTGTCCTTCATCACAATCTTGATTGGCTTTTCCAGCGTGGGTACGGGTGCGTTCACTGGCGCAACATCCTTGCCGCGCTTGATCGGACCGAACCATTTTTCAACAAGCGGCTTGGCCTGCGCGGCATTGATATCGCCTGCCAGAACCAGAACCGCATTATTCGGGCCATAATGGTCGGTGAACCAAGTTTTCATATCGTCCAGCGATGCCGCAGCCAGATCTTCGAGGCTGCCGATCGTATCATGATGATAAGGGTGGCCGACGGGGAAAAGCGTTTCTGACCGTTTGTAGTCGACCAACCCGAAAGGCTGATTATCGCCCTGACGCTTTTCATTGGAAACCACGCCGATCTGGTTATCAAGCTTCTCCTTGGTTACCGCGTTAAGCAGATAGCCCATGCGGTCGCTTTCCAAAAACAAAGCGGATTCAAGTGCGGTTGTGGGAACCGTCTGGAAATAATTGGTGCGGTCGAGCCAGGTCGTGCCGTTCAGGTCCGTCGCGCCGATCTTTTTTGTATATTCAAAATAATCGCCCGGCGCATTTTCGCTGCCGTTGAACATGATGTGTTCGAACAAATGGGCGTAGCCTGTCTTGCCCTTGGGCTCATTTTTCGATCCCACGCCATACCATATCGACACCGCGACTATGGGCGCCTTGCGGTCTTCATGAACCAGGACGGTCAGGCCATTGGGTAACGTGAATTTTTCGTGCGGAATATTTACCGCCTCAACCAATTTGGAAACCGGCGCGGCATCCTGCGCCAAAGCGGGCGCGGCGGAAATAAGTGCTGAACCGGACAGCAGCAGCGCGAGGGTAAATTTACGAACCATTTTATGCTCCCAAAGCTTTAATATTGGACGGAAAGATAACGGAACGGCGCACAAAGACAATGCGGCAGCCGCACAATTTCGACAAACGGCATTTACGGACGATAACGGCGTTTCGCATTCTTGACAGCATCTGCCCATTCAAAATGTACCGGCTTATACTTGCCGGCAACAAACAGCTTCATCTGGTCGGTATAATGTGGCGAATCAGGGCGCGTTGTCGCGGCTCCATATGGCTGGATTGATTCCGACTTGAGCGCCCCGTCCTTGTCCCAACGCACCAACATGATGAAGCTATCGCCATGACGTACACGCACTTTTTTATCCGCCTGCTCCGGATCCCACATGGTCGTTGCGCGCAACGCATCAGTGCCGCCCAGCATCGCCATATCGACTGCACCACGTCTTAACCTTTGGATGTCGGCAAGCGGCGGATCAATCCGTCCGAACCGAAGCTTAAACTCATCTGTCGCCTCTTTCAGCGTTTTGCGCGCGTCTGGCATCGGGTCACCGCGCCAGTTTGGCCGCGCACCCAAACGGATGATGCGTTCGGCAAAAGCATCGGCAGCACCGCTACCATCACTCGACCAGTCCCATGTCGCCAACAATTTCTGTGCTTTTTCCAAGTCCGGATCATCTTTCAAATCCAGCGCTGCAAATGCGGCCATCCACGCGCCCACCCAGCTTTGTTTGCTGTAAACCGTATCCATCTTAATGGCCAAAAGCTCTTCGGGTGTGATGGATTTGTCGGCAGCAAGCAATTCTGTTGCCCGCAATCCGCGATTGGTCATACCCCGTTCGATGCCGAGATAGGGTGAATAGTCGGATGGCTTCAATTCCGATCCCGGACCTGCGGCCAAAAACGGGTTATTGTTGGCATTTTGGACAAACCCCGATGCCGGATCGACAATCTTGGGATAGCGGTCAAATCCGACCGGGCCATTCCAAAGCGCGGCCGAGGTATCGCCGGGCAGTTCGCCTGTATAATCAAAACCCGGTTTGCGGTCGGGGAACAACGCGTTGTAAATATAAGCAACGCGGCCCGTCTTGTCCGCATAAACGAAATTGGTCGCAGGAATGCCGCCTATGGCCATCGACTTTGACCATTCGGCCCAATCCTTTGCCTTGGTGTTTCTGTAATATTGTTCGACCGCCTTTACGCTGTCGATACCGGCATAACGAACGGCAAACGCACCTTTTTCATTTTTGATTACTGGCCCGTGGATCGATCGGTAGACAGTTTGCGGCACAGGCAGAGTGAACGGCCCAAACTTCACCGGTAACCAAATGCGCTTTGTCTGCAACGTTATCCATTTGCCGTCGAAACGGTATTTATCTCCTGCTTCATTCAGCACCAGTCTGTACACATCCACCAAATCAGGCCGGTTGACGGTGTTCGTCCACCCCAGATTGCGGTTATGCCCCAACAGCACAAAGGGCGACCCTGGAAACAGCGCACCCGCCATGTCCAGCCCTTCACCCGAATGGGTCACAGCCTCATACCACGCCACTTGACCTTCATATGGCTGATGCGAATTGGAAATCAGCCACGTCTTGCCATCGGCCATCCGCTTGGGCGCGATGGCAAAGGCGTTGGAACCGTTCATTTCGGGATCACGCCCGATAGGCGTCATGCGCGCCGCGCTTTCACGCGGTTGCGGCTTGCCCTCGGCCAGCGCGCCAATGACGCTGTCCAGCCCGTAAAAAAACGGTGCGCGTAATACAAAGCCGGTAACAATATCCTGTCCGGTTACCGGAAACAGCTTCGACAGGCGTACCTCTTGCGGATGCTTTTTCGCATAATGATTCAGACCCGCGGCATAGCCTTCGGCAACGGCACGCACTTCGGGGGACAATTCTGTGTAGCGGCGATCCGCAGTTTCCCGCGCGCCGAGAAAGTGCAGGACATAGTCGACCTTCGCACCGTCAGACCCAGCCAATGCACCATAGCGCCCGCGGGTCATCGCGACGACATCTTCGATGGTCGAAAAATCATCCTCGGCATGGGCATAGGCCAGACCATAAGCCGTGTCGGCGTCCGTCTTGCCGTTAATATGCGGAACGCCAAAGGAATCGCGGGCGATTTCAACATCATATTTCCGGGGTGGCGGCGGCGCATATTCCGTTGCGACGAGCGGTTCCCAGACAAGTCCTGCCACTGCAACACTACTCGTCAGCGCCAGCAGCGCCCATAAAAACTTCCGCATTTCACTCTCCTGTACGACGTGACCTTGTATCATCGGCCCGTTCGTTTGATAGTTACGGGCATAACCAAGTTTATGCGAAAGGAAAGTCCTCCATGCGTCGTCCACTCATTGCCCTTGCCCTTGCGACTGCCATAGTTTCGCCCGCGCTTGCCCAGAATGCGACCGTGGGGTCCGGCATCGCGCCTGCCACCGTTGGCAATTCGGCAGGGCGCCCCATCGGGTTTTCAGGAACAGTTCCAGCTGGCGGCGTTCTGGTTATTCCCATGCGGAATGCGTCGATACCGACAGGCATAGTCGATGCCGCGACAACGCAAGCTATTGATGCCGCCATTGCGGCTGCGAAATATGAGGGCAAACAAGGAAGCCTGCTCTCGCTGCGCGGCATAGGCGGCTATGCTCGCATCCTGTTAACAGGCACGGGAGACGAGGGCGACCGGACCGGCAATATTCGCGACGCAGCAGGTAAAGCCGCGCAGGAATTGAAAGACGAAGCCCAGCCTGTAGCGCTGGCGGCGAACCTGACACCGGACGAAGCTGCCGCCGCTTCATTGGGCTTTGCGCTGGGCCAATACCGGTTTGACCGGTACAAGACCGTCGACAAAAAAGCCGCGCCATCGCAGCCTGTAACAATCGTTAGCGCGGACTCCGCGACCGCTGAAGCCCTTTGGAAATCGCGTTATGCTGCCTTGGCGGAGGGCGTCGCGCTCGCCCGCGATCTTGCGACCGAACCTGCCAATGTCATCTATCCCGAAAGCTTCGTCGATCGCGTCCGCGCCGCAATTGGAACCACCGCAAATGTAAAGATCGAAGTGCTTGATGAGGCTGCTATGCGCAAGTTGGGCATGGGGTCGCTTGTCGGTGTGGGTCAAGGTTCGCGGCGCCCGTCGCGGTTGATGCTTGTCGAATATAATGGAGCAGGAACGCAAGCACCGCTGGCTCTGGTGGGCAAGGGTATTACCTTCGATTCAGGCGGCATCTCGCTCAAGGCCGGTGCGGGCATGTGGGCGATGAAGGCCGACATGTCCGGTGCCGCCAATATCATGGGCGCTGTGCTATCGCTGGCCAAATCGAAGGCGCCCGTCAATGTCATAGGGGCAGCTGCGCTGGCGGAAAACATGCCCGGCGGTAATGCCTCGCGTCCCGGCGATGTTGTCCGCACGATGAGCGGCAAGACGATTGAAAATCTGAATACCGACGCCGAAGGTCGCCTCGTGCTCGCCGATGCCAATGAATATGTCATCGCTACCCGCAAGCCAGCCGCATTGGTCAATATGGCCACATTGACCGGAGCGATTGTTGGCGCGTTGAGCGATGAATATGCTGGTCTGTTCAGCCGTGACGACAGACTGGCCGCAAGTCTAAGCAAGGCCGGCAGTGCAACAGGCGAGGAACTCTGGAGGATGCCGCTGCATAAAAATTATGTCGAGGACATGAAGTCAGAAATTGCCGATATCAAGAATGTCGTCGAAGGCGGCGGCCCGGGCGCGGGGCTTGGTGCTACCTTCATCGGCTTTTTCGTCGACAAGGAAACCCCTTGGGCACATCTCGATATTGCCGGTGTGAACTGGTCCGATAAAAGCGGACCCGTGAACCCGAAGGGCGCTTCGGGATGGGGGGTTCGCCTTTTGGACGAGATGGCTCGCACTTGGCGGCCCGAATAAAATTGCAGCGCCACCTTGTGTGGCAAAAATGCAACATTACATCTTTGGAGTGCGCTTCCTAAATGAAGAGTGGGGAAGCTATTGAGAAAGATGGAACGAAGACATGAATCTCGAAAAATTTACCGACCGCGCCAAGGGTTTCCTGCAAAGCGCACAAACCGTAGCCATCCGCATGAGCCATCAGCGGATCAGCCCGGAGCATTTGCTCAAGGCTCTGCTGGAGGATGAACAGGGCATGGCGTCCGGCCTTATCAAGGCCGCAGGAGGCGACGCGGCAACGGCGCTGCGCGACACCGACGCGGCCTTGGCCAAGGTTCCCGCCGTGTCGGGAGGTGGTGCCCAGCAGACACCGGGGCTCGACAATGACGCCGTCCGCGTGCTCGATTCGGCCGAGAAAGTCGCACAAAAGGCGGGCGACAGCTACGTAACGGTAGAGCGCCTGCTGCTCGCTTTGGCCCTTTCCACAACGACTGCCGCGGGTAAGGCACTCGCGGCGGCGGGAGTAAATGCCGAGGGCTTGAACGGTGCGATCAACGAATTGCGCGGTGGGCGCTCAGCAGATACTGCGGGGGCTGAAGACCGCTATGACGCGCTCAAGAAATTTGCCCGCGACCTGACCGAGGTGGCGCGCGCTGGAAAATTGGACCCGGTGATAGGCCGCGACGAGGAAATCCGCCGTACCATCCAGATTTTAGCCCGCCGTACCAAGAATAATCCGGTATTGATCGGGGAACCCGGCGTCGGCAAGACCGCTATTGCCGAAGGTCTTGCACTCCGCATCGCCAATGGCGACGTGCCTGACAGCCTGAAACATCGCAAACTGCTCTCGCTCGACATGGGCTCGCTGATTGCGGGTGCGAAATATCGCGGCGAGTTTGAAGAGCGGTTGAAAGGCGTTCTCGACGAGGTCAAACAGGCCGAGGGCGACATCATCCTGTTCATTGACGAAATGCACACACTCGTCGGCGCAGGCAAAGGCGAAGGCGCAATGGATGCGGCCAACCTTATCAAGCCGGCCCTGGCGCGTGGTGAATTGCACTGCATCGGCGCGACGACGCTTGATGAATATCAGAAGCATGTCGAAAAAGACCCGGCGCTGCAACGCCGGTTCCAGCCTGTGTTCGTGGGCGAACCAACGGTCGAGGACACGATCTCCATCCTGCGCGGCCTCAAGGAAAAATATGAGCTGCACCACGGTGTGCGGATCACCGACGGCGCGCTAGTTAGCGCGGCGACATTGTCCCATCGCTATATTTCCGACCGCTTTCTGCCGGACAAGGCCATCGACCTTATGGATGAAGCGGCGTCGCGATTGCGGATGGAGGTTGAATCCAAGCCCGAAGAAATCGAGAATCTCGACCGACGGATCATGCAATTGCAGATCGAGCGCGAAGCCTTGAAAAAGGAGAGCGATGACGCGTCCAAGGACCGGCTCGCAACACTTGAGAACGAGCTGGCGAATCTGGAGCAGCAATCAGCCGGACTGACGCAGCGCTGGCAGGCGGAGAAGGAAAAGATTTCGGCCGAAGCCAAGATCAAGGAATTGCTGGAAGCCGCGCGCATCGAGCTGGAACAGGCGCAGCGTGGGGGCGACCTCGCCAAGGCGGGCGAGCTTCAATATGGCACGATCCCCGACCTTGAAAAACAATTGGAAGAAGCCGAAGCCGCCGCCGGTAATGCGATGCTGCGTGAAGAAGTAACGGCGCAGGATATCGCCAGCGTCGTCAGCCGCTGGACTGGTATCCCTGTCGACAAGATGCTGGAAGGCGAGCGCGACAAGCTGTTGAATATGGAGGAGCTGATTGGTGGCCGCGTTATCGGGCAAAAAGATGCGGTCGAAGCCGTATCCAAGGCTGTGCGCCGCAGCCGTGCCGGCTTGCAGGACCCGAACCGTCCGCTTGGGTCATTCCTGTTTTTAGGCCCCACGGGCGTCGGCAAGACCGAACTGACCAAGGCGCTGGCGAGTTTCCTGTTTGATGACGACAATGCGATGGTCCGCATCGACATGTCCGAATTCATGGAAAAGCACAGCGTGTCGCGCCTGGTTGGCGCGCCTCCGGGCTATGTCGGTTATGAAGAAGGCGGCGTGTTGACCGAAGCCGTGCGGCGTCGGCCCTATCAGGTCGTGTTGTTTGACGAGGTCGAAAAAGCGCATAGCGATGTCTTCAATATCCTGCTGCAGGTTCTCGACGATGGCCGCTTGACCGACGGACAGGGGCGTACGGTTGATTTTTCGAATACGCTCATCATTCTGACCTCCAATCTGGGTAGCCAGTATCTGGCAGGTCTGGAGGACGGTCAGGATGTTAAAGAAGTCGAACCACAGGTCTTGGAAATTGTCCGCAGCCATTTCCGGCCCGAATTTCTGAACCGTCTGGACGAGATCATCCTGTTCCACCGCCTCGGCGCCGAACATATGGCGCCGATTGTCGAAATTCAGGTGAAGCGGGTACAGAAACTGCTCAAGGACCGGAAAATCGAACTGGCTTTAACCGACAAAGCCAAGGCTTGGCTTGGCCGGGTTGGCTATGATCCTGTCTATGGTGCGCGGCCGCTGAAACGCGCAATTCAGCGTTATTTGCAGGACCCGCTAGCCGACAAGCTGTTGCGCGGGGAAGTACCCGATGGCGCAATAGTCCGCGTTGACGAAGGCGATGGGGCGTTGGCTCTGAACGTTGAGAATGCCACCTCAGGATAGACAAAACCTTTTACAGATTCCAAATCTGGAAGATCCGACAAAAAAGGGCGGCGTCCTTGGTGGATGCCGCCCTTTTTAATATCATGTTACAACGCGCTTATTCGGCGTCGTCGTCCATCATTTCGACAGGGCCGCTGTCCTGGCCCTTGGCGTCAACGTCGCGGTCGACCAGCTCTATGATGCCCATCGGTGCAGCGTCGCTGCCGCGGAAGCCGGCTTTTACGACGCGGCTGTAACCACCGGCGCGGTCGGCATAGCGGGTTGCCAGCGTGTCGAACAATTTGGCGAGCTGCGCGTCGTCCATCAAACGGCTCATCGCAAGACGACGGTTGGACAGGCCACCCTTTTTCGCCAGCGTAATCAGCTTTTCGACATAAGGACGCAGTTCGCGGGCCTTTGGCAATGTGGTCTTGATCTGCTCATGCTTGATGAGCGACGCCGCCATGTTGCGCAGCATTGCATTACGGTGCGCGGTAGGGCGTTGTAGCTTACGGTGGCCAACTTTATGACGCATATTCAGTTCCTTCGTTCGTAGGGGGCCCGTATGAGGTAGCCCGATCCCGGCCCGCTTGAGGGGGAGCCATTACCCTGTTTTCCCTCTCCCAATGGGAGAGGGGATTTCTTAACCCAGCAGCTCTTGCTCGAGCTTCTTGGCCATTTCTTCGATATTTTCAGGCGGCCAGCCGGGGATGTCCATGCCGAGACGCAGGCCCATCGATGACAGCACTTCCTTGATTTCGTTCAGGGACTTGCGGCCGAAGTTTGGGGTGCGCAGCATTTCGGCTTCGCTCTTCTGTACGAGGTCGCCGATGTAGATGATGTTGTCGTTCTTCAGGCAGTTTGCGCTGCGGACCGACAGTTCGAGCTCGTCGACCTTCTTGAGAAGATAACGGTTTAGCTGGTTCGCATCCGATTCTTCCGACGATGCCGAAGGCGCAGCCATGCCAATCATTGGCGAGCTTGCTGCCATCGAATCTTCGAAGTGGACGAAAACCTGCAACTGGTCCTGAAGGATGCGGGCGGCATAAGCTACTGCGTCTTCAGGGGTCACGGTGCCATCGGTTTCGATGGTCAGGTTCAGCTTGTCATAGTCGAGTTCCTGACCGATGCGGGCATTGTCGACCTTGTAAGCAACCTGACGGACAGGCGAATACAGGCTGTCGACCGGGATCAGGCCGATCGGCGCATCTGCCGGACGGTTGGCGACGGCGGGGACATAGCCCTTGCCGCTGTCGGCGGTGATTTCCATGTTCAGCGTCGCACCATCATCGAGATGGCAGATGATCAGATCGGGGTTCATGACCTGAATGTCACCCGAAACAGCAATGTCACCAGCGGTTACAGGGCCGGGGCCGGTTGCCGAAAGCTGAAGCCGCTTGGGGCCTTCGCCTTCCATTTTCAGCGCGACCTGCTTGATGTTGAGAACGATGTCGGTGACATCTTCGCGCACGCCGGCGAGCGACGAGAATTCGTGCAGTACGTTCTCGATCTTGATCGACGTGATCGCTGCACCTTGCAGCGACGAGAGCAATACGCGACGCAGCGCGTTGCCGAGTGTCAGGCCAAAGCCACGCTCCAGAGGTTCGGCGACGAAGGTTGCTTTACGCTTCGCATCGCTGCCAGACTTCAGTTCGAGGGCATTGGGCTTCTTTAGTTCCTGCCAGTTCTTGATATTGACGGACATGGATTTCCCCTAGCTAGGTTGGGACTGAACCGGTTTTTGGTGCACCGTCCGGTCAGTCCGATTGAAACTTGTTTAGGGACCGCCCCCGGTCGGGGGTGTCCCTGTTGAGTCTGGAGACAATCCTCAACGGACCGCCTCCAAGCAAAATTCAGACGCGGCGGCGTTTCGAAGGACGAACACCGTTGTGCGGGATCGAGGTCACGTCGCGGATCGAAGTGATGGTGAACCCGACGGCCTGCAAGGCGCGCAGAGCCGACTCACGACCCGAACCCGGGCCCTTAACTTCGACTTCGAGCGTACGGACGCCATGCTCGGCGGCCTTCTTGCCTGCATCTTCTGCAGCAACCTGTGCGGCATAAGGGGTCGACTTGCGGCTGCCCTTGAAGCCCATGGTGCCGGCCGACGACCAGCTGATCGCGTTGCCCTGGGCATCGGTGATCGTGATCATCGTGTTGTTGAAGCTGGCGTTGACATGGGCAACACCGGCCGAAATATTCTTGCGTTCCCGCTTTTTAATGCGCTGTGGTTCGCGTGCCATAATATGTGTATCCTATTCGAAATATGCGTGAAAAAGTAGGCGGGCGGGTGCCCGTGCTTACTTCTTCTTGCCAGCAATTGCCTTGGCCTTGCCCTTGCGGGTGCGCGCATTGGTATGCGTGCGCTGACCACGGACCGGGAGGCCCTTACGGTGGCGCAGGCCACGGTAGCAGGCGAGGTCCATCAGACGCTTGATGTTCATCGACGTGGTACGGCGAAGATCGCCTTCTACGGTGTAGCCCGCATCGATGGTTTCGCGGATTTGCAGGACTTCGGCATCCGAAAGATCCTGCACACGGCGGCTATGATCAATTCCCAGCTTCGTCGCGATCTCGACCGCTTTTGTGCGACCGATACCGTGAATGTAGGTAAGCGCAATGATCACGCGCTTGTTAGTTGGTATGTTAACCCCGGCAATACGAGCCAATTTAATTACTCCTGCTCCACAGGTGCCCCGAAGGACGAACCCTATCTCAACGCTAAAAATACCTATGAACGCACAAAAACCAGCGGACGCCTTGCAGCGTTGCTGGGATTGCCAGTTACTAGGAATGTGCGCGGGTTACAGTGAGTCGCTATTTCTGTCAATAGGCTGAGGCCGTCATCCCTTGCCTTTTGTTTTGGTCTTGCCGCTGGCCGCATATTCTTCGATGAACTCGATAATCTTGCCGGCAATGTCTTTGCCGCTGGCCTTTTCAATCCCCTCAAGTCCTGGAGAACTGTTGACCTCCATGATGACAGGACCGTGATTTGACCGAAGCATATCCACGCCAGCCACGTTGAGACCCATCGCCCGAGCAGCCCTGACCGCGGTCGATCTTTCTTCCGGCGTAATGCGAATGGCTTCCGCCGAACCGCCCCTGTGCAGATTGGAACGAAAATCTCCTTCGGCACCCTTGCGCTGCATCGCTGCAACCACCTTGTTGCCTATTACAAAGCAGCGAATATCGGTAGCATTTGCTTCCTTGATGAATTCCTGCACCAATATATTCACGTTCGCGCCGCGAAAAGCCTCGATCACGGAACGCGCCGACTTTTCGGTTTCACCTAAAACCACGCCGATACCTTGGGTGCCTTCCAACAGCTTGATGACGACGGGCGCTCCGCCCACCATTTTTATGACTTCATCGGTTTGCTTTGGATCATGTGCAAATGCCGTAACGGGCAAACCCAGGCCTTTTTTTGCCAATATCTGCAAAGATCGCAATTTGTCACGCGACCGTCCGATGGCTACACTTTCATTCAAAGACCAGACATTCATCATTTCAAATTGACGCAAAACGGCGAGGCCATAAAATGTTACTGACGCGCCAATTCGCGGAATTACTGCATCATATTTGCCAAGCTTTTCGCCCTGATAATAAGCCTCCGGCCGATGCGAGGTTATGTTCATTGTGACCCGCAATGTGTTGAGCACATCAATCTCGTGCCCACGAGCAACGGCCGCCTGCACCAGTCGTTGATGGGAATATAAGTTGGCGTTTCGCGCCAACATCGCGATTTTCATCTGAATTTTATTCCTTATTCCGTCGGCTTGCCGAGAACCCAACGCCGTCCGCTATTGACCAGAAAGCCGCGCTTTAGTGCCCGCCGTCCGATTAGCAAGGGAAACGCCATTGACCGCCGGTTTGCCAAGGTGAGTTGTCCATTCCAGCATAGCTTACCGAAGCAAAATTGCGCGGCGATGACATAGCGCTCCTGTTTTTCACCATTGGAACTTCTCACCACCCTGCGGTCAATTATCGGCGCTTCGTATCGCTTTGGCTTTTCACCCGCGTTCAAACGGAACCAGAATTCAACACAAGGAACGCCATCACGCACGATGGGTTTGACCCGGGTCGCATGGATTGATGATGTCGCGGCCCCGGTATCCATTTTTGCATGAACCTGGGTTAGACCGAGGCTTGGAATATCGACCATTTCGCACCAGCCGATCTCGACTTTCTTTATCAGGCGTTTTTTGGTGCTGACCGACATTGATGGCTATTGCGGACTTGCATCGGGTTCACCATCCGGTGTCTTGATGCCGGAATTGTTATCGCCGCTTTCCGGTGCTGCAATGGTTTCCGCATCTTCGAGATTTTCGACATCCAGGGAAAACCCTTCGGGCGACGCAAGACTGACGTCTTCCAAAGACTTGTATGGCGATATCAAATTTCTAAATTGCTCCCCCAAAACCTTGTCCACGGCAGGCGCGATTTCGGCCACCTTATACCGCATGTAGCCTCCGACGACGTAAGAGAAGCTGATCTTTGTCGACGCGCCATCTTTCGACGGTTCCATCGCAACGGTAAGTGTTCCGGTTACCGCTTCGGATTGCAGCGGGCCCAAAGCGCCTTGCATACGCAGGACTTTGTGGGGTTGCGCGAATATAACGCGCAT
>Ga0209841_1000161_pt1 | contig 16140 bp, 15 predicted proteins | sample GWRWT4_30Apr14_FD_187185 | JGI IMG/M metagenome (GOLD analysis project Ga0209841, IMG submission 187185) | Sand microcosm microbial communities from a hyporheic zone in Columbia River, Washington, USA - GW-RW T4_30-Apr-14 (SPAdes) (version 2) | ecosystem: Engineered > Artificial ecosystem > Sand...
AGTCGTGAAGAATTTGAGCTGCAACAAGCGGTTCTGCTGCGCACGCGTTTGCGGTTGGAGCAGGCCGAAAAGCAGTTGAGAATTCTTGAGCAAAGGCTTGATCAACATGCCTGTGAGCAACAGATACCCCTCTGAAGAGTGCGATTGTTATATGTCACTTGCCATTGTTCATAGTCGTGCCCGGGTAGGCTTGCACGCACCCCCTGTCACGGTAGAGGTGCATCTTTCGCCAGGTTTGCCGGGGCTGTCTATTGTTGGCCTGCCCGAAGCGGCGGTGCGTGAAAGCAAGGATCGCGTGCGCAGTGCTTTGATCAATGCCCATTTTGAATTCCCGGCCCGTCGCATCACCATTAATCTGGCCCCGGCCGATTTGCCTAAAGACGGCGGGCGTTATGATCTTGCTATTGCGTTGGGCATTTTGGCGGCTTCCGGACAGATTCCGGCCGAAACGCTGCAAGGCAAGGAATTTTATGGTGAGTTGGCGCTGTCGGGTGCCTTGCGTCCGGTGATGGGTTTATTACCGGCAGTGCTTGCCGGCAGCCGCGAAGGTCGCGCGCTTTTTGTGCCTCGGGAAAATGCCATCGAGGCGAGTTTGCCCAGTCAGGCCGAAGTGTTTGCCGCTGGTCATTTGTTGGAGGTTTGCGGTCATCTGGCGGGCGGGCAAGTTTTGTCGCCTTGTGTGCGCCAGCCATTTCCCGCCCTGCCGGTGCATCATCTCGATCTTCAGGATGTCAAAGCACAACATCAGGCCAAACGGGCGCTGGAAATTGCCGCCGCCGGTGGACACAGTTTGCTGATGGTGGGGCCGCCGGGCACGGGTAAAACCATGCTCGCGTCGCGCTTGCCATCCATTCTGCCGCCGCTGAGCGAAGACGAGGCGCTGGAAGTGGCGGCCCTGCGTTCGGTGAGTGGTCAGGATGTTACGGGCTTTATTCATCAGTGGCAGGTGCGGCCCTTTCGTAATCCGCATCACACCGCATCAGGTGTAGCTTTGGTTGGGGGTGGCAGTCAACCCAAACCGGGCGAAATTTCGCTGGCCCACGGCGGCGTGCTTTTTCTTGATGAGCTGCCCGAGTTTGACCGCAAGGTGCTTGAAGTGCTGCGGGAGCCACTGGAATCGGGCGAAATCATGATTTCCCGCGCGGCGCAGCAGGTGTGTTTTCCGGCCCGTTTTCAGCTGGTGGCGGCGATGAACCCCTGCCCCTGTGGCTATGCCGGTGACCCCTCGGGGCGTTGTCATTGCACGCCGGAACAGATCAATCGTTACCGCATGAAACTCTCGGGCCCTTTGCTTGACCGTATTGATATGCATATCACCGTGCCGGCGCTGGCGCCCGGCGCGCTCAGAAGCGAAACTGCGCGCAATGAAAGCAGCCAGAGCGTGCAGCAACGGGTGGTGGCGGCTCGAGCGCAACAAGTGTCACGTCAGCAAAAAGCCAATTGTGTCTTGCAAGGCCGGGACATCGAAACACATTGCGCCTTAAGTGCAGAGCACTATCAGGTGCTCGAACGCGCGGTGCAAAAACTGAATTTGTCGGTGCGGGCCTACCACCGTATTTTGCGTGTGGCCCGGACGATTGCCGATCTTGAGCAGAGCGATGTTATCAATTTGCCGCATCTAACCGAGGCGCTCAGCTATCGCCCCAGTTTTAATCTGCATACGTCAGCGCGCTAAAGCGATGATGTGTTTTTGCTTCAGGATAACCGCCCGTGACCGAACTTAATCCACGCCAATATGACGCCGTTCGTTACATCGACGGACCTTGCCTGGTGCTGGCCGGTGCCGGTTCTGGCAAAACGCGTGTTATTACTGAAAAAATCGCTTTTCTGGTGAAGTCTTGCGGCATTCCCGCGCGCCATATTGTGGCCGTCACCTTTACCAACAAAGCCGCGCGTGAAATGAAAGCACGCACCGGAAAATTGTTGCAAAAAAATGAAAAACGCGGACTGGGGGTTAGTACCTTTCATACGCTGGGTTTACGTATTCTGCGCGCAGAATTGGCGGTATTCGGGCTGCGAACGGGTTTTTCCATTTTTGACAGCCACGATAGCAAACAGATCGTCAAAGAGTTGATGATGCGCGGTGCTGGAGAAGAGGCAGAAGACGCAATCAATGTAGTATTGCAGCAGATTTCGCGCTGGAAAAACGACCTGCTGACACCCGCCGAGGCGCTGTCTTACGCCAAGGATGAGCAGGCACAGAGCGCGGCGCAGGTGTATGCGGCCTATGATCGTTTGCTGCGCGCTTATAACGGCGTCGATTTTGATGACCTTATTTATTTGCCGGTGCAAAAGTTTAAAACGCACCCCGACTTGCTGGAAAAATGGCAGCATCGTATCCGTTATCTGCTGGTTGATGAATATCAGGACACCAATAACGCCCAGTATCAGCTGATAAAACAATTAAGCGGTTTTCGGCAGGCCTTTACCGTGGTCGGTGATGACGATCAGTCGATTTATTCCTGGCGCGGTGCGCGGCCCGAAAATCTGGCGCAACTGTCGGCCGATTTTCCGTCACTGAACGTGATCAAGCTGGAGCAGAATTATCGCTCCACCGGGCTTATTCTGAATGCCGCCAACGCGGTCATTGCCAACAACCCGCACGTGTTTGAGAAAAAACTCTGGAGCGCGCTGGGTTATGGTGACCCCATTCGTGTGATCGAATGCAAAAATGAAGAGAGCGAAGCGGAAAAAGTGGCCAGCGATTTGCTGAATCATCGTGTTCGTCACGGCACACGTTTTGCCGATTACGCTGTCCTGTATCGCGGCAATTTTCAATCCCGATTAATCGAAATGAAATTTCAGGCCTTGCAAATTCCTTACAAGGTCAGCGGCGGCACTTCATTTTTTAGTCGGGGTGAAATCAAGGACATCATGGCCTATTTGCGGCTGGTGATTAATCCCGATGACGATAACGCTTTCCTGCGAATCATCAATGTGCCGCGCCGTGAAATCGGTTCCAGCACCTTGGAAAAACTCGGTGATTACGCCAGATTGCGTCATATCGGTATGTACGCCGCCACGCAGGAACTGGGCCTGGAACAATCTCTGGATAGCCGTGCGCTGGAGCGGGTGCGGCGTTTTAGTCAATGGCTCGAAGGTATCAGTCGTAATCTTGAGAATACCGATCCGGTCACTGCCATACGTGAACTGATCAGTGATATTGATTACGAAGCCTGGCTTTATGAGCAAAACAGCAATAGCAAAGCGGCTGAACGCAAAATACAAAATGTCCATGCGCTGGTTGAGTCGATTAAAAACATGCTGCAAAAAGCCGAAGAAGAGGAGGGCGACAGCCCCGATCTGAAAGCGGTAATTAATAAATTGGTCTTGCTTGATATTCTCGATCAGCAAGAGCAGGAAGATAGCAGTGACCGCGTGCAATTAATGACCCTGCATGCAGCGAAAGGGCTGGAATTTCCCCATGTGTTTTTGATTGGTGTGAATGAACAATTGCTGCCACACGCGACCAGTATTGAAGAAGATACCGTTGAAGAAGAGCGGCGTCTGTTTTATGTGGGCATCACTCGTGCACAGCGAACGCTAGCGATGACGCTCAGCCAGGAACGGCGACAATATGGCGAAAAACTCGATTGCCTGCCCAGCCGTTTTCTCGACGAATTGCCCGAGACCGATGTGCATTGGGAAAATCTCGGCGAAAGCAAACCCAAAACCCAGGTTGATGCCGTTGCGCACGCGCACTTAAGCAATATCCGTAATCTGCTCAAAGATTAAAAATAGCGGGCTCCAGCCTGCATGGCACGCTATTTAAAATCACTGCATGTTAACTTATCCGTAAGAAAATATTTAACAGCCAATGTCTTGAATAACGCCAGTCTTAAGACCTGGGGTGAAAAATTATTGTTACATAAAAAAAGTGGTAAAAGTGGTAATTTCTGCCTAGCCTGAAATAGACACCAAGCTGTGCCATCACCCCCTTTTTAGAGAAAAGTGCTTAAAAAACATGCAAACCGCTCAAAAACTTTTTGTCACAACACGGCAGGCCGCAAAAATTCTGAATGTTTCACTCAAAACTGTTCAGCTGTGGGCTGATAAGGGCTTGCTTAAGCTCTGGATGACCGAAGGCGGCCATAGACGCATAGCGAGAAGTTCGGTTCAGGACATCATTGATCGTAGAGATTTATCTGCGGAAGAAAAACAAGGCCACTCCAGCTATGAGATCAGTGTTTTGGTGGTGGAAGACGAAGCGGCACAACGAAAAATCTACCAGCAACATCTTTTTGCCCGTTCATTGCCCATAAAACTGATTTTCACTAACAACGGCTTTGAGGCCTTGATTCAGATTGGACGTTTTGCGCCGGACATTATTATCACGGATCTAAAGATGCCCGACATGGATGGTTTTGAATTGGTCAGAGCGCTGGAAGATGTTCCTGAGTTACAAAATTGTTGCATTGTTGCCGTAAGCAGTCTGGATCAGTGGGAAATAGATCAACGAGGAGGATTGCCAGCAAGAGTGACAATTTATTCCAAACCCATCCCGTTTAATATTCTCGTAGACCTTATCCGAGAGCAACACAAGAAGGTTCTGCAAAAATCCACGCATTAGATAATATCCATATTATTTGCATGGTTATACACTATAATAGAAGCTGGCTTAAACACATAGTTGAATAATATTCGGAGTATTGTAAAAACATGGGGTTTACAGAGCAGCTTGTTTTTTTATATGGAAATAGCGAAGAAAATACTGCGCAATTATCCGCACGTCTTGAAAATAACAACTTTCTGGTGCGGCATTTTTTCGATCTGGAGGATCTGGTAAAGGCGAGCAAAAGCGAGCAGCCTTATTGTGCTCACGGACCATTCGGATACAGAACAACAAAATGTCGCGATAGAATGTGGGGCGGATGCCTTACTTCTGCAGCCTGTAGATTTTTCTCATTTGCTTTTTGTTATTAAACAAAAAACACTTCAGGCCCGCACCACCTCACATGCAAAGCGTTATCTCAATTATTCATTAAGAGAACTGGAGTTTCAAAATATCGCTCTTAATGAACATGCCATTTCGAGCACAGCGGATATTAGTGGCAGAATCACTTCTATCAATAGAAAATTCTGTGAAATCAGTGGATACAGTGAATCGGAGTTGTTAGGAAAAAATCATCGTATACTTAAATCCGCTTACCATTCTAAAGCGTTCTATAAAAATATGTGGGACAGCATTTCAAGCGGTGAAATCTGGCATGGAAAAATATGTAATAAAAAGAAAAACGGCAAGTTGTATTGGGTAGAATCGACCATCGTTCCGTTTTTAGACACGGCCGGCCGGCCTTATAAATATGTGTCCATTCGTACAGACATTACCGATCTGAGGTTAAATGAACGCCGTTTAAATTGCAGTCAAATCTATGCCAACATCGGTACCTGGGATTGGAATATCCAAACCGGCGAACTTTTCTGGTCGAACCGTATTGGCCCACTTTTCGGATATGATAAAGAAATACCCGAAACCACCTACGAGAACTTTATTAAGCGCGTTCACCCCGACGATAAAAACCTGGTAGAGCGTGCAATTAGCGCATGCATTCACGAAGGAAAAAAATACAACATTGAGCACAGGGTATTATGGCCTGATGGCACCATCCGCTGGATGCACGAGTGCGGTGATGTTGAACGTTCTGACGATGGCGAACCCTTACGCATGTTGGGTGTGGTGCGCGATATTACCGAAAAGAAAGAAACCGAAATCGCCCTTCAAAAAGAAAAACAACGCTTGCTGGAAGCGCAGCGCATTGGAAAAATCGGTGATTGGGTCCTGACTAAAAACAGCAAGAAAGTCACGTGGTCACAACAGGCCTTGGAAATTTTTGCTCTTGATGCCGGTGAAAAACTTTCATTGGAGAAAGCGTTTGAGCGCGTACATCCAGAGGATGTTGAATCCCTGCATAACGCGATTCAAAAAGCCTATGGCACGGGGTGCTCTTCTTCTGACTTTAGACTGCTATTGCCTGGCGCTGATTCATGATACAAGTCATCAGCATTTGAATTTTTTATCTGCCAAGAATCAACAGCAGGAATTGCAAAAGACTTTTATTGATGAGTTGCGACATCACACCCAACAAATTGTGGCCAATATTGATGCCACAGCCACGCTTTCCAGAGAGCGTGTTGAAACGATTGTTGAAGATATTAAACAAGAATTATTTGGTCTTGAGTTAAAACTGGATCTGGATGAAGAACACACGGAAATCTTGCAAAGCATCTCCAGTGAATTACAAAAAAGTCTCGATGAAATTGTTGACGATTTCGATACTATTGAACAACAGATCAATATTCTTATTGATGCCATTCAAAACTATCAAAGGGTTTAATGCGTAATCGCGCCGTCGCGCATGTGCACTGAATAATATCCGTAAGCGCTTGAATAACTAAAAGCGGCTGGGCTACCATAAGACGCTGTCTATAACAATAATGTGAATGTGACGGACCGAGTTTTATGGATATCACCCAGCGCGCCAAACTCCTGCTGTATTTTATGTACCTGTTTTTTGCCCTGATTCTGATCGGCCTGCCGGTGGCGGCTTATGTTCTTTATCAACAGCACACTTACCCTGATGAAACCTTAACGCTGGCGGATTACAGTTATCCAGCGCAACCGGCATCACAGTGCGCCGGCCAAAAAACCGGTGCGGGCGGGGTGAGCAATAACCAGCACACGGCCAAGGGTTTTGCGTTTCATGTGAGAACACCGAACAATTACAACTCTACGTATGCGCATCCGCTGCTGATGGTGTTCACCCCCAGTGTCAGTGGCCGCATCATGGAAAAATATACCGGCCTCACCCGGGCAGCGACCGCCGCAGGGTTTATTATTGCCTATGTCGACGGGCAACGTTTGAACATGGCAACTATCAAGGAAATGGGCCAGATTCCCGGCGAAATCATTAAAAACTGGTGTATCGACACGCAACGTGTTTTTTTTACCGGCCATTCCGATGGCGGTACGCTGTCATCTGCGCTGGCCTTTTTGCCCGATTCACCTTTTCACCCCACCGCCATTGCCCCCAGCGCGGCGGGTATTACGGGTGAGGAATTAAAACAATACGCCTGCCCCTCACCGCTGTCGGTAATGGTGATGCACAATGCAGGAGACACGCATTTCCCCGGTTTTGGTGCGCAAACGGCCGCGTGGTGGGCCCAGTGCAATCACTGCGACTCTACCCCTCAAGCCGGTGCAGAAAAAAACTGTGTGCGTTACACCAACTGCGCGCAAGGTGTTGAAACCCTGTATTGCGAAGGGCAGGGCGGCAGTCATCTGACCTGGCCCGGCATCAACGAAACGCTGATTGATTTTTTTGTGCGCAGTCCGTCAAAACCGAAGGATAGTTGATTAAAAAAATTTCCGCCTTCTTGCTGCTCTTAACGTTACTTCTGTGAGGCGAGGTGGAGTGCTGTAATTCCAAACATCATCTCAGTGCTGGATCGTGCCGCTGGTTTCCTGGACGAGCGACGCCGATGTCACGGTCATGTCCTCGCCGTCGAGCGTGAAGGTCCCCGAAATCTGCGCGGCGCGTGAGCGGTTGAAGCTGAAGTCGATCGTTGAGCCGTCGTGGTAGAAGCCGCGCTGTCGCGTGATTGCGTCATAGCCGGTGAAGTGCAGGTCGAGTTCGAAGGTGGCCGGGGCTCCGCCCGAGTACGACGGCGCGACCACGGTGCCCTGGACGTGGGCAGAAGCCAGACCGTGTACAGCGACCGACAGTGGCTCGAAGCCCGCGAAGCCGTTGCCGGTGCCGGCGCAAACGTCTTCCTGCATGCCGGTGACGTAGAGTCCGTCGGCGAGTTCGTCACCGCGCCGTGCTTGTACCGCAGCGATCGAGCCGAAGGTGATCACGCAGCCGTCTGCCGAGGTCTGCGAGAACTCGGCAAGCGCGCCGCCGCCGATCGTCACCGTCGACGAGACTGGAGACCAAGAAACATCGGTATTAACGCCATTGCTACGGGTAAATTGCGCTGCATTTTTGTCATTAGCGAGGGCACTGTTTGTGGCCAGCCCGCAGGTCGTTATCGCCAAAAAGAGGACAAGGGTAAAGAAATTTTTGCTTAGGCGCGGGTCGGATATGCATTCTTTGTTTGTTCTCGGATGTATTAATAAACCGCTATCCTGCTGAGTAAGTTTGTTTGTGCTGGCTGGGCTTGTTGCTTGTATCCGTTGATATTCTGCGTCGCTCATGCCTGCGGGTAGGTTAATTTTTTTGAACTTATCCCAAAATGAAGTCATACTTTGCTCCGATTCATGCTGTGGTGATGTAATGAAAATCAAGACGATAATGCGGGTAACAAATATCAAGTGCAGGCCGCTTATAACGCGCAGATTAATTTGCATTCCAGCTCTGCCAAGCAAACTATAGGGCTATAGGCGTTGAAAATATAGTGCTTCTGCAACATGCCGTCCAGGCTACTACTAACTGATTAAACAAAGACGCCGCTGTAACCATGCCTGATGACGATTTAAAATTGATAGAAAAGCACACGCTTGCCCACTACCATAACGCTGCAACTGACTTCTGGCAGGGCACAAAAGATCACGACGTTTCACAAAATTATCAAGCCTTTCTCAGTGCCTGCCTACAAAACAAAACAGAGGACGCTGCACTGGATATTCTTGACCTGGGCTGCGGGCCTGGTCGTGATTTGCACTATTTCAAGTCGTTAGGTCACCGACCCATTGGGCTGGATGGTTGTGCCAGCTTTTGCCAGATGGCACGTGATTACAGCAACTGTGAGGTATTACAGCAGCAGTTTCTCACACTGAATTTATTGCCAAGCTCATTTGATGGCATTTTTGCCAACGCGTCACTTTTTCATGTTCCCAGTAGTCAACTACTGCGGGTCTTGCAAGAATTACACGCAGCATTACGCCCCGGCGGTATATTATTCAGCTCCAACCCGCGCGGCAACGCCGAAGGTTGGTCCGGATCACGTTATGGCCACTGGATGGAATTAGACACTAGCCAAGGTTATCTGCAACAAGCTGGCTTTAGCCTGCTGAATCATTACTACCGTCCCGCCGGCAAACCACAAGCCGAACAGCCGTGGCTGGCTATCGTCAGTCAAAAAATCTGATGCATTACCGCTTTATTTCCCAGATTGCAGATATTGCTGCAGACGCGTGGAATACGATTGCCGGCGAAAATTATCCTTTTTTACGCCACGAATTTTTATGGGCACTGGAAGCCAGTAAAAGTGCTTGCGCGACTCGGGGCTGGCAGCCACAACATTTATTGATTGAACATGATAAGCGCTTGATTGCTGTGTTGCCGCTGTATATCAAACAGCATTCCATGGGTGAATACGTGTTTGATCGTGCTTGGGCAGAAGCCTACCAGCGCCATGGTCTCAACTATTATCCCAAACTGGTCAGCGCCATTCCGTTCACGCCAGCCTGTGGCCCGAGACTGGCTTTTATTGCCTGTGATCAGACTGTGCTTATACAAACGCTTGCGCAAGCACTGCAACAAAAATGCACGGAGATTGGTGCCTCCAGCTGGCATGTCCTGTTTCCAGAAGAGTCGTCACTGCCACTATGGCAGCAAGCAGGTAGCGATACCCGGCTCGGCTGCCAGTACCACTGGTTCAATCAAGACTATCAATCATTTGATGACTATTTGGCAACGTTCGCCAGCAGAAAGCGCAAGGAACTCAAGCGCGAGCGTCGTAAAGTAATGGAACAGGGCGTGCGCCTAGAACGCCTGACTGGCGACAATATTACCCATGAACATTGGCAGCGGTTTTATCAGTTTTATCAACTGACCAATCTGAAATACAACGGCCACGGCGGCTACCTCACCGCTGATTTTTTTGTGCACTTGCATGACAAAATGCGCAACAGCTTACTGCTAGTCATGGCTTACGATGTCGACAATAACGCTATTGCTGGAGCGCTAAATTTTTTTTCGGCGGACACTTTATACGGGCGTTATTGGGGAGCTATTACGGAGGTGGAGTTTTTGCATTTTGAGGCCTGTTATTATCAGGGTATCGAATTTTGTATAGAACAAGGAATAAAACGTTTTGATCCAGGTGCACAAGGCGAACACAAAATTGCCCGCGGCTTTCGCCCCATTTTTACCTATTCACAACACTGGCTCGCACATACAGGTTTTCGCGAGGCGATTCAAAATTTTCTGCACGAAGAACGCGCCGCAGTGAAGCGCTATCAACAACAAGCCTGCGCTGCACTCCCTTTCAAAACTGCGCCTGAATAATTATTCGGGATAATTCATGCCCCGCTGTAAATGCGGCCAAGCGAGTAGTTATTTGATCTGGCCCGGCATCAACGAAATGCGGATAGATTTTTTTGTGCGCAGTCCGTCAAAACCGAAGGATGGTTGACTGGTACAACCATGAACATCGGCATAGCGCCATTAAATTTGTCACACCAGCGCAGCGTCACGCGAGTGAAGACAGTCAAATACTGGCCAACCGAGAGCAGGTCTATCTAAAAGCCAGGTCAGCAAATCCGTTACGCTGGAGTGGCGGCATTAGAAACGGGATCCGATAAAAGAGCTTACTCTTAATTCGGAAAGGCAAAGGACAGAAAGAGAAGAGGACAAGGCGGCATAAATTTTAATTTGAGGCGACAACTCGCTTGAAAAACGCCGAAAGAGGGATAGCATAATTAATACAACAATGTAATCCTGATATCTAAAATACCTAGCGTATTCATATTACTTTAGGGCTGCAACAGTATGGAAATTTATATGCACTATTCACGTATTAAAATTCTAGGTTATTTATGCTATTTCAGTATTTTATTTAATACGCCCATGCTGCTCGCAAGTTTCATGATCTTCGATTCACCAAGTGCTGATAATAAATTAGATAACTGGTTATTCTTTATATTAATCTGGTCTATTCCTATCTTACTGCTTTTGGCACCTCGATATTCCAATAAATTGCTTGGTGTTGGGCATATTAAAACTGCATATTTATTGGTGTGTACTCCATTATTAATGGTCTTGTCTCCAATGCTTATTGGTATCGTTCAAATCTTTTATCTTTTAATCCGGTTTTAACTCGGTATTAAGCTGGATATGGAATCGCTAAATTTTTTACATATTTGATAATCAGGTTATAAGTTGGGTTGAACTTGTATTTAAGCGTTTTAAAATTCATTTTTTAAGTATGTCGTGAGTCGCATAGCAATAAATAAAAAGAGCACGCAAAAGAGAAGTCTGTTTTTTGGACTTTGTGAGCTTGATAAAGGCTAATGCGCTGCAAACAAACAGCCGCCGCTCTGGCTGTTATACTGTTGCCATAAATACAGAACGAGTGTTTGGTTATGAAACAGGAATGCAGAGCCTATTGTCTGGCTAAAGGGTTTCACTTCAGTGCCTTAAAAGACGATTTCAGCGCCAAAGAGCGTGCGGTGGCCTATCGTGGCGTGCTGCATGTGCAAAAATGGGACGGGGAGGCCTTTATATTTGATTTTGGTGTGCTTGTTCTCTGGGGCATGGATCACGACCAGACTAAAAAGATTCTGGAAAATATTAAACCCTATCTTGCTGAAGAATTTTCTTCACCCATTGAAGATGCCTTCACCTTTGACGTTAATCACCGTAAAACAGCCGTACGCGACGATCACATCACCCTCGAAAGTGATGAGGCGCTGGAAAAACTCGCTGTCAGTTATGGGCTGGCACAGTCGGTGAAATTGGCCGAGTTTGAAAATTACGTAGATGAAGCCATTCAACGCACCAAAGAAATTCCCGAGCGTATTGCCGCGAGCGGCAGTTCGCAATTAACCCGTATGCAAATTTCAAAAATGCGTGGCCGTTTATTTTTGGTCAGCAGCGCCATTACCCAAAATGTGAATTTATTGGATACCCCGGAATTTTTTTGGGAATATCCCGAGCTTGATCCAAGTTACCTCACCATTGCGCGTTATCTTGAGGTAAACAATCGCCTGAGAATTCTGGAAAAACGGCTGCAATCGATTCATGAGCTGTTTGGCATGCTGGCAGACGAACAAAAACACCGGCACTCGGCCACTCTGGAATGGGTGATTATTGGTTTGATCACTTTCGAAGTCATGGGATTTATTCTTCACGATCTGCTGGGCTGGATTTAACGGCGCATGGCGCTGCTTGGTTCTATTTCTTTAATGGCCTCATGTTAGCGTCAACGTAAGGAGAGACTTGACTGCTTTTCAAGCCAAAGGCTTGCCGTTGCTTGTTTGAAAAATCATGGAAGCACGCAATGGTATTTTGCGCACAGGGTAAACATCGCGTGAAAAGGCACTTGCGATAATAAAAAAACAGGGCAGACTGCATCAATAAGCATTGAGTTATCTCAGTCGTTGGATTAACCCGGATATTTGCGGGTTTTTCTGCAGTCTTGTTATGTGTCTTATTTAAAGGAGTACGTTATGTCAAGCAATGATGAACCCTCACGCATGGAAGTCTTTAAGGCATTTTCAACATTTTTTTCTTCTGTAATTCTCGCGTCAGCAAGTATTGTTGTCACTCTCAAGTATAACCAGCAGCAGCTTGAGATTGCTCAGAAACAAGCGGTGTCTCAAATGGAAATTACTCGAATTAAAGAAATTTCAGACCTGATTCCAAAGCTTGGATCTGAGAATGACAATGAGCGAAAATTTAGTGCCATTACACTGTCACTTTACGGAGAAAGCGCCGTTCCGGCCTTGATAGCACTGCTTGAGGACGAAAATTCAACTATACGAGAGGTCAGTAGTAAAGCACTGACCTTGATTGGTGAACCTGCCATCCCTGAATTAGAAGCAGCATTTAAAGATGAGCGTAATTCTGAAAATTTAAGGGCGCTTTCTATCTATACCTTAGGTGGCTTGAAATCAGAAAAAGCGGTGCAAATTGCAACTAACGCTGCCATCAAGGCCGTTCAAGATAGCAAAGAAAATAAAATTGTCCGTAAAGATGCAGCGACCGCGTTGGGAAAGCTGAAAGATGCGAGAAGCATTCCTGTGTTGCTGGAAGCGATGCAATCCAAGACAAATACGGAGCTCGTCGAAAACAGCATTTGGGCCTTGGGTGAAATTAGGGTGAAAGATGTTAATAAAGAATTGGTGAGCATGTTAAATCATAATAACGTTAGGGTTCGAGTGGCTACTGTCTGGGCCTTGGCTAAATTAAAAGACGAAAATACAGGGAGTATTCTGTTAAATGTCGCTGAAAAAGATCTTGATCAAGACGTTCGTGATGCTGCGACCAATGCGATTGAATGGATGAAGTGACTTGGGTTTGAGTTATACGTCTGAATTTTGAAAGGGTTTCAGAGAGGGAAATTGAAATGCTGCGCTTCGAAGGAGAAACTTCGAACTCCTGCTGAACGGGTATCCATCGACACCTTCGAGGCCGCCATTGAACAGGCCGAACACAAGCTGGGGCTGAACAGTCAGCCAAGAGCCGTCGTTTTTCATGAGAAGGAAGGCCGCCACCATGCCAAAGTGGTCTGGTCGCGGATTGATACGGATGAAATGAAGGCCATCAACCTGCCCCACTTCAAGCTAAAGCTCAAAGACCTCTCCCGCGAGCTTTACCTGGAACATGAACGGAAGATGCCAGCCGGACTGGCCGACATTTTTTGAATTCAAACACAAGGAGCTGGTGGACAGCCAGCGCTCCGAACGCGCGGCGCTTGAACAAAAGCAAAAAGAGAGCTGGGAAACCGAAACCAATGAACGAGCAAAACGCCTTACCAGCGGGCTCAAAGGCATAATCGTGGATACGAGCCAGAGCCATAATGTCTCTTAACTCCGTCAATGTCCCATAAACTGTTTGATTGTGTCTCTGAAATCATATAAGGTTATTTAAGGGACACATTAAGAGACAGCCATGACGCCAGACGCACAAAAGGAAATAGATGAAATCATCGCCATTCTGGAGAAGAATCCAGAAGGATTGTCCCGTGGAAAAATTTCGGAAAATATAAGTTTTTCTATAAATTCAAAGACGTTACAACGCCGTCTTTCTAGCCTTGCAGATGCTGGAGTCATACTGAAAAAGGGTGACAGAAAAGCCACCAAGTATTATCCGGCCAAAGTGTTCCAAAAAGAAAATAAGGGACAAATAAGGGACAAGGCGCATGAGATTTTTAACCAGAAAAGCCAAAATGTCCTTAAATTTTTGGACACGCCTCTCCATGCACGCGAAAAAATGTCCTATAACCGCGACTTTTTGGACAGTTATGCCCCAAATAAGACAGCGTATGTCCCTAAGAACGTACGAAAGAAACTATTCGAGGAAGGAAAACGCTTCGATAAGACGTTGGCGGCGGGAACCTACGCACGGCAAATCTGCCAGCGGCTACTCATAGACCTGTCCTATAACTCCAGCCGCCTGGAGGGCAACACCTACTCGCAGCTCGACACGCAAAAGCTGGTCGAGGAAGGCATTACGGCAGAAGGGAAAGTCCACGAAGAAACCGTGATGATAATGAACCACAAGGAAGCCATCTTGTTCCTGGTGGAAAACGCGCAAGAGATTGAACTAAACAGCCTGACTATCCGCAACCTGCACCATTTGCTTGCGCAGGATTTACTGGCAAACCCTGAGGCCTGCGGCAATATCCGAACCATTGAGCTTGATATTGGACAATCGACCTACAAGCCGCTGAACAATTTCCATCAGCTCAAGGAGCTATTCGAGCTGATTTTATTCAAGGCGCGAAAAATCGAAGACCCGTTCGAGCAGAGCCTCTTTTTACTGGTACATCTTTCCTACTTGCAGGCCTTTGAGGACGTGAACAAACGCACTTCACGCCTGAGCTGTAATATTCCCTTTATCAAAGAAAATTTATGCCCGCTCAGTTTTACCGATGTTTCGCGGGACAATTACACAGCGGCACTGCTGACTGTTTATGAGAAAAACAACATTGAGCCCATGCTGGAACTTTTTTCTTGGGCATATCTGCGCTCCTGTGAGCAATATGGTGTCGTCAAAAAATCCCTGGGCGAAATTGATGCGTTCCGCATTCAATACAGACAGCAACGAAAAGAAGTCATGGGTCTGGTGGTCAAGAAATGCTTGCACGGCAAGAAAGCAGAAGACTTGATCGAAGATTTCTGCCAACAGCACGATATAAAGGACGCTGCAAAATTTACGGCCATGACGCTGGCCGATTTAAGCACGCTTCATGCGGGCGCTATTATTGGCCTGGGCATTACAGAAGCCCAGCTCAATAAATGGCTGGAGAAAAAGCCTTAAACCCCTTCGCGTTTGAACATTAAACCGCGCTGTCGAGCAACCGCGCGGGGCTTTTCTAACTCAAAAAAGTCAGGTTTTTAGTGCTAAAAACCTGACATCAGAATCCCTGCCGCCAAGCCGCGCTTGGCGGCGCGAATTTTTGCAGCACACAAGAGATAGACAGGCGTAAAAATTTGCCGCCGGAATTTCCGGCGGCTAACTTTCCGTGTCAGTTTAGTGGTTCCAGAAAATATGCATTTCATCATGCGCGGTTTCGATTGAGAAAATATCGCCGCTCATCTCCATATCACGCGCCATGCGTTCGTAATCGATGTAGTAACTTAAATTTTCGGGAATGGTTGTGGTTTGCTCGGTCAGCTCCTGCGCATAATCAGCAAGTGATGAATAACAGCCGCAATAATTATCTTCGATGGCTTGCCGTGCTTCGTCAATGCTGCTGAAATGTGCCAGCAATTCCGCGCCAAGCTCGCTATGCTCTTCGATAAAACACGCGACTTCGTGGGCAGATTCCAGTCCCTCATACTCGCCAAGCGGATAACTGCCAAAGCCTTCGTAATCGTGAATGGCGTATTCTTCTGAATCCTCAACGGGTGAACACGCAAGCATTTTGTTAATTTCTTCTTGGATGTCATCAACGCCTTGGGTTGCATCAATCATTCAGATACAGATAACTGCGGCTGATAACGCCCGCACCGCTGGACTCCGCCAACAGTTTGTTATCCAGGCCATAGTGGAAATGCGTGGTGACGCCATGTACAGTTTTGCTCACACGCTGACCTAGGGCATTCAGTCCGTAGTCCGCAACAGAGACAGCGTCCCGTTTGACGCCAACCAGACGGTTGCGGTGGTTGTACTGATATGTGAACGTGCCATCACCGCTCAGATTGCCGGTATCACTAAGGCTGTCATAAATCAAAGACCTGACCCTATGGCC
>Ga0209841_1000162_pt1 | contig 16121 bp, 15 predicted proteins | sample GWRWT4_30Apr14_FD_187185 | JGI IMG/M metagenome (GOLD analysis project Ga0209841, IMG submission 187185) | Sand microcosm microbial communities from a hyporheic zone in Columbia River, Washington, USA - GW-RW T4_30-Apr-14 (SPAdes) (version 2) | ecosystem: Engineered > Artificial ecosystem > Sand...
ACCGCCCCAGCCTGCACCGCCACCACCCACCCCCGCCATCGAAGAGGCCGCGCCATGAAGCGCCTGGCCACCCGCTACTACCTGGCCATGGGCCTGTCATCCCTGCTGGTGACGATTGCCCTGGGCGCCACCTACCTGGGCCTGATCCCGGACCACGAAGCGCAAGCCCGCCAGCACCGCGCCGTGCTGTCCGAGATCCTCGCCACCAGCGTCTCGGTCCTGCTCAACGAGGACGACACCAGCACGCTCGAACAGGCCCTCAAGCTGGCCATCGAGCGCGAACCCTCGCTGCAGTCCATCGGCATCCGCCGCACTGACCGCAGCACCCTGCTGGCCCTGGGCCCGCACGAAGACTGGCAGCCCACCTCCAGCGAGCAATCCACCGACGCGCAAGTGCAAGTGCCCATCTGGCACGACGGCCAGTCCTGGGGCTTCCTGGAGCTGCGCTACACCCCCTTGCGGCACGAAGGCTGGCGCGGCTACCTGGACGACCCCTCCCTGCGCCTGAGCGCCTTCCTCTTCGTCTGCAGCTTCATCGCCTTCTCGCTGTACCTGGGCCGCATGCTGCGCCACCTGGACCCGTCGCAGACGATCCCCGCCCGCGTACGCTCCGCGTTCGACACGCTGACCGAAGGGCTGATGATGCTGGACGATCAGGGCCTCACCGTGCTGGCCAACCAGTCCCTGGCCAAGATCATGGGCATCGAACCCGATGCCTTTGTGGGCCGGCCCGCCTCCGCCCTGCCCTGGACCGACCGCGATGGCCAGCCCCTCATCAAGCCCCTGCTGCCCTGGCAACAGGCCCTGGATGAAAAGCAGACCCGCCGCGACGTGCTCATGTACCTGAGCACCGCACGCGGCCAGCGCTACACCTTCCGCGTCAACTGCTCACCCATCCTGGCGGCGGCCGGAAAGCCCAAAGGCGTGCTCATCAGCTTCCAGGACATCACCGAGCTGGAAGAAAAAGAAGTGGCCCTGCAAGCCGCCAAGGAAGAGGCCGACACCGCCAACCGCGCCAAGAGCGACTTCCTGGCCAACATGAGCCACGAGATCCGCACCCCGATGAACGCCATCCTCGGCTTCACCGAACTGCTGCGCCGGCGCGCCCCCACGCCCGGCAACGCCGACGAGCAACGGCGCCACCTGGAGACCATCCACGCCAGCGGCCAACAGCTGCTGGAGCTGATCAACGACATCCTCGATTTGTCCAAGGTCGAGTCCGGCCGGCTGGAGCTGGAGCGCGTGCGCTTTGCGCCGCACACCGTGGTCAACGACGTGGTCCGCGTGCTCGAAGTCAAGGCGCTGGAGAAGAAGCTGCTGCTGCGCATGGACCTGCCCGGCCCGCTGCCCGCCACCATCGAAGGCGACCCCTCGCGCCTGCGCCAGATCGTCACCAACCTCATCGGCAACGCGCTCAAGTTCACGCAGCAAGGCCAGGTCACCGTCAGCCTGCACCTGGACACCAGCGCCTACCCCGCCACCTACCGCATCGACGTGGCCGACACCGGCGTGGGCATCGCCCCCGACAAGGTCGAATCGGTGTTCGAGCCCTTTGTGCAGGCCGAGACCTCGACCACCCGCCACTTCGGCGGCACCGGCCTGGGCCTGACCATCAGCCGCCGCTTCGCCAAGGCCATGGGGGGCGACATCACCGTCACCAGCAAATTGGGCCAGGGCAGCGTCTTCCACGTCATCATCGACCCGGGCAACCTCAGGGGCACGCCCATGCTGGAGCCCGAAGAGCTGCTCCGCCAAGCCTCGGAGCTCACCAAGCAAGACACCATCCACTGGCGCTTCCCCCCCCGCCGCGTGCTGGTGGTGGACGACGGCGCCGAGAACCGCGAGCTGGTGCGCCTGGTGCTGGAGGAAACTGGCCTGGTCGTGCAAGAGGCCGTCAACGGCCAGGAAGCCCTGGACATGGTGGCCCAAAGCCGCTTCGACCTGGTGCTGATGGACATGCAGATGCCGGTGATGGACGGCGTGGTGGCCACCCGCCTGCTGCGCGAGCGTGGCGTGAAGACCCCCATCCTGGCCCTGACCGCCAACGCCATGAAGGGCTTCGAGCAAGAGATCAACCAGGCCGGCTTCTCGGGCTTCCACACCAAACCTTTGAACATCGGCACCCTGTTAACCGATCTGGCACAAAGGCTGGGCGGTGAACGCCTGGCACCCGAGGAAGTGCTCAAGCTCCAAGGCGCAAGTGCCGACAACACAGTGAACAGCCCGGTCAACAGCCCGGCCGACACCAGCCCCATGGTCTCCCGCTTGTCGCAACATCCCAAATTGCGAAAAGTGGTGACCCGGTTCATGGACGAATTCCCGGGCAAGTTGGCATCGATGAAGCAATCCTTGGATCAGCACGACTTGAAAGAACTCGCACAGCACGCCCACTGGCTCAAAGGCGCCGGTGGCAGCGTGGGCTTTGACGCGTATTTCGAGCCCGCCCGCCACCTGGAAGCCGCCTGCACCGTGGACGACGCCGTGCAGGCCGGCCACTGGCTGCAACACATTGAAGAACTGAGCCAGCGCATGGTCCTCGATGCACCGCAAGGGGCCACGGCATGAGCCGAGACCTCGTGGCCATGACCACCCCCTGGGATGGCGCCCTGGTGATGATGGTGGACGACGAGTCCATGATGACCGACGTCATCCAGACCCACCTGGAAGACGCCGGCTACACCCGCTTCGTGGCCTGCAACGACCCCCGCGCGGCCGTGCAACTGATCCGCCAACACCAGCCCGACGTGCTGCTGCTGGACCTGATGATGCCCGGCGTGTCCGGCTTCGACGTGCTGCAGGCCGTGCGCGCCGACGAGGCCTTGCAGTACACCCCCGTCATCGTGCTGACCGCCGCCAGCGACCCGGCCACCAAGTTGCGAGCACTCGAGTTGGGCGCCACCGAGTTTCTCTCCAAGCCTGTCGACTCCAGCGAGCTGGTCCTGCGGGTGCGCAACACCCTGGCCTTCAAACGCTACCAGGATCGCCTGGCCTACGTGGACATGGTCACCGGCCTGTCCAACCGCGAGCGTTTCACGCGCCGGCTGGAAGAAGCCCTGCAGCACGCCCTGCCGCAGCAAGCCATGCTCGGCCTGCTGCACCTGGGCTGTGAGCAGTTCCGCCAGACCCGCGAAACCCTGGGCCCCCGCGCCGCCGACACCCTGCTGCAGCAAGTGGCCGCCCGCCTGATCAACGTCGTCGTGCCACCGCAAGACCGCGACTCCGCCGCCCTGCACCCCGAATCCCTGGGACTGGCCCGCGTCGACAGCCAGGACTTCGCCCTGATCCTGCCCGAGGTGACCCAGGCCGAAGACGCCGCCACCCTGGCCAAGCTGGTGATCCAGGAACTGACGGCACCGTTTCAGATCGATGGCCACGACATCTTCCTGGTGCCCCACATCGGCATCGCGCTGGCCCCCAGCGATGGGCAAACCGCCAACGGCCTGCTCAAAAGCGCCGACCTGGCTTGCTCCAAGGTCAAAGGCCACGGCAAGTCCGGCTACGAATTTTTCTCGGCCGAGCTGACGGCCCGCTCCATCGAGCGACTGACCCTGACCAACCAGTTGCGACTGGCCATCCACCGCGACGAACTGCGCCTGCACTACCAACCGAAGGTCTGCATGCGCACCGGCCGCATCCTGGGTGCCGAGGCCCTGATCCGCTGGCAACACCCTGACCATGGCTTGCTGCTGCCAGGCCGCTTCGTGCCCCTGGCGGAAGAGACCGGCCTGATCGTCGAGATCGGCGACTGGGTCACGCAAGAGGCCTGCCGCCAGATGGCGCAATGGCACCAGCAAGGCTTGCGCGACCTGAAGGTGTCGATCAACGTGGCCAAGCCGCAGTTCGACAATGGCCACTTCCTGCAGTACCTGCAGAAGGTGCTGGCCCGCACGCAACTGCCACCTGAATGGCTGGTGGTCGAAGTGACCGAAAGCATGCTGGTCAGCGACGTGGCCTGGGCGCTCAAGCAGATGAATGATTTGCAAGGGCTGGGCGTGCACCTGTCCATCGACGACTTCGGCACCGGCTATTCATCGCTGAGCTACCTCAAGCGCTTCCCCGCCGACGAACTCAAGATCGACCGCTCCTTCATCATCGACCTGCCCGGCCAGGCCAAAGACCAGGCCATCGTGCAAACGGTGGTGTCCTTGGGGCACAGCCTGGGCATGCAGGTCGTGGCCGAAGGCGTTGAAGAAGAAGACCAATTGCGCATCCTGCAGCGCATGGGCTGCGATGTGCTGCAGGGCTTCCTGTTCAGCAAGGCCGTGCCACCGCAAGCCTTTGAGGCTTTGATCCTGGGCTCATCGGCCCAACAGCTTGTCAACCCACGTGTCACGGAAGGAGTTCCTTCATGAAATCCATCACTCTGGTGGCCGCTGCGGCACTGCTGTGCGCCCCCTGCGCCTGGTCCGCCGTGATCGGCGATGTCGATGGCATTCCTGTCGAGGACAGCTATTCGGTCGACGGCACCAAGCTCCTGCTCAATGGCGCGGGCGTTCGCAAACGCGCCTATTTCAAGACGGACGTCTCGGCGATCTACCTGACCGAGCCGCGCAACACGCCCGAAGGCATCGAGAGCGCGCCGGGCGCCAAACGCCTGCAACTGGTGATGGTCAAAGACATCACGGGCTCCACCATCTCGCGCTATTTCATCGCGGACTTCCAGGCCGTGGCCACCGAAGCCGAGTTCAAACAACTCATCAACGAGATCGGCGTGCTGGGCGAGATCTATTCCAAAATCCGCCAGGTCAACAAGGGCGATGTGATCAACATCGACTGGACACCCGGCAAGGGCGTGCACTCCACCATCAACGGCAAGCCTTTGATGGTCAGCGGCAACGTCACGCCCTACTTGAACAATGAACTGCTGTACCGGGTGATGCTGCGCATGTACATCAAGGCCAGCGGCTCGGCCGAGATGCGGGACAACCTGCTGGGCAGATCGCGCAGCATGCTCAACACCGCATCGGCGGCGGTCAACCCACCTCGCACACCTTGAGCATGTTGGTGCCACCGGGGTAGCCCATGGGCTCACCACAGGTGATGGCGTAGGTATCGCCCGGCTTGAGCACACCACTTTCCACCAGCAGCGATTCGGCCTGCTTCAGCGCCTCGTCACGGTCGGTGTGGCTGCGGATCAGCAGAGGCTGCACATTGCGGTACAGCGCCATCTTGCGCTGCGAAATCGGCTGCGCCGTCATGCCGAAGATCGGCACGTGGATCTTGTGACGGCTCATCCACAAGGCGGTCGAGCCTGACTCGGTCAAGGCGATGATCGCCTTGCAACCCAGGTGATGCGCCGTGAACAGCGCGCCCATCGCGATTGATTGGTCAATGCGGCCAAACTTCTTGTTGGTGAAATCGGCGTCCAGCGTCACGTCCTCGGCGCCCTCGGCCGCCAACGCGATCGCGGCCATCTGCTCCACCGTCTCGACCGGGTATTTGCCGGCGGCGGTTTCGGCGCTCAGCATCACGGCGTCAGTGCCATCCAGCACCGCGTTGGCCACGTCGCTCACCTCGGCGCGCGTGGGCACCGGGTTCACGATCATCGATTCCATCATCTGCGTGGCGGTGATCACCACCTTGTCCATCTCGCGCGCCATCTTGATCATGCGTTTTTGCAGCGCGGGCACGGCGGCATTGCCCACCTCGACGGCCAGGTCGCCCCGCGCCACCATGATCCCGTCAGACGCCTTCAGGATGCTTTCCAGGTTGGGGATGGCCTCGGTGCGCTCGATCTTGGCGATCAGCGCCGGGCGGTGCTTCCAGGGCTCGCCCGCCACGTTGCACAACTGGCGCGCCATCTCCATGTCGGTCGAATGCTTGGGGAAGGACACGGCGATGTAATCGCACTGAAAGCTCGCCGCCGTCTTGATGTCTTCCATGTCCTTGGCCGTCAAGGCCGGCGCGGTCAAGCCGCCACCCTGCTTGTTGATGCCCTTGTTGTTGGACAACTCGCCCCCCACCTTGACGATGGTGTTGACGGCCTCGCCCTTCACCGATTCCACGGTCAGCACCAGCAAGCCATCGTTCAGCAAGAGGATGTCGCCGGCGCGCACATCGCGCGGCAGCTCCTTGTAGTCCAGGCCCACGCCGTGGATGTCGCCCGGCTCGACGCGGCTGGCGTCCAGCACGAAAGGCTGGCCGTTTTCCAGCATCACACTGCCTTCGGCGAACTTGCCCACGCGGATCTTGGGGCCCTGCAGGTCGGCCATGACGGCCACCACCTTGCCCACCTTCTTGGCCACCTCGCGCACCAGCGCCGCGCGGTCGATGTGGTCCTGCGCCTTGCCGTGCGAGAAGTTCAAGCGCACCACGTCCACCCCCGCGCGCAACATGCGCTCCAACACATCCGGCGAGGACGAAGCAGGGCCCAGGGTGGCGACGATCTTGGTGGCACGTGGCATGGTGATTCGGCTCGGTTCAGAGCGGCAGTGGTCTCGCAAACAGTGTCCCACCAAACCGCCAGATGAAAAGCCGGAATTGGTGCGGCAAGACCCTCGCTTGTCGCGCCTTCCCCCGAAACATTACACTGACCCACGCGCCTTGCCTGATCACGTCATGCTTCAGCCAAGTGTCCGAACAGCCGACATGCCAAGGGAGTCCCGCAGTTAAAGCCCCCATGAGCCAGCCCACCATCGTCTTCTCGCACGCCAACAGTTTCCCGGCCAGCACCTACCGCGAGCTGTTCGAGGCCTGGCGCGCGGCCGGCTACGCGGTCCACGCCATCGAAAAATTCGGCCACGACCCGCGCTACCCCGTCACCGCCGATTGGCCGCACCTGGTGCGCCAGCTCAAGGATTTCATCGACCACGAGGTCGGCCACCCCGTCTACCTGGTGGGCCACTCCCTGGGCGGTTACCTGAGCATGATGCTGGCCAGCCGCCACCCCGAGATGGCCCGCGGCGTGGTCGTGCTGGACTCACCCTTGCTGCACGGTTGGCGCGCCTGGGGCCTCAAGCTGGTGAAGCAACTGGGCGTGGTCGATCGCGTCATGCCCTCCGGCGTGGCCGCCCAGCGCTGCCACGAGTGGCCCACGTTAGAGGCCGTGCGCGAGCACTTCATCGCCAAGCCCAAGTTCGCCGCCTTCCACCCCGGCGTGTTCGACGCCTATGTGCAGCACGGCACCGAGCACCACCCCAGCGTCAGCCGCCGCCTCAGCTTCAAACGCGAGATCGAATCGCGCATCTACAAAAGCATGCCGGTGAACCTGGTCCAGGAGTTCCGTCGCCACCCGCCCACCTGCCCCATGGCCTTCATCGGCGGCACGCGCTCCAAAGAGCTCAAGGCCGTCCAGCTCAGTGGCGTGCGCCGCGTGGTCGGCGCGGCCAACATGTCGTGGATCGCGGGCACACACCTGTATCCTTTCGAACAGCCGCAAGCCACCGTGGCCGAAGTGCTGCGCTGGCTGACCCACTTCCAGACCCCGTCCGCCCCCGACATCCGAACGCGATGACCGCCCCCGCCCCTGTCGAGCTGCCCCTGCCCTTCGTCACCGTGACCAACTGGGTGCGCGCGGCCAACCTGTGCGGCATCGACATTGGCCGCATTTTCGAAGAAGAAGGCGTCGATACCAGCAACCTGCACCCCGAGACCGCCGTCATCCTGCGCGAAACCATGCAGCGCGTCATGCAGCGCTGCGTTGACGAGACCCGCGCCATGGGCCGGGGCCAGCACTTCCCCCTCGTGCTGGGCGAGACCTTCGCCTTCGAGTACATGTCGGACATCGAAACCTTCATCACCACCAGCCCGACCCTGCGCGAAGCCGCCCGCTCGCTGGAGTGGATCCCGCCATTGCTCAACCCCTACATGCAGATCTCGCTGGCCGAGCACGGCAGCGAGGCGCGCATGTCGGTGGCCTTCAACCACCCGGAGGCCTCGCCCGACACCACTTGGCATTTCACCGAAGGCGTGTTCGCCAGCTTGCTCAAGTTCACCCGCATGCTGCTGGGCGGACAGCAGCTGTTTGGCCGCATCACCCTGCAGCACGCGCCTCATCAGGACCGTGCCGCCTTCGAGGCATTTTTCCACGTGCCCATCTCGTATGGACAGCCCGTCAGCGCCATGTGGTTCGACCGCGCCTTGCTGGACCTGCCCTTGCGCGGCGGCTTTCCCCAGTTGCACGAACAGGCCGCGCAACGCGTCGTTCAGCAAGTGGCCCAACGCGCCGAGCAACAACAGCAGGATGCCGACGCCCTCGACCACGCCGACAACCTGGTCCACCAGATCGAACGCGCCCTGGCGCAAAAACCCCGCCTGCTGGGCCTGGGCCTGGAAGCCCTGGCCGAAGAGCTGCACCTGCACGCCCGCACCCTGCAGCGCCGCCTGCGCGACATTGGCGACAGCCACTCCGGCATCCAGGCCCGGGTGCGCTACGGCTTGGCGCGCCAATGGCTGCAAGACCCCGCCTTGCCCATCGAAGACATCAGCGACCGCCTGGGGTTCTCCGACCGCCGCAGCTTCACCCAGGCCTTCACGCGCTGGTCTGGCGTCACCCCCAGCCAGTACCGCCGCAGCCCTGGCCCATGACGACAGACCCGGGTGTTTTCCCTAGCCTCAGGCTGTCGCGAAAATTACCCTGCTGTCGTTGCCCGCCATAGCCGCAGCGCCATCAACTGCCTAAAGTTCATGGATCGGAAAGCCTGTGCCCAGTGCGCAAACCACTGCCGAGGAGACCTCACATGACCCCTACAAAAATGACCCCGCCACCCATCATCCCGCGTGAAAAGCTGGATTTCGGGCTGGACGGCGACATCCCCAAATACTGGCTGAACGGCGACCCGTTCAAGACCCGTTTCTTCGACGCGCTGTCCACCCTCTTCCCGGTCGGCGAGCGCTTCTTCATCACCTGCGTGCGCGATTTCAAGGACCGCACCACCGACCCCAAGGTGCTGCAGGACATCAAGGACTTCACGCGCCAGGAAGGCCAGCACGGCATCGTCCACACGCGTTACAACGATCGCCTGAAAGCCCAGGGCATCGGCGTCGATGCGATCCTGGCCGGCCAGGAAAAGCGCCTGTTCGGCATCATCCGCCAACACACCTCGCGCGAATTCACGCTGGGCATCACGGCGGCGGCTGAGCACATCACCGCCATCATGGCCGACTGCTTTGTCGAGCGCCCCGAGATCTTCGAAGGCGCCGACGATCGCATCCGCGCGCTCTACGTGTGGCACGCCATGGAAGAGATGGAGCACAAGGCCGTCGCCTTCGACGTGCTGCAGAACATCGCCAAAAGCACGTACCGCAACCGCGTTGGCTCGATGCTGCTGGTGACCATCCTCTTCCCCTTCCATGTGTTCCGGATCATGAAGCACATGTTCGAAGTCGACGGCTTCAGCCGCTGGCAACGCACCAAGATCTGGGCCAAAGGCCTGTGGTGGTTGTACAAGCCGGGCGGCCTGTTCTCACCCATGGTCGGCAAGTACTTCAGCTACCTCAAGCCCAGCTTCCACCCTTGGCAAGACCCCGTCGTGCCCAGCTACGACAACTGGCTGCGCATCCTGAAGGAAACCGGCGACCCCATCCTGGCCGGCAACCGCCTGCACGGAGAAAAAGCCTGGGCCCACGCATAAGGAGATGGCCATGCACCAGCACAACCCCATCGTCCCCCGCGAGAAACTCGACTTCGGCCTTGAAGGCGACATCCCCAAGTATTGGTTCGGCGGCGATCCTTTCAAAACGCGCTTCTTCGACGCCATGTCGACCATCTTCCCCGAGGGCGAGCGCTTCTTCATCTCCTGCGTGCGCGATTTCCGCGACCAAGTCAGCGACCCGGTCCTGCGCGAAGAGATCAAGCATTTCATCCGCCAGGAAGGCCAGCACGGCATCGTCCACAGCCAGTACAACGAACGCCTCAAAGCGCAGGGCATCGACGTGGACAAGCTCGAAGGCATCCAGCGTGGCCTGATCGAGTGGATGCGCAAGTACCTGCCCAAAAAGCACACCCTGGCCAGCACCGCCGCCGCCGAGCACATGACCTCGATCATGGCGCACAGCTTTTTCTCGCGCAAAGAGATCATGGCCGCCGCCGACCCGCGCATGCGCGCCATGTACGCCTGGCACGCCATGGAAGAGATCGAGCACAAATCCGTCGCCTTCGACGTGATGCAGAAGGTGGCCAAGGTCTGGTACCCACGCCGCGCCATCACCATGGTCGAAGTCACCCTGGGCTTCACCATCAACGCCATGTTGAGCACACGTTACATGCTCAAAGTCGATGGCTTCAGCCGCTGGCAGCGCACCAAGCTGTGGGCGCAGGGCCTGTGGTGGCTGTACAAGCCCGGCACGGGTCTGTTCATGGCCATGTTCAGCCAGTACCTCCATTACTACAAACCCGGCTTTCACCCCTGGCAGCAAGGCCAGATGGACAGCTACCAACTCTGGCTCGACACCTTCAACCAGACCGGCGACCCGATCCTGGCTGGCGAGGTGCTGCACGCCGCAGCAGCCTGATCACCGCTGAAACTTGAGGTCTCTCGCGTGATGAGGCCTCAAGTTTCCCATCGCGCGGTCGATATGGCGGTATGACCGTCCTGCGCACCACCGACGCTCCAGCCCACGCGACCGCCCCCAAAAAGGCCGTGCCCATCGTGCCGCGCGAGCACCTTGACTTCGGCCTGGACGGCGACATCCCCCGCCACTGGTTCGGCGGCGACCCGTTCAAGACGCGCTTTTTCGACGCCATGTCCACCCTCTTCCCCGAGGGCGAGCGCTTCTTCATCACCTGCGTGCGCGATTTCCGCGACCAGGTCACCGACCCGGAACACCTGCAGGCCATCAAGGATTTCACCCGGCAGGAGGCCCAGCACAGCATGGTGCACTCGGCCTTCAACCGGCGCCTGGCCGACCAAGGCATCAAGGTCGATCGCATCCTGGCCAACCAGCGCCACTTCCTGTTCGACGTCACCCGCCAACGCCTGTCACGCCAACAAACCCTGGCCATCACCGCCGCCTCCGAACACCTCACGGCCATCATGGCCCAGGGCTGGTTCGAGCGCCGCGACCTCTTCCTGGACGCCGATCCCCGCGTGCGCGCCATGTACGTCTGGCACGCCGTCGAGGAAGTCGAGCACAAAGGCGTCGCCTACGACGTCATGCAACAAGTCGCCCAGGTGGGTTACCTGCGGCGCGTGCTCGCACTCCTGCAGGTCAGCATCAACTTCCCGCTGTTCGTGTTCCAGATCATGGGCCACATGCTCAAGGTCGATGGCTTCAGCCGCACGCAGCGCCTCAAGCTGTGGACCAAGGGCCTGTGGTGGTTGTATGGCCCCGGCGGCATGATGGCCGACATCATTCGCCCCTACCTGGCCTGGTACAAACCGGGCTTCCACCCTTGGGATTCGGGCATGCTGCCCAGCTACAGCGCGTGGGCCGACACCCTCAAACGCACTGGCGACGTGATCGCGGCCAGCGATGCCCTGACGGCACCAACTCAACGTTGAGAGCGGCCCTTCAGGGCAACTGCAGATCGCGCTCAAGCCGGGCAACTTCCGGCCCGCTGAAATTTTGCTGCAGGTACAGGCGGATGCGGATCAGCCGCTGGCCTTCATCCAGTGAAGCATCCTGCGTCAGGTGGGTCCACTCCAGCCGAGCCTTGTCCGCGCGTGCGCGCCAGTCATCGCGGCTCACCGGTGCCACCGAAGCCGCCACGCCCGCCGATGCAGGGGCCCTGGACAGCACATCGTCCAAACTGGACGCCGCCGGCTGACGGGGGCTCGCCACCAGGCCGGACAGGCGCCGCTGCAAGGCCGCCTCGTCATCGCCAAAAAACGCCTCAGCCCAATCAGCCCCCAGCAATTGTCGACGCACCTTGTGCTGCTCGTTCAAGGTGGCTTGCCAGCCCTTCGGCTCCGAGCCGTTGAAGGGATGCTGCCAATCGTGATTCTGCAGCCGCGCATAACGGTCCCAGATGGCCAGCACATGACCGCTGTTGGCCTGCCCCAGGTCCGCCAGGGCGTCTTGCTCCAAGGCAGCGCGCACCTCCACCATGGTCACGCCCTTGCCCAACGGCAAGTAACTGTCAAACCGTTCGCGCAAAGCACGCCCCGGCACCAACTTGCCCCCCAGCACCGACCACGCCTTGGGCGCCCAGCCGCCGGCAGGGCGCACCGCGGCCCCTTTGGTCGTCGGTGGCGCCGGCGCCAGGCCTGAAGCAGCCTGAGGCACCCCAGCCTTGCCCGCCGCCACCTCGGGCGCTTGCCCCCGCCCGTACCACCAGACCAGCCCCCCGGCGATGGTCAGGACCAGCAGCGCACGCTTGACCATGGCCAGTCAGCCCGCCGCGCGCTTTTGCAGGATCTCGAACGCTGGCAAGGTCTTGCCTTCCAGCACCTCCAGGAACGCACCACCGCCGGTCGAGATGTAGCCCACGTCTTTCTCGATGCCGTACTTGGCAATCGCCGCCAAGGTGTCGCCACCACCGGCGATGCTGAAGGCGTTGGACTCGGCAATCGCCTTGGCAATCGTCCTGGTGCCATTTTCAAAAGCCGCGACCTCGAACACGCCCACCGGACCATTCCACACCACCGTCCCGGCCGACTTCAATTGAGCTGCCAGCTTGTCCGCCGTCTTCGGCCCGATGTCGAGAATCATGTCGTCATCGGCCACATCGGTGGAGGCCTTCACAACAGGCTTGGCCGCAGCCAAGAACGCGCCAAAATCGAACTTCTCGCTGGGCACGCCCTCGGCCACCACCACATCCTCAGGAATCGGAACCTCGGCACCACGCAGCTTCATCGCCGCGATCACCGCCGTGGCGGCGGGTACCAGGTCGCGCTCGACCAGCGACTTGCCCACGTTCAAACCAGCGGCCAGCATGAAGGTGTTGGCAATGCCGCCCCCCACGATCAGGCCATCCACCTTCTTGGACAGCGCCTCCAGAATCGTCAACTTGCTCGACACCTTCGAACCCGCCACGATGGCCACCAGCGGCCGCTTGGGTGCCGCCAAAGCCTTGTTCAGCGCGTCGATCTCGGCCGACAGCAGCGGCCCGGCACACGCCACCTTGGCGTACTGCGCGATGCCATAGGTCGTGCCCTCGGCCCGGTGCGCCGTGCCAAAGGCGTCGTTCACAAAGATGTCGCACAAGGCGGCCAGCTTGCGCGCCAGCACTTCGTCGTTCTTCTTCTCGCCCTTGTTCAGACGGCAATTCTCCAGCAGCACCACATCGCCATGCGCCACGGTCACACCGTCCACCCAGTTGGACACCAGCTTGACCTCACGCCCCAGCAACTCGCCCAAGCGTTTGGCCACCGGCGCCAGTGAATCGGCCAGCTTGAACTCGCCCTCCGTCGGGCGCCCCAGATGCGATGTCACCATCACGGCCGCACCCGCCTTCAGCGCCAGCTCAATCGCCGGCACCGAGGCCCGCACGCGCGTGTCTTCGGTGATGTTGCCGGCATCGTCTTGCGGCACGTTCAGATCGGCGCGGATGAACACGCGCTGGCCAGCCACCTTGCCTTGGGCCACGAGGTCTTCAAATCGGAGGATGTTCATGATGGTGAAATGGGGATGAATGACAAAACGGAATCTGGCCCGATTGTAGAGAGCCTCGCACCCCTGAAACCTGGGGTCAATCCGCAAGTGTGCATGCCTCCTACCCCACCGCGGGCGTAACCGGGGTGTTTCATTTCACCCGGTCGTTACACCCGATCGCATCGAGTCACCAGCCCAGCCCGAGCTTGAGGGCCAGCAAAACCGCCATCCCACTCAGGATGGTGCCCAGCATGCCCTTTTGCCACCAGGCCCACGCCACCGCCGCCGCTGTCGCAAAAAAACGTGCATCGCGCCAGTCATGCGGCCAATGGCCCTGGATGAGCAAGACCTCCGGGAACACCACCGCACTCAAGGCGGCCAAAGGCGCATAGCGCAAACCACGCTCCAACCAGGCTGGCAAACGCCAAGGCTTCTCGCTCAAGAAAAAAAATGACCGGCTGAACGCCGAAATCGCCACCAGCCCCAAGGCCGCGATCACCATTTCCGCCGTGCTCATGGAAGCGCCCCCCAAAGCCATGCTCAGGACCTCTCCGAAACATCGGAAGCAGCAGCCTTGCGCTGCGTCGCCGTCAACTGATCCCACAACAGGCCACAAGCCACAGCCGACGCCAAAGCCACAATCATGTTCAGTTTGAACGGCAAGCCAAACGCCGCCACGGCGGCCGTTCCTGCGATCCCCGCGCTGAGGGCCGTGGCCCGGTCATTCGTCAGCGACACCAACAGGCCCAACAAGGCCAAGGTCCCCGCGAAGCCCAGCCCCCACTGGGTTGGAATCGCCCCAGCGAACAAAACGCCCGCCAGCGACGCCACATTCCAGGCCGCCCAATTCACCGAGAACAAGCCGGCAAAGTAGGCCAGGGGCGCGGGGTTCTCGGGACTGGCTGGCGGCGACGCACCATGCCGTTGCATCATCATCACATAGGTGATATCGGCAGTCAGGTAACCGGCGACCAAACGCCAGCGCAGCGGCAAGCTCATCATGTGCACGCGCATCTGCGCACTGAAAATGACGAAACGCAGGTTCACGCACAGTGCTGTCACCCAGACCACCCACAAGGGCGCGCCTGCCAACATCAAAGGCAAGGCCGCCAGTTGGGCACTCGCCGCAAAAACGCTCAAGCTCATCAGCAAGGCGATCGGCAAGGGAAGGCCAGCCTTGACCATCGCCACCCCGGTCACCAAGCCCCAGGCCAGCACACCCGGGGTGACCGCGCCCATGTCACGCGCGCCTTGGCGAAACTCGCCATGCCGCCACAAGGATGCGTGGAGCAAACCCCACGGTGCTGTTTTTCGACTCATGCCGCCATTGTCGCGGCAAGGCCCGACCTCAACCCATCAATGCTGGCTTGATTTGGCCGTTTTGCCTTTGCCTGCCTTGACTTCGGGCTCGTCGACGTCTTCTTCGTCCCCATCCGCAGGTGCGGATGGCTTAGAAGCGGCTGCGGGCGGTGCAGGACGAGGCACCACTGGGGCAATCCCCTCCAGCTTGTTCTCACGCATGTACTCGTCCATTTCACGCCAACCCGTGAACACCGACGACTTCTCAGCTTTCGGATTGAGCAAGTAGCAGTCTTCAATGGCCCTCATGGCATGGCGGCAGGCGCTGCCAACAGCCTTTGCGTCAGCCACCTGGCGTTCTGCGGCTTTCTCAGGGGTTTCAATGCCCAACTGATCACAGCCCGACAAACCCATCATGGCCACCACCAGCCCTGTTACCACGAACCACCTGCTGGTCCGTTGCCGAGTCGCCACTGAACCCTTTTCCGTCCACATCCTGTGCTCCAAATCGCTGCGCTGTCGTCATGTTCCCGGACGAGCCAAGCGCATTCGAATGCTGAGTGCCCGCCGTTCATTACCCTCGTTTACGGCCAAACCGTGGCGCAACTTGAATCAAATCTCATCATCTGAGAAAAAGAAAGGGCCCCTCAGGGCCCTTGGCTTGTCCAGACTGCGGTTGATGCCCATTCAGATCATCAGTGAATCAGCCTGTCCTCCGCTTCCACAAACAACTCATCCAAGATCAATGCATCAGGCTCTTCGCCGCGGCTCCAAAAAAGCATCAGCACCACGATCTTGAGATCCTCAAGGCTGATCGGCCCACCGGGTATCACCAGCGCACGGTCCAACACCACTTCACGCAAACGCGTTGACAGCACGCCAGCCGACTCCAGGAACTGCAAGAAGCCCAAGGCCTCCGAGCCCAAATGCTCCAATTCCAGAGCTGAGTACACGCGAGTACTGCCCTCGGACTGATCCAGCCCTTCGTGCGAAGACAGGGTGTTCAGACCATCCAGCCAAGCCAAAGCCTCACGGATCTCATCTGCCTCAAAACCCACCGCAGTGAGCTTACGAGCCAAGAGATCCGACTCGGGGCAGGCATCGGGCCGCCAGTAGTGTTCGTAAAGGTAGACCAAGACATCGAACATGAAAACACTATAGCGCAAGGAATCGTCGCTCGTGCAAAGAAGGTGAAGCAGAGTTTCCGACAAAGCAAAAAGCCCAACCTTTCGGTTGGGCTTTTTAGGCACTAATAGCCTGACGATGTCCTACTTTCACACGGGAACCCGCACTATCATCGGCGCTGAGTCGTTTCACTGTCCTGTTCGGGATGGGAAGGAGTGGGACCA
>Ga0209841_1000164_pt1 | contig 16060 bp, 12 predicted proteins | sample GWRWT4_30Apr14_FD_187185 | JGI IMG/M metagenome (GOLD analysis project Ga0209841, IMG submission 187185) | Sand microcosm microbial communities from a hyporheic zone in Columbia River, Washington, USA - GW-RW T4_30-Apr-14 (SPAdes) (version 2) | ecosystem: Engineered > Artificial ecosystem > Sand...
CGGATGCACACTCACCGGCATCAAAACACGACGCGATTTGGATTTACGATTCGCACGAACGGCCATTAACACCGCTTCCGCCAATCCAGAGGCGCCGTCATACAAGGATGCATTGGAAACATCCATCGCCGTTAACTGCGTCATCATAGTCTGATATTCGTAGATTAACTGCAGTGTTCCCTGACTCGCCTCAGCCTGATAGGGCGTGTACGCCGTCATGAATTCACCCCGTGCGGCCACATCCCACACAACCGCAGGAATATGGTGCTCGTAGGCGCCCGCGCCAATAAAGCAGAGTGCGCCGCTGTCTTGCTGAGCCCGTGCGGCCATATCACGCAACACGGCCATTTCGTTTTCGCCAGCAGGCACATGAAACAACTTGCCCGCCCTGATCGATTGTGGAATTTCATCAAACAGCTGCTCAATACTGGTGACGCCAATGGCATCAAGCATTTCTTTAACGTCTTCATTAGTGTGTGGAATGTAGGGCATGTATCACCTCATTAGCCAATCAAGCACAGCCTGACGAGAAAATATACCAAACTGTCAAAACTCATTATTAAAAATCAAAAAGCCACAGACTGACTACACAGCATGTGGCTTCACGATCTTTCGCGGATAAGTCAATCCAAGGACATGGAGACGTCACAGCACTCTGAAAATCAATCCTCTTCTTCGGCCAATTGCGCCTGATAAGCGCTTGCGCTTAACAAGTCATCCAATTCCGTAGGATCTTCCATTTTTATTTTGAAAATCCAGCCATCATGATAGGGATCACGATTAACTAATTCAGGCGCTTCTTCCAGGTCGTCATTGACGGCTATAACAACACCTGAAACCGGACTATAAATATCCGAAGCCGCTTTTACCGACTCGACAACCCCCGCTTCATCGCTGGCATGGAGCTCAGCGCCCACATCGGGCAACTGAACAAAAACAAGATCACCGAGCGCTTCCTGAGCGTGATCACTGATCCCTACCGTCACAACATCGCCTTCTACCCTGACCCATTCATGACTGGGAAGAAATTTGAGTTCCACTGGAAATTCGCTCATATCAACGCACCTTTTTATTTATCAAATCCTGGGATTGGAAAACAGCACAAACCAACACTTACAAATCAAATACCTTTTTACCATTTCGAACAAAAGGCGGTTGAACCACCTTGACTGGAAATAATTTGTCCCGAATTTCGACTTCGACGTGTCCTTGGGTTGCAAAAGGTACACGAGCCAATGCAATAGAATAACCCAAAGTAGGTGAAAAGGTACCGCTGGTGATTTCACCTTCGCCCACACCTGAAACCAATACCCGTTGATGTGCCCGCAACACACACTTGGCTTCCAGCACCAAGCCTACAAGTTTATATTTCAGACCCTTGGTTTTTTCATCCAACAGCGCCTGTTTGCCGATAAAATCACGAGACTGAGGCTCCCAGGCAATAGTCCAGGCCATATTAGCTTCCAGCGGACTGATTGACTCGTTCATATCCGCGCCATAAAGATTCATGCCCGCTTCGAGTCGCAGGGTATCCCGTGCACCTAATCCTATAGGTGCAACGCCTGACTCCATCAGTCGCTGCCAAAAGGCGGACACCTCAACATTGGGCAACATAAGCTCCACACCGTCTTCCCCGGTATAGCCTGTGCGAGCGATGAACCATTCGCCCAGATCAGTGCCTTGAAATAGCTTAAGTGCCTCAATGGCAGCTTGGTGCTGCGGACAAAGCATTTTAATTTTTTGTATGGCCTGTGGACCCTGAATGGCAAGAATAGCCAAATCCGGGCGCTCTATCAGACTGACCGAAAACGCTTGAGCCTGCTGCCGCATCCACTGCAAGTCCTTTTCGCGGGTGGCGCAATTAACCACCAGACGATAACCATCGATTCTGCGATAGACAATCAGGTCATCAATCACGCCACCCTGCGGGTTGAGCATCGCCGTATAAAGCGCTTTGCCCAGAGTTGTTAACTTATCGACATCGTTAGCCAACAAATATTGAAGATAGGTTTTGGCCTCTTGCCCCGAGATGTCAACGACGGTCATATGGGATACATCAAATACACCCACATTCTCCCGCACCGACTTATGCTCCTGAATTTGGGATCCATAATGAATCGGCATATCCCAACCGGAAAAATCTACCATCTTGGCACCACAGGCCAGATGTTGATCGTATAAAGCGGTTTTATTTCCCATAACTCAGCGCCAGCGGCAATAAAAATTCGGAATTGTTTTGATTGTGCGAGAATAGCAAAATCAGGGCGCGCTATTCTACCCTCTCCCCTTTAAGAAAGCATCCAACGCGCCAGCCCTTCTTAAGGCATGGTAGCAAAGCCTGTTAAACTATGGTAAAACGCGCCTTCAAAAAAATGGATTGAATCTGTCGGTTTACGGATAGCAAAAAATAGAAAATAAAAAACCTGGGGAAATTTAATAATGCGCTACCTTTTAAATTACACAAAAAAAACTATCGTGGTCTTTTTTGCGCTTATTAGCATGCTTCTTTCGTTCACTGCAACAGCAACAAACAATTTGCTGGGTAATCTATCTGAAACAAGAGAAATGCAATTAATCGTATTAAAAGGCGCTAAATTGCCCGCCTTGTTAGGCAAGAACGCTAAAAACTATTCCGTGATGGCTGTGTCTGGCGACAAACTGGCGCCTATTCCCTTTCAATTCGATGACTGGAACGTACGTGGTTTCCCTTATGTGCCCGGTGGCACGATAAAAGTTGAGGGCCAGGAAGATATCATCGAAGCAAAAGATGAGCTCGCGTTTATGTTACGTGACACAGGAGCACAGGCAGAAGCTGCACTCAAATCAGCTGTTGCCGGCAAAGTGGTTCTTGAGCTTGCTTTTAAAGAAAACAACGTCGAGCGTTACGCTTATATTGTGGAAGGCAATACCGAACGCAGTGATAAATCCTACACCCACTTTGATAGCAAAACGGGCTTAATTAAAACAAGCAAATACTCTTTACAAACCGAACCTGGCAATCTGTTAGCGTGGTCAGACATGTATTATCAGGGCTATCACGAAGGCAAAAAAAGCATTCTCGATACGATGAAGCTAAGAGTCAAAGCCAAACTAGGTTTTATCAAAGCAACCATTAATAACAATCTCATTCCTAATGAAGTTTCTGCCGTTAAAAATGGCCCGGTCAGAACACTGATTGCATTGGATGCCTCCATCTCCATTCTTGGTGTTGGTTTAGCCGACGCCGGTGCCAGTGTGACTGTAACGGATCAAACTCTGCAATTCCCCGTGTACCTCACCATCCCGAAAGCCGCTTCTGTATTAAGTGATTTAAATCTTGAAGTTTCTCTCGATTTCAACGACTTGGATGGTGTGCCTGTTCGAACAGAACTAGGCCCTAAAGAACCTGTTTACGTGGGCGATAAAACCAAGGGCGCCAACCCGGAAGATCTCAAAATAAATCTGGAGCATAGCTGGCTTTCAGGCAGCAGCGGCCAGAACTGGGACATTATTGCCTTCTTTAGCGGCAAAGAAGGTTTCAAGCCTACCCTGGACGTCATCTACAAAGACAGCCGTTTTGATAGCAAGGCCGATACGCCTGAACGTTTTCCTGGTTCACACCCGCACGTAGGTTACAAGGTCACAGATATCGTCTACGGCCAGGAAATTGTTATTGGCATTGATCTGTACTTTGATGACGCATTCTGGTCTAAAGACGGGCTGGAAAATGCGGTAGAATCTATTCGCAATCCCATGCCGGTAACCGTCATTGCTCAATAATTTGCAGGCGATTGATACAACTCAAAAGGTGGCCCTGTGCCACCTTTTTTAGTTTAAAATACGCATTTCTCCATGGAGCCGAGCAAGTGAAAGTAATCCAGGTCATGGGTGGTAACGAAGAAGGCGGTCTGGAAAAACACTTTGTCGAATTATGCAATGGTCTTACAGATTATTGCGAATTAATCGCCATTGCGCACCCAAAATACCAACCGCGCTTTAATAGTCGCGTCAGCTTCTATGCGCTCGACTTAAACAAAAGCCGCAGAAATCCCCTGCTTTTATGGCAGTTATACCGACTGATTTCAAAGCACAAACCGGATATCGTGCATGCACAGGCAAACAAGGCCATTGCCATGATCGCCACATTGCGTCGCTATATCCACGCTAAAACTGTAGCGACAGTTCATGGCCAGAAGAAAAATCTCAAAGCCACTCGTCACTTTGATCTCACCATTGGCGTGAGTCACTTCCTGACCTCACGCATTCAGTCTTCTAACAAGAAAACCATTTATAACGGCATCATCATGCCTCATGTGCAAACGCACTTGACGCAAAGTACTTTTTTTTCGACGCAAACACCCGAACAGAAATTAGTGCTTGCTGTAGGACGACTCGTACCAGAAAAAGGCTTTGATATTCTTCTGGATGCATGGAAAACCATTGATGCCAAACTACTTATTGCAGGCGAAGGGCCCGAGCAACAAAAACTGCAAAGGTTTATTGACCAACATGAAGGAATGAGCAAGCGCGTCAAACTGCTCGGACATCGAAACGACATTCCTGATCTGATTCATTTGGCTGATCTGGTGGTGATCTCATCACGCCGGGAAGGGTTTTCTTACGTTTTTGCCGAAGCCCTGCTGCTGCAAACACCCGTAATCGCAAGCAATGTGCCCATTGCCAATGAAGTTTTGTCTGATGAATTTATAGCCCCTACCGAATCGGCCAAAGCGCTGGCTGCTCTAATCACACGAAGTCTTGCCAAGGGCGATAAACTTAAAAACGAATACATGCCTTTTTTTGATTATGCAAAACAGAATCTGACACTTGATCAGCTTGTACGTAATACCTTGTCTGCTTATCAGGATCTTTGCGCAAAATAAGCGTTTTTCACATTAGCTATCCACATGAATCATTGCAAACGCTTGCTCTGCTAACAAAACGATTATTTGCTTTCATTAATTATTTTAAGCAACGTTTCCTCCACTTCTGCCGCAACTTTTTTCAGATCCTCAGACTGACTCAGCACCGACAACAGCGCAGTTGGCCTGAGCGTACCGATTTTAACTTTGCCCTTTTCCTGCCAAACAGAAATCCTGCAAGGCAGGACCATATTCAGCGCCATGTCTTGCAGCAGCACCGCCTGCGCCTTATGGGGATTGCATACTTCAAAGATTCTGCATTCATTTTCAAACTCAACGCCCTTGTTTTTCATCGTTGCTTTCAGATCGTGCACATGCATAACACCAAATTTATTCCGCACTACCGCTTCTTCCAAATCTTTACTCACCTGATCAATGTCTTTTTGAGTATCAACAATATATTTCATATTTTTTCCTTTTGTTTTCATGAATGAGTCAGGCAAGTTTGCTTCTGAACATAAAAAATACGGCGGCCAGCAAACACAAGCCTGCCCAAAAATAATCAAGTCTTAATGGCTCACGTAAATATAAAACCGAAAACGGTACAAAAATTGTTAACGTAATCACTTCCTGCATAATTTTCAACTGGCCCACAGTAAGCACAGTGTAACCAATACGATTAGCAGGCACCTGAAATAGATATTCAATCAGGGCAATTCCCCAGCTCACCAAGGCAGCCACAATCCACGGTTTGTTATTTAACTCTTTTAAGTGAGCGTACCAGGCAACGCCTTTGCCAGGCTATTTCTAACGCCAAAAGGAATATGCACCGAAGGAATATCACCAGCGACCGAACTTAGATGCCGCATCTGGTCATCGAAAAAAATATGGGGTTTCATAATTTCCAAAACCCGGCGTTTATCAACACCCCCCAGAAAAAAGGTTTCATCCGGCATAACTCCCCAGTTACTGAGTGTTGTTATCACACGCTCGTGCGCTGGAGCACTTCTGGCGCTGACAATAGCAATGCGTAATATACGCTTATAAGACGCATCAGCTTTTTCTTTTTTTAATTCCAGCTTTTGAATCAATGACAATTTTCTGAATAAATCACTCAAGGGACCCGGCGTATGCGGCATATCTTTTTTGATAAACTCATGTTGCTGGAATTCGCTGACATTTTCCGAACGCTGATACACAGCCTCTGCCTCATCATCGGCAATAACACCATCAAAATCAAAAGCCACGCGCAGTTCTTTATCGTTTTCATCATCAGTTATATGAGAACTTAACACGGTGCCCGCAGGGAAACCCGCTTGGACAGCCGCTATCACATCATTTTCATTAGCCGACAGAAATAAAGAGATATTAAATACGGGCATATACCGATAAGGCGTTTTGCCACTTAAAAAACCAGCGCGTGATATATCGAGGCCATATTGTTTGATGGAGTTAAATACTCGTTGCCCGGTCGCCGGATCATTTTTTGACAAGAGCACCACTTCGACAGGAAATTTGTCAGGGAATACTTTATTAATCGATAAAAAACGTCTCACAAAAGGAAATGCCACCCCTTTAGGCAATAAATCCTCTTTGTGCGCTTGCTGATAAGCCCGGTACGCCTCCAGACCTTTTTTTTCAAAAACATCGTCTGATTCGTTCAAATCAAATAAAGCGCTTGAAGCTACACCGATAACCAGTTTTCTGTGAATAGGGTAAGCCATTACCTGCGCTCCAAAATCAAGGCAACTTGTTTGATCCGATCACAAGGGATTTTTTTCTTATTCAGAAACGTCAGTTTCAGTTTGAAGATCTTTCGCTTCAGTGTCTTCCATACCAGTTTCGACCAGAGGCTCGTCCATACCATCCTCTGCATTGTTTGAGTACTCTACTGGCCTACTGGAAGTCTCGCCCAATGTTTCGGATTCCTGCAGATAGGGATCCAAAATAGGTGCCATGCTTTTGAGCGCCTGCGCGGGTAACGCCGAGGTAAATCGGAAATTCTTTGCTTCACTGCCAGGCACAAACGCTGTCAGCGTACCGAAATGCCGTTCGCCCAAATAAAATACCAATGTTGCCGTACGACTCAGCGCACGTGCTTTGGATTTCTGCCCGCCACTGCCTATGACCAGCCTATTATCACCTGTGCCCGTTTTGCCGCCCATGAGCAAAGGTGTTCCGTCAACATGATGATACGCATCCTGCAAACGCCGTGCGGTGCCTTTATTAACAACGTCGGCCAAAGCCATTTTCAGGGCATGCGCTACATCTGGATGCATAACGACGTTTGCTTCAGCCGGTGGGTAAGCAACTTTAACTTCATAGGGGGTGGATTCTGCAAACACAAGCGACTTGACCCGCCGAATTGGCAGTCGTTCGCCACCATTAAGAATAATTCCCATCAGCTCAGCCAAGGCAGCGGGACGATCGCCTGAGCTACCCAAGGCCGTGGCTAACGAAGGCACTAAGTGGTCAAAGGGGTAACCCAATTGTTGCCATCTGCGATGCAGCTCGGTGAAAGCTTCTACTTCAAGGGTTGTACGTATGCGACTATCTCTGGCATTTTTGGCTTTGGTTCGTAATAACCACACATAAACTGCTTGCCGTTCATCCTTGCTCTCTTCCAAAACACGCGATAACGACACCTTGTTCTCTTTTTGCATAAAACCCAGCAACCAGAGCTCCAAGGGGTGAATACGCGCCAAATAGCCCTGATCTTGCAAATTAAATTGTTCAGGCCCATACCGCCGATACAAAGTTTGCAGCGTTTTGTCACTTAAAGCTTGATCCTTAATGTGCTCCTTCATGAAAACGGCAAAAGCCGCTTCATCAACCTCAGGATACAAATATCGATAAATAACGGCCAGTCGCACAGGCGTTAGTTTTAAGCCAGATAACAGGGTATCAAGCCTTTCCTGGGCTGTTTTATGCTGATACTTGATCCAGAAACGAGACAGCAACAAAGAACCTTCACGATCAATAAAGCGTGATAACACTTCCTGGCGACGTGGATCATGGTCGTCTTTTAATACTTTACTGACATCGCTCCATTGCTGCCGGGTGATATAACTGACGATATCGCGCAATATTCGTACAAATGGCAAATTAATGGATTCTTGCAAGGATTCTCGTACCGTAGGCACACGACCGTTATCCTCGCGTTTAAAATTATTAAAAGTATGCACCCCGCCCCCCGTAAAGAAAACCTCGGCGGGGTTCGCGGAATAGGATCTATCCAGAGCGGCTTGTAATAATTCAGGTAAGGTTAGTTGCGGATTCAGTGTCAGCTGCTCGACTGTCCAACGTGTTAGTGGATCGTTAGCCGTACCATCTTTTGCTACGATGTCTGCATCCTTGGCTCGAACACGTTCGTATAACTCGGCGATAATAGACAGGTAGGTAGACAACACTCTCAACTTCGCCGTTGAACCCAGCTCCAGCTTGCTGCCTTCGTTAATATCAAAAGGGACGTCCGTGTTATCGGTTTGCACTCGAACCTGATTACCTTCTGACGTGCGTTCGAACAAGGTAAAACTGTACCGTACGTCATTACTTTGCCCCGGCTTCAACAAGTATTCACCGACCAGTCCCAACTCAATCGCCTTTTGTTCATCGCGCAAACTTCGCAGATAGGCAGTCACCTTTTCCTGAATGTCTTTTTGCAAGGTGGTTTGTACGCTTAGATCCATACGATCCAGGTCATACAGCGAGACACCCAACATAGACACCAAACGGTTACGCACTACATTCACACCCTTGTTGGTTACTGCGGGTATAACGGCCGGATGGGTATGAAAGTTTCGGAAAGTGCTTGTTTGTTTTAATGCCGTCCGCATCAATTCCTGACTAATCGCATTATTACGCGCCAGCAAGCGGATATACGAATCGCTTGTCTTGGCGAGTTCTTCCCTGTGACTACTCAAGTAATATGAAGGCCGTCGATGTGCGATCATGAGTGAAATGATTTGTCGTAATGCCAATGCGCGCTCTGGAATCAATGTTTCGTCGTCAGTACGCATAGCCAGAAGACGTTTGACGTTTTCAAAATCAGCGCCAAACCACACAAATAATCCATCACCAATGCCATTCACCTCACCAAAGCCGGGGGCCGCGGATAAAGGCACTGTATTCAAATAATCCAGCACCAACTGTCGTCGTGCACTTGATGTGTCAGCCCCTTGTTGATAAACACGCACACTGGCGGAAGCGATCTGTCGTAATTTTTCTTCAATTGAACTGGTAATACCATCATCAGAATGGCGATATTTTTCAATTTGAGTCGCCAATGTACTGCCACCCATGGACGGCAAATTCAGATCAATGAGATCACCCAACTTAAATACAGCGGCCTTTATAAAACGACCCCAATCAATCGCCGGATTCACTTTCGCCGCCGCAGAATCGAGCAAATGCCTGTTTTCAATAAATAACAGCGCATCCACCATCAAAGAAGGAATTTCCTCAAAGCTTGCAAAACCACGTCGTGGATACTGAAAACGATACATGTTGTACCGATCACCATCGAGAATACTCAAACCAGCCACAGTTTTCTCGCGGTAAGGAGGGTAAAATCCTGCGTTCACGTAACGTTGTAATTCAGGTGAAAAACGCGCCTGATATTCAGTTTCAAAGCTTTTGTCGTGCAACTTCTTCAGCAGGGTAGGTAAGCGCACGTAACCAAGACGCTCATCAAATGGCCCCTGGACGGGATAACGTACGGTCTCATTGGATCCGGACGAGACTTCAAAGGTCATACGCTGCGCGTAAGGTGGCAGCAATCGTGACTGCAAATACGACGTTTCTGACTCATACCATGCAGCCCAGACAAGCGTCGACAGTATGACAACAACCCATCCCCACACGATCAAGCGCCAAGGAAAACCTGACCTTGGTCTGCCAGGTGGGTTAGCAAAACGATCTGCCTGTGAGACCATCAGTGGTTCATCAACGTTGCCAAAATGGGCATCAAAATAATCAACACGATCAGTGAGCACCGGAATGTGTGAGTCTATCCTTACATTATGCAAATGCGAGCCCATACAGGACTATACTTCCCTAAAGCGTATTAAGAAGTAAAAAGTGACAAGTTTATTCGAATAAGATTGCATCAATATTGTTTTGACCCAACGCAGTGAGAACAGAAAAAATAAGCCAAAATATTGAAGCATGCTGTCTCTTTAGAAAAATCGTACTAGAATATAATATACTTAAGGTAGTTTCGTTACGATAATCCATCAACCTCATTCGAGAAATTTTTCTGTGAAAACCCGTTTAACTCTTTTTTACTGTTTACTTCTGACATTTTCTTCACTTGACATCCGAGCAGAAGAAACCAGTGTTTGGAAGAGGGATCCTGGAAAGCTTGATCTGGCATCAGTCAATGCACTGGTAATCGATACGAAAACCAATCAAATTCTTTATTCTCGCAATCCGGATGCTGTAGTGCCTATTGCATCGGTAAGCAAGTTAATGACAGCCATGGTCATACTTGATGCGAATCAACCCATGGATGAGATTATTAAGGTCAACATATCTCAAACAAAAGAGTTAAAAAATGTATATTCACGCGTGCGACTCAACAGCGAGCTTCCACGTAAAGAAATGCTGCTGCTGACGCTCATGTCATCGGAAAACAGAGCAGCGTCCACCCTGGCGCATCATTACCCAGGTGGTTACGCAAAATTCATGACTGCCATGAATGCAAAAGCCAGAGCGCTGGGTTTGAACCATACACATTTTGTTGAACCTACCGGACTGTCCTACTCCAACGTTTCTACCCCTCGCGACCTGGCTAAAATGATTCAAGCAGCCGCGCGTTACCCTATGATCAAGCAGCTGAGCACCACACCAAATAAAGATGCACATTTCCACAAGCCAAACTATGCGCTGAGTTTTTACAATACGAATCCGCTGGTTCGGCAAAACAAATGGGATATTCATTTAAGCAAAACAGGTTTTAATAATAAAGCAGGTCACTGCTTGGTGATGCTCACTGACATTCAGGATAGAACCGTGGCCATAGTTTTATTGGATTCTTTTGGCAAGCGTACCCATGCAGGCGATGCGGTTCGTGTTAAAAGCTGGCTGGAAACCGGAAGAGGTGGCGCTGTACCAGCCGCCGCCAAGTCTTACGTTATGCGTAAGACGCGAAACACTTAATACATAACATATAACTCATAATTCTCACGTCTCAATAACACATTCAGGTGAAACAATTGCTTCCCCTGAATGTGGCTCTCACGACTACTCATTACAAACCAAGCTATACATCAAAGGTGTATTTTAACCGTGTTCTTTTCTACCTTGAGCCGATAGGTGTTAATTTGCACGGACTCATCCTCAAGACAGCGCCCGGTTTGCAAATTAAAGTGCTGCTTGTAAATGGGTGAAGCAACAACCGGTTGCGCTTTTACATCACCAACCAAACCACGGGAAAGTACATTCGCCTTACTGAAAGGATCGTAGTTATCTATTGCATACAAATCCTGACCTTCGCCAAAACGAAAAATAGCGACTTGTTTGTTATCAACCAAGGCGCAGACTCCGCTGTTAGGTAGAATCCGATCGAGCTCACAAATATCCAACCAGTCACTCATATCAATTATCTCGTTTTATGCTGTTTCTAACATGGTTTTTTCATTATCAAACGCCGGGCGAATCTGTTGACGTTCACGCACAAAAACAATGTTTGAATCCGTTTTTTTGCTATTAATAAAGTGTGTAAAACGCTGCAAGGAAATCTCATCTTTCAGCGTACGCTGCCACTCACATTCGTAGTTATCGATAACAAGTTGCATTTCAGCTTCGAGCTGCGTACCTATGCCCAAACTATCGGTGATAATCACATTCTGGAGATAAGCCAAACCTCCTTCCATATTTTCCATCCACACGGAGGTGCGTTGTAAACGATCGGCCGTGCGAATATAAAACATAAAAAAGCGATCAATATATTTAATCAAGCTTGTTTTATCGAGATCTGAAGCGAAGAGATCGGCATGACGCGGCTTCATGCCTCCATTACCACAGACATAAAGATTCCAGCCCTTTTCCGTGGCAATCACCCCTACATCTTTACCCTGTGCCTCTGCGCATTCACGCGTACATCCTGACACGGCTAATTTCAATTTATGTGGTGCACGCAAACCACGGTATCGCTTTTCAAGCTCTATCGCCAAACCGACACTGTCATCCATGCCATAGCGACACCAGGTGCTGCCTACACAGGATTTAACGGTTCGCATGGCCTTACCATAGGCATGACCTGTTTCAAACCCGGCATCGACAAGCTGCTTCCAGATCAAGGGTAATTGATCTACACGCGCGCCAAACATGTCTATACGTTGTCCACCGGTAATTTTTGTATAAAGGTCAAATTCTTTGGCAATTTTACCTATCGTGATCAGCCCCTCAGGCGTGATTTCACCCCCTGGAATACGAGGCACCACGGAATAAGTACCGTCTTTTTGCATATTGGCAAGAAAATAGTCATTGGTATCCTGGAGCACTGCCTTATCTTTCTCAAGAATATAAGCGTTCCAGCAAGAGGCTAGAATAGATCCGACAACGGGTCGACAAATATCACACCCATGACCTTTGCCATGTTTGGCAATTAACGCATCAAAACTACAAATTTTTTCGACACGAACCAGATGGTACAGTTCCTGACGCGTATAGTGAAAATGCTCACACAAGCTTTTATCGACCTGAATACCGCGTTTTTGCAACTCGCAATCAAGCACTTGTTTAACCAGTGCCGCACAACCACCACAACCCGTGGCTGCCTTGGTAGCGCTTTTTAATTCAGCCAATTCGCTAATTCCACTTTCAATGGCACAACACAAATCGCCTTTAGTCACGTTATTACAGGAACATATTTGCGCCGTATCAGGTAACATCGCCACACCCAATCCAGACTTGACACCCTCGTTAGCGGGCAAAATAAGTGAATTCGGATTTTCAGGCAGCGGGATTTTGTTGAGCATAAACTGCAACAAGGTGCCGTACTCTTCGGCATTTCCTACCAGAACGGCACCCAGCAAATGTTTGCAGTCTTGACTGACCACAATCTTTTTATACACCTGCTGAATTTCGTCGGTGTAACTAAATGAACGGCTTCCTTCGGTGCGACCATGCGCATCACCCACACTGGCCACATCAACACCCATGAGCTTGAGCTTGGTACTCATGTCCGCACCAAGGAAAGGAGTCTCTTTGCCAATTAAATGATCCGCCGCCACTTTAGACATTTGCCAACCGGGCGCAATCAAGCCAAAGATACGCTGATCCCATAAGGCGCATTCACCGATGGCATAAATATCTTCGTTGGAGGTTTGGCAGAAATTATTAATAACGATGCCTCCACGAGCCCCTACATTCAATCCAGCTTGTCTGGCCAACTCGTCCTGCGGGCGGATTCCGGCAGAAAAAACGATGACATCGGCATCAATCTCTTCGTCGTCCATAAAACATATTTTATGGTTCGCCTTATCACCTTCTACAATTTCTTTGGTATTTTTTCCTGTATGAACGTGAACGCCTAATTCCTTGATCTTGGCGCGCAGCATGGCGCCCCCACCTTCGTCAACTTGTACCGCCATTAATCGTGGTGCAAATTCAACAACATGAGTTTCAAGACCCAAATCTTTCAGCGCCTTGGCCGCCTCCAGGCCCAACAAACCACCCCCAATCACCACGCCTGTTTTGGAGTTTTTTGCCGCAGCAGCAATTTTATCCAGATCATCAATTGTGCGGTAAACGAAACAATTCTCGCGCTGATGCCCAGGCACCGGTGGCACAAAGGGAAAGGAACCGGTGGCTAAAATCAACTTATCATAGGAAACGCTTACACCGTTTGCAGACATGACTGTCTTATTTTGAGGGTTGATCCCTTTAACCTTGTCATGCAAATAAACACAGACATTATTCTCCTCATAAAATCCCGGCTTAACCATGGAAAGATCTTCGGCAGTTTGACCGCTCAAGTAGGAGGTCAAATGAACACGGTCGTATGCAAGACGCGGCTCTTCACAGAAAGTGGAAATCTCAAAAAGATTATCTACATCGTTAGACAGCAGCTCTTCTATAAAACGGTGTCCAACCATACCATTGCCAACAATCACTACTTTTTGTTTACTACTCACGAGAATCTCCAGGTCTTTTTACCAAGACTTATCCCTTACCAAAACGGCCAAGTAAGCGAAAGGCATATAATACAAGCCAAAAAGCAAATAGTGTGCCCAAGCGTCTTATCAAGGCTCAATAACTTGACTATCAAGGTGAATTACAAAAAACAAGCTGCTCATTCACAGAGACAGACCAAGCGCCATTGGAACAAAATGGTGCGCGCGAGACAAATAACACGGAAGACGCACCGCTTTGGTGCCTTCGACAAATAACTTATCTAAAGTGGACCTTATTGTGTGGAATGCACGCAGCATATCGGGACTATAATTCTCATGTACTCTTGGACATTCCGACCGATAACACCATGCAGAGGATCTATGACTCAATCAACGACCATTACAGAATTCCTGAACACCCTGACTGAGCTTGAGGATGCCTTGGATAATGCATACTGGGAAGCCAGCTCAATTATGCACAAAGACCTGATTTACAACATCATCAGCATCATTCGATTTGAATCATCCGAATTGAATAAACTAAGCGTCCAGGATCATCACTATCCTTACGAGCCAGTGACTGCCGAGATTCGAGAACTCAAAGAGCGCCTGCATTTTTTGCAAAATGACATCAACCATTATGTGTTACGTACCAGCACAGCCACGCATCTTGAACATTTAATTGCCCATGTTTCGTCTTTGCGCATTTAGCACCACCAAAAAATGAAATTGTTTATAAAATTACTGTTGTTTTTATTGGTACTGGGAATCGCAGGACCTTTTATTATAAAAAAACCGGACGGCAGGCCTCTGCTCACGCTGAACGATATCAAATCAAACACCGGTGAGTTTTTACAGAGTTTTCGTCAAATGGGTGCACTGCTTACATCGCTCATAAAACCAGTCTCGTCGTCCGCAACATCTCAAACGTCTAACGATTCATCCAAAGAAAACACAAATCTAACGCGTGTGCATAAATGGCGAGACAAAGAAGGACAATGGCAATTCTCTGATCAGGCACCTGAAAACACCTACAGTGAAATTATTACAATCAACCCTGATCAGAATATTATTAATCTCAAAACCATGCCTCTGACTCAAGAGCAAGTCGAATCGTCTGCAATTTCAAACAGCGCATCTGATTTATCTAGAACTACAGACTCGCCCACGCTGATTCCTGGCATCCCTACGCTAAACGAAGCAAAAAAAACGATCGAAAGCGCTAAAAAGGTTCAGGACCTGGTCAACCGTCGCGCGCAAGAACTTGAGCAATATTGATATAGATCATCAAAACATTCACCCACGTTGTCAACCCTGCATCAATCTGTTAGGGTAAAGCCTGTTCAATGGAAATGGCCATGTCCGACAATGGAAAAAATTTTCGTTTTGGTGCTTTGCCTGTTTTGTTCTTTCTATGTTTATTCTGAACAAGTACTGACGCTCGACCATTTTTTAACTGATGTCATGCAAAACAACCCCCAGCTGCTTGCCAATGAACAGCGCATTCAATCAGCGCAACAGCGCGTCAAACCCGCCGCCGCACTTGATGATCCTTTTATCGCTTTTGGTGTCGATGAAGTGCCCTTCGGCGAGCGGCAATACAACACAAAACGTTACCAGCTCAGCCAAGCCATTCCCTTTCCCGGTAAACGCCACAACAAAGCAGATATTGCGCAATCGGATGCCAAACTGGCTGAAACAGATGGACAAATTTTACGTCGCCAACTCATTGTTTTTGCCACCCAGGCCTATTATAAAACGCTGTACAACGACCAGGCTTTGGCACGCAATAGTGAACTGATTAATCTGGTCGAATCCCTGCTGGGCAGCGCCAAAACGCGCTATCAAACGGGCGGTAACGAGCATCACGACTGGCTGCTGAGTAAAATTGAACGTAGTGCGCTCGATATAGAACGACGTAATTTAATCCGCCAACAGGCAACACTGTACCGTGCATTAAGTGAGCTTACAGGTTATACAATTGATTACGCCCACGGCTCGCTTTCCTTTGATTTTACCCCTGCCGCCAACGAAGATTTTGAATCAGCCTCAACGTTAACGGAACAGCCTGAATTAAATGCCCTGCAAACTCAAATTCAA
>Ga0209841_1000165_pt1 | contig 16057 bp, 16 predicted proteins | sample GWRWT4_30Apr14_FD_187185 | JGI IMG/M metagenome (GOLD analysis project Ga0209841, IMG submission 187185) | Sand microcosm microbial communities from a hyporheic zone in Columbia River, Washington, USA - GW-RW T4_30-Apr-14 (SPAdes) (version 2) | ecosystem: Engineered > Artificial ecosystem > Sand...
CACCAATTTCACCCATCGGGGGGATGCGAACGGCTGAATTCGTTTCAAAACCGCAACAAATTGGTGCGGTCAAAACCAGATAACGAGCCAAATCGGACAGGTTCACCACCCCCAACCTTCAAGGAATCGCCATGCAAGTTTCTTGGTTTCGCACCCTGCTGATCCTCATCGCCGCCTTGTTCACGGTGGCTTTTGCGCTGGTGGTGGTCCCGCCGTTACTGGAAACCGGTGATGTGTTGGGGGCACTGCTGGCGGGCTTCGTCAACCCGTATGCGGCCGGTTACGCCATGGACACCATTGCCTGCTGGTGCGTGCTCACGGTGTGGGTGGTTCATGAGGCGCGCACCAAGGGCATCCGCCATGGCTGGATCGCCGTGTTGCTGGGCTTGGCGCCCGGGGTGGCCGCGGGCTTCGCGGTCTACCTTTTGCTTCGGATGAAGCAGGAAGATCAGGCTTAGGCGGCCAAAACGGCCAGGATCTCGGCCCCGTAGGCTTGCAGCTTCTTGGCGCCCACCCCGCTGATGCCGCTCAACTCGCCCAGGGTCTGGGGGGCGATGCGGGCCATTTCAGCCAGGGTGGCGTCGTTGAAGACGATGTAGGCGGGCAGGTTGTGTTCGCGCGCGACCTCGCTGCGCCAGGCTTTGAGCGACTGGAAGCGGATCAGCGCCTCGCCCACCAAATCCTTGGGAGCCCCGGCGGCGGCTTTGCCACTCGATGATGAAGTGCGCGAGGTTTTGGCGCGCTTGGGCGCGTCGGCGGCTTCGCGCAGGATGAGTTGCACCTCGCCCTTCAACACCGCGCGGGCGCTGTCGGCCAGGACCAGGGTGTTGAACTCGCCTTCAGCGACGACGTGGCCCATGGCCACCAGTTGGCGCAGCACAGCGCGCCATTGGTTTTCACTCAGGTCGGCGCCAATGCCAAAGGTGCTCAGGCTGTGGTGCCCATGCTGCTCGACCTTGTCGGTGCGCTTGCCGCGCAGCACGTCGATCAGGTGGCCGGCGCCAAAGCGCTGTTGGCCGTGCTGCCAGAAGCGGTAGATACCGCTCAGCATCTTGCGGCAGGCCTCGGTGGCATCCCAGGTGATGGGCGGCTTGAGGCAGTTGTCGCAGTTGCCGCAGGGTTGGCTGTCTTCGCCAAAGTAGGACAGCAGGCGCACGCGGCGGCAGTCGTGGGCTTCGGCCAGGGCCAGCAAGGCATCAAGCTTGCCGCGCTGGATGCGCTTGAAATCGTCGCTGGCCGGGCTTTCGTCGATCATGCGGCGCTGGTTGACGACGTCGGCCAGGCCATACGTGAGCCAGGCGTCGGCATCCAAGCCATCGCGGCCCGCGCGGCCGGTCTCCTGGTAATAGCCTTCGATGTTCTTGGGCAGGTCCAGGTGGGCCACAAAGCGCACGTCGGGCTTGTCGATGCCCATGCCAAAGGCGATGGTGGCGACCATGACGATGCCATCTTCGCGCAGGAAGCGGTCTTGGTTGCGGCGGCGCAGGCCTGAATCCAGACCCGCGTGATACGGCAAGGCGTTGACGCCCTGCTGGGCCAGCCAATCGGCGGTTTCTTCCACCTTCTTGCGCGATTGGCAGTAGACGACGCCCGCGTCGCCATCGTGCTCGTCGCGGATGAAGCGCAGCAACTGGTCGCGCGGGCTGGTCTTTTCAACCAGGGCGTAACGGATGTTGGGGCGGTCGAAGCTGCTGATGAAGACGCGGGCGTCTTGCAGCTTCAGGCGCTCGATCATGTCGGCGCGGGTGTGGTCGTCGGCAGTGGCGGTCAGGGCCAGGCGCGGCACGTCGGGGAAGCGCTCGTGCAGCATGCTGAGCTGCAGGTAGTCTTCGCGGAAATCGTGGCCCCACTGGCTGACGCAATGCGCCTCGTCAATGGCGAACAGGCTGAGCAAGCCGCGCTCGTGCAGGCTGGCCAGCTGGGCCTGGAAACGCAGGTTGGTGATGCGCTCCGGCGCCGCATAGAGCATGACCAGGCGGCCGGACATCATCTCGCGCTCGATGCGCTGGGCATCTTCCTGGCTGTGGCTGCTGTTCAAGAAAGCGGCGTGCACACCGGCTTCTTCCAGCGCGCCGACCTGGTCGTGCATCAAGGCGATCAGCGGTGAGACCACGATGGTGACGCCCTTGCCTTCGCGGTGCCGGGCAATCGCGGGCACCTGGTAGCACAGGCTTTTTCCGCCGCCCGTGGGCATGAGCACCAAAGAATCACCGCCGCCCAGGGTGTGTTCCACGATGGCTTTTTGCTGGCCCCGGAAAGCGCCGTAGCCGAACACTTCTTGGAGGATGGCCTCGGCCGACGTGGCGGGGGTCTGGGGGTTCAGGGCAGTGGCAGACACGGGCGGGGCGAACGAGGGGGCCGAAAATGGGATCGACTCGCATTGTGCGCGCTAAATGCGCAGGACCAACGCCCCCTTCCGGGCGGGCGCGCTGACTTCAAAATCGTCCGATTTCCAGTCGCATGCCAACTTTTTCGAAGACCCCTCGGGCGCATTGCGCACAAAAATCGCTTGTGCTGCGGGATCATCCACAGATCGACAACGTTTCGGAGAAGCTCGTGCCCTCTCATGACAGCACCGCGGCCAGGGTGGGCCATTTCATCCATGGGCAAAGCGTGCCGGTGGCCGCCGCAGATCGCCTCAGCCCCGTTTACAACCCTGCCACCGGCGCCGTGGCGGCGCAGGTGGCGCTGGCCAACACCGCCGACGTGGCCCTGGCCGTCGCAGCCGCGCAAGCGGCCTTCCCTGCTTGGGCCGACACGCCGCCGATTCAGCGCGCGCGGATCTTGTTCAAGTTCTGGGGTCTGCTGAACCAGCACAAGGACGAGCTGGCCGCCTTGATCACGCAAGAGCACGGCAAGGTCTTCAGCGATGCGCAGGGCGAGGTCACGCGCGGCATCGACATCGTCGAGTTCGCCTGCGGCATACCTCAATTGTTGAAGGGCGACTACAGCGAGCAGGCCTCCACCGGCATCGACAACTGGACCATGCGCCAGCCCCTGGGCGTGGTCGCGGGCATCACGCCCTTCAACTTCCCGGTGATGGTGCCATGCTGGATGTTCCCGGTGGCCATCGCCTGCGGCAATACCTTTGTGCTCAAGCCCAGCCCGACCGATCCATCGCCCTCGCTGTTGATGGCCAAGCTGCTGAAGCAGGCGGGCCTGCCCGATGGCGTCTTCAATGTGGTGCAAGGCGACAAGGCGGCGGTGGATGCCTTGATCGAGCACCCGGATGTGAAGGCACTGAGCTTTGTGGGATCCACCCCGGTGGCGCAGTCCATCCATGAGCGCGGCAGCCATTTCGGCAAGCGCGTGCAGGCCTTGGGCGGGGCCAAGAACCACATGGTGATCATGCCGGACGCGGACCTGGACAAGGCCGTGGATGCTTTGGTGGGCGCGGCTTATGGCTCGGCGGGCGAGCGCTGCATGGCGATCTCGGTGGCGGTGCTGGTAGGGAATGTGGGCGACCAGATCATGCCCAAGCTGATCGAGCGCACGCGCACCTTGAAGGTCAACAACGGCACGCTGGACGAGGCCGAGATGGGGCCGATCGTGACGCGCGCGGCGCTGGAGCGCATCAGCGGCTGCATTGCCGATGGCATCCAGCAAGGCGCGCAGTTGCTGGTGGATGGGCGGGGCATTTCGGTGCCCGGGCTGGAGGGCGGATTCTGGCTGGGGGGCACCTTGTTTGACCACGTCAGCCCAGAGTCACGCTTGTACAAGGAAGAGGTCTTTGGCCCGGTGCTGGCCTGCGTGCGCGTGGCCGACCTGGACCAGGCGCTGGGCTTGGTCAACGGGCATGAGTTTGGCAATGGCGTGGCCTGCTTCACCAGCGATGGCCACACCGCGCGCGAGTTCTCGCGCCGCGTGCAGGTGGGCATGGTGGGCATCAATGTGCCGATCCCGGTGCCCATGGCCTGGCATGGCTTTGGTGGCTGGAAGCGCAGCCTGTTTGGCGACATGCACGCCTATGGCGAAGAAGGGGTGCGCTTTTACACCCGGCAAAAATCCATCATGCAGCGCTGGCCCGAGAGCATCAGCAAGGGCAACGACTTCATCATGCCGACGGCGCGCTGACCTGCCCGTTGACGAAGGCCTTGAGTTCACCGGGCTGAAAGCGCGTCCACACCTCGTCGGACGTGAGCGGCTCGGTGGCGATGACGGCCACGCGGTCGCCCTGGTCGGTCAGCTCATCGAAGTTCAGGCTCATGTCCTGGTCCTGCAGGCGGGCCAGGCCGAAGGGAGCCTGGCGCACCAGGTAATGCAAGTTGGTGGAGCAATGCGCCCACAAGGCGTCGCCCTGGCTGAGCATGAAGTTGAAGGTGCCGTGCTGGGCAATGTGGGGCACCAGCTCGCGCAGGGTCTCCGTCAGGGCGGAGGTGGTGGGCAGGCTGGCGTGGTGCTTGGCCAGCTCTTGCAGCAGCCAGCAAAAGGCTTGTTCGCTGTCGGTGTCGCCCACGGGCTTGAAGGCGGCGTGCAACTTGGGCGCAAAGCCTTTCAGGTCGCCGTTGTGAGCGAACACCCAGTAGCGACCCCACAGCTCGCGCACGAAGGGGTGGCAGTTTTCCAGCGCGACCCGGCCCTGCGTGGCCTTGCGGATGTGCGCGATCACATTCTGGCTTTTGATCGGGTACTGCTTGACCAGTTGGGCCACCGGCGAAACGCTGGCGGCGGCGTGGTCCACGAACAGGCGCACGCCCCGGCCCTCGAAAAAAGCGATGCCGAAACCATCGCAGTGCTCATGCGCACGGGTGGCAAATCCGGTAAAACTGAAAACGATGTCGGTGGGGGTGTTGCAGTTCATGCCCAGCAATTGGCACATAGGTGGGGGCTCCTTCGGGCCTCATGCTACGCCACACCAAAATGGGCGCACCCGACAGAGGGGCTGGGCTCAAACGGGGGGCTTGGGCATAATCGCTGAAGTTTTTCTCCGAATCACCGAGTCAGGAATCAGGCCATGGCCTCCATCAACAAAGTCATCATCATCGGCAACCTGGGTCGCGACCCGGAAGTGCGCTACGCCCCGAGTGGCGCGGCCATGTGCAATGTGTCCGTGGCCACCACGCGCAACTGGAAAGACAAGACCAGCGGCGACAAGGTTGAAGAAACCGAATGGCACCGCGTCGTGTTTTACGACCGCCTGGCCGAAATCGCGGGTGAATACCTGAAAAAGGGCAGCCCCGTGTACGTGGAAGGCCGCCTGAAGACCCGCAAGTGGGCCGACAAAGACGGCAAGGACACCTACACCACCGAAATCGTGGCCGACCAGATGCAATTGCTGGGTGGGCGTGATGGCGGCGGTGGTGGTGGCCGCAGTGGTGGCGGTTATGGCGGCAACGCCGGTGGCGGCCAGCAAGGTGGCGGCGATGACTTCAGCCAGGATGCGCCTTCGGCCGCAGCGCCGAGCCGCCCTGCAGCAGCACGTCCCGCACCGGCTGCGGCGCGGCCTGCGCCTCAGAAGTCGTCGACGGGGTTTGATGACATGGATGACGACATCCCGTTCTAAAATGGAATAAGCCCCTTTTTTGTTGATAAAGCCCGTCGCTTCAGCGTGACGGGCTTTTTTCATGGCAGCAGCCATGGCGAGCCACCCCTAAGATGAAGTGCTCACAACGCAGGCTAGGGGTGGCCGTCAAAAATGGCCCCGGGCAGGATGAAACCCTCACTCATCAACTGTCATTGGAGACCCCATGAACAAGCACTTCCGCTCCGTCAAGCTTCAAGCCGTGGCCCTCATCACCGGCGCCTTGCTGTCCACCAGCGCCTTCTCCATGGGGCGCCACGATGCCCCCTGCGATGGCTTCATGGATTGCATCTACACCGCCTACTGGTACGCCTTCCTGCGTTGAATCAAAGGGCTGACTCTCGTTCCGGGAGGGTCGAATGATGGAGGGTCCAGCGCAAATCATCCTCACCATCAAGCACCCCAAAAGAGACCTCGAAGTCCAGCAGGCTTGAAGCCTGCGTTGGGTGCCTGGCCACCACCTCGCTCAAGGTGTCCCCCGGCAAGGTGTTGGTCGGCCATGCGCAAGCACGGGGGCGTGCCTGCATGATGTAGCGGCCTGCGGTCAGGATCCTGGTGACCCGCGCAGGGTCTTGCGCATCGGCCTGCTCGCGGAACGTGCAGGGGCCGGTGGAATCCGGCAAGCGCACCCAGACCTCGCGGTACACGCCATGCACGCCGGTTTCGATGACGCGGTCGTTGGATTCGAAGACCATCCAACCCGCATCGGGCAACAGGCCTGGCGGCTGGTAGTCAAGGTAGCGATGCCAGGTACAGACCTCGGCTTCGTCAGGGGCCTGCCGTTCAACCTGCGTGATGCCACAAAAGCCGCTTTGCAGGGCCAAGGCCTGCAGCTGCGGGGCGCTCATGGCGGACAAGGGCGCTTTGATGCGATCACCGCGGGCGGCTTGCGGGATGCGCAGGTCGGCATGCCACAGCTCGGTCTGCATCCACAGGACCAGGCTGGTGTCGTCCCGCTGCGTGGGGGTCTCCAGCAAGGTGCGTGACCAGACGCCACGGTAGCGCTCGGGCACGGGCTGGTGGCTCATTCGCAGGCGCCGGGAAAGGCGGGCAAGGTGCGGTAGAAGGCCAGGTCGTGGTTGGGCCAAAGCCAGGCACCGGTGTCACGCGCCAGGGCCTTGAGCTTGCGAATGCTGTCAACGGCTTGCTGCTCGCGCCCCTGCCACAAGGTGCCGGGGGCCACTTCGTCGTCCAGGTTTTCTTGCAGGTCGGCCGCATCCCCGGCCAGCAGGATGGGCGGGCCTTTCGGCATCTCGATCAGCATCGACATGTGGCCCACGGTGTGTCCGGGCGTGGACACGGCCTGCACGCCGGGCACCAAGGTGTACTCACCCTGCCGGGTGGTGAAGGGGATGGGGGTGCCCGCATCGTCCAGCAGATCGTCAGCGAAGACCACGCCATCGGCACCGCTGCGCGCCACTTCCAGCTCATCATGCTGCACATGGATCTCGGCGCCGCACCCGCAGCGGCGCAGGTCCTTGAGGCCCCCGGCGTGGTCAAAGTGCAGGTGGCCGATGAAGATCAGATCGACATCGGCCGGGCGCAAGCCCAAGCGGGCCAGGTGCTGCGGAATGCGCTGTTCATCGCGCATGTCGGGCGCGCCGAACTCGAAGACCTCGGGGTTGTAGTAACGCGCCCGGGCCACCGGATCGTGGATCTTGGCGTGGTCACAGCCCACGTCATAGAGGATGCGGCCATTCGTCGTTTCAATGAGGTAGGCCAGGATGGGCGCGTCGATCATTTGCCCCTGCCCGCGATTGAAGGTGGAGATGGACTTGTCGTAGCGGTGCGTGGCGGTGAGCAATGGCCAGAGCTTCTTGACGTGGCTCATGCGAGGGGCGCCTTCATCGTCAGGGCCGCGATCACGGCCTGGGTGTCCAGCACCTGGCCAAAGAGGCCGCCTTCCACACCGATCATGGCCAGGGCGGGCGCTTGCAAGGCGGGATCGCTGGCGGCGCAGGCGTCGCCCACGGTGGTGCAGGCCAGGCCCCGGTCCACGGCCTCGCGCAAGGTGGAGTGCACGCAGACCTCGGTGGTGACGCCGCAGACGATGAGGTGGGTGATGCCACGGTTGGCCAGCACCTGGGCCAGGTCGGTCTGGTGGAAGGCGCCATAGCCGGGCTTGTCGATCACAACCTCGCCCGGGGCTGGTCGTAGCTCATCGATGAAATCATGGCCATGCTCACCCCGGATGAGCAGGCGCCCCATGGGGCCTTTCGACCCAATGGCCGCGCCAGCGCGGATGCTGCGCTGCAGCTTCTCGGGCGGGCAATCGGACAGGTCGGGCCGGTGGCCTTCGCGGGTGTGGACCACCAACAGCTTGGCCGCGCGAGCCGCCTTCAACAAGGCCTGGATGTGCGCGATGGGCTGAGCCAGCCGTGTGGTGTCCAGGCCCGCTTGCGCGGCGTAGCCATCGGGTGCGCAGAAGTCGCGCTGCATGTCGATGACGATGAGCGCCGTGGCGCCAGGCGGAAAGCGTGAAGGCATGGGTTGCCGCCGCTCAAGCCAGGGCGATGGGTTTGAAGCCCGTGGCCATGGCCTGGGCAATGCGCTGGGCCACTTCATGCGCCATGAGCTTGCCCTTGTCTGCATCAGACCCTTTCGCCGACGACAACACGCCCGAGGCGGGCACCCAGTCGGTGCGCATGGGGTAGAGGTCATAGGGCGGGAAGTCCACGGGCGGCTCGTCGGGGATCAAATCAAGCCGGACCAATGAGGGGTGGTAGTGCAGCATCATCGAGGTCTCGATGACGGCCGCGTGCTCCAAGGCGAAACCTGGAAAGCCTTCGGGAAAGACATGGGCCAGGGTTTGCGGCGTCATGAAATCCCAGTACTCCAGGCGCATCACTTCCAACTGGGCATTGGGGCCCAGGTCACGCAGGCCCAGGTCGATGCCTTCGATCAGGAACCATTGGTTTTCGTAGTGGCCGTTGAGGATGACCAGGCGCTTGACACCATGGCGGCCGAACTCGCGCACAGCATCGCGCACCGAGCCGATCAGCGTGGCCGCATCGACACTGGTGGTGCCGCAGAAATGCTGGCCACCGCCGCACTTGGGTTGGGACTTGTAGCCATACGACAAGGTGGGTGCGACCAAGGCATGGCTCAGGCGCGCGGCATCGGCCGCGACGGCGCTGGACAGCAAGCCGTCGGTGCCCAAGGGCAGGTGCGGCCCATGCTGTTCGAGCGCCCCCACGGGCAAGAGGATGGCGGGTTGCTCGGTCTGGATGAGGGCCTGGTAATCAACCCAGGACAGCTCGTTCATGAAGACGGTGCGCATCAGAAAACTCCTGGCAGGTTGGACGTCGTCATGGCAGGCTCAAGGCATCACCGAACCACCGTTGGGGCCCAGCACCTGGCCGCAGTAAAAGCGCGACAGGTCCGAGGCCAGGAACAAGGCGGTGTCGGCGATCTCCTCAGGTGGCGCAAAGCGTTGTTGGGGGATGTCCAATTCCTTGGCCAGCCATTCGGGGCTCATGTGGGCGGGGGACAGCATGGCGGTCTCCACCGGCCCCGGTGCGATGGCGTTGACGCGGATGTGGGGTGCGAACTCGCGGGCCAATGAGCGCGTCAGCCCGATCACGCCGGCCTTGGCGGCGCAGTAAGGCGCAAAACTTGCGCGACCCAGGATGCCCAGGTCAGAGGCGATGTTGATGACCACGCCGCTGCCTTGCGCCACCATGCCGGGCAACACGGCGCGGCAGACCAGGAAGACCGAGGTGAGGTCGGTGGCGATCATGCGGTCCCAATCGGCCAGGGTGGTGTCCAGGAAGGGCTTCTCCTGGATGATGCCCGCGCAATTGACCAGGATGTCGATGGGGCCGAGCGATGACACCACCGACCGGACCATGGAGTCGACCGGGTAGGGTCGGGTCACATCGGCCTCGATCACCATGGCGGAGGCGCCCAACTCAGCGGCCTCGTCGCGCACGGCGTTGGCTTCGGCATCCCGGCCCCAATGGTTGATCGCCACCGAAGCACCGGCTTTGGCGAAACTCAAGGCAATGGCCCGACCGATGCCACTGGCCGCGCCGGTGACCAGGGCCGTGCGGCCTTGCAAGGAGAAGGTGGCGGTGCCCATGTCAAACCGCCGTCAAAAAGGACACGCCCACCGCGCCCAGGAAACCATCGGCCCGGCCAGCGCTCTCAGGCCCGAGCACTTCGCCGTAGTCCACCGCCAGCACGCGCTTGACGCGGTTGGTGTGGAAGCTGCGCAGCAACTGGCGCACGGGCACCACCTGGGCATGCGTGTCGCCGTACAGCTCGCGGTGCAGCTTGGGCAGGCGGTGCCAGGGTTGGATGGGCTTCTCGTGGTGCGCGTTGTGGAAGCCGAAGTTCAGCCACAGCATGTTCAGCACGGGGCTGTGCACGCCCACCACATTGCTGTAGGTGTTGGCCTGCTCGTAGACGCGGTCGCGCACCTTGTCGGCCGGGATGGGCTGGTCGTCCATGATCGGGTAGGCGTCGTAGGTGTGCTGGAAACAATCGGCGAAACGCAGCACGGTGATGAAGAGCAGGTAGGCCAGGAAGTACAACAGCAAGGCCTTGAGCGACACCCAGGCCAGCAGTGCGAAGGCCGCCGTGCGCACCACCGCGATACCGATGATGCGGGCGCGCAGAGCCTGCTTGCGCTCGTCGCGGAACGGCAGCAGCACCACGAAGCCGCGCATCAAGAATTCCACCGCCGGGAAGTAGGCCCACTCCAGGGCCAACACGGTGTTTCGCAACCACGCGGGCGATTTGAGCAAGAAGCCACGCGCGTCAAACGTGATCACATCGGCCCGCTCCACGTGGTGGCGCATGTGCTTGCGGCGCATGTCGGCAAAGGCCGCGTAGCAACTGCCATTGAGCCAACTCATCAAGGTACCCCAGCGCTCATTGGCCTCGGGCGTTTTGAAGATGGCCTGGTGGGCGAACTCGTGGATGTAGTAGGCCGACCAGACCAGCGTCAAAGCCACCAGCATCACGCCCAGCACATTGACGGCCCAGTGGGGCACGACCAGCATGGCCACGCCGAGCGGGTAGCCCAGCAAGGTGGATGCGAGGGCCGCCACATTGGGGGCCACGCCATCGGCATAGCGAAAGCTCTTGAACATGGGGCCCCCGGCAGGTTTACTTCTTGATCAGCGCGTTGACGAACTGAGGATCGAAGGTGGACTCGGTGGGCGGGATCGTGGTGATCTGGCCCTTGGCCTTCAGCAGCGTGCCGATGATCTCGCCACTGGCGAAGTAGGACGTGGTTTCCTTGCCCTTGGCAAAGGCCTTGGGCATCTCACTGAGCGCGATGTTGTGCACGCCGGTGAGCTGCTCTTTCACCTCCTTGGCCGACACGCCCATGGCCTTGCCGATGATGGCGGCGGCCTCGTCGGGCTTGGCCTTCATGTAGGCCATGCCGTCCAGGTAGCCCTTGATGACGCCCGAGATTTCGGTGGGCATGGACGCGATCTTCTTCTCGTCAAACACCAGCACGTCGGCGATCAGGCCGGGCGCATCTTTGGACGAGAACACCACGTGGAACTTCTTGCCACCGCCCTGGCTGAGGATCTGCGACAGGCTGGGCTCGTAGGTCACGCCAATGGGCAACTGGCCCGAGGCCATGCCCGCGGGCACGGTTTCGGGCGTCATGCTGACGGCGGTGATGTCCTTGTCGGTCAGCTTGTTGACCTTCAAGGCATAGGACAGCAGGAAGTCGGAGGGCGACAGCGGGTTGAAGCCGATCTTCTTGCCCTTGAACTCGCTCACCTTGGTGATGGCCTTGGTGGCCACGATGGCGTCACCGCCGTTGGAGTAGTCGATGGGCATCACGACCTTCTGCATGCGGCCTGCCGCGACCTGGCCAATGACCTGGTCATAGGTGAGCATGCCGCCATCAACCGCGCCACTGGTGATGGCCGAGGGGATCAGGGCCGGATCGCTGAAGATCTGCAGCGAGACCTTGAGGTTGTACTTCTTGAAGAGGTCCAGCGCTTCGGCCACGTAGAAGGGCCCGTAGCCGATCCACACGACGGTGCCGATTTTCAGGGACGTGGCGGCCATGGAGGCGCCAGTGACCAGGGACAAGGCCAGTGCGGTGGCGGCTTGGAGAACGCGAAGACGGGGAAATGCCATTGGAAGCTCCTGTTGAGGGGACAAGCGCAGGGGCGAGACGATGTGGATCGTCGCTCTCCCGGGCTTTTGTCCCTCCGTGGAGCCTCTTGCGAGGCCGGGGCACTCTTGGACCAGACAAAGATGGCTTGGCAGTCAACCATCGATCGGAACCCTAGTGCCCCTCAGTAGATGATCCGCGCACCTTTTCAGAGATGCACCAAAATCGCTCCACCTGCATCCGTGTTTATGCAATAGGTGTGCCAGCACATCGAGGTTTCGGCTCAGGCGGCGGTGAGCCAGCGGTACAGGCCGCACAGCCGCGTCGGCAAGCTCAAGGCGTTCTCCACGATGTGGAAATGGCGCCAGCCAAAGATGCGGCGCGCGTAGGTGTCGGCGTGCCGATCCACGACCAGGCCATGCACTTGCACCCCGGCAGAGCGCGCCGCGTGGATGGCATGGCGCGCGTCTTCCACCAGGTGGTGGGGCGTGTGGACATCGATGTCGGAGGGCGCACCATCGGTCAGCACCAGGATGGCTTTCAAGTCGTTCGATTCTTCGGCCAGACTGGCGGTGGCGTGGCGCAAGGCCGCACCCAAACGGGTTGAATGGCGCCCCGGCGCCGATGACAACACCGTGCGTGCAGCCCCATCGATGGGCGCGCCGAAATCGATCAGGCGGTAGTAGCTGACCTCGGCGCGTGTGTTGGACGAGAAGCCATGCACGGCGATGCGATCGCCACTGGCGTGCACGGCGTCCGCCAGCATCAGGGCGGCGCGCTTCTCCAGGTCAAGGAAGGACTGGGCGCCATCGCCCAGGCGATCGTTCGTGGACTCGGACAAATCCAGCAAGACCAGGATGCTGGCTGGGGTGTCGGCCGTGGCCCGGCGTGAGAAAAAACGTGATTCAGCGGCGCGTCGGGAACGGTGCGCCACCATGAACGCCACCACGGCGTTGAGGTCGAGTTCATCACCTTCGGCTTGACGCCGGAGGCGGCGCCCGCCATTCAAGTGCGGCGAACGCTTCAGGGCCATGGGCACAGCGGAAACCGGCTGCACCAGTTTGGGCACATGCCGCCAAGGCGGCAGCTTCTCGACCACGGTGCACCAATCCTGGCGCAGCAGCGACAGGCGGTGATCCCACTCCGGGTAGTGGTGCTGGCTCAGGGCCACTTCTTCGGCGAGCACCTCCGCCGCCGCGCCGTCCGTGGGCTGGTCCAAGGCCTGGGGCTGGCGTTGCTGTGGCACGTGCAAGGCCTGTTGGGGCGGTGGATCGGCCGACGAGACCTCGTGGTGCCACAGGAAGGTGTGGTCGTCTCGGTAAGGCGCCGACACCTGGTACTGACCGGGCCTGAAGGCCACGCGTGTCTGGCCCAGGTCGTGCACCAAGTTCAAGGCGATCTGCCGGAAGCCTTCGCGGTCATGCAGGTCGGCCGCTTGCGCTTCGAACAGGGTGCGGGCCTTGTGGACCCAAGGGTGATCGTCCTGGCAGGCCGGGTCCATCAGCGCCAGATCCAGGCGGGAGATCAGCGCGGAAAAGCCCACGCCTTCGGGCTGAACGGCCAGGCGCAAGGGCACCAGGAACCAATCACGCATGCCGGGGTGGTCGCGCAGCAGCAGGCGCTCGACGCGCGCGTCTTCCAGGGCCGAGATCAGCGCCACCGTCATCGGCTTGAGGCCAGCAGCAGGCACCGAGGGCGTCGAGTATTTCAAGTGGGCCACGGCGTGCGCGATGGTGGCTCGGCCAAGCTGGTGGTGGTCCAGTCCCTCCGGCACAGCCATCTCGTCAGGCAGCAAAAGGTGGGTGGGTGTCAGCACGGGGCGCGAAGGCAGGCCCTCCGGGGCCGATGATCCGCCCGCTTGCAGTGCCAGGTCACGGCCCAACAGGCCGCGCGCCAGCCAGCGCAGGGCCGACCAGGCGCCTGGCAACCCGCCGTGGTCTTTCACCGAGGCCGGGCCAGCATTCATGCACCCGCCTCCTGGCCAAACTGCGCGTCCACAAAATCGCGCAGCGTGCGCGTCATGTCGGGGTCATCGGTCAGGGCATGGGTCAGGGCCATGTCGCAGCTCTCACGCGCATTCAGGCCCGAGCCCATCAACAGCCCCGCGTAGATCAGCATGCGGGTGGACATGCCTTCGTCCAGCCCCCGCCCCTTCAAGGCCCGCGATTGGTGGGCGATGCGCACCAGCCGTGTCGCGGTGCCCAGCGCCACGCCGGTTTCATGCGCCACGATGCCCGCTTCAACCGCCAGAGGTGGGTAGTCGAACTCCAGTGCCGCGAAGCGCTGGCGGGTCGAGGCCTTCATGTCCTTGGAGCGGCTTTGGTAGCCGGGGTTGTAGGACACGACCAACTGGAAGTCGGGGTGGGCGTGGACCACCTCGCCTTTCTTGTCCAGCGGCAGCATGCGCCGCGCATCGGTGAGCGGGTGGATTACCACGGTGGTGTCCTGGCGGGCCTCGACCACCTCGTCAAGGTAGCAGATGCCGCCATGGCGCACGGCCAGGGTCAACGGCCCGTCGTGCCAGGTCGTGCCTTCGGCATCCAGCAGGTAGCGCCCCACCAGGTCGGAGGCGGTCATGTCTTCGTTGCACGCCAGCGTGACCAAGGGCCGGTCGAGCTTCCAGGCCATGTGCTCGACGAAGCGCGTCTTGCCGCAGCCGGTGGGGCCCTTGAGCAACAAGGGCATGCGGTGCCGCCAGGCGTGCTCGAACAAGGCAACCTCGTTGCCCGTCGCCTGGTAGAAGGGCTCGGCGGGGATGCGGTAAGTGTCGAGCGCCATCATCAGCGGTGCGTTGGTGGCGTGTTGGGGATCCCCTCGATCGGGCATTCGGGGGTGCCCGCGGTTGAGCGGGTGATGGACTCCACCATCTCACGCGTGCCCTCGGGGTCGTTCACCCACTTGCTGTAGAACTCGAAGGGGCAGGCCGCCACGCCCTTGGCGTCTTCGCCCGAGTTGATCTTGCCGGTGTAGCCACGGTGCACCAGCTTGTAGAGGTGGTTGTTGGATTGCTGGTTCTTGCGCGCATCGCGGATCGAGCTGACCGACATCTCGGCGTACTGGATGCCCATCTCTTCGGTGCCGCACTCGCCCAGGCTGCGGCCATCGTAGCCCACCAAAGCCGAGTGGCCGAAGTAGCTGTACACGCCATCAAAGCCGGTGGCATTGGCCACGGCCACGTAGACGTTGTTCATCCAGGCCATGGTCTTGGCCACCATGATCTGCTGCTCTTTGGCCGGGTACATGTAGCCCTGGCAGCGCACGATCAACTCTGCGCCGCGCATGGCGCAGTCGCGCCAGATTTCGGGGTAGTTGCCGTCGTCGCAAATGATGAGGCTGATCTTCATGCCCTTGGGGCCATCGGACACGTAGGTGCAGTTGCCCGGGTACCAGCCTTCGATGGGCGTCCACGGCATGATCTTGCGGTACTTCTGGACGATCTCACCCTGGTTGTTCATCAGGATGAGCGTGTTGTAGGGCGCCTTGTTGGGGTGCTCTTCGTGGCGCTCGCCGGTGAGCGAGAACACGCCCCACACATTGGCCTTGCGGCAGGCGGCGGCGAAGATTTCGGTTTCTTCACCGGGCACGGTCGAGGCCGTGTCGTACATCTCTTTGGCGTCGTACATGATGCCGTGGGTGGAGTATTCCGGAAACACCACCAGGTCCATGCCGGGCAGGCCCTGCTTCATGCCCACCAGCATCTCACCGATCTTGCGGGCGTTGGCCAGCACCTCGGATTTGGTGTGCAGGCGGGGCATCTTGTAGTTGACGACGGCCACGCCGACGGTGTCAAAGCTGCTGCCAATGTCTCCATGTCTCATGAGGAACTCCTAGGGGGAAAAGGGTGGTGGATCTGTCAAAGCAAGAATCGGACAAGCAAAAAGGCCCAAACCGGAACGAGCCGGTTTGGGCCTTTTTGCCTTGCGCCTGACCAGCGATGTTGGTGGTCGGCGCGGAAATGATGAAGACGACGCAGGTGTCGTCTAGCGCGTTTTTAGCACAGGCTCCTGCTGCTTGCCAAGGGGCTGGCCAAAAATCAACGCCGCGGCCTCAGGACCGCATGGCGGGCTGGTCCTCGTACATGGCATCCACCAGGTGCTGGTGGCGGTCGATCACGGCCTTGCGCTTGACCTTCAAGGTCGGCGTCAAATCGCCACCTTCGATCGACAAGGCCCTGGACAGCACGCTGAACTTGCGGATGTGGGCCACCCTCGCCTGCCTTGCATTGACCTCGTCGATGCCACGCTGCAGCTCGGCCAGCACCAGCGGGTGGCGATGCAGGTCTGGTCCGCTGATCAGGCTGGCCGCGGCCAAGGCCGCCAAGGCATCCTGGTTGACCGTCAGCAAGGCACTCAGATAGTGGCGCCCATCGCCGCAAACCACGGCGTGCTCCACCAGCGGCACGGTCATCAGATCAGACTCGATGTTGGCCGGTGAAATGTTCTTGCCGCCCG
>Ga0209841_1000166_pt1 | contig 16030 bp, 11 predicted proteins | sample GWRWT4_30Apr14_FD_187185 | JGI IMG/M metagenome (GOLD analysis project Ga0209841, IMG submission 187185) | Sand microcosm microbial communities from a hyporheic zone in Columbia River, Washington, USA - GW-RW T4_30-Apr-14 (SPAdes) (version 2) | ecosystem: Engineered > Artificial ecosystem > Sand...
TCAGGGGGCTTTGTGGCAGGCCAGTGCTGGGGTGCAGTGCCCACGTGTCAGGGGGCCAGTGCCCGGGCAGCAGGCCCAGCAGGGCGGGCAGGCCCAGCGCCAAGGCGACGCCGGTCCAGGCCAGAGGCCCGAGCGGGCGGGTGGTCACGTGGCGGTGGGGGTGCTGGGGCCGATGAAGACGGCGTTCCAAAGGCGCAGGACCGCGTCACGGTGGGGCTCGATCGCGTCTTTGGCGTCGCCGGTCAGTTGCAGGGCGGATTCGTCCAGGCGGGCCCGGTGCTGAACGCGGCGCAGTTCGCGGTAGGCCTGGCCCGCTTCATGGCCGATGCCTGCGGGCAGCAGGCCGACCTGTTCGGCCCGCAGCAGAAGCGCGATGTTGCCGACGTTGTCCTGCAGGTCGGGGTGGGCGTGGCTGTGGGCCAACACGAGGTATTGCACGGCGAATTCGACGTCGATCATGCCGCCAGCGCTGTGTTTGACGTCGAACTTGTCGGGCGGACAGGTGTGGGCGGCGCGCAGGCGTTCGCGCATGGCCAGCACTTCGTCGCTGAGGGCCTGGGTGTCGCGCACGGTGGACAGGATGGCCCGGCGGGTGGTCTCAAAACGGGCGGCCAGGGCCGGGTCGCCCGCGCACCAGCGTGCACGGCTGAGGGCCTGGTGCTCCCAGGTCCAGGCGGTGTTGCTGCCGCGCTGGCGCTGGTAGTCGTCAAAGGAGTGGAAGGAGGTGACCAGCAGGCCAGCGTTGCCATTGGGGCGCAGCGCGGTGTCGATGTCGAACAGCTCGCCAGCCGAGGTGCGCAGGGTCAGCCAGTTGATGACTTTGCGGGCGAAGACCAGGTAGGCGTCGATGGGGTCGGGGGCATCAGGGCCCGCATCCGGGGCGGGGCGGTCCTGGGTGTCGTCGAACAGGAAGACGACGTCCAGGTCGCTGCCGTAGCCCAGCTCCTTGCCGCCCAGCTTGCCGTAGGCGATGACGGCGAAATGCGGTTCGCGGCCGACGGCATAACGAGCCTGTTTGGGCGGACGCTGCTGCAGGTGGCCCCAGGCCCATTTCAGGGTGATGTCGAGCGTGGCGTCGGCCAGGGCGGAGAGGTCGTCGGCGACTTGCTCGACCGTCAGCAGTTTTTCAACGTCGCGCACCAGGGTGCGGAAAATTTCGGCGTGGTGGGCGCGGCGCAGGGTGTCGAGCAGGGCTTCTTCGTCGGCCTGGCCGGCGCGCTCCCAGCCGCGGTGGCGGTCTTGCAGGTCTTGCTGGTAGGCGACGGGGTCGAAGCGGCCTTCCATCAGGCGCGGGTCGGCGAGTTCGTCGATCACGCCAGGGTGCAGCATGAGGTAGCGCGTGGACCATTTGGCCAGGCCCAGCAGGCGCAGCAGGCGCTTGAGCACTTCGGGGCGTTCGGCCAGCAGGGACAGGTAGCTGTCGCGGCGCAGCAGGGGGTTCAGCCAGTCGATGAAGCGCAGCACGGCGTCTTGGCCGAGGCAGTCTTGTGGGGTGGCGTCAGAGCAGTCTTCGCTGGTGTAGGCCAGCAGGGTGGCTCGGCCAATGAGCTTGGCCAGCCTGAGTTTGGCGGTGTCGCTGAGCAGGTTGACGCGCGGCTGCGCGGCGAAGGTACGCACGTGCGAGGCGATGGGCTCGGGCAGTTTGGCGATGAACTCTTCGCTGTCGACCGGCAGGGGCGGGCCGCCGCAGGATCGGCAGCCGCCGGGTTTGCTGCTGGGCGCGTTGCCTTCGTGCAGCAAGGCGTCGAACTCGGTGGCGACCAGTTCACGCACGTTGCACAGGATGTCGAGCAGTTGGCAGGTGCCGCTGTTGCAGTCGGGCTTGTCCTCGCTGGGTTTGCCCAGGCCCAGGCTGGCGGCGATCCAGGCCAGGTCAGCGTCGTCGGTGGGCAGCAGGTGGGTTTGCTGGTCGTCCAGGTACTGGATGCGGTGCTCGACCTGGCGCAGGAAGGTGTAGGCCTGCGCGAGCTTGTCGGCGGTGGCATCGGAGATCAGGCCGCGTGCCGCCAGGCGCTTGAGGGCCTTGAGGGTGGAGCGCGTGCGGATCTCGGGGAACTGGCCGCCGCGCACCACCTGCAGCAGTTGCACGGTGAATTCGATTTCGCGGATGCCGCCGCGTGAGAGCTTGACGTCGTTGGCGCGCTCGGGGCGGCCAGCGGCGCGGCGGTTGGCCTCGTCGCGGATCTTGCGGTGCAACTGGCGCAGGCCTTCGAAGATGCCGTAATCAAGATAACGGCGGAAGACGAAGGGGATGACCACATCGCGCAGGGCCAGTGCACGCGCGTGGCGGCTGCCTTGGGGCATGGCGGCGCGCGGCGCCACGATTCGGCTTTTGAGCCAGGCAAAGCGCTCCCATTCGCGGCCTTGCACCAGGAAATATTCCTCCAACATGGCCAGGCTGACCACGGGGGGCCCGGAGTTGCCGTTGGGGCGCAGGGCCAGGTCAACGCGGAAGACGAAGCCGTCTTCGGTGGTGTCGCCGATCAGGCTGAACAGCCGTTTGGCGACGTTCGAGAAGTACTCGTGGGCGCTGATCTGGCCTTTGAGGCCGCCACGGCCATCGTCGATGCCGGTGGTGTGGCCGTCGTCTTCGTAAACGTAGACCAGGTCGATGTCGGACGAGACATTCAACTCGCGCCCGCCCAGCTTGCCCATGCCGATGACCCACAGGTCGATGCGCTGGCCTTGCTCGTTGAAGGGGGCGCCGTGGACGGCGTCGAACTCTTCCTGGGCGCAGATCAGGGCGCGCTCCAGGGTGATTTGGGCCAACTCGGTCATGGCGCTGGTGACGTCGGCCAGGGGGCACGATTGCTCGACGTCAATGCAGGCCAGGCGTTCGAGCACCAGTTGCCGGGCCACACGCAAGGCGGAGGGCAGGGCGCGCCCCCCAGCCAGCAAGTGGTCGATCAGGGCGGCGATGGTGTCTTCGGTGGGGGTGCCGGGCGCCTGTTGGGCAAACACGTCGCGTTCGGGGGTGTAGCGGCGACGGATGCGCTGCACGAATCGCGCGTGGTCTGCTTTGGCCCGGGACGGGGCCGGGTTGTGGGGGTTAAAGAATGTGAAGCCCATGAGCCTAGGTGAGGGTCTGTGCTAGGGTGATCGGTTGTCGGGCCCTGCAACTGGTTCCGGGATGGTAGGGCAGTTGCGTTTCACAAAATGGCGAATTTGGCCCACCTGGACGACAGTTTTGTTTCATGCCCACGATTTCTTCTGATTCTTCTGGCCATCCCAAGGTGAGCAAGGCGCACGCGCTGCTCCGAGTGGGGCGATGGTGCTTGCTGACGCTGGCGGTGCTGCTGTTCATGGCCGCGATTGCCTGGTGGGCTTTGTTGTTCCAAATTCTGCCCCGAATCGGTTCTTGGCGTGAGGCGCTGGCCCAACAAGCCACAAAGGCACTGGGGGTGCCGGTGCGCATTGGCGCTTTGTCGGGGCGGGCCGAGGGTTGGTCACCCGTGCTGTCATTGAAAGAGGTGGCGCTGCTGGACGAACGCGGCAGCGTGGCCCTGCGCCTGCCGGAGGTGACCGCGCGGATTTCGCCCAGCAGCCTGTGGCCCACCGTTTTGTGGCGCCAAGAGGTTCGGCTGGACAGGTTGGTGCTGGTGCGCCCGGAGTTGCAGGTGCGTCGGGATTTGGCCGGTGACCTGCATGTGGCGGGTTTGAAGCTGGCGTCCAACGCCACGCCCACCGGCAATGGGCAGGTGCTGGACTGGGTGCTGTCGCAGCGCCTGATCCGCATCGAACAGGGCGCTGTGCGCTGGACCGATGAGTTGCGCCAGGCGCCCACGCTGGTGCTGCAGAGGGTGGACCTGGATTTGAGCAGCCATCCCGGGCTGGGCACGCAGGTGCACCATTTGTCCTTGTTGGCCACGCCTTTGCCGGAGTTCGGCCAGCGCTTCGAGGTCAAGGCGCGGATGACACAGCCTTTGTGGACCTTGACCGCACAAGAGGCGGCCTCGTCCAAGGCGGTGGACTTGCCCTGGTGGCGGCGTTGGCTGGGCGATGCGCCCAAGACCACCGACCTGAGCAGTTGGTCGGGCAAGTTGTCGGTGAACCTGCCTCATGCGGATGTGCAGTCCTTGCGCAAACACGTGGATCTGCCCATTGATGTGGAAGGGGGGCGTGGCCGCATGGCGGCGGAGCTGGTTCTCAAGCAGGGGCGGCCCACCAGCCTGGCGCTGGACCTGAATGTGCAGGATGTGAGCATCCGCCTGGAAAAAGGTTTGCGGCCCTTGGCATTTCGGGGGCTGAGTGGTCGCATCACGGCCCGCAATGAGCGCACCGAATCCCATGTGGCGCTGGAGAAGCTGGCTTTCACCACCACCGAAGGCTTGGTGTGGCCGGCCAGCTCGGCTCAACTGGCATGGCGGCACGCGCCGTTGCAAGGGCAGATCAATGCCGATGTCTGGCGCCAGACCGTGGGCGGCCAGGTGGATGCCGACCGCCTTGACCTGGGCGTGCTGGCCCGCCTGGCCGATCGCTTGCCGATCTCGACCGCCATGCGGCGCACCCTGGCGGACCTGGCCCCCGAGGGTTTGGGCCGGCAATTGACCTGGCGCTGGGAAGGCCCCGCCGATGACCCGCGCGAATACAGCGCGCGCGCTCAAATCAAGGGCTTTGGGTGGGCAGCCTCGGCCCAGCAGGGGCGGCCCGGCCTGGCCGAGGCCAACATTGACCTGAAGGCCGACGAGCATGGCGGCCAGGCTTCCGTGGCCATCGAGAAAGGCTGGGTCGAATTGCCGGGTGCTTTCGACGAACCGCGCATTCCTTTGAACGCCATGGCGGCCCGCGTGAACTGGCACATCAAGCCAGCCGACCAAGCTGAGTTGCCGCCGCAATTGCAGGTGGAGGTCCAGAAAGCCACGTTCGCCAACGACGATGCCGAAGGCGAATTGCAAGCCACCTGGCAGACGGGCCCTGGCACCGGCGCGGGGGTGGCGGCACGCTTTCCGGGCCACCTGGACCTGGAGGGCAAGCTGGCCTGGGGGCAGGCCAACCGGGTCTGGCGCTACCTGCCCTCGGTCATCCCTTTCCATGCCCGCGACTACGTGCGCATGGCCGTGCGCGAGGGGCGTGGCGAGAAGGTCACCTTCGAGGTCAAAGGCGATTTGGCCGGTTTCCCTTTCAAGGATGACCAGGGCGGTCGCTTCCGGGTGAATGTGCCTGCCAAAAACGTGACCCTGGACTACGTGCCTGCGGCCATGCTGGAGGCCGGTGGCGTGCCCACCCAGACCCGCTGGCCTGCATTCACCGGGTTGGATGGCAATTTGATTTTCGAGGGGCTGCGTTTGCGCATCCAGGGCGCCAAGGCGCAATTGGGTGGCTTGGGCACCGGCAGTTTCCTGCTGCGCGATGTCGAGGGGCGGATCGAGAACCTGGCGTCCGACGATCCGCACCTGGAAATCCGTGGCCAGGGGCAAGGCCCCTTGAACGACCTGTTGCGCTACATGGCCGTGTCCCCCGTGGGGGTGTGGACAGGCAACCTCCTGCACAAGGCCGAGGGCACCGGCACCGGCAGTTTGCAACTGGCCTTGGACATCCCGCTGAACCACACGGCCAACACCGGTTTGCGTGGCCGTGTCCGCCTGGTCGAGCAGGACCAGGCCGCGTTGCGACTGCATCCCAGCGTCCCACTGTTGCAAAAGGTGCGGGGGCAGGTTGATTTCACCCAGAAGACCCTGAAGGTCTCGGCCGTGGCCAATGTGTGGGGGCAGGATGTTGCCGTGGAAGGCCAGCAGGATGCCAGCGGCGCCCCCAAGTTCGTGGCCCAGGGCCTGATCACGGCCGAAGGACTGCGCACGGCCAGCGAATGGCCCGCGTTGGCCCAACTGGCACAGCGCATGACCGGGCAGACGGCGGTGACCGTCACCGTGGCCTTGCCCAAGGTTGCGGCAGGCCAGTCGACCACAGCTGCCCAGCCAGAGCTGCAGGTCGTGTCCACCTTGCAAGGCTTGGCGGTGGACCTGCCCGCCCCTTTGAACAAACGCGCCGAGAGCATCTGGCCCCTGACCATGACCCACCGAAGCGACGACCCCAGCGGGCTGAGCGACGCTTTGCTGGTGGAGTTGGGCGCGGCCCAGTCGGCCAATGCCGCTGGTGCGCCCTGGCTGCGGGCGGACTTCCGCCGTGATGTGAGGGGCGACCAGGCCAAGGTCACCCGTGGGGCTTTGAGCCTGGTGCAATCCACTGCAGGTGGTGGTGCCATCGCCGTGCCGGCTTTGCCGCCCAAAGGTGTGGTGGCCCAGGTCACCGTGCCGACCCTGGACCTGGATGCCTGGCAAGGATTGGCCCGCGTGGTGCGTTCACCCTCCAGCGACAGCATCGGACCGGGCGAAGACTACCTGCCCGACACCTTGAGCTTGCGCACGGGCGTGCTGAACTATCAGCAGCGCAATCTGCGCAATGTGAATGTGACCTTGGCCCACCCCAACCCCGGCGTCTGGCGTGCCCAGATCGAGGCCGACCAACTGGCCGGCCAGATCGAGATGCGCCCCGAGACCTCGCCCCTGGCCAGTGGGCCAGCTGGCAACCGCATCGTGGCGCGCTTGTCGCGCCTGTCGGTGCCTGCCGCCGAGGCCGAAGCCTTTGAGGACCAGGCGGCGCTGCAATTGCTCACCCCTGAGACCGCGGCCGTGCCGGCGCTGGACATCGTCATTGATGACCTCCAATGGCGGGGTTTGCCTCTGGGCAAGATGGAGGTGGAGGCCATCAACCGCCTGGTGCCCGTGGCGGGTGGCGGATGGCAGCCCGAATGGCGCTTGAACAAACTGCGCATGACCAACCCCGAAGCCCAGCTCAATGCCAGCGGCAACTGGATGGCGGTGGGCCTGGTGCCTGGTTCCAGCAGCGCCAAGCCCAAGCACAGAGCGGCCTTCGACTTCACGCTGGAGCTCAACAACAGCGGCGCTTTGCTGGGCCGCCTGGGATTGCCGCAGACCTTGAAGGGCGGCAAGGGCCAGCTCACCGGCCAGATCGCCTGGATGGGCTCGCCGCTGGAACCCAACCCCGCCACCATGTCGGGTGAGTTGTCCGTGGACATCAAGGAAGGGCAGTTCCTCAAGGTCGATCCCGGCATGGCCAAGTTGCTGGGCGTGCTCAGCCTGCAATCACTGCCCAGGCGCCTGGTGCTGGACTTCCGCGATGTCTTCCAACAAGGCTTTGCCTTTGACGCCATCGATGGCGACGTCTCCATCAAGCAAGGGGTGGCCGACACCCGCAACCTGCGCATGCGCGGTGTGCAGGCCGTGGTGATGATGGAAGGCCAGGCCGATCTGGCACGCGAAACCCAGAACCTGCACGTGTTCGTGGTGCCCGAGGTGAATGCGGGCACGGCTTCCCTGGCCTACGCGGTCATCAATCCCGCCGTGGGCCTGGGCACGTTCATCGCCCAGGTGTTGTTGCGCAAACAGGTGGCCGAGGCCAGCACCCGGCAGTTCAGCATCACCGGCTCCTGGGCTGATCCGCAGGTCGAGCGCGTGCAGCGATCGTTGCTGGCACCCGTGCCTGCAGCCCCTCAACCCGCCGGGCTCACAGGGACGAAAAAACCTTCTTGAGCAAGGCGTTGCCCGTGCCCACGGGGTCATTGCGGATGCGGCGCTCTTCTTCGCCGATCACGAAGTACAAGCCGTCCAGCGCCTTGGTGGTGACGTGCTGCTGCACGGTGGCCGCCTGGTTGCCTTTGATCAGGCCCATGCTGCTGGCCTTGCCGGCCAGTTCGTTGTAGCGCTGGGCCAGCGACAGTTTTTCAACCGCCTTGTTGACCAGGGGCGTGAACTGAACACTCAATGGCGCGCGTGTTTTGGCGGCGAAGAAATCCGTCACCGCGTGCTCGCCCCCCGACAGAATTTGCCGGGCGTCTTGCACCGACATGCCCTTGATGGCGTTGCGCAGCAGCGGCAGCGCCAGGCTCACCGCGTTTTCGGCCGCGTGGTTCATGGCGCTGATGAGGTCGTCCATCTGGCGGCCACGGCCCACCGCGCGCAGCAAGGGCGCGGCTTTCTCCAGCACCTCGGGCAAAGGGATGCGGATCTTGTCATTGCCCATGAAGCCATTGACCTGGCCCAATTGCTTGACGGCGATGTCTGCGCCGCGTTCAAGCGCCGCACGCACGGCGCCGGTGGCATCCGCCTGGCTGAAGGTGGCAGCCCGTGCACTGGACGACGCCAACAAGGACAATGCCATGCTGCCTGCCAAAGCCTGGCAAGCAGACGACAATATGATTTGACGACGGTTCATTAGGTGATCCACTGATACAGCTCCACTGACCCAACGGCCATGAATTCCAACAGACGACATCTTGCCTTGATCGCCGTGGCCGTGCCACTGTTTCTATCCGGGTGTTTTTGGGACACCCAGGCGTCCCTGCCTGATTTGCCCTACACCCGCATCGATGGTAGCCAACACCGCACTTCTGATCTGAAGGGGCAGGTCACCTTGATCAACTTCTGGGCCACCAGTTGCACGACCTGCGTCAAAGAGATGCCGCAGTTGATTGCCACTCAGAACAAGTTCCAGGCGCAAGGCCTGCAAACCTTGGCCGTGGCCATGCAGTACGACCCGCCGGCCTACGTGATGCAATTCGCGCAGAGCCGGCAACTGCCTTTCCAGGTGGTGATGGACCACACGGGCGATCTGGCCAAAGCCTTTGGCCCGGTGCAGTTGACGCCCACCACCTTCGTGGTGAACAAGAAGGGCGAGATCGTCAAGCGCTACATTGGCGAGCCTGATTTTGCCGCCTTGCACACGCTGCTGGGCCAACTGCTGGCCGAGCCCGCCTGAGCCCCCAGCCACTCACATGATGCGCGTGAGCTCATAGACCAAGGCTGAAGGCAGCGACGTTGCCACGGCCGCATGCCCCACCCGCGCCATGCCGGTCGGGCTGATGCTGGAGATCTCGAAGGTGTGGCCTTCATCCAGCAGCTCGATGAACACGAACTCGGGCACTTCCTGGCGGATGCTGCCCACCATTTGCATGAACCGCGGCGTCTTCAGGCTGGACTCGAACACGATGCCGTGAGGCAGCCCTTCGTTGCAGAACTCGACGGCATCGCTCACCGAGTTCACGAAGTCCACCACCAAGCCCATGGACTTCATGGACTCGCGCACCAGCCCGCGCACATCGCGGCGTGCCACCACGACCAGCACGTGGCAGCCGGCCAGAGGCTTGGAGTTGATCGAGTCGGCAAACCCGGCATCCGGTGCCTCGGCATTGGGGCCCACCAGTGCGGTGACCGTGCGTGGAAACTCTAGCGTCAAGCGCGCTTGCGAGGGCTCGATCTGGCGTTGTGGCACCAGGCCCAGTGTGCGGGCCGTTTGCTCCAGCAGGTGCCAGCTCATGCTGTCCAGGGCGGGGTTGTGCGTGCCGTTTTGGTCCTGCGGCAGGTCAGGTGATCGATGCTGGAACTGGCAGACCAGCGAAGCGTTGTCCGAAGACGGGCCGATGTTGATGCGGACATCGACCAGGCCCTGGGCGCAACTCAGCCACCACTCGACCAAGGCGTTCAACAGGCCATGCAGCATGGACGCGTCCACCTGCACCTCCACCTCGTGCAGCGATTGAACAATGTGGATGCCGCGTGCCTGCAACTCGCGTGCGCGGTGGGCCAGCACGCTTTGCACGGTGTTGGTCAGGTGGATGCGCTCGTGCGACTGGCGCACACGGCCTGAGGCGAGCCGCGAGATCTGCTGGCACCAGATGCCGGCCTGGCGGGCGCGATCGACTTCTTCCAGCAGTGTGCGCAAGCCGGCCCGGTCGATGCGGCCGGTGGTGGTCAGCGTGGCCACGCGTTCCAGCGCGGTGGTCAGTGGTTCGGCCAACTCCCGGCCGGCCTGGGCCAGCAACTCCTGCCAGCGCGCCAACTCGGATTCATCCGGGCTGAGCGGGGACTCGTTCGGGTTGACCTCACGCTGGGTTGCCACCAATTTGGCCGAGGAGGGGAAGGGCGAATTCATGGCACATCTCGGTTCGTTCGAGCCCAGTTTCTGCTGGTCGATCCGGCCTGTCTATCCCACGCATGGGTGAAATCACGGTCCTTTGTCCATAATTGGCGCCATGAAACAAAGCTGGTTTGACAAGGGCGCTTGGGCGCTGTCGGTCGTGGTTTGCCTGGCCCTGGTGGCGTGCAGCCCGGCCTTGGATTGGCGCACTGTTCGGCCCGAGCACGCTCCGGCATTGCAGGCGGTGTTTCCCTGCAAACCGAACCAGGTCGACCGTTCATTGAATTTGCCTGCCTTGCCTGGCCCGCCCGTGACCATGCACCTGGTGTCCTGCAAAGTGGGCGACTCCATTTGGGCGCTCAGCTACTTTGATGCGCAAGACATCACCAGGGTGCCGCTGGCCCTGGCGGCGGACAACCGCGCTCTGCGCGACAACCTGGAAGCAGTCAGCCGCCTGGGTGCGTCATCTGCCGTGGCCACGGTTGCGGCGGTGGACCTGGGGCCTGCCCAGGTCATCGGCATGACCCCCAACCCCTTGTCGCGGCATTGGCGCCTGGCGGGGCGGCGCCCGGCGGGCAACGGGCAAAGCGTGCCCGTTGAAGTGCACGCGTGGCATTTTTCCCACGGTTTGATGGTTTACCAGGCCAGCCTGTGGCGCCCCGTGCCGCCTGCAAATGCCAAGGATTCCACCGACGCGGTAGAGACATTCATCCAGGGCTTCAAATTTTCGGATTGAGCAGCCCATAATCATTGATATGCCCGGCTTGTTCCTCATTGCGCACGCCCCTCTGGCTTCAGCCCTGAAGCTGGCGGCGCAGCATTGTTTTCCGGAAGCCGCCCAGGCCATGCAGATCCTGGATGTGCCGGCCAACCTGCCGCCCGACGAAATCGAAGCGCAGTGCCGGATCATCCTGGAGATGCTGCAAAAGGCCGATCCCCGGGGAGAAGCCTTGATCCTGGCCGATGTGTTCGGTGCCACGCCTTGCAACATCGTGCAGCGCCTGTCCGACGGCGTGCGCGTCAAAGTCATCACCGGCGTGAACGTGCCCATGCTCTGGCGCGCCCTCAACTATTCCAATGAATCCCTGGACACCCTGATCACCCGCGCGGTGGCTGGCGGCACCCAGGGCGTCATGCAAATCGCGACCAACAAGCCTCAAAACCAGGCCAGTCAGCCCACTAATGATCAAGACCACCGTCAACATCAGCAATAAGCTGGGACTTCACGCACGCGCATCGGCCAAGTTCACCAAGCTGGCCAGCAGTTTTCCATGTGACGTCTTCATGAGCCGCAACGACCGGCGTGTGAACGCCAAAAGCATCATGGGCGTGATGATGCTGGCCGCTGGCCTGGGCGCCGCGGTGGAGCTGGAGTGCGACGGTGCCCGCGAAGAAGACGCCATGAAGGCGTTGGTGGCGCTGATCAACGACAAGTTCGGCGAAGGCGAGTAAAGCCTTCCTCAGGGTCGATCCTCATTTGATTGAGTGATCTGGCGTGCGAAACCACCGCACTCCGGGTGATCCATGTCGCGCCATTGCGACAACTTGCGCACACATTTGGGGTCAAGCAAGGCACAGTTAGGCCGATATTGCACAGATACGTTTTGCAACGTGCATTTTTCTAACAACCCGTTGAACGAATTCAATTCATTAGGAGCTGTCTGTATGAACACCTTTCGCCGTGATGCATCGTCGGCCTGTGCGCTGACCCTCAAGACCGTGGCCCTGGCAGCGGCCCTCAGCGCGTCGTCGATGGCCCTGGCGGCCGAGAACGGCAACCAGCGGTATTCGCCGGGTGTCGGTGGCAGCGACATGACCTCGCCCTTGGTGCCCGGCTGGTACGGGCAGGTGGCGATGGTGGCGTACCACGCCAACAAGATCAAAGGCAATGATGGCAAACAGTTGGCCAAGACTGGGAATATCCCGGCAGCAACAGAAGTTGCGCCTGGTGTTCCCCTGTCTGCTATCGGGTTTGCTGGTGGCGTTGACTACAACTCAAAAATCGGCATCAAGGCCGATACCTACGCCATTCTTCCGCGCATCACCTACCTGAGCAGTGAGCAGGTGTTGGGCGGCAATGTTGGTTTCACTGCCATGTTGCCCTTGGTCCGCAGGAAAATCCAACTCGCTGGAGAAACGCCAAGCTTCACCCCGGGCGCGGGGAGCGCAGCCCCTGCGGTGTCAGGCGCCTTGGCCAACGGGCTGAGCCCGACAGTGCTTAGCCGCATCGCCACTGACTCCGCCACCTACGGCATCGGCGACCTGGAACTCTCGCCCATCTGGCACATGGAGATTGGTGATCACCAGCACGTGTCGATTGCCCCCACCATCGTGCTGCCCACAGGCGATTACGACGCCACCAAGCGTGCCAATTCGGGCTTTGGCAACTTCTTCACCTTCCGCCCCTCGGTGCAATACGCCTTTGTGGGCGATGGCTGGGACGTGGGTGCCCGTTTCGTGCTGTCCTTCAACACGCGCAACAAAGACAACGGCTACCGCACAGGCAACATCCTGAACATCGACTATCAGGCCATGAAGTTCGTGTCTGAAGACATCCGCGTGGGCCTGCAAGGTTATGTGGTTGAGCAGTTCACCAAAGACCAGCAGGATTTGACGGGCTTCTCGCCTGCTCAGCAGACTGCGTTGACCAACAGTGCTGACCTCAGCACCGGCAACAAGATGCGCGCATATGCCGCTGGCCCCGCCGTGGCCTGGCTGGCCAATGGCGGCGAGTTCCTGCTGGAAGGCAAATTCTTGAAGGAATTTGGTGCGAAAAATCGCACTGAAGGCCAAGCCTTCTGGTTGACCTTGTCCAAGCCGCTGTAACCTCATCAAGGTCCTGATGGATGGAATCCTCCTGGTCCGCGTGGCCAGGGGAGCCCGTGTCACGGGCGAGTTGATGGCTGTGCCGTAGGAGTGGTCACATCATGCAAGATGACCGTATTGCTTTGTCCCCGTTTGAAAACCACCGACGCCAGTTGATGGCCAGTGCCATGGCGGCGGCGCTCGTGCCGTGGGCCCAGCCCGCGCACGCAGCGACTGCCGTGCTGGAAGGGGTCGAACTGGAAGAGACCGTCACCGCTTATGGGCAAAAGCTGGTGCTCAATGGCGCGGCGGTTCGCAAGCGAGGCTACTTCAAGGCGGACGTGACCGCGCTTTACCTGCCGGAAAAACGCACCACGCCCGATGCGATCTTCAAGCTGAACGGCATCCGCCGCATCCAGCTCAACATCTTGCGCGAGTTCACCTCGTCCACGATTTCTCGCATCTTCATCTCCGACTTCAAGCAGAACTCCACCGATGCAGAGTTCAAGCAGTTGATCAACGAGATCAGCCAAGTGGGCGCCGCCTACAGCGCGGTTAAGCGGGTGAGCAAGGGCGATGTGGTCAACCTGGACTGGTTGCCGGGCAAAGGCTGGATGTGCTACATCAACGGCAAGCAGTTGATGATTGACCCCGGGGCCACTGGGGGGGTCATCAACAATGCCATCAACAACGAGTTGGCCTACCAGATCTACATGCGCATGTACATCGGACCAGCTGCGCCTGAAGAATTGCGCAATGGCCTGCTGGGCCTGACCCGTTTGCCCCGGTCGACCGGTGGCAAGGACAGCAAGGACAAAGACGGCGACGTCTGATGATCCTCAGTCGCGCGGGTAGTGCGATGCCAAGGCGGGCGGCATGGGTGAGTCCATCAACCCGGCCATCAAGCGCAGGGCGTTGGCGGTGTCGTTGGACATCAGGCCCCCCGTGCTGTGGTTCAACGCTTCTTCGACCCAGGCCCGCAGCAACACGGGCCTGATCATCCACGACAACTCCTGAACGCCTGCCAGGGCGTGCATCAGGGCGTCAGCGTCGGGGATCTTGCCATCCGGTTTCAAATCCTGCAGCTGGTTGCAGCGTGCGATGACGCGTGCGTACCAGGCTCGGCTGGTGGCGGCCAGCAGGCCCTGCACTTCCGCCTCGGGCACAAAGCGGGCCAGATACGCCGACAGCGCGATCACGTGGGCCAGCTCGTCTTCCTGAAGATCGAACAGCTCGCGTCCTTGCCCGGTGACCGGGCGCATGAAGGGCCGGCTGTTCTTCTTGTCGCTCATCTGATGGCGCAGTGCCAGCCACCACAGGCGATCACGGGGGCTGACGCGGCCATCGGCTTTCAGCAAATCACGGGCGGCTTCGACGAGGGCGCGGCGATCACTGATCGGATCATTGGCGATGCTTTTGGACAGACGCTCGAATTCCGGGACCAGGCGCTCGGGGCGCAGGCCCTGCACATCGTCCAGGATCTGCTGGGCGTGCGTGAGGCCCTCGGCCAGTTTCAGCCACAGCTTGTGCTCGTCGCGGTTGCCGGCCGACATCATCAGTGCCAGCACGGCCATGCGCTTTTCGCGGGGGCCAGCCAGGCGGCGCAGTCGGCCCACGGCATCGGCGTCTTCGGGCGCTGTGGGTTTGCCGGGCGCTTGGGTGGGGACTTCGGTGGGTGACGCGGCCGCCAGCATGGCGCCGGGGGCGATGGGCGGCGGGCGCCGAGGTTCCGCTTTTTCCAGCCTGAGCAAAGGTGCCGGCATGGGGGCCAGCACGGCGCCGCAGATGCGGCGGATGCGTTCAGGCAAACGCGGGTGCGTGGCCATGCACCGCGACAGCCTGGATTGGTGCAGCAGTAGCGAGGCCACCATGTCGGCCTGGGGATGGCGCATCTGGCCGGCCATCATCTGCTGGTCGAACCAGATCTTGCGCAGCACATTGCCCAAGCCATCCCGCGTGCGGGTGAACTGGATGGCGTTGGCATCGGCCAGGAACTCGCGTTGACGTGCCACGGCCGCCTGCAGCAAGCGACCTGCGCCCCAGCCCAGCCAGCCCACCGCGGTGAACACCAGCCCGACCACCCAGCGCACCGGGTTGACGTGGCCGTTGTCGTCCCGACTCATCAGGGTTTGGCCGTAGCCATGCACCAGTGACAGGCCCCACACCAAGGCCAGCAGGCGCATGGCCATGGGCAAGTCTTCTTCTTTCAGGTGGCCGAACTCGTGGGCCACCAGGCCTTGCAATTCAGCACGGGTGAGGCGGTCCAGCGCGCCACGGGTCACGCACAGGGTGTAGTCCTCGGGGGACCAGCCGGCCACAAAGGCGTTGATGGCGTCTTCGCGTGTGAGCACGTAGACGTGTGGCACGGTCTGGCCAGAGGCCATGGCCATTTCGTCGACCACGTTGAGCAGGCGGCGCTCCAGCGCGTCGTCGGGGTCCTTGACCAATCGGCCGTGCATCCAGTGGGCGACGCGCTGGCCGCCGCCTTCACGCAGGCGCTGGGTTTCGATCAGGCAGCCGCCGAGCACGAACAGCAGGATGACGCCAGAGTTGGTCTCGAAGAACAAGGCGGGGTAGCCGTGGCTAAGCGGCATCAACAACTTGTAGGCCAGGGCCAACAGCACGTTGATGGCCACGACCAAGCCCGCCAACAGCATGGCGAACCAGGCGAACAACTTGAAGGTTCGCGCTTGGGCCTGTTCCTGATGCTGGCGGAATTTCATGGTTAACGGCGAGACTGCCCGTTCACGGAGGGATCAGAACGCCACTTTCACGCCAGCGCGTTCCGCATCGGTGGAGGTGGACTGCAGCATGGTGGCTGCTTTGAAGCCAAAGACCCCGGCCACCAGGTTGGCGGGGAACTGCTGCGCCGAGTTGTTGTAGTCCAGCGTGGCGTCGTTGAACAACTGGCGCGAGAAGGCCACTTTATTCTCGGTGTGTGTCAGCTCTTCACTGAGGTCGCGCAGGGATTCGTCGGCCTTGAGTTCCGGGTAGGCCTCGACGATGGCCTGAAAGCGCCCCATGGCACTGCTGAGCACGCCTTCGGCCAAGTTCAGGCTTTTGATGGGACCGGCCTGGTTGGGTTGGCTGCGCACCAGGTCGGTCGCCGCGACGACTTGCGCGCGGGCGGCGGTCACACGCTCCAGGGTTTCACGTTCGTGTTCCAGGTATTTGCGGGCCACTTCGACCAGGTTGGGGATGAGGTCGTGGCGGCGTTTGAGTTGCACGTCGATCTGCGCAAACGCATTGGTGATTTCGTTGCGCAGCTTGATCAGGCGGTTGTAGGCGCCGA
>Ga0209841_1000168_pt1 | contig 16019 bp, 13 predicted proteins | sample GWRWT4_30Apr14_FD_187185 | JGI IMG/M metagenome (GOLD analysis project Ga0209841, IMG submission 187185) | Sand microcosm microbial communities from a hyporheic zone in Columbia River, Washington, USA - GW-RW T4_30-Apr-14 (SPAdes) (version 2) | ecosystem: Engineered > Artificial ecosystem > Sand...
CTCCACGGCAAAGCCAGCGGTCATTAAGCAGAAAAAACAACGCCTCCTGACGGAGGCGTTGTTTTAGGTCGGTCAGGCTGGGGTTTTGACACAGCCTGTTATGCGGGCTTTTTTATTGCAACTGATTGATCACAGCGTCTCAGGCCAGCAAGGCCTTGGCAATGATGGTCTTCATGATTTCATTGGTGCCACCATAAATGCGCTGCACGCGGGCATCCGCCCACATGCGCGCAATCGGGTATTCCCACATGTAACCGTAACCGCCGTGCAGCTGCACACACTCGTCAATCACTTCGCATTGCAGGTCGGTGATCATGTATTTGGCAGCAGCAGCGGTCGGCACATCCAGCTTCTTCTGCATGTGCAGTTCAAGACAACGATCCACGAACACACGCCCCTGCATGACACGCGAGCTCAGTTCTGCCAGCTTGAACTGGGTGTTCTGGAAATCGGCAACCGCCTTGCCAAAAGCCTTGCGCTCTTTCACATAGTCGATGGTGAGCTTGAGCGCGCCTTCCGCCATGGCGATACCGTTCACGGCAATGCCAAGACGTTCCTGCGGCAATTCCTGCATCAGGTAAATGAAGCCGCGGTTTTCCTGACCGATACAGTTGCTGACCGGAACACGCACATCCTGAAAGAAAAGCTCAGAGGTATCCTGCGCCTTCATGCCCACCTTATGCAGGTTGCGACCCTTGGTGAAGCCCGGCGTACCCGCCTCGACAATGATCAGGGACACGCCCTTGGCACCGGCATTCGGATCGGTCTTGGCCACCACAATGACAATTTCAGCGTGCTGACCATTGGTGATAAAGGTCTTGGAGCCGTTAATGATGTAATGGTCGCCATCACGCACTGCCGTCGTACGCACGCCCTGCAGGTCAGAGCCGGCACCCGGCTCGGTCATGGCAATCGCACCCACCATCTCACCGGTGACCATCTTCGGGAGATATTTCTGCTTCATGGCATCACTGCCGTAATGCTCGATATAGGGCGCCACAATGTCAGTGTGCAGACCAAAGCCGATACCGGTGAGGCCGAGACGGGAAATCTCTTCCATCACGATGGCCGAATAAAGATAATCCGCACCCACACCGCCAAACTCTTCCGGCAAGCAGGGGCAAAGCAAGCCGTTGTCACCCGCCTTGTTCCACAGCTTGCGATCTATCTGGCCATTTTCTTCCCACTGGGCGTGATAGGGCACGGCCTCTTTTTCAAGAAACTTGATAACCATGTCGCGAAACGCTTCGTGGTCAGAATCAAACAGTTTACGTGGGATCATGGGGGCCTCCGGGGCTGGTTGCTTTGGGTGTCGCTACAGAATCAGGACAACGCAAGATCACGCCCCTGTCAGGGCAGGTGCTCGCGGCACAAATATTCTTTTGACTGCATTTCCTGCAGCCGCGATTTCGTACGCTCAAACTCGAACTTCAGGCGAGATCCCGTATAAAGGCTCTCGATAGGCGCTTCCGCCGACACAATCAGCTTCACGCCGCGATCGTAAAATTCATCCACCAGATTGATGAAACGGCGCGCCGCATCATTAATCAGGTCACTCATGGCAGGAATGCGCGCCAGCAATACCGTATGGTATTCACGTGACAGCTCGATGTAATCCTGGGCCGAACGCGGCGCCACGCACAGCTCGGCAAAGGTGGTCCACAAGACATCATCCGTGCAGGCAATCACATGAACATCACGATCGTTTACGACGATGTGATTGCTTTCCACATGCAAACCATTGGTCAGCTCGGTAAAACTCTTCTTCATCCCCGCTTCGGCGACATCGTCCAGCGGCGAATGATAAAGCTCGGCCTTTTCCAGCACGCGCAAACGGTAATCAATACCCGAGTCGACATTGACCACGTCGCAATACCGTTTCAGGGCAGCAATCGCGGGCAAAAAGCGTTCGCGCTGCAACCCGTTTTCGTAGAGGCGATCAGGCACAATATTGCTGGTGGCCACCAGCGTCACACCGCGCTCAAACAGTTTTTCAAACAGACCGCCCAGCAACATGGCGTCCGTGATGTCGGTGACAAAGAATTCGTCAAAGCAGATCACCACGGCCTCTTCCTGCAACTTGTCCGCAACCAGCTCGAGGGGATCTTTCGTTCCCTTTAAAGCATTCAGTTCCTTGTGCACACGCTGCATGAAGCGGTGGAAGTGAATGCGCAGCTTGCGGCGAAAAGGCAGGGACTCGAAAAACAGGTCCATGAGATAGGTCTTGCCGCGACCAACCCCGCCCCACATGTACAAGCCCTGCACCGGCTCGCGCTGCTGCTTTTGCACCTTCAGACGCGACAGCCCCCGAGCCTCTCTGGCCACGTCATAACGCGCCACAAGCTCGTCCCGGACACGCTGCAAGTGCCGCACGGCATTGGCCTGGGCGGCATCCTCATGGAATTCGGGGCGGCTAAGATCCTGCTGGTAACGACTCAAGGGCATGACGTATGACTTTCCGGGCAATGGCCATCCATGCCATGAGACTGATCAGTCAGGGGCGGCAGTTTACCGGCTTGGGCCGTTAGCGCAACACCTGACAGGCAAGGTTGAAACGGGTATTCAGATACGAGCCGCCAATTCTGCCTTGAGTGCGCCCAGACGGCCATGAAAGAAATGCCCGGTCTCCGGAAAGCGCAACAGCTCCGGCACACGTGCCCGCGAAGCAACCCAGGCATAGACCGACTGTGGCTCGACCACCTCATCAACCTCCCCCTGCAAGACCAGCGTACCAGCAGGCGGCTGTACTGCCCCGAAACCCTCGTACTGCACTGGCGGGGCCACCAGCACCAAGTGCCGGAGATGCACGCTTTCAGGAAGGCATACCGAGGCCGCGGCACTGACCCAGGCCCCAAAGGAAAAGCCGGCCAGATCCAGCGTCTTCATGCCCCTCTCGGCAGTCAGCCACTCCAGCACCGCCAGCACATCATCAATTTCACCCACCCCTTGGTCATGCACACCCTCGCTGTTGCCGGTGCCCCGGAAATTGAAGCGCAGAGTCGCCACGCCCTTGTCACGCCAGGTCCGTGCCAGCGTGGTCACCACTTTATTGGTCATGGCGCCCCCCTGCAGCGGATGGGGGTGACAAATCACCGCCACAGTCCCGGCGTTCGACTCTGATGGCGACCATATAGCCTCAAGACGCCCCACGGGCCCTGCAATGAAAAGGGCTTGTTCAACGCTGGCAGACATAGAGAATTTCCTTGTAAACAGAAGTCGCAAGCCTTCTTAGACCCGTGACAAACGCATAGACTACCGACAAACACAGAAATGTCCGTCAAGGTAGCCGACGGAACTCAGGGAGACAGGCATGAGCTGGTTGTTGTATCTCATCATGTTCGTGGCAGGCGGATTTGGCGGCTATCTGCTGGCCAAGTCACGCAACCCCGACACGCGCGTACGCGAGCTTGAAGAGCACCTCACGTCGCTGCAAAGCAAATACGATCATTATCAGGACTCTGTGACCCAGCACTTTGTCTCCACCGCACAGCTGGTGAACACCCTCACCAACAGCTACCGCGAAGTGCACGAGCATCTGCAACGAGGCGCCGAAAGCCTGTCTTCCGATCACCGCCGGCACGGCAGCGCCAATCCGGGCAAGGCCTTCGAGCCGCTGGACTCGCCCCGCAGTACCGTGACCCAGATGGCCGATGGCCACTATCTGGTCGAGCCTCCCCGTGACTACGCCACCAAAAAGCCCACTGAAAAAGGCACGCTGGACGAAGATTACGGCTTTCGTGACTGAATACCCGCGGCGCGTAATGCCATAACGCGGCACGCCGCGCCTTGTCAATATGCCTTTCGCTGCCGATATCTTTTTAATCCTCAACGCCCTGTCAAAGCGGATGCAAGGAATACTTCAACCGGACCTCCTCTGCACAACGACAACACTAAAACAATAAAACCGGAAACAAAGCCCCCATGTATGCACTGATGATTGTCGTTTTTGTCCTCGGCTACGCCATGATCGCCTTTGAACATCCGCTGCGCATCGACAAAGCCGCCTCCGCCCTGCTTACGGCGGTACTGTGCTGGACCGTACTGGTGCTGGGTGTTGATGTCATCCTTCCCGCCACCGCATCAAATCCGGACAATCTGCACGATGTTGTGCATGCCCTGCGCGAGCATCTTGGCGAAATTGCTGAAATCCTTTTCTTCCTGCTGGGCGCCATGACCATAGTCGAGCTGGTCGATGCACATGACGGCTTCAAGGTCATCACCGACCGCATTCGCACGACACGAAAAGTCCAGCTGCTCTGGCTCATCGGCTTCATCACCTTTTTCCTGTCAGCCGCACTCGATAACCTGACCACCACCATCGTGATGGTATCGCTCCTGCGCCGCCTGATTGCCGAGCCGAAAGAGCGCTGGTTTTATGCAGGCATCGTGGTCATTGCGGCGAATGCGGGCGGTGCCTGGTCACCCATAGGTGATGTCACCACCACCATGCTGTGGATCGGCAACCAGATCAGCGCATCCGGCATTGTGATCGCACTCTTTTTACCCAGCCTTGTCTGCGTGCTGGTTCCCCTGATCGTGCTGAGCTTCATCCTGAAAGGCGATGCCAGACGTCCGCAGCAGGAAGAGCCCAGCGAACAAAGCAGCAATCCCACCACACACCTTGAGCGCAACCTGGTATTTACCCTGGGCCTCGGCTCACTGCTCTTTGTCCCCGTATTCAAAACCGTGACACATCTGCCGCCCTATATGGGCGTGCTGCTAGGCCTCGGTGTGCTTTGGGTGGTGACGGAACTCATTCATCGCAGCAAAAATGAAGAAGACAAGCATCCGCTCTCTGTCGTGGGTGTGCTGCGCCGGGTCGATACTACCAGTGTGCTTTTTTTCCTCGGCATTCTGCTGGCCGTCTCAAGCCTGGCGACCGCCGGCCATCTCGGCCAGTTAGCCGAGGTATTGAAAGCACAGCTGGGTGATGTTTACGCGATCAACGTCGCCATCGGCCTGCTCTCTGCCGTGGTCGACAATGTGCCACTCGTGGCCGGCACCATGAAGATGTACCCCTTGATGAGCGCCGACATGATCGCGGTTGCCGATCCTGGACAGGCGGCGTGGCTGGGGCGCTTTGTCACCGATGGCGACTTCTGGGAACTGCTGGCCTATTGTGCCGGCACTGGTGGCAGCTGCCTGATCATTGGCTCGGCCGCAGGTGTGGCTGCCATGGGCATGGAGCGGATCGACTTCTTCTGGTACCTGAAAAACATCAGCGGTCTGGCCCTGCTGGGCTATCTGGCCGGTGTTGCCGCGTATGCCCTCCAGCACGCCGTTTTCTGAGTGCACCACGAGCCACATGCGGCATTAAAAGCAGGTGCCCGGGTGTTTTAACCATCCCTCTTTCAGGTACTCTTGACGCCTGCCTCAGGCTGCCCGCCCGAGGTAGGCGACATAACGGCAGCTGAATACCAGCGGCCATTTTCATATCAGAAAAAGAACGGGCGCCAGAAGGCGCCCCAAAACAACAACCGGGTATCTCGACATGAGCCAAGAAAGCAATCCCACGGGGAAGGCTGGTCCGCAGTTTATGGGCCGCACTCCCACCGAATGGCTGCTCAGCCTGCCAATTTTCTCGCTGCTGCTGCTGACGCTGATTATCGGCACCGGGGAAATGTTCCATGGCCAGTTGCTGCGCATGGGCGAAAACCTGTTCGGTGACAGCAAATCCGGCATCCAGTACTTCATGCTGCGTGCCGACCCCACGGCTCCGGACTGTAATGCCCATCCTGATATCGATGCCGCTGTCAGCGCGCAGATGAGTTCGGCTCCCGCGGGCGGCGATGCGATTGATGCCCTGTTTGCCGATGATGTGCAGGACCCGGAAGCCATCAAGGCCTCCATGCAGAAAGCCGCCGTGCTCTGCCAGGAAAAGCAGGCGATGTATAAAAACATCACCGAGCATCTGACACCGACGGTGAAAGCGTATCGCACGGTAGAAACGTCTTTCTTCGGCATTTTCCGTTTTGGTACGGAAAATCGTCCTTTGCTGCTCTTGCTGATGGTGCTGCTGGCCTCCATCAACACCACACTGGGTGAGCATCACATCGCCCTGCGTCCACCCAAAACACGCCTGGATTTCCGTGTTTATGCCACGACCATGACGCTGGCCAATGCCGTGCTAACTTTCTCCTCAGTGCAGTACCTGATGATCCAGCTCAACTCGGGCATCCCTGTCGACAAGCCCTGGCTGAACTATCTCTGGATAAGCATGTTTGGCATTCTCACACTGATCAGCGCCAAGCAATTGCTGTTCATGCCCAAACGAGCCACGGCAGACGGAGGAAAATTGGGCCTCGCCCTGTTGTCAATTCCCCTGTATGCGTGGATGTCACTGATCGGTGGTTTCTACTTCATCTCGCACCAGCATTTCTCGGCACAGGCCATCTACCTCAACCAGATGGTAGAACTGTCCGGCATTTTCCTGAATCTCGCCCTCTTTATCTGGGCCGGTATGCTGCTCAAGCAGACGCAGGTGGTTGACCGTTTCCTGGACATTCTGCGTCCGTGGAAATTCTCGCCGGAAATGCTCACCTACTTCATCCTGCTGGGTGCCGCACTGCCTACGGCCTACACGGGGGCTTCCGGTATTTTCGTGATCGCTGCCGGAGCGTTGATTTATCACGAAGTACGCAATGCCGGTGGCAGCCGCCAGTTTGCCCTCGCCGCCTCGGCCATGTCCGGCTCGCTCGGTGTAGTACTGCGCCCCTGCCTGCTCATCGTGCTGATTGCCGCCCTCAACAAGCAAGTGACGACGGCTCAGCTGTATCAGTGGGGCGTGGCCGTGTTCTTCCTGACCTCCACGCTGTTCCTGATCGCGGCACAAATGTCGCGCACCAAGAAAGTCAAAATAGAAAGCCCGAGCATTGCCATTCCCGGCATGATTCGCGCCATTGGCCCCATCATTCCCTATGCCATCGTGGTACTGGTCGTGGTCGTGGCCTATCGCTACCTGCTGGACACCAAGCTGGACGAGTTCACCGCCCCCGTCATCATGCCCATCATCATGCTGGTACTGGTGATTTACGACCGCATGATGCGCCGTGCCGACACCGCTGCCGCGCCTGCCGGCGCAGACCATGCCCAGGCACCTGTCGCCGGCGTCGGTTTCAAAGGTCTGGAGTTTTCCGTTCGCTTTGCCACCAACGAAACCATCAGCCATATCGGTGCACTGATCCTGCTGATGGCACTGTCGCTCAGCATGGGCGGCGTCGTGGAGCGTTCCGGCATCATGGAAGCCTTCCCGCACACGTTCCCGAACATCTGGATTGCCATCTCAGTCTTCGTCGGCATCCTGGTGTTCCTGGGCATGGTCATGGACCCGTTTGGCGCCGTCATTCTGGTGTCGGCCACCCTCGCTCCGATTGCTTATGCCAATGGCATTGACCCCGTGCATTTCTGGATGCTGGTGCTGGTCGCCTTCGAGCTCGGCTACCTCACACCACCGGTTGCGCTCAACCAGCTCTTGCTCAGGCAGGTGGTCAGCGAGGAAGAGGTCGATATCGCGACCGAGGAGGTCAAGCACCTGGGCTTCTACCGTCGCTATGAGCGCTGGATACTTCCCGTGGCGGTCATGGCGGTCGGCCTGCTCATCGTGGCCTATGGCCCCCTGATTGCCCATGCCCTCTCTTAGGACGTGACTCGGATGCAATAAAAAGCCGGCTTATGCCGGCTTTTTATTGCCGGCGCTGCCTGTGGAATCATCAGCCACCTAGACCACCTTGCCTTTATGACATTGCCTGAAGGCTTGGCGGTCAACACCGGCAGGCCTAATACCGTCAACATCGCCCCCAGGCTTTTAGCCTGAAACAGGCCTGTTTTAACGGGCATGTTTTCCGGTACTCTTGGCCGCTTTCCATCAGGCTGCCCGCCTGATGGAAGATAGCGGCGGCTGTACATGCACCGCCTTACATATTCAAGAAAACAAACGGACGCCACCAGGCGCCGTAAAACAACAACCGGGTATTTCGACATGAGCCAACAAAGCAATCCCACGGGGAAGGCTGGCCCGCAGTTTCTGGGCCGCACTCCCACCGAATGGCTGCTCAGCCTGCCGGTTTTCTCGCTGCTGCTGCTAACGCTGATTATCGGCACCGGGGAAATGTTCCATGGTCAGTTGCTGCGCATGGGTGAAAACCTGTTCGGTGACACCAAGTCAGGCGTGCAGTATTTCATGCTGCGTGCCGACCCCTCGACTCCCGACTGCAATCCCAATCCCGACATTGATGCAGCCGTCGCTGCACAAATGAGCGCCACTCCGGCAGGTGGCGATGCGATTGATGCCCTGTTCGCCGATGAAGTACAAGACCCGGAAGCGATTAAGGCATCCATGCAGAAAGCCGCCGTGCTCTGCCAGGAAAAGATGGTGATGTATAAAAACATCACCGAACATCTGACCCCGACTGTCAAAGCCTATCGTGCCGTGGAAACCGCCTTCTTCGGCATTTTCCACTTCGGCATGGACAACCGTTCGCTGGTGCTGCTGCTGATGGTGCTGATTGCCTCCATCAACACCACGCTGGGTGAGCACCACATTGCCCTGCGTCCGCCGAAGAGCCGTGTCGATTTCTTCGTTTATGCCTTCATGCTGACGCTGGCCAATGGCGTGTTGACTTTCTCTTCCGTGCAATACCTCATGATGGAGCATGCGTCGGGTATCGCACTCGACAGGCCATGGCTCTACTACCTGTGGATCGGCATGTTCGGCATTCTCACGCTGATCAGCGCCAAGCAGCTGGTCTTCATGCCCAAGCGCGCAGAAGCAGGCGGCCAAATTGGTCTGGCACTGCTCTCCATTCCGCTGTATGCGTGGATGGCACTGATCGGTGGTTTCTACTTCATCTCGCACAAGCATTTCTCGGCACAGGCCATCTACCTCAACCAGATGGTGGAGCTGTCCGGCATTTTCCTGAATCTCGCCCTCTTCATCTGGGCCGGTATGCTGCTCAAGCAGACACAGGTCGTTGACCGTTTCCTGGACATCTTGCGTCCCTGGAAGTTCTCGCCGGAAATGCTCACCTACTTCATTCTGCTGGGTGCTGCGCTGCCTACGGCCTATACCGGTGCTTCCGGTATTTTCGTGATCGCCGCCGGCGCGCTGATTTATAACGAAGTGCGTCATGCCGGTGGCAGCCGCCAGTTCGCTCTGGCTGCTTCCGCCATGTCCGGCTCGCTCGGTGTGGTGCTGCGTCCCTGCCTGCTCATCGTACTGATTGCCGCACTCAACAAGCAGGTTCGTACCGCTGACCTGTATCACTGGGGCGTGTGGGTGTTCATCCTGACTTCCACACTCTTCCTGATCATGGCGCAGCTCTCCCGTACCAAGAAAATCAAGATCGAAAGCCCGAGCGTTGCCATTCCCGGCATGCTGCGTGCCCTTGGCCCGATTGTGCCTTATGTCATCATCACCGGTGTCGTGATCCTGGCTTACCGTTACCTGCTTAATACCAAGCTGGACGAGTTCACTGCCCCCGTCATCATGCCCGTCATCATGATCGTGCTGGTGATTTTTGACCGCCTGCGCCGTGATACCAAGCCTGCTCCGATTTCTGAAGTGGCCGGTGACGAAATCATTGAAACCCCGAAGCCCGGCTTCGCCGCCGTGGAAAAATCCATCCGCTTTGCCACCAATGAAACCATTGGCCATATCGGTGCGCTGATCCTGCTGATGGCGCTGTCGCTCAGCATGGGTGGTGTCGTGGAGCGTTCCGGCGTCATGGAACACTTCCCGCACACCTTCGCCAACGTCTGGGTTGCCATGACCTTCCTGATGGTGTCCAAAGTCATCCTCGGCATGATCATGGATCCGTTCGGTGCCGTCATTCTGGTCTCGGCCACACTGGCTCCGATTGCCTACAACAGCGGTATCGATCCGGTGCATTTCTGGATGATGGTGCTGGTCGCCTTCGAACTGGGTTACCTGTTGCCACCCGTGGCACTGAACCAGTTGCTGCTGCGTCAGGTAGTGGGCGAGAAGGAAATCGACATTGCGACAGCAGAGGTCAAGCACCTCGGCTTCTACCGTCGCTACGAGCGCTGGATACTGCCAATCATCGTGCTCTCGATCGGCCTCGTGATTGTGGCTTACGGCCCCTTGATCGTCGTCGGCAAATAACGCGACGCTCCATAAAAAAAGCCGGCTCATGCCGGCTTTTTTTATGCCTGTTTTTTATCGGGAAAAGGCTCGGGGGAAACTGCTCCGCATAATCGGGCAGAACACTCACACAGGATTATCGATATCCACAAATTCAACCGCCACACCCAGCTTCTCTTGCACAAATTCACCCAGCGCCTTTACGCCATAACGCTCCGTGGCATGGTGGCCGCAGGCAAAATAATGAATGCCGGCCTCACGTGCCGCATGCACGGTCGGTTCGGAAATCTCACCGGAGAGAAAAGCATCCAGCCCGAGGGTAATCGCCTTGTCGATGTACCCCTGTGCAGCCCCGGTACACCAGCCGATACGCCGAATCTGTACCGGCCCGCCCGCAATCACTTGTGGCACCCGCCCCAGCATTTTCCCGATGTGTAGGGCAAAATTTTCAACGCTCACAGGAGTAGCCAGGGTCGCGGTATTGCCCAGGCTTTTCGGATTACCGGGCTCCAGCACGCCATCAATCACCAGGCCCAGCAGTTTTGCCAGCTGCGCGTTGTTGCCAAGCTCGGTGTGGGCATCCAGCGGCAGGTGATATGCAATCAGGGAAATGTCGTGTGCCAGCAATTTGTTGAGGCGGGCACGCTTCATGCCCGTGATGCAGGGATCTTCGCCCTTCCAGAAATAACCGTGATGCACCAGCAGAGCATCCGCCTTGCGCGCAATCGCCGCATCAATAAGAGCTGCCGATGCCGTCACCCCGGTCACGATGCGATGCACGTGTTGCCCGCCTTCCACCTGCAGGCCATTCGGGCAGTAATCCTGAAAACGCCCCGGCTCCAGTGTGCCATCCAGCAGGGACAGGACTTCGCGCAAGGTGGTCATGCTCTTGGTGACGGACATACAGAGACACTCTTGAAGGAGAAACCCACGATCACCATATTCTAGCCAGTCTTGATGAGGGAAACGCCATGCGCCTTAAAACCCTTTTGCCCTGGATACTCCTGGCGGGTGTGCTGACCTATGTCTTTGCCCAGCAACACTGGTGGCCAGATAACCACAGTCGCAGCGCTCCCACTTTCGCCAGTGAACGTCTGCCGGCCCCGGCAGTGGCGACAAGCCCGGCTGTGGGCTCCTATGCCAGCGCCGTAAATGCGGCCGCACCCGCCGTCGTGAATATCTACACCACCCAGAAAGTGCGCGAGCGCAACCCGTTCATGAGTGATCCCTTCTTTCGCCGCTTCTTTGGTGAAGGACAACCGCAAGAGCGGCTGCAGGCAAGCCTGGGCTCTGGCGTCATCGTCAGCCCGGAGGGCTATGTACTGACCAATAATCATGTCGTGGCACAGGCCGATGAAATTGTCGTAGCGCTCAAGGATGGGCGTGAAACACGGGCTCGAATTATCGGTACCGATCCCGGCACCGACCTTGCCGTACTGAAAATTGATCTGGATCAGCTGCCGGTGCTGCCTTTCCGGGAGTCACCCATGCAAGTCGGTGATGTGGTGCTGGCCATCGGCAATCCTTTTGGTGTGGGCCAAACCGTGACGCAGGGCATTATCTCCGCCATTGGCCGTCAGGGTCTTGGCATCAATACCTTTGAAGATTTCATCCAGACCGACGCCGCCATCAACCCGGGCAACTCAGGCGGAGCGCTCATCGATGTCAGCGGCAACATGGTCGGTATCAATACCGCCATTTTTTCGCAAAGTGGCGGCAGCCTCGGCATCGGCTTTGCGATTCCCGGCGCGCTGAGCAAAAGCGTGATGCAGTCCATCATCAAGGATGGCAAGGTGGTGCGCGGCTGGCTGGGTATCGAGGTACAGGCACTGAATCCGCAGCGCACCTCGCACATCGTCAACTCGGCAAGCAAGGGCGTAACCATTGCCGGCATTGTCCGTGGAGGGCCGGCGCATGCAGCCGGTATAAAGCCGGGCGACACCCTCCTGCGCCTCAATGACACCGAGATGAACAATGCCAGTCAGGCCATCAACCTGATCGCCAGCCTGAAACCTGGCAGCACTCTGCAGGCACAATTGCTGCGCAACAAGGAGCCTCTTGAGCTCAAAGTGAAAATTGGCGAGCGACCGACACAGCTCGAAGACGGCAGAGTGCGTGATGACAGGGAATAGGTAAAAGCCGCGATTAACAGCGCGCATGGCTTTCTGCATAATCGGGCGGCATCAGCTGATGCCGCCCGATTATGCAGAAAGCCCGGACCAGGAACTCGTGATGTATGACACTATTACCCGTACCCGCGTCGTTAGCGCCTGAGATGCTGGACACCCGTCATGCCATTGCCACGCCTGAAGGCGTCGATCTCACGCTGACGCCGGCAGGCGCCGTGCCACGCGCTTCCGCATTCTGTATTGACCTGCTGATCCGTGGTACCGCGCTGGGGCTCATTGCCACGCTGCTGGGCATGCTCGGAGCACTGGGCCAGGGCTTGTTCCTGCTCCTTGTCTTCTTGCTGGAATGGTTTTATCCGGTGGCCTTTGAACTGTTGAACAAGGGGGCGACACCGGGCAAACGCGCACTGGGAATGCGCGTAGTGGAAAGCGACGGCCGCCCGGTGGGCTTCGCCGCATCCGTAATTCGCAATCTGTTGCGCACTGCCGATTTCCTGCCCTTCCTGTTCGGTTTCGGCCTTCTCTTCATGCTGTTTCATCCGCGCTTCCAGCGCCTGGGCGATCTCGCTGCCGGCACGCTGGTCGTATGGACGCCCGCTGTCATCAAGACAGCAGCTCTGCCCATGGCACCCGTCACTGCTCCGGGCATGAAACTCCGTCTGCACGAACAGAAAGCGCTAATTGCTTTTGCCGAACGCAGTGCCCGTCTCAGCCCTTCACGCCAGGAAGAACTGGCCGACATCCTGGAACCACTGACACAGGCCAGAGCGGAAAAAGGCGTCAGCAAACTGCAGGGCATGGCGCGCTGGCTGGCAGGTGAACGATGAGCCCGCAAGAATTTGTTCGCCGTCATGAGTCTGGCTGGCTGGCGCTGGAAAACATGCTCGGGAGCTCGGCAAAAACAGCCGAGTCCCTGTCCTTGCCCTCGCGTTATCGCCAAACCTGCCAGCATCTGGCATTGGCACGCGAACGGCATTATCCGCCTGCACTGGTCGAACGCCTGAACCAGTTGGTGGTACAGGCACACCACCGCCTTTACCAGTCGCCACAGCCACTGGCCGGATTGATCAGCAGCTTTTTGCTGCGTGATTTTCCGGCACTGGTACGCGCGCATGCCGGTACATTCTGGTTGTCCGCCTTTTTTCTTTACGGCGCACTCGCCGCCACCGCGTTTGCCGTCTGGTCTCACCCGGGGCTTGTCTTCAGCGTGATGAACGCGGAGCAAATCCATAATTACGAACAGATGTACGACCCCTCACACCGTGTTATCGGTTTTGATCGTGACAATGCCAGCGACTTCTACATGTTCGGTTATTACATCCAGCACAATATCGGCATCGGCTTCAAAACATTTGCCGGCGGCATGCTGGCCGGCGTTGGCAGTCTCGTGATCCTGCTGTCCAACGGCATTGCCATGGGCGCCGTCGCCGGCCATCTCACCCGCATCGGTTTTGGTGAAACGTTCTGGTCCTTTATCGTGGGCCATGGTGCGTTTGAGCTCACGGCAATCGTGCTGTGCGGCATGGCCGGCCTGCTGCTGGGGCGCGCCATGATTGCACCGGGCAAGCTGCCCCGTGGCGAAGCGCTGCGCATGCAGGCACGCATCGCCGTGCGCCTGGTGTATGGCGCCACGCTTTTCCTGATCATCGCTGCCATGCTGGAAGCATTCTGGTCATCCAGCACCGCCATTCCCGTGCAAGTGAAATATGCCGCAGGAGCCGTGCTCTGGCTGCTGGTCAGCCTGTATCTGTGGCGGGCAGGCAGAAACAAAGAGGTCGCGGATCATGCAGCTGTCTGATCTGCGGCTTGCCGTGCGCCCGCGCAGCGCCTACGAGGCCATGGATGTCGGCATACGCCTGGTGCAAACCGAAGCCGGCCTGCTGTATCGCGTGTGGTTTGCGGTGACCTTGCCTGTGTTGTTGCTGGTACTCGCCCTGATCACGCTGACCGGCAACAAGCTTGCTTACCTGCTGTTGTGGTGGCTCAAGCCTCTCTACGACTATGCCTTGCTCATTGTGCTCAGCCGTCGTGTCTTCGGCGCCACGCCACGCTTGCGTGACGTGCTGCTGACACTTGCCGGGAGCTGGCGACACGGCCTCATCGGATTTCTCGGCTGGCGTCGCCTCAGCATGAGCCGTGCCTATCTGCTTCCTGTATGGCTGCTGGAAAATCTGCCGGGACGTGAACGCAATGCCCGCATTGCCTTGCTGAGAAACGGTCAGACCGGGCGCGCACGCTGGCTGCATATTGTCATGGTGCATTTCGAAACCATCATGCTGCTCACGGGCATCAGTCTTTTGTTCTGGTTTGCACCAGAGAGCCATTTCGCCTCGCTCTGGGATCAGCTCACCAAGGGCTCGGCTGATGCCTTTGTGCCTGTTGCTCAAACCCTTGCCTATTTCATGGCCATCAGCCTGATCGAACCCTTTTATGTGGCGGCCGGTTTTGCGCTTTACCTGAATCGTCGTACCGAGCTTGAAGCCTGGGATCTGGAGCTGGCCTTCCGGCATCTGCGGGAGCGTCTGGATGTGCGGCAGGTGAACCCATGAAAAACCTGATGCTCCTGCTCCTGCTTATTTCATTTTCCTGCACGGCAAGCGCCGCATCGGAAAACGAAACGGAGCCATCCTCCACCGGCATGACGGCTCCCGGCACGGCGAGTCCGGCAGAAGCCACACCCCCAGCTCCAAGGCCTGCTTACACCAACACCCTGCGTCGCGATGTCGACACCGTTTTTGCCGGTGATGACTTTCATCAGCGCAAAGAAACGACCGAGCTGGTGGCACAGCCCTGGCTGAAAAAGATTCTGGACACGCTCTGGAACCGGAAAACAAAAGAAGCAAAGCCTCCTGTGATTCCCAACTTCAGCGGCTTCGCACAAATCCTGAAGATACTGGTAGTCATGGTGCTGGGTCTTGCCCTGGCATGGCTGCTCTGGAAAGGCTGGCGATGGTTGTCGCCCTACATTCGTCAGGAACAAAAAGACTCAGCGGCAGCACATGCTGTCGCCATGCAAAGCCGCTCGCTTTCTGCACAGGAATTGCCAGAAACCATCAGCCGCATGGCAGGCGAAGCCTGGAAGAATGGCGATGCCGTTACGGCACTCAGTCTTCTGTATCGTGGTGCGCTGCATGCACTCGACAAGCAATACCATCTCAGCCTGCCGGCCAGTGCTACTGAGGGAGAATGTTTGCGGTTGGCACAGCGCAGCGGCAAAGCCGTCATCAAAGAAGGCTTTGCTCCCATCGTGCGGGCGTGGACAGGCCTGGCCTATGCCGGCCGGCGGCCTGACGATTTTGAAAAACTGTTAGTGCTCTACCGTAACCATTTTGACAACGCCGCCACCGACTCTCTGCCCACCGCAAAAGTGGCAGGGAGCGCCGGATGAAGCGCTGGTGGCCATGGCTTGTCATTACCCTCTTGCTGGCAGCTCTGGCCAGCAGCTTTACGCTGGAAAAATCCGTGCGTGACCAGGGTTACAGCCGCGAAGCTGTCTTCAATCCCTGGCTGGCGGCCGGCCGCGTACTGGAACGCCAGGGTTTGCGCGTGCGTTTTGCGCCCAGCTACAGCAGCCTGCCGGCACACGCCGCCGTCATCATGCTCGCCACCCCGCTGGAAATGCTGGATAAAAAAGAGCAGCAAGAGCTCTCTGCCTGGGTGAAGCAAGGTGGGCATCTGGTCAGTGAACTGCAGGAAACAGGCATTACAGATGATGACTCCAGCGAGTTGCCATTGCTGAAGCAGCTTGATGTGCGCTTGCGTGATCACGAGCAGTCATGGAAAACCGGCAA